>Ga0209039_10002525_pt1 | contig 15427 bp, 13 predicted proteins | sample BogFormECP12_OM1_FD_188238 | JGI IMG/M metagenome (GOLD analysis project Ga0209039, IMG submission 188238) | Bog forest soil microbial communities from Calvert Island, British Columbia, Canada - ECP12_OM1 (SPAdes) (version 2) | ecosystem: Environmental > Aquatic > Freshwater > Wetlands > Bog ... | reverse complement strand
TATGGCGACACCCGACTGCAACACACCCTGGCTTCGCCAGGGTGACATTTTCATGTTGCCGTTAGGGTGACAAAATCATGTTGCTACAACAGCCCCCAGGCGGATTTGATAGCGGGCCTGAGTTAGGACGTCGTCCTAATGACAGTAGTTGGAATTCGGTGGTCCGTTGGATGCAGTAAGCACCGGGGATTCAGGCCGAGCCTCTTGGAGAAGCGGCGACTCCACCCGCGGTTGCGAGGACCTCCTCAATTGCTTGCCCGGCTGGCAGGATCCGCTCAAACCCACGCAGACACGGCTTACATCAGGCCCACCCGCGGGCTGTATCCCCGCCGGTCACGCCAGGGCTGAGGCAATTTGCGGCCTTCACGCCTCTCGTCGCCGGGGCGCACGGTCGCATTCTCCACCTCCATAACTATGGCTACGTAAATGTCCTCGAAGATCTGCCGGGGCGCAATGCTGATTACGCCCTCCGCAGATTCCACCAGGTAGTCGCCTTTGCGCCCGGAGTGCTGGCGGCCCAGGCTGTCTACGAAGCTGAGGCTTGAACTGAGCTGCTTGGCTTTCACCAGAAAACGCGTACGGTAGGTCTTCCATTCCTCTGATTTCATGGCGCGCTGACCCGAGTAAGCAATTCCGTTGCGTGAACTCTTGAATGCGCTCCTGCACCGGCTCGCGGCTGGGACGATCTGCCGATTTGTTATGAGAGCGAATCAGACTGTACGAGCGAAAGCGGCGCTGGTCAATTCAGTATTTTTGGTGCAGTTGAGGAAAAGTCTTCCCGCGGATTCCTGCGCATCAACACCGATCAAGAAGCGGCTGAGTGACACCCTCTTCGTCCGCAAGACAACGGAAGCTTTCACACGAGCCGTGTCGTGTTGCCAGAATCTGCCGCCGTGCATAGGCGGATTCTCCACAAGCCGTGCACAGGAAATGCAGAAAAAGGCGGCTGCCAGTGGACAGTTGCCAGCTCTCGCAAACAGGTCTTAGGCCTTAGGTCTCAGGTCTTAGGTTTTGCTCGCTGGCAACAACGCCACGCTGCAAGTCTGCGAATCAAAAGAACTCGTAAAATGCGCCATAGACCGATTTCCTAAGACCTTAAGACCTAAGACCCAAGACCCAAGACCCAAGACCTAAGGCCTAGGACCTAAGACCTAAGACCTGAGACCTGAGACCTGACCTGCTAACCAGCGCGTGAGCGCCAAACCACTGCACGAGCCTTTTCTCGAATTCCCTCGGCGCCACGCTGATGGCGCCACAGTGGTCGGCGCCCGGCACTTCCCACAGCGGCGTCTTCGGACTGCGCGCCTGAATCAGCCACGCGTGGCGCACGGGGATATTGCTATCGACCTGCCCGTGAATCAGCAGAACAGGCACTTCACTCGCGGCTACCGAATCCTCCGGCGAAATCTTCTCCATGGCCAGGCCGTATTTCCAGCGCGCCCGCAGGAACGCGGCCTCAACGAGCGGGCGAAAGACCGTGCGTCCGACCCATGGCCCCAGGTGCAAGGGCTGTCCCATGCGGTCGTAAGCTATCTCGCGAAAGGTGGCGAAGGAAGACTCGGCGGCCACCGCGCAGAAGCGCGCTCCGCTGTCGAGCGACTGCAGCAGTTCCGCTGCTCCCATGGACTCACCAAAACCGAAAATGCACCCCGGATCCTCGCGCGCGCTCAGGAAGTCAACCCACTGGCGAATGTCGTTGCGCTCCAGCAGACCGTAGGTAACCAGCGGGCCGCCGCTCAACCCGTGAGCCCGGGCATCCGGCATCAGTACGCTGAGCCCGTGAGCGAGCGCAAGTTGCGCGTATCCCATCATGCCGATGCGGTTGTCGCCCAGGCCGTGGAGCAGGATTACGGCATCTCCGTTGCCGTGATGCGGATGAAGAGCCCAGCCGCGGAGCACGGCCCCGTCCGCCGCCGTGATGGCGACGTCTTCCATCTCCGCATCGAGCGCCCGGGCAGACTCGCGCATGGCGGCAACTTCATCTTCGGTGAGCGGCCGCCGCGCCGGATGCAGGGTTCCGTCCGCGAGATAGATACCTCCGATGGCGCAGAAGACGAGGTAGAGGAGGAGAGCGATAACCAGACGGCGCGATCTGCGGCTTAGAGCCATACCGTAATGGAGGGTACGGCATCGCCGACCGTGCGGTTCCCCGACTGGACAGGCCGGGCGTAACCACAGAGGACGGTTGCCGGTCCTCTGTGGCAGTCCTGATCGACGCGTTTACCGGTGCGTTAGCGCGGGTTCATGCGCCTCTTTGCCCGCCTTGAACACAGCATAGCGCCGGTTGATCTCGTCCCAGTTGACCACGTTCCACCACGCCGCCAGATATTCCGGACGCCGGTTGTTGTATTTCAGATAGTAGGCGTGCTCCCACACGTCGTTGCCGAAGATGGGATAGAGCCCCTGCGAGATCGGGTTGTCCTGATTCGGCGTGGTGACGATCTGCACTTCGCCGCTCGGCTTACCTGCCAGCCAGACCCACCCTGAGCCGAATTGCTTCGCGCCCGCGTCGTTGAACTTGGCTTGAAAGTCTTTGAAGCTGCCGAAGGTTTTGTGAATCACATCGGCGATCGGGCCGCTGGGATCGCCGCCGCCCTTGGGCTTCATGATTTTCCAGTACATCGTGTGGTTGACGTGGCCTCCGGCATTGTTGCGCACCGCGGTGCGAATGTCTTCCGGTACGGCGTTGAGGTCGCGGATGAGATCTTCAGCCGTTTTGGCGGCCAGCCCGGAATGCTTCTCCAGCGCGGCGTTCAGATTCTTTACATAAGCGCCGTGGTGCATGTCGCGGTGTAACGTCATGGTCTGCTTATCGATGGTGGGTTCCAGTGCGTCGTAGGCGTAGGGCAAGGGCGGTAATTCGTGAGCCATTGAAAATCCTCCTGAGTCTAGGTCTAAACACTAAAGATGATGGGAAGCACCGTTTCGATGCAAGAGGGCTTGAAAAATCAGCACTAATCTAATTTAGCGTTCTAGCCGATACCATTTGTGTCCCTACATCGGTTCTTGGGACGCTCCCAATAGTGCGGGAGAAATCCACAGCGAACCACTTTTGCACACGGCAAAAGCCCTTGCCGTGCATACGCTAATGATGGTAAATCACATGACAGCCTTGCAAACTTCATTCCTAGACCATCTAGTATTTGAGACGGAGCCGAAAGCCAACGTGAAGCGTGTTCAGGGTGGCGTCTGCACTTCCGATCTCATAGTTTCAGCCCATACCGCAGACAACGCAGAGGTATTCCCAAAGGTGTTGGAGCTTCACGTCCCGAAGGGGGCAACCATTGCGGACGTAACCTATGGCCTTGGGGTCTTCTGGCGTAACGTTAATCTTGAGGACTACCGACTCACAGCCACGGACCTGAAAACTGGTGTGGACTGCCGAGCGCTGCCCTACGGCGGTTCCTCGTTTGACTGCCTTGTGCTTGATCCGCCTTATATGGAAGGGCTCTATCGGAGGTCAAACGGGCATTTGGCTGGGTCCGGCTCGCACGGTGCTTTCAGGACGGCATACTCTAATGGCCAAGAGACGGATCACGGCCCAAAATGGCACGATGCGGTCTTAGATATGTATTTTCGTGCCGGAGCGGAAGCCTACCGTGTTCTAAGGCAGGATGGCGTATTTATCGTGAAGTGTCAGGATGAAGTCTCAGCGAACACGCAACGGCTGACGCACGTTGAAATCATTAACCACTATGCGAACCTTGGCTTCTATGCCAAGGATTTATTCGTGGTGGTCCGGGCAAATGCTCCCTGCATCACTCGCCTGAAAAAGCAGGTTCACGCCCGCAAGAATCACTCCTACTTCTTGGTATTCGTGAAGACCTCATCCCCGCGCTCTCTGGGCAAGCAGCCGGTCAAGAAGGCCAAACGGCTCATCGGCAAAGGGCGGCTGTAGGGGCAAAGTGATGTTCATGGAACTCTTGAGCAGATACCTTTGCTGCTCTGGGGTGTATTTATTGGATGGGCTACGCGGAAGTTCTTCGTTCAGGGCAAAAGCGAACTTCCAAACGTTCCCGAAAGCGAACAGGCACACAGCAAGCAGATCAAACCCTCCAACCACCAGACAATTTGTGGCGAGCATTTCCCCGTTTGGCAATTCAACGGGCGTCGTGTCACTCGCATTGCACTGAAACGTCCCCTTATAGCCATCACCGACTGCGCGCACCTTCGGAGTATCCAGGCACTTCACTTCAAGCTTCACGTCGGCCCCTTTGTAGTCAAATCTGAAATCGCACTTCTGCTTTCTGTCGTGCGAGCGTGGCCGAACAAGATTGGCGATCTCTGGTCGCAGTAGCCACATCTTTTTCAGTTTGTATTCTGCAACGAAGCCGAACATCAGCCCGCGCATACTCGGATTTTCGTAAACGATCTCAGACAGCTCTGCGGCGGTGATGTCCCAAGCATTCAACAGAGCAGGATTGGGAGTCATTCAGGTATGCTCTACCAAATGAGGCTCTACTTCAAGTGCGCGGAACTGTTGCTGGAGAAAAATGCCGAGGGAGAATACATCCTGCAAATGGGAACCGAGGTGCTCGGGACTTTCTCCAGCGAGAAACGGGCCCTCGTCGCGTTTAACCGCATGCGGCGTGATCTGGAAAGCAAGATGCCGCCAACTGACATAAGCGACGCTGAGAGGCGTCAGCTGTTGGACAAGTACCTGGCTGACAGTCTCGTTCAACACAACTCCCTTCGGGACGAGATAAAGAAAAGACCAGCCAAGAGTCGCACCTTCGGCTGAGCCGCCATCGTGCCGCGATTTATTTTCGCCCGAGCAAGCGGATGCGCGAGGTGAAGGAGCGGCCCTCGCAGGCGCTGAACGTGTAATTCGGATGGTTTGCATCGATGACGCTGTTTACGACATACGGATTGCATCGCCCCGTAATGTTGTCGAAGCCGCCGCGCAGGGCCAGATAATATCCCAGAAAATGAAAGCGCTTCTCCAGTTGCAGGTTGAGTGAAAAGTAATACGGAAAACGCTGCGCTCCGGGCTCGCCGATAAGTTGTTGTTGATCGGTCAGCAGATTGAAAGGGAATCCCGTGCGCGCCTCCATCGAATACGCGATTTCGAGCTGGTGAATGACCGGTAGCTTGAAAAAAGGCACATAGCCCCACGAAAGAAAGCGGTTGGGCGCGTCCCACGAATACGGGCCAGGCTGCTGGCCGCTGAGGATGGGGTTGTCCACATTGAAATCGAGCGCCTGGTTGGAGCGTGCGCTCGACCGCGTGTACGATCCCATCACCATGTAGCTTTCGCGGAAGTTGTGCCGCAGCGTGATCTGCAACGCATCGTAGTGGTCTTCACGCGTGTTCCCGAGGATGAAATTCCCGCCTCCACTCGCATCGAGCGTGTTGTAGACGAATCCCCGGCTCCCGCGTTTTTCCAGAAACTCGACCTTCAGATAGACCGCAGCCGGAAGCTTCCTCTCCACGCCGATGCTCCAGTTGAGAAAGCGCGGAGCTTCGAGCGTGTTGGTGTCGGCCGTGAAGGTCGTAATAACCGGCCCGGTTACGAAGACGGCGGGGATGCAGCTCGGATTTGTGCTGCAGTCAGGATTAATGGAGTAGAAGGTATCCTGCCGCGTTCCCGCATATGGCCTCGCAATCAGGAATATCGGCGTCGCGTCATAAACCAGGCCGATCCCCGCAGAAAGCTTGGTGTTGCCGCTATTGTCGAGCACATACGTACCGGCTATACGCGGCGCGATCTCCGCCTGCCGGACAATTTCATCCCAGTCCAGGCGAACTCCCGGCTCGATCAGCAACCGGTTGCTGATGCTCCAGCGGTCTTCCGCATAGGCGCTGAGCTCTCCGTTGAATTGTTCGTGCAGCGGGGCCGGGGTGAAGGTGGAGTAGCGGGTGCAGGGAAAACTCGGACTCTGTGGCGCGGTGAGACAGATGTCTGACGGCTGCATGGAACTAACCGCGGCCGTCATTAACGAGATAGGCTGACGCAAGAACTGGGCATCGTAGGAAATGCGGTCAAGATCAACGCCGACCTTGAAATCGTGCCGGCCGTGCCACTGGCGGGAAGGCAGATACAGATTTGAAAGCGCTTGCCAGCGCCGAGCTTGGGTTTGGTCCGAGAGGTAATAACTTCCGAAGGTGGTCGTGGGAGTCGGCTCGTAGGGCAGAGTTCCATACGGCGTCAGCCTCACGTTGTATTGATCAAACGCCAACCCGGCTTCGAGCAATTCTCCGCCGCCGAAGTAGTGCTGGTCTTTGACGCTGGCGACATAGGCCGATTCCACGTCCTTCGGATTCGTAAGCTGCGGACTCAGCGGCGAAAGGTACGCATACTGGTCGTGCAGGTAATTCACCAGGAAACTTGTGGTGAGAATGTTGCGGCTCGTAAGGTTCGTCTGCACCTTAGACAAATTGCCTAACCGCAAAATGTGGTCGTTATCCTGGCCAACCGACAGTTCGGTGTAGATGGTGTTGTCGTATTCTCCATCGAACGCGTTATAGAACCATACTTTCCCCTTGCGCAGTGGACCCGAGAAAGTCAGCCGCGGCAGGAACTGATCAAATCGCAATCCGTGTTTGTCCTGCACGGACGGAATAAAGTCGGTGGCGAAAAAACGAAAGTGATCGTCGCCAATGCCTGTGTTCAGGCTGAGCAGTCCGCCGGACCCTTTGCCGTCTTCGGCCGGCTCGCGCGCCGGCTCGACCTGGATCGAGCGGAAAGCGTCGGTGCTCACCCGCACCAGCAGTTGTCCGTTGGCTGGCTGCGTGACGTTGAAGCCGTCGAGCAGCGTGACCGCCTGGTAAGTCTGCGCTCCTGCAATGTGCGGCTGGCCGCCCTGGTCCTGCAACACGCCAGGAATATAGTTCAGGGCATTGCGGTAGTCGTGCGTCGCTGGATAAACGATGTTGATGACGTCCAGCCCGCTGATCGTTTCCTGCGCAGCAATCTGTGCCGCATCAATCGCCGGCGGTGACTCGACTACGTTTACCACTTCCCGCACTTCCTGCTGGTGCGCGATCGTGACCTCAATGCTCGAGGCGGGTGTGATCTGCACACTCTGCTGCACGGCCGCGTAGAAGCCTTCTTTTTCGACCCGCAGCTGGTACGACCCCGCGGGAAGCGAAGGAAGCTGGCACCGCCCAGTGAAATCGGTCTGGCAACGCACCGAGGGCAGCGGCGGAGATTCCAGAAGCACCCGTGCCGACGCGACTGCCACTCCGTTCTCGTCGATCACGGCAACGGTCGGCGCAGTCCCCGATTGCGCCGCTGCCGCGACGACAAGCGCGAGCGTAAGGACGAAACTGCGCATAGGGGGTACCGGGATATTCTGCAGGAATATTCTGCAAAGATATTCTACGGTGAGATGCGATCTGAGAACTGGAAGTTGAATGTTGCTTACGTTCTCGTGGCCAGGTACTGGCACACCCTCAGGATAGTGTCGCGCTGGGCTTCATTCATGGTGAGAAATTCGAACCCGTATCGCAGCCCCTGGCAGTAGCGCACGATCGCCCGCACCTTGATCGGATAGGGCGTCAGTGGCAAAGGAATTTCCAGCGTCACGATCTCGCCGGTCTCGAGATTGCCGGTGAGCGTCGCGCCAATGCCATCCTGGCCGATCTCGACCGACCGTCCCCAGCAGGTGCGGAACTCCCCTTCCTGAAACATCCGGACTTGCAGGCGTACGTCCAGCGCGAAGCGGGGAAAGCGCCGCGTGAACTCGAATTTCCCGTTCTGCGCCTTGCCCGGCGAACTCTCACCCGCGCCGGCGGCAGCAGCCCGTGCTTTCTTTTCCATTCCCATACTATTCCAGACGGCGTGCCTTCAGCCGCCACTACAAATCCTAATTGCCGTGCAGTATGTATCCCGGCTCCAGCGGCAACTTGCCCGCCAGCTTGACGGGATTGACGCTGCTGTTGATGGAGTACACATCCACCACGCCCACCGCTCCCGGTATCGACGCCACCTTGTTCAATAGGTCTTCATCCGAATCCACCACCAGGATGGCGGGATGATTGGCGCGCCCATGGTTGGCGGCAACGATGAGTTCCTTTACCTGGGCCTCGGAAAGTCCGTAGACTTTTTCCAGAAGCAGCTTCATTTCCGGCGCTGACGGAGAGCGCATGACGAAGGTGACGGGCTTGCCGTCAGGCCAGCGGTTGGTTTGGCCTTTGCAGACTTTCACCAGATCGGGCAACGTGATGGTACTAAACGTGTTGGCTTTGTTTGAGACCAGCGCAAGATCCCGCGCCCCCGCCAGCGATACGCTAACTGCGAAAAACAGGCCGAAGATCAGAACTCGACGATAAGACACACGTTCTCCGCGGAAAATGAGCCTTCCGCTGATTTTCGTGCAATTTGCCCGGCGGCTCAACGGCCACGAAGGTCATGTACCTTCGGAGCCAATACCGCATGAGCACGGCTCGCAGAGCCCAGGGAATCCGATTTTGGGTCATGTGGGGACAGCCGCCCTTCGGCAAGCTCAGGGCAGGCTCCCGGCTGTCCGGTCGAGCGCAGCTCGACAGCGGCCCCCAGGGGCCGTTTCATGGAACCCGCCAGGCGATTCTTGCGTATCTGAGAGTGTGGTCGCAGTGTGTTGACGGGGAGGTTCCATGTTCTGCAATCGCTGTGGAACCGAGTTGCAGCCTGATTTCCTGGTTTGTCCCAAGTGCGGCCGGCAGATCGGAGATCCCGTAGCCGGACTGGCCAAAGCGCGCCTGGAGAGCCATCTCCGCACCCTGGGCATTCTCTGGATGGTGATCAGCGGCCTGTTTCTTTTTCCGGCCCTCGGGCTGATGATATTCGGGCGCGGCATCCATTTTGTGCTCCATCAGCAGGAGCAACTGCCCGGATTCTTGCCTCTTCTTCTTTCCATCGCCGGAGGCAGCCTGCTGATTTTGGCAGCCGGCGGGATTTGCGTCGGCCTCGGTCTTATGCACCACCTTCCCTGGGCACGTGTGGCCGCCATCATCCTGGGTGTGCTCGCCCTGTTTCATCCCCCGTTTGGTACCGCCCTGGGCATCTACACTCTGTGGGTCCTACTCGCAGATGAGCACGGCGACGAGTACCGCTACCTGGCCCACCCTACTCCATGAGAGTCGTTTTGTCTGGCAGCCTTGTCTGACGGCCCTATTTGACGACCCTGTCTGACGACTCCACGCACCTGTGGGGATTCATCCCTCCCCGGTGCACTCTGTGTCCTCTGTGGTTAATTCCTTAATCCGGTCTCGCGAACCGGGATCTAAGCCTGCCTCCAACTTCCCACAGCCATGCACAAGAATTTCGACTTTGCCACAGCCGATCAACAGCTTAGGGCCGGTTTCCCGTTGCCCTGAATTGGCCTCGTAGGTCACACTTTGAGTCCATGGCGAGGTCGAACCTGTGGACTCCTCCTACCCTGTTTCCGTCCTGTATGTGGAAAACTCACGTCGAACCCCGTATCTAGCCCGTCATTGCTGGGGGTACAACATATGGTGTTTCCCTCTTGACAGGCACAATCTACGGGAGTAACTTTGCAATCCCATGGCATGAATTTCGCTTCACGGGAATGGGGCGGAATTCGCGAAGTTAAGGAAGCGAAGTGCGCAAGCGAAGAGAGCAGTCGGTAAAGCGCTAGCGGGCGGTGCCAGGGCGAGGTGACTTGGTGCCGTCCCGCAGACAACCAATGGGTCGCCCGGCTCTTAGGTTCGGGAAGCTGGATCCGTAAGCCCGGCGCCCCATAGCCTTCAGGTTTTCCGCAGGCGGAATCCCGGAAACCGGAAGCCGAATACGTGCGGTGGCCGTTCCCCGATCCTCCCCCGGGGCACGACAACAACGGCAAGCGCAGCAGAGTGTACGCAGAGCCTGCCCGCCAGGCGACGAGGGAACTTCCTTTCCCCAGGTGCGGCAGCACAGCCCAGGAGCCCGTGATGGAAGGTATAGCCCGTATTGTTTCCGAGTCTTTGGCGCGGCACGGCTTCGATCGTCCCCTCGACTATCGTCGCCTCCGCTGGTCGCGCTGGTTCCGTTGCGAATCCCACCACAGCCTCCTGCTCGTCCCCAGCAAGCCCGGCGTCTTTGCCTTGGCCGAAGAGATCATGGACTTGGGAACGCGGCAGAACGATGATCATGTGGGGACAGCCGCCCCCGGCTGTCCAGCCGAGCGAAGCTCGGCAGAGTCTGTGTGGGACCGGGTCGGAGCCTGTCCCGAGCAAAGCCGAGAGCCTGCCCTGAGCCTGTCGGAGGGGCACCCGGTCGGGCCGAGCGAAGCTCGGCGGGATCTCGCCGGCAGCACCAATGCCCCGGCCCAGCGCCGCATGCTCGCCGTTACCCAGTTCTTCACCGCCGACGACATGGCCTTCGTCCTCGACCGGATGCTGTCGAACCAGAATCCGATGCGCGCCCGCCTGGTCTCGGGCCGCTATTCTGTCCGTTTCGTCATCATCGAGGACGAGGCCCAGCGCCGCTCCGTCTGCAACGCTCTCAACCAGTGGATCGCCGGCACGGACGAAAAGGCCTCCGGCATCGGAGCCCACTTCGCCGCATCCTTGGAACTAACAGACGTCCGTGTGGGGACGGCCGCCCTCGGCCGTCCGGCCGAGAGAAGCTCGGCGGCCGGTGCGACTGTGGCCACTGCAGACGCCTCCGGTTCCTCCGCGACGGCCCCGCAGTTCGATTCCGGAGCCGCCACCAACATTCACTGTCCGGCCCCGTTCCCCTCCGGCTTCTGACCGGAGGAAGCGGCTAACGCTAACCGTTCCCCCCCGATTCCCCGTACCCAGACGCCCGGAGTCGGCGCAAGACGCATAGAATCTAATATATGGAGACCCCTGATGGCCGACGTTAAAACCATAACCGAAACTGCTGCTTCGTCTACTGCTCCCAACCTCGTCGTTCTGAAGAGAAAGGCCCCCGGCCTTTCTTTCCGCCGCCTCTTTACCAAGGCGGGCGTGTCGCCCTACAACGAAGTGGAATGGGATCTCCGCACCGCTCAGATCACCGACGCCCAGGGCAACGTGATCTTCGAGCAGAAAGACGTCGAAGTCCCCAAGGACTGGTCCATGACGGCCACCAATATCGTGGCCTCGAAGTACCTGCATGGCAAGCTCGGCACCCCCGAGCGCGAAACCGGCGTCCGCCAGCTCATCACCCGCGTCGCCGAGACCATCCGCGACTGGGGACTCGCCCAGGGCTATTTCCACACGCCGGAAGACGGCGCCACCTTCCACGACGAACTGGTGCACATCCTGGTCCGCCAGTACGCCGCTTTCAACTCGCCCGTGTGGTTCAACGTGGGTTGCGACCGCATCGAGCCCAAGTCCGACGGTCAGAACTGGCACTGGAACCCCGAGACCCAGCAAGTCGAATTCGGCGTAGTCGGATACACGCGGCCCCAGTGCTCGGCCTGCTTCATCAATTCGGTGAAAGATTCGCTCGATTCGATCCTCACGCTGGCCAAGACCGAAGGCATGCTGTTCAAGTGGGGCAGTGGCACGGGCACGAATCTCTCGCCTCTGCGCGGATCGACCGAAACGCTCTCCGGCGGCGGCACCGCCAGCGGCCCGCTCAGCTTCATGAAAGGATTCGACGCCTTTGCCGGCGTCATCAAGTCCGGCGGCAAGACCCGCCGCGCCGCCAAGATGGTCATCCTCAACGTGGACCATCCCGATATCGTCGAGTTCATCGAATGCAAGCAGAAGGAAGAAGCCAAGGCGCACGCGCTGGTCGCCATGGGATACGACGGTTCGCATCCCGATTCCGACGCCTACTCTTCCATCTTCTTCCAGAACGCCAACAACAGCGTTCGCGTCACCGACGACTTCATGTACGCCGTGCTGCGCGACACCGATTTTTCCACGCGGTCGGTTACCGATAGCGCAGTCGTTAAGACCTACAAGGCCAAAGACCTGCTCACCAAGATTTCCGAGGCCACCTGGCACTGCGGCGATCCCGGCATGCAGTACGACACCACCGTCAACCGCTGGCACACGTCGAAGAACACGGCGCGGATCAATGCCTCGAACCCCTGCAGCGAATACATGTTCCTTGACGACTCGGCCTGCAACCTCGCCAGCCTGAACCTGCTGAAGTTCGCGCCCAACGGCACTTTCGACGTCGTGGCTTACCGTCACGCCGTCGACATCCTGATCACGGCGCAGGAAATCATCGTGGACAACGCCGGCTACCCGACCGAAGCCATCATGCGCAACTCGCATGACTACCGCCCGCTCGGCTTGGGCTACGCCAATCTTGGCGCGCTGCTCATGGCCGCCGGCCTGCCCTACGACTCCGAGGCCGGCCGCGACTACGCCGCCTGCGTTACCGCCATCATGTGCGGCGAAGCCTATCTGCAGTCCTCCCGCATCGCGGAACTGTGCCCGGCGCTGACCCCAGCCACCGAAGCCACAAAAAAGAATCTCGCCGAAACCAATCTGGGTGCAGGCATCACCAATGCCCATGTGGGACCGGGTCTTCGACCCGGTCAGGCCGAGCAAAGCTCGGCTGCGACTGCAGGCACAGGAGTCATGCCCGGCGGAGCCTGCCCCGGCTGGTACATCAACCGCGAGCCCTTCCTCGACGTCATCCGCATGCACCGCGCCAGTGTGAACGGCATCCACTCGGCTCGTGTGGGCACTGCCACCTCGGCCGGGCAACTGCCGGAACTCATCTCCGCCTCCAAGGCCTGCTGGGACGAAGCTCTCGCCCACGGCGAAAAGCACGGCTACAGAAATTCCCAAGTCACAGTCCTAGCCCCAACCGGCACCATCGGTTTCATGATGGACTGCGATACGACTGGAATCGAGCCGGATCTCGCGCTGGTGAAATACAAGAAGCTGGTCGGCGGAGGCATGATCAAAATCGTCAACAACACCGTGCCCACGGCGCTGTTCAAGCTGGGCTACACCCACGAGCAGACCAACGCCATCGTCAGCTACGTTGACGCCACGGGCACCATCGAGGGCGCGCCCAACATCAAAGACGACCACCTCGCCGTCTTCGATTGCTCGTTCAAGCCGGCTAAAGGTACGCGCTCCATCCATTACCTCGGGCATCTGCGCATGATGGCGTCGGCGCAGCCGTTCATCTCTGGAGCTATATCGAAGACCGTCAATCTTCCCGAGAACGCCACAGTCGAAGACATCACCGACGCCTACATCCAGGCCTGGAAGCTTGGCCTGAAGGCGGTCGCCATCTATCGCGACGGCTGCAAGAAGGCGCAGCCGTTATCGGCCGCGGGAACCAAGACTGCCTCTTCAGGCAAAGAAGAGACTCCGACCCTCGCTCAGCTTCGCGAAGACGAGAATCCGGATGGCCCTCCCCGCGCCGTCCGCCACAAGCTGCAGGAAGAGCGCGCTTCGATCACGCACAAATTCAAAGTGGGAGACCATGAGGGCTACATCACCGTCGGCCTCTATCCCAATGGCAAGCCCGGCGAGCTGTTCATCACCATGGCCAAAGAAGGATCGACCGTCTCGGGCCTCATGGACAGCTTCGCGCTCGCGGTCTCGATCGCGCTGCAGCATGGCGTCCAACTGGAACTGCTCTGTGAAAAGTTCGCGCATACGCGTTTCGAACCGAGTGGATGGTCCGGCAATCCCGAGATCGGCTACGCCAAGTCCATCATGGACTACATCTTCCGCTGGCTGCAGTTGCGTTTCCTCACCGGCCAGCAGCAGCTGTTGTTCGAGAACTTCCGGCCGCGGATGTCAGCCCTCCCTCAGCCGGAAGGCACCGGAGAAGTGAATGGCGCCGCAGCGTCCGGGCCGAAGTCCGAAGTGCGGGCTCCTGGGTCTGGCTCTGGCTCCGTTCATGCCGCCGACGCGCTGTCAAGCATCGTGGACCTGGGCGACGCCCCCACCTGCAGCTTCTGCGGCAGCATCATGACCCGCAACGGCAGCTGCTATCGCTGCATGAGCTGCGGGAGCACCAGTGGCTGCAGTTAATCAGCTCGCGTAGGGACGGACGCATTCGTCCGCCCCCGGTTTTCGATTTGTCATCCCGAGCGAGCGCGTTCTTTGCGCGAGTCGAGGGACCTTGGGTTTGGATGTTGGGGAAAGAGCTGATTTTGGGATGGGTTGATTTTGGATGAGCTGATTTTGGGAAGGGCACGGCTTCAGCCGCGCCGAAACAAGAACGAACCTCGACGGCTTTAGCCGCTGAGGCCAACAAGTCGTAAGCAGTTTCAGACGCAAGCTGTGAGGGGGGCACGGCAAACGCCGTGCCCCTGTTTCTCTTAGGCTTATTATTATGAGAAAGACTTTTTCTGGCTATTACACGCCCTCCGATGCAGAGTTCAAGAAGCTTTGGAGCAAGTGCCTGTTCGTCCTCGATGCGAACGTCCTGCTGAACCTATACAGGTACTCACCCGACACCCGAAACAAGCTGATCGAAACCCTACAGCGCCTCGAGGCCCGCCTCTGGGTGCCTCATCAGGCCGCGCTAGAATATCAGCGCAACAGACTGGACGTAATCTCCGCTCAGAAGGTGGCGTACAGCCAGATCGAGCAGATGCTCAAGGAGACACACCAGAAGCTCGGAACTCAGCTAAACACTTACAGACGGCACCCTTTAATCAACGTTGATACCCTGCTGCGCTCGGTCGAGAGCGCATTCAAGAGTCAGTCAAAGATGCTGGCCAGAGCGCAGGAGAGGCACCCGGACTTCATTAAGGAGGACCCCGTTCGGGAGACGCTCACGAAGCTCCTTGAGGGGAAGGTTGGACCGTCCTATCCAAACACAAGGCTTAAGGACATATTCAAGGAGGGGGCAGAACGCTACGCGAGGTCGGTGCCTCCGGGGTATAGGGACGCAAAATCCAAAGAGGGCGAGAAGGCGTTTGGCGACCTCGTGCTTTGGTTCCAGATAATCGATAAAGCGGAGAAGGACAAGCTTCCCGTGATTATGGTGACCGACGACGTTAAAGAGGACTGGTGGTGGAAACATGAGGGAAAGACCGTCGGACCCCACCCCGAGCTCGTGGCAGAGATCCGCGAAAGGGCTAGCGTGGATTTCTACATGTACGTCTCTGACCAATTCATGAAATACGCCCGTCAGTTCCTCAAGGAGGACGTCGACCAAGGCGCCATCGATGAGATCCGAGAGGTTAGGGCGCAGGAGACCGCGCGACGTTTAGAGATAGAGCGTTTCCTGAAAAGCCAGGAATTCCAGCTGGCTCGTCTAGAGCACGAACGGCGGCATATCCAGAGGGACATGGCTCAGGTCGAGGTGGAAGTCCTGGCGCTGACCCGGGAGATCGATGAACTTCAACATATCGCAGCCAATGGCAAGGGTTCCCCCACCCTTCAGGAGCAGACCGCGGGCCTCGCCGAAAAGAAGGCCGAGCTGCTAGAACGTTTGACCCTCCTCCGTCACCGGCGGCACGAAGTCGAGTTTGGCATAGACAGAGCGCGCACGCAACGCAATAGGCTCGCGCACCAGGAACCGGCGTCCGACGAGACGCGACGAGTGTTTGATCTGAGAGAC
>Ga0209039_10002524_pt1 | contig 15429 bp, 8 predicted proteins | sample BogFormECP12_OM1_FD_188238 | JGI IMG/M metagenome (GOLD analysis project Ga0209039, IMG submission 188238) | Bog forest soil microbial communities from Calvert Island, British Columbia, Canada - ECP12_OM1 (SPAdes) (version 2) | ecosystem: Environmental > Aquatic > Freshwater > Wetlands > Bog ... | reverse complement strand
CCTCAAGCAAATCGGCACTCCCCTTCAGTCGGGGCATACGCGTTCCCTCCTGAAGGACATTCTATTGCATTCTTTATGCAGAGATCAATAATTTGCCTGGAACACGCATCGCGATTCAGGGCGCGGCAGAGGGTGCTGTTCTGATTTGAACGTAGCGCCGCCATCTTGGCGGCACCAAACGTAGCGCCGCCATCTTGGCGGCTGAATGCCGGCTGGAAGCCGGCGCTACATGTGAAATTAGGACAGCACCCCACAGGGGTGGAGGCGAGCAAACACCATGGGCGTGGGAGATTTTCTTCGCAAGGGCGCACAAACCCCGTTGACCGAACATTATCTTATGGCGGGAGCGCCCGGCTCGATTTCGACAAATTCCGAACCCATCCTCTCGGCGGCGCGGGAGTGCTTCTGCCGGCTTGATAATCCATCCTGCGAACCCAGGCTGTATCTGCGCTTCTGGGTAGACCCAAAAGGCGCCACCCAGCCTCCGTGGCCAAAGCCATTCTTCCGGGGCTTGGACCATCTAATCTTCGCGGGGTTCGACAACCAAAGCTCGATATTGATTGACCTCCGCAGCCGGCGAGCTATCGGCCGCTTTTCTCCGGCCATGGGCGCTGACCGCGCGTATTGGAAGGCGTGCATATTCCCTGTCCTGATTTCCATCATGGGAGCAACCGTGGGCATCACCGAACTGCATTGCGGTTGCGTAGTCAAAAATGGGAGCGGACTCCTTTTGGCTGGCCGCTCCCAATCGGGAAAGTCAACTTTGGCTTGGGCGCTGGCGCGAGCGGGCTGGGGATATGTGTCCGACGATCGAACCTATTGCTCCGAAGCGGACGGCAGGCTGGTAGCCTGGGGACTGCCGACGCTGCTCAAATTGCGCCCCGGGGCCGTTCGTTGGTTTCCCGAGCTGAAGCACGCCGGCCCCTCGACTACACCGAATGGCGAGCAAGCTTTCCTGATCGACCCGGACCACTGGCCGGGAATGACTTGCCTGCGGCGCTCGGCCCCGCGGTGGCTCGTGTACCTCGAACGGCAGGACGGCGCCGCGTTTGACTTCGCGCCCATGTCACCGTCCGAAGCTGCGACCCGGCTGGAAGGAGACTTGATCGCCGAGACTCGCGAAGCAGCGGAAGCGCAGCGCCGAACCATCCAGAACCTCGTCAGGCTTCCTTGCTGGAGGCTCCGGCATGGCGAGCCACCGCAAATGGTCGCGGAAAAGCTGGCCCGGCTCTCTGACGAAGATCGACGAGGAAATATCCCCCGGCAAAGCCCGGGTCTTTATAATGCTGGCCCCGCCAAGGGGCCGGGACAAGCAGAGACCCCTCACCCCCACGACGTGCAGAACGTGGGCCCCCCCACCTCGTCCCTCGGCCACCCTCTCCCCTCGGAGAGGGCTGTGGTTTTCCGGGTGCGGTCCCCGCACCCTTCAATTATTGCCCTCTCCCTTGGGGAGAGGGGGGACCGCAAGGCGGAGGGGGCCCCACGTTCTGCTCGTCGTGGGGGTGAGGGGTCCTTTCCAAACGCTCCGCACCCCCCAACCAATCTACGCCCGGAACTGTCAACCTTCTACTGCCTCCCCGGCAGAGCCGGGGGGTCTCCCGACGGACTAGCTTGCGTTCACGGTGATGCCCCGGAGCAGGTCGGGAGCGAGCCAGCGACGGTCAAAGCCACGCGACAAGATCCCCTACGCCGCTTCACTCCTACTCTTTTCATTGCCAACCTACCTCTCTTGGGGAGAACGGTGCGCTTTGCCACCGATTGTCCGGCAATTTTCAAGCGCACCCTGCGAGCGTTGGAGCGTTATGGCGGGACTCCGGCCAGCCGGCCGGATTTTCTCTGGAGGATTATCAACGAACCCCGTGTGAAGATGAAGCCCCCCTGGCCCGAAAGGTCAGCCTTCTCGGATGACGGCCTTCGTTTCATCAACATTGGACAACGCAGCTTTGTGGCGGTTGACCTGGACGCCCGCGAAGGAGTCGGCTTTCTCGCGGAGGGACTCGCCTCGGACGAGGCGGGCTTTGCCACCTTCTTTCTGGATGATGTGCTTTACCTTACGGCGGGCATTTTGGGATTCGTCGCCCTGTCGTCGGCTTGCGTGGCGTTTGGTGAAAGAGGGCTCCTGGTTTTCGGACCTCCCAACAGCGGAAAGACGACCTCTTGCTACCTGGCCAAGAAGTTCGGTCTCGAGTTTCTTGCCGATCAAGCGGTCTTTCTCGAAATCGAGGCGGATAGGCTGCGCGCCTGGGGCGATCTCCTGCCCGGGGTATTCCGCCCTGAGACGATTCAGTTTCTTCCCGAGTTGGAAGCTCTGGCGCTGCCCTTCTGTTACCGCGACCTTACCTTTCTTCGTTTGCCGACCGATCGCTTTCCCGTCGCGGCGCGAACCCGCCCGGTAAATCCCACAGGGTGTGTTTTTCTCGGCAGAGGGGAATCATCAGCTCCCAATCTGGTTCCCTTGGGCGGCGGCGAATTTCGTCGGCGGCTCGCAGCAAGCCTGCCGTTCAAGGATGACCCACGCTTTGCCCTTCGGCGGGCCGCCGTATTCAAAGCCCTGGAAAAAGTGCCGGCCTATCACCTGGCTTTCGGAAGTGACCCGGCGGCTGCTGCCCGTTTCTTCCCGAGCTTGTTGAACGCGAGATCTCCCTTGGAGGCGACAGGATGAATCGGGCGTTGGCTGCGGAATTGATCGGTTGCCTTCGTGTCGCAGGTCCCGTCGAGGAGCACCTGCGAAGCCTGCGGAATTTCCATCCGCGCGATTGGGAGGCATCACTCGACTGGCTGAACCTCAGCGGCATCGCCTTGGCCTTCTGGGACCGTTTGCAGAAGTTGGGGGCTGAGGATGCCGTCCCGCCCCGGATGGGCGCGTGTCTGGCGGCGAATCTCACCCAACAACGCCGGCGCGTCGCGGCCATGACCCAAGAATTCGATTCCCTCAATCGGCAGTTGGAGCGCGCGGGGATTGAATACGCCGCCTGGAAAGGTTTCGCCCTCATCCCCGAGTACTGTCCGGACGCCTGCTTGCGGCCCATGTACGATTATGACTACCTGATTTCCGAGGACGCCTGGGCGCGGGCGCAAGAGGTGCTCGAAGCCGCCGGTTATGTTCGCAAGCCTGATCACGGCACTCAGAATGAGGTCACTTTCGCGCCCCCCAACTTCCCCTCTTATCTTGGGCACTTGCCGGGTGGGCTTTACGCTACGAGTCTTCCGCGGAAAGTAGAACTGCACCTGAGTCCTTGGGATGAAGAGGCATTCCGCATTCCCCTCCGAGTTCCCGAGCGCCCCTTGGATCGCAAGGTGCGGCGAATCTGGCAAGGCCTGAGCTTCTACTCCCTGGGAGAAGAAGATGCGTTTGTGTTCCAGACGCTGCACACCTTTCAGCACATTCTTCACAACTGGTGTCGGCTCGGCTGGCTTTTGGAGATCGCGCACTTCCTCCAACATCGATCAACGGACGTAGCTTTCTGGAGGAACCTGTGTAGCCATCTGGAAGCCAACCAACCTTTGACGGAGATTGTGGCCCTGGTGATCTCGCTCGCGGCCAGCCTTTTTCACGCAGCATTGCCGGCGCTGATCAAAGACCAGATTCCCGGCGCCATGCGGGGAGCGGTTTCCCTCTGGGTGGATCATTACGGGTTGCCCTCTGCACTCGATAACTTCTCCGAGAACAAAAGTGCACTCTTCTTGTACCGGGAGTTTGTACGAGATGAAGCAGCTTGGCGGCAAATTCGAAGAAGCAGACTCCTGCCCCTGCATCGGCCGAATCGGGTAGCGGGAGTCGGTGCGCCTGCCGCCGCCGCGATGCTTCCCGCGAATTGGAAGCAAGGGTGGTACGTCTTGCATCGGCTGATTCACCACTCGGTGAGTGGGGTTGGTTATGTTTGGGAATCCGCGCACTGGAAGCGGTTGCGCCGCCGGAGCGCCGATCGGGTTTCTCCGTCAGGGTGAAATGACCATGCAAATCAAAGGTGCGAAAAACCGGATGGCGTCGTGGGCGAGGGTGTTTGCGCACCTGGCGGAAGGAGCAAGAATGTTGCCCATCCAAAGTTTCTTCCTCGGGACCCACGCGATTTGGGTGTTCAATCGTCCATCCGCCGCGCGTGCCTACACCCGACAAGTCCTTATTAGAGTGCTCTTAACGGTCTTTCTTGGATTTTCCGCAGCGTTTGCCGCACTCTCCCAAGACCAGGGAATATCGCGAGAACAGGAACGGCCGGAAAAGCAGGAAAAGTCAGAGCGGCAGGATCGGCAGGGAGAGCCGGAACGGGTCACGGATTGGGCCACGGATAACCTCGATATGGTATCCGCTTCACCCACCCAAATCCGGGAAGTGCTGGCCAAAGATCCCGGCTTGATGGTCGAGCTAAAAAGGCTGATGGCCAAGCAGGCCATAGAAAAGGGACAAATCGTCGCAGAGCAGGACCTGGAGGACAGTGCCATCCTGGATCGCCTGACCACCGACACACGATTCCGAGCTCTGGCCACCCGCCTTCTACAACGCTACGGCTATCTGTCACCACAGCTTAATCCTCTATCGCCTTGGGGAAGAGAGCAGGACCTGCTACTAAAAGCCAGGGCAGAGCGGCTGGCACGCGGTGCAACATCAGAATCGGACATAGTGCCTGAATTGGGACAACCACCAGAGGCGTGCGTACCCGAAGCCAACTCAGGCTGCCTGATGGAGACGAGTAGGGCCACAAGGGGCTCGTTGCCGGAATCTGAGCCTTCAGGTTCCGCTTGCCCACCTGCTGAAGACGACATCCCCTGCCCAGCGCCGACCAACAGACCTGCACAGCCTTCCAGTCCTTCCCGGTCTGCGCCGCCGGGGACAGAGACTCCCATCCCCGACCTCCCGCGCCCTGACCTCATGAATTCTTCGTTATTGGTGGCCAGTGGTGCTTTATCCACAATCGGCCAGCCGAAGTCAAACACGCAGCCGGGCGCGATTCGAACCGAGGAGCTTGCCGATGTGACGGGTGGGATCCCTTCTGTCCTTCCAGAAAACCCCCTAAGGCAATCGCTACGCCCCATTGAAACACCACGTCAACCGAAGGCAAGTGTGATTCCCGAGCCGGTCGAAATGGTAAGTTCACCCAACCCCTACGCCTATATCCCCTCGCTTTACGATCTCTATATACAGGCCGCGCCGCGCACGGGGCATCTTGAGCGCTTTGGCCTCGACGTGTTTCGCCGCCATCCCGAGGGTACCGGGATTCCCATGGACCTTCCCGCTGGCCCGGAGTACGTCCTCGGCCCGGGTGACGGATTGACGATTGATCTTTGGGGAGGCGTCTCGCAGCGGCTGTTCCGAACCGTAGATCCCGAAGGCCGCCTGTCATTGCCGGAGGCGGGGCCACTCCTGGTGAGCGGCAAGACACTTGGCGAGGTGCAAGAGGTCGTACAGCGCATTCTGCGAACACAGTACCGGGACGTTTCCGCCGATCTCTCGCTGGGTCGCATGCGCACCGTGCGCGTTTATGTGGCGGGCGAGGTAGTATCGCCGGGCGCCTACGACATCAGCTCACTTTCGACCCCGCTCAACGCCTTGTTTGCCGCCGGAGGCATCACCCCGCGCGGGTCGTTACGCCATCTGCGCCACTCTCGTGGCCGGCAACTCGTCGAGGAGGTAGACGCCTATGATCTGCTGCTGCACGGCATCCGTGGCGACCTTAGAAAACTCGAGAACGGCGACACGCTGCTGGTGCCTCCCGTCGGCGCGCAGGTAAGCGTGGACGGCATGGTGCGCCGCCCGGCGGTTTACGAACTGCGGGGCGAGACGAATATCGGGGAGGCGCTCGATCTGGCCGGCGGCGTCCTTCCCGCGGCGGCCCTGCGGCACATCGAAGTCGAGCGGCTGGAGGCGCACGAGAAGCGCACGATGCTGAACGTCAACCTGGACGATACTAGCGATCCGCAAGCGATTCACCGCCAGCTCGCCACGGTTGGTGTGCGGGACGGTGACCAAGTGCATATTTTCCCGATCGCTCCGTACAACACCGCCGCCGTATATCTTCAAGGACATGTCTTGCGGCCGGGGCGCTACGCCTACACTCCTGACATGCGACTCACCGATCTCGTGGCCTCTTACCAGGATCTTCTTCCCGAACCGGCTGAGCACTACGCGGAAATTGTTCGCCTCCGCCAGCCCGACTGGCGACCGGAAGTTGAAAGTTTCGATTTGGCGGCGGCGCTCGAGAACCCCTCGGCGTCGCCGAAGCTCGCGCCACTCGATACGGTTCGCATCCTCGGCCGGTACGATGTGGAGTCTGCGCCCGTCTTCTGGCTCTCCGGGCAGGTGCGCACTCCTGGTCAGTATCGAACCTCGGGCCGGATGCACTTGCGTGACGCAATTTATCAGGGCGGAGGGTTACTGCCGGATGCGGCGCTCGATTCCGCCCAGGTATTCCGCGCTCAGTCGGATGGATCGCTCAAAATCTTGAATGTGAATCTTGCCGCCGCCCTCGATGCCGACCCGGTTGAGAATGTCCTCGTGCAGCCGCGCGACCGGATCATCGTACACCGCAGCCTGAATCGCTTGGACCCGTCGAGTGTGTACATCCGAGGCGAAGTGGCCAATCCGGGCCGCTATCCCCTCGCCGAAAACATGCGAGTCGCGGATCTACTGCACGCGGCGGGCGGCCCGAAACGTAGCGCCGACCTCACGAATGGCGACCTGACACGGTATTATCCGGTGACCGGCGCCCCGCCGGGGGGCGAGCACCAGAGTGTGGATCTCACGGCGGTATTCCATGATACGAGCCTGAATTTTCCGCTTAGAGACGGCGACGTCCTCAGCGTGCCGGAACTGCCCGGGTGGAAAGATCTAGGTGCATCCATTACCGTGAAGGGAGAAATTAAGAACCCCGGCGTATACGGCATCCGTCCGGGCGAGCGTTTGAGCTCTGTCCTGAGGCGCGCCGGAGGCCTGCTGCCGACTGCCTACCCCCAGGGCGCCATCTTTATTCGTCCTTCGGTTCGCGAACTCCAGGAAAAGAGCCGGCAAGAACTCATCCAGCGTGTCGAGCAGGAAGGCGCGGCGGTGAAAACCTCCCTGTCGACGACGGGCTCAGACCAAGCCCAGCTCGCGCAGCAAGCTGCGCAACAGCAACAACGCGTTCTGGAAGCGTTGCGGCGCGCACCCTCTTCCGGGCGGCTGGTGATTCAGATGCATCCGGGCCTGAAGGGATTTGAGAATCCATCGCAGGATATCGAAGTCCGCGATGGCGATACCCTCGAGATCCCCAAGCAACCGGGGATCGTCCTGGTAGTCGGTCAGGTGTACAACACCAATGCCATTACTTACGTGGCGGGCAAGAACGCCGGTTGGTATCTCTCGCAAGGCGGCGGCGCCACGAGGCTGGCGGATAAGGGCGCCATCTTCATTGTGCGCGCGGACGGAGAGATTGCGAGCCGACACCAGGGAGAGTGGTGGTCCTCCAATGTGCTCTCCGCGGCGGTTCGTCCTGGCGACACGATTGTAGTACCCGAGCGCCCCGTGATTGGTGACACCCGCTGGAAGAATGTTATCGCGATTGCGCAGATCGCGGAGGCAGCGGCGATTACGGCGGCAGTTGTTCCGTGAGTGGGGATGTGGTTCGATTCGGCTCGCGGGCGTTTGCTTGACAATCCATGAATGCCCAAGAAACGCCGTGATTGTCTGCGGGCCCCCAACGGACTTTCTGTCCGAAGTGGTAGGCTCGCGAGAATGAAAGCGACGATGTTGATGAATGGATCAGACACAAAGTCTTCGGCCGGACTTTCTGACCTCGAAGTTTCGACCCCGGGGGGCCTGGAAAACGGCGGCAGGATGGCGGGCGAGCCCCCGGCACAGCGGGATTGCCGCCCGCGCGAGGGTCGTGAACAGACCGTTGCGAGATTCCGCTTGCTCTGGGAAAGTCGCCGGTTCCTGGGGCGCGTTACCGGTGCTGGCCTGCTGTTTTCTGCGCTCATCGCGCTGCTCATCCCCAGCGGTTATCAGTCCGTGGCGCGTTTGATGCCACCCGATAACCAGTCAGGTAGCGGCGGTCTGGCCATGGCCGCGGCGGCTCTAACTGGAGGTGCGGCTGGACTGGGGGGGATCGCCAGCGACCTTCTGGGTCTGAACAGCTCGAGCGACCTGCTGGAGGGCGTCCTCAACAGCCGCACCGTGGAAGACCAGCTCATCCAAAGGTTTGATTTAAGAAAGGTCTATGGAGCCCGGCGGATGGAGGATGCGCGCAAGGTTTTGGCGAGCCTGACCAACATTTCGATAGACCGCAGGAGCCAGATCATTGCCATTACGGTAACCGATAACAGCCCCCAGAGAGCGGCGGCGATGGCCCAAGCCTACGTTGAAGAACTGAACCACACGGTGGCCGAGGTGAGCACGTCCGCAGCGCGCCGCGAGCGGGTTTTCCTGGAAGGGCGGCTGCAAGTCGCCAACCAGGATTTGGAGGCTGCCGAGAAGGAGTTTGGCCAGTTTGCGAGCAAGAACACGGCGATTGACATCAAGGAACAGGGTAAAGCCATGGTTGACGCGGCAGCGATTCTCCAGGGCCAACTCATTGCCGCGCGATCCGAACTCGAAGGGCTCCGGCAGTTTTTCGCGGACGGCAACGTCCGTGTGCGCTCCGCGCAAGCACGAGTTGCCGAGCTGGAAATCGAGCTCAAGAAGGTTGGCGGCGAATACGATGGAACGTCCTTGGAAAAAGCGACGCAGGACGATTCACTCTATCCCTCGATCAGGAAACTCCCCCTGCTCGGCATCACTTACGCCGACCTGTACCGCAAGACCCGAATTCAGGAAGCGGTGTTCGAGACGCTAACACGGGAGTATGAGCTCGCCCGGGTGGAAGAAGCGAAAGAAATTCCCAGCGTCAAGGTGCTCGATTCACCCAACGTTCCCGACAGGAAAATGTTTCCACCGCGCACCCTTATCACCTTGCTGGGGGCAGCCTTGTCCTTCGCGTGTGGAGTGGCCTGGGTGTTTGGCTGCACGAAGTGGGAGCAAACGGACCCCGCCAACCCTGGAAAAGTACTGGCGCAGGAAGTTCTCGTTACCGTCAAGGCGATGATGCCATGGGCTTCACGGAATGGATTTAGCAAAAGTCCGGGGTCCGAAGTCCGGGGTCCGAAGTCCGAGTCTTGAATCTGGCTGAGATATCATGCGAGAAACCCTCACCGAAACGATGAACTCGCGGATTGACGCTCCGGCACGCCCGGCCGGCGTTGCGCCGAAGATTTCGCACGCAGCCCTCCTGACGAGCGCGCAGCTCGCGCGAGGGTTAGTTCGGCTGCTCTTCGTACTGGTTGTAGCGCGTGAGCTCGGCCCGCAGCAGTTCGGTGTGTACGCGTTGCTGCTGGCGATCGTGGAAATGCTGGCCGTGGCTTCCGGATCGGGTTACGCCGATTATCTTACGCGGGAAGCGGCGAAGGACGCGCGGGTGGGATGGGGGTTGGGAAGGCAGTTGACTTGGCTGCGCCTGGCGTGCGCGATCCCGTTCGCGGCGGCCGGTCTTGGGATTCTATGGTTGTCCGGCTATCCCCGAGGGGTGATTGCCGCAGCCGCGTGGTTGTCATTGAGCCTGGCTCCCCGGTCGGTAAGTGAGGCGGTTCAGGGGGTGCTCCGCGGGATCGGCCGCTATGTGCCCTACCTGGCTGTCGAGGGGGCCTTCGATTTGGCGCTGGTGGGCGGGGTGGTGTTGCTGATGCTGCACGGCGGCGGCCTGCCCGTGGCGATTGCGACCGAGGTCATCGCCGCCTCCGCGGCAGCTTTACTGAGTGTGGTTTTCGTTTTGAGGTTCCGTACAAACGAGCGTATAGGGCTGAACGGAAGGCAATTGTTGCAGAAGAGCGCCATCTTCAACATCTATGCGTTCATCGGAAATCTTTATGACCGGCTCGATGTTGTGCTGCTCTCCAGGCTGGCGGGGGACTATGCGACAGGCGTCTACAGTGCGGCGTATCGCCCGCTCAGCACCATCCAACTCGTGCCCTATGGGGTTCTTTACAGCTTGCTGCCGGCTCTTTCCCGAAATGCCGGCGGCTTGGAGGAACGGCGACGATTGGAAAGCGCCATGGGCTTCCTGTTGAGCGCCGGTTTCGCCGTAATTCTTGCCACGATGGTGTTTGCCGGCCCGGCAGTGCGTTTCCTGCTGGGGAATTGCTACGCCGAATCTGCGGTGGCCCTGAAGATTCTGATTTGGGCGGTTATCCTGCGCTATGTCAACTACGCGCTGAACGTTCGGCTCCTGGCCGGCGGCCAGGAGCGGGTGTTTGTCGCGACCTCGCTGGTTTGTCTCGGGGTGAACGTTCTCGGAAACTTGGCCTTGATCCCGATTTACTCCTGGCGAGCGGCCGCGGCCATCACGATCGTCACGGAAATTGCCTTATTAGCCCAGAACATGTATTGGCTCCGCCGGACCGTGGGAGTCATTCCCAGGCCACTCGGATGGGTGCGGAGCTCTCTGGTCTTCGCGATCCTCCTGGTCACGCTGCTTGCTGGAGCAAAAGTCGTTCCGCCGCTTTTGCTTGGGAGCGTGGGCATTCTCTTATTTGTGGCGTATTTGTACCGAGCGGGGATGGTCGGTGAATTCGCTGCCGCGTGGCGGACCGGCCGGAATTTGGCCTGATTTTCCTCCTCCTCCGGGTGGGTATGATCGTAAGCCTGTCGAAAATACGATCCGTTCAGGGAGGAGCGGCCCGCGGCTTCGCCGCTTGCTCTGCGGAAAGGCCAACCCTTTCCCTGGAGTTTGCACATTTGTGACGAGCTGAAATACGAAAGAAGGAGAACAGTCAAATGCGAGAGTTTCAGCCTTCGCCCCCTTGGGGGCATAGGCGCTGGAATAACGGTTAGCGGTTCCCGGAAGCCCGCACAGCGGGCGTGGTCATTTAGCCCACGGCGAGCCAGCCGTGGGAAAGAAAGCAGCAGAAGAAGTGCTGAGCCCCGTAGGGGCGACATCGGGTTATTGTTTGAACAATCCCTGCGGCGGCGCACTTCTGGAGGTTATTTCTTCACGATGCCGGATGCCGCCCCTACCGGGGCTGCGGAATTCCGAACGCCGTCAGCACCCCACGGCTGGCTTGCCGTGGGCTAAATGACCCCGCCCGCTACGCGGGCTGGCGACCGACGGTGGTTACTCTAGCGCCTATGCCCCCAAGGGGGCGAGGGCGGAGGTTCTCGTTAACGCGCTTCGAAATGTACAAACTCCAGGGAAAGGCCAAGCCTTTCCGCACAGCGGCGCGGCAGAGCCGCATTGAGAACGACAGTTTTCCGCTAATTTGGACAGCTTTGATTTTCTCAACGGTAATTCTGGAAGGGCAAACAAGCATGGTCATCGCTGTTGATACGCTGTTCTTGTTGAAACAGTTCCGATACACAGGTACCAGGGTCTACCTGTATCACCTGCTCTCCGCATGGCTGAGAATGGCGGGAAACGCGGCGCCCGATGTTGAATTCCACGGCTTCATCACTCCGAATGATGACTGGGCAAATAACGGCTTTGTTTCACCTTTTCTGCAAGTGCACGAGGCTCCAGTCTTGTCCTGGAGGCGCCTCTGGCATCTGGGCGGCATGGCATTCCACACAGCACGGCTTCGCCCGGACCTCGTATTTCTGCCCACCGCGCATCATTCGCTGCCGAGCCGATCCACCCCGGTGGTCACCACAATTCTGGATGCTATGCCCAAACGGCTTCCTCCCGGCCTCTCGAAGCGTGCCAGGTCTTTGCACGCGATGACGTGGCTTAATGCCAAACTGGCCACCAAGGTCGTTACCATCTCCTCCCGGTCGAAGCAAGACTTGGTCGAGATTTACGGTCTCGATCCCGCAAAGGTTGAAGTTACCTATCTTGGATACAACAAGTGCTTCTACAACGAAATTGCTCCCGATCCGGAGATAAGCGCGGAGCTTCTAACCCGTTTCGGAATCCGCCGGCCGTTTGTGCTTCACCACGGAATGGTGCAATTGCGAAAAAATGTGGACCGCTTGATCCAGGCTTGGGACCGGGTGAAGGAGCGGAACAAAACTTTCGACGAGCAATTGGTCTTGGCGGGACCGATGGGTTTCGGACACGAGCAGATCTTGAAGGTTCGGGAAGCATCGCCAAACCGTGATCAGATCATTTTGACCGGCGAACTCCCCGATGCCGAACTTGCGGCCCTCGTCAAGAATGCATCTCTGTGCGTTATTCCTTCTCTGTACGAGGGTTTCTGCCTGCCGATGGTGGAAGCGATGGCCTGCGGGGTACCCACCGTGGCGTCAAGGAATTCCTGCATTCCCGAGGTTTCCGGCGGGGTGCTGGAGTATTTCGACCCCCATTCCGTCGAAGAGATGGCGGAGATCATTCGGCTCGCGCTGGAGGATTCGTCTGTACGGAATCGCTTGCGGCGCGCGGGATTGGCCCGGGCCGCTGAATTCAACTGGGAACGCTGTGCGCGCGAAACCCTGCGCATTTTTGCCGAGGCATCCGCAAGCCATGGCCGATAAGCCTCAAGATTGTCTCTTTCCGGGTCCCTGCCTTCCGGTCTCCGTCCAGCCGCTGGAAGGCTTCCGAGGGTACAAGGCTGCGCTGGCGTTGGGCGTGTTGGGAGGCGGATCGGCAGCCCTATTCGTCTGTGCTCACTGGGCAATCGCGGTCATTGGGGCAGTGGCAGTCTTGGCGCTATCGGCGGTGGAAAGCGAGCCGTTCATGCTGCTGATCATTCTCCTGCTTCCCTTGAACTGGATAATAAGAGCCGATTTCCCGGTGCGCGACCTGATGTTGGTAGTTCGAATTGTTGTGGTGGCCGGATTCTTCCTGGGCCGCATGTGGCGTGGGTCGCTTAGGGTTTCTCGTCTTTTCGATCCTTCGCTAACCCGTGCTTCGATCTTCTTCGCCGCGGTGGCGGTGGTATCGGTGATCCTCCCCAGTGGTGGGTGGACGCATGAGTCCGAGCGGGAGCTGTTGCGATTAGCTTCCTATTTGGGTTTCTACTTTTTGATTTTGCTGTCGGTTGATTCCGCCGAACGGATGCGAGACGTGGGATTTCTCCTTTTGGTTTCCGCAATTGTAATCTCGGTCTTTGCGGCGCTTCAGGAAATCAGCGGCGGATTCACATCCCTTTGGCTCTACTTCAACCCCCCGGACGACTATTTCATTCCCTGGAGAAATCGCGCGCCGTCGTTTTTTGCTTACTCGAACACTCTGGCAGGATATCTGAACCTCCTCCTCCCCTTCGCCCTGGCCTGCACTGCACTCGGCCAAGGCAAATGGAAGAAGGCCGGTGCATGGGCGGTAGGACTGGGTTGTGTGGGTCTACTTTGCACGCAAAGCCTGGGGGGGTTAGTTTCTTTTTGCGGCGTGCTGGTCCTCGCGATTTTCTGCTTCGTCAGGGGTGGGGGGAAGAGGTTGGTTCTCCTCACGAGCATCTGTGCACTTGCCTTCGGCTTTTACATCGCGAGGGAATCGTTAAACCCAGCCCACACCGGATCGACTCTTGTCTATGACGCCTCGGCTCGGGTGCTGATGTGGAATGCGGCGTGGGAGGTCTTCAAGCAGTCCCCCATCCTCGGCGTAGGATGGGGCAACTTCGTGGGAAAGTATGCGTCCGACCCTACCCTCTCATGGATATCTCCGCAATTGCTGTATGCCAATAACCTCTACCTCGACCTTCTGGCGGGGGTCGGCGTGGTGGGTTTTATCAGCTTTTCGGTTCTGGCGTTTCTCGCCATCCGCCAGGCGCATCACGCGTTTCAATCGGCGTCATGCTTCCTGGGCAAAGCTTTCGGATTCGGGGCCTTGGGCGCAGTTGTGGCCGCGTTGATCCACGGGTTCGTGGACGACGTCATCGTTACCAGTCCTCAGGCGGGCACTCTCTGGTGGATGATGTTGGCTCTGCTGGTGGCCAGCGCCAGCTTGGAGACAAATTCTTCCACGGTTGGTCGCGCATCTTTGAGCCCTGTAGGGGCGTAATAACTTAGCCCAGGGCGTAAGAAGCTGTGAAAAAATGCTGCTCTCACCACTGAGGCACAGAGACACTGAGAAAAGGGTCTTTATTTTCAAGCCTCTGTGCCTCCGTGTCTCAGTGGTGATAAGGGTTCTAGGATTTTTTCACAGCTTCTTACGCCGTGGGCCTGGAGTTTCTACATTTGAACTGAGGGGTCTAATCCCCTCTGAGGAGCTACCCCGGGTTTAGAATTCACAGCCCTCGCCCCCTTGGGGGAGAGGGTGGCTCGACGAGTCGTTTTCATCAGCCGAGGCGAGACGGGTGAGGGGGTCTCGCCTATTGTCAACTCTAAGATGGGACACCACAGTAGCGACACGTCTCGCCGGTTTCGAGGTTGGATATGATAAAAATACCGGACCATAACAATCACCGGGACGCTGCGCGAGAGCATGCCGCTCTGGCGGTGCATACGAATTTCAACACGGGGCGCCGCCTGATCACCCGAATTCTCGAGCGGTTATTGCGGCCACTTGTGTGGTTGCTGCGGACGGACTCCGCTCCTCACCTCGATCAAATACGAAAAATACTTGTCATGGAGCAGGGCCACCTCGGCGACGTTATTCTGCTGACGCCATTTCTGCACAGCATTCGACGCCAATGGCCAAACGCTCACATCGCGCTTTTGGGCCGCCCCAATTTGAAGAATCTTCTCGAAGTGCAGAATTTGGTGAATGAGCTCGTTCCGATCCAGGTTCCTTGGACGGCTGGCCTGCCGCGTTGGAGAGTTTACAACCCATGCTCATTACGGCTGCCGAAATTCCTCCGGGAGGTGTTCCGGCTGCGGCGACGGGACTTCGATTTGGCATTCGTGGCCGGCTTGGGTGATATCCGGCACAACTTTGCGCTGTTACTCGCCGGGGCGCGGCGGCGGGTTGCGTATGGTTTTGCCGGCGGAGGAGACTTTTTGACCGACGTTGTTGAACCGGATCTCGCGCGCGTACATCGTGCCGACCTCTCCCTTCGCCTTCTGGAGCATTTGGGAATTCCGGCGATTCCGCGGAAGAAGCTACTGTCTCTGACTCCCGAAGACGCCGAATTCGGGCGCGAGTTCCTGGAGAGAAACGCCATTGATGAAAGTGACCTGGTCGTGGGGATCCATCCCCGGGCCGGGGCCGCCATCAAGGAGTGGGGCGGGAACTGCTTTCGGGAAGTGGCAGAAAGCCTTGTCCGTCAGTTCGGCGCGAAGGTGATTTGGTTCTCGGACCCGGAAGGGCCACCCGGGAGTTTCCCTGGCAACAGCAAGAACATTGTCGGGGCGGCCCTTTCTCTTCGCAAATTTCTTGCGGTGCTTTCCTGCTGTGACGCACTCGTTTGCAATGACAGCGGTCCCATGCACATGGCCGCGGGTCTCGGAGTCCGGGTGGTGGCGATATTCGGTCCGGAGCTTCCCGACTGGTACGGTCCCTTGGGGGCCGGGCACCAAGTCGTCCTGCGGAAGGGAATGTGGTGCCGGCCTTGTTGGAG
>Ga0209039_10002523_pt1 | contig 15429 bp, 28 predicted proteins | sample BogFormECP12_OM1_FD_188238 | JGI IMG/M metagenome (GOLD analysis project Ga0209039, IMG submission 188238) | Bog forest soil microbial communities from Calvert Island, British Columbia, Canada - ECP12_OM1 (SPAdes) (version 2) | ecosystem: Environmental > Aquatic > Freshwater > Wetlands > Bog ... | reverse complement strand
CGCTACACGCAATCAGGTGGAGTCGATGAAGCTGGCGGATGAGCTTGTGCGCCGGGACAAGCCCGGCAAGGTCGCGGAGTATATGCTGTCGATTTACAGCAGGGCGATCTACAGCAAAGACCCAGAACTGCTCAAGATTTATCGAGGTCTGCCGGATGTCGGCGCGGTCGCTGTGATACTGGCGAAGTGGGCAACCTTTCCCTATGTTCCTGCGGACGTGATCACAGTCATTGTCTACGAACTCCTCAAGACCCAGAACGCTGTACGCACACCAGCCCAGATTAAGCCCGCCGCCTCAGCGGCAGCGGCTCCTGCTATGGCTGCTAAATCAGGGCTGGCGCAGTACCTCGACGATGAAGCGGTTTAACGTCTGTTGATCTGGTCTGGGTATTGATGTGGCGGCTTCGTGTAAAAATCCACGTGTGCCTGTCGTGCATTGGCATACGCTTGCTTGTCCCCAAACCACCCCGGCCCCTGAGGCTCCTGCGGATACGGTGAGGTCGGGTCTGTACCCATCACAGCGACCTGCTGTGCTTGCTGCTGAGCCTGTTGAATGAACTGTTGCCTATAGAACTCGTTCGTTTCTGGGTCTCCCCATAGCGCCTCGCCGATGATGAAAAACAAGATGAGCGCTACTACAATCGCCCACCACGGTGTGATGTCCCACGCCTTGCCAGCGTAGAGCCAAAACTGCTGATACATCTCAAACACCCACTGAAACGGATTCATAGTTATCTCCAGAAGATTACGAACGCCACAAGTCCGATGAAGAGCACCCATTGAAGCCGAACGGGCATGCTTCCGAATGCCAGTTTGCGGCCCAATGATCCTCGCGGAGCATTGCGGTCTGCGAACACTAAGTTAACGAAGCCCCACAGGGCGAAGCACAGCGGCAAAGAGGCTACAGCAGCCTTATATTCGCCGTGGAGGGCATATAGGAGAGTGAGTAGACCGCCGATCACGAGACAGGCGGTGCCCGACAGGGCGTTGGTTTGGCGGCGTGTTAAGAACGGCTCGAACAATTTCATGTCATTCCTCGTCTGGATATGGTTCGTCTTCAAGTCTTGGGGGAAAGCAATCTTTGCACTTCGGGTCACCACAGTCGCACCGATGGTGCCCCTCGATCTTTTTCTTCCAGCGTGCAGTCCGCGCCGCCTCCGTGTTGCGCATCATTGGCGGCACGAGTCCCTTAGCCAGCCTCTCGGCGACTTTTTTGACATCCCTGTGCTCGAAAATTGGTTTGTAGCCTTCTGTTTCCGCAGTTTTGATGAAATTTTCGACCATCCCCGGAGAGATGTTGTGCTCCATCATCAGCTTGTAGAGGAGGGCTACTACGCGATCCCTCATGAATTTACGTTAACACAGTTTGTTCATCTGTCAACATAGACTAATTCTCTGTATACGGTATTAGTGATCATGGTCTTAGAGTACGGAGAAGTGTCTAAACTCAAAGGTTTGCATTGGTTTATGTGCGAACTACGGTCGGAAAAGACAATCGAATCGACAATGCGACGTGTGGGGAAGGCCATTCCCGGCATCTTCCGGCATGACCCAATCGAGATTTTCATCCCCGTGGTCAAGCGTGATTTGGATGTCTTTGAGATGGCGACAGGGCCGTATGTGTTCGTCCGCTCCAACAGCTTCCAAGCCCTTCTGCGATTGAAGTCGATCACCGGAGTCGTGGCGCTGGTAACGGAGGGCGACACACAGCGCCCCAGCAAAGCAATCCAAGTTGAAGACACTTACGTTCAGAGCCTCATCAAGCAAGCCGAAGATGAGCACCGCAAGCGTGCCATCGGTATCGAGGTTGGCAGCTTCGTTCGCATCCTGAACGGCGAGACCCGCGACTTCTGTGGTACAGTTGAAATCATCGGTGATGGACGCGCTGTTGTCCGAGTAACACTTCGCACCAAGAACATCCTGCTTGAAACCCCTGTTCGCAACCTTCTGAATTTGAGTCACGTTCCCAAAGAACAGCGCGTCTACTATTTCAGCCCCCAAGTCGAGGAACTCTTCAGAGATTACCCTGACACCGCCGTCATGCAAGTAGCGGAAGACTTGATTCTGGACGAAGCCGTTCCGACGCCAGAGCACGTCGAAGAAGAACCGCTGGACGAGCCGAAGAAACACTCGCGCCAGCGCACAGTCACCGCACTGGTGAAGAAGCTCATCCTCATCGAAGGCATGCACAACCCAATGCAGATCGCAACTGAGGTTGTCTTCGCGCTCAAAAACAAAGACATCAAGGCCCCGAAGAACCTGTTCATCGTGTACTGCATCATCAAGGACAGACTGCGCCAAGACTACTTTGCTAAGCTCGATCCCACACTGGGGAACTACCGCGAGATCATCAAAAAGTACGGCAAGGACTACAAGTTCAGCGCCGCACAGATCGCGAAGCTCGATCTTGATCTCGGCATCCCGCAGAACACCGTGGAGGTTTGCAAGGACGGTCGCTCCCGCGAGGCGCGGCAGAAGTCCAAGATTCAACCCGCTGCTGAGGTCAAGAAGATAGCCTCCAAAAAGCACGAGCCGAAGAAAAAGAAGAAGCTCCCAACGGACAAGTGCGGCGAATGCCTGCACGAGCGTCGGGCGCACAAGCTCTCACCGAAGGGCGCATGGATGCGCTGCGGCGACGTGAGCAACCACGCGATTCATTCGTGGGTCAAGGAAAAAACAGATAAACCATGCTGGTGCAAACGATTCAAAGAGAAAGAGAAGTGACTTTCTAAGGGAATATAGGGGTTATTATGGCTTCCACAGCACCAGTTACGGGCAGCACGCCCGGTATGATTCGGACATGGTTGCTCGATCACGAGCGCCTCATCATCGTCATCGTCGCCGCAGTAGTTTTGTGGTGGGGATACGGCAAGTACGCTCAGATTCGCATCGACCACGATAACGCTCTGCTCAAGCAGGCGACCGTTGTAGCCCAGCAGCAGGCAGCGCAAGACGCCGCTTTGGCGCAACAAGTGAACGCGGACAAGCTCCAACTTCAGGCCCTGACAGATAAACTGACGGCGCAGAACCAGCAATTGACGAACGCCAACGTCGCGCTGGCGACCGCACTTAGCAAGCAGCAGCACACAGACGCCACGCTACCGCCGACAGAACTAGCACAGCGTTGGGCACAGATCACCCCCGCGATGCCCGCTGGCGGCGTTACAGTGAGCGCAAACAACACTCTACAGGTGACGCAGGCTGGCGCAGTAGCAACTGTGCAGCAACTTGAAAAGGAGCCTGTACTGGAGCAAGAACTTGCCAACGAGACGACGCAGAAGAACAACGACGATACGCTGCTCGCTTCGTCCAACAAGAACATCACCGATCTGTCGTTGCAGGTCGTGGGATTGAACAAGCAGATCGTAGACAACCAAGCCGTTTGCACCGACCAGATCAAGCTCGTAAAGGCTGAGGCAGCTAAATCTAAGCGCCGCTGGTTCATTATCGGCTGGGTTAGTGGTTTCTTGAGTCGCCAGTTCATCGGAAAAGGGCTGTAACCAGTATTTAGGTCATAGAGGAGACCACCATCATGAAGGTTGTATTTTTGCTAGACAACAAGGAGTACATCGAGGTTTCGCCCGATAAGCTCCAAATTCGCCAGATTGCGCCGGGCCAAGCGGCTCTGGGCACTGAAGTCACCGTTCCTGTCAACAAGGAAGACGGCACGCCAGATTTGAACCCAGACGGTACGCCTAAGACGCAAGTCGGCTTCCGCCCATTCATCAACTACGCAGTAGACCTGTCGGTGCCAAAGCCCGCCGAAGTGCCAGCGCCAACCGCTGTAGCAGTTGAACCAGTGGACGGTCGCTACACTGCCAAGAAGTCCAACGGCAGGGCAGAAAAGCCGAAGTCAAAGCGCAAGGCGAATTGATCGGACTCTAAGTGCCAGTAGCATATACACTTGACCCTGTTTTGGGGTATGTGCCAGCAATACCTGAACCATTTTGGTATAAGAGTTGGCGCACATGGTTTTGCTACCGCCCAGCATGCTACAGATGCACGGGGCAAGAACCGCCATTGCTCTTCAAAAATCGAGCAGAGTGGGATCGCCATTACGTCCTGACTCATCTGGAAGAGGACTTAAAAAATGAAGGTCACTAAGACTAGCGTTCATCGTCTCGCAATTGAAAAAGGTTGTGGCTGCGCCGCGATTCGTGAGTACGAAGACATCCGCTACACAAAGCCCATCGCTGAGGGCAAGTTTACCCCCTGTGAGAAACACGAAAAGAACAAGATGATGGCTGAGTTCGCCGGGGAGATGTTGATTGAAGCCCTCGACAAGGAAGCTGAGAGCGCTGGCAAGACTGTCACTACACGCGGCGAAGTGTCTACCACTATGAGCGGAACGTCCGGGGAGAATGTCACATCCCTTGGTGCCCCAGTTATTCCCAAGAGCCGTGAAAAGGTTGATCCTTTGAAGCCGCGCACTGCGCACTTCGACCGCCCTGATCCGCGCTTACCCCAGAACACCAACCTCACAGGGAACCTCAACGTAGCGATGCACGATGACATCTCGCCGGAAGAGTTGGAAGCCGAAGGTATCACGATGGACGGCAGCATCGACAGCGTGCCGGAAGACCCACGTGTTGACGCAACGCTGAATGAGAACCTTGGCAAGTTTGAGGACCTGCTCGACGACGATGACAGCAAACTCGGTGGTGTTTCGCAAACACTGATCAATCGCCAAGCGGTGGACTAATGGATTTTTTGGAACAAGCAATAGAGGCTCGTCGCGTGGACAGATTTCCTTTTAGAGAGTTAAGCCCCGCTCAGCGCCAAATGCTGAACGGACATGTCGAAACAACGGCGCGTGTCGCTCGCAACACCGACTCCCTGCGTGATCCAGTAGAACTCAAGTACATTCATGAAGTCGCCTCAAAGCTGTATGCCAGCATGGATATGGCAATGCCCTCGATCTATGTTTTAGATTCTCCGATAGCCGGAGCTTACGCTTGGGGACATACCCCACAGTCTGTAGCCGACCGCTGGCGAGTTTTTCATGACGAGTTCTACACACACCCGTTGAGCCAGCCCATCGTAGATGTCATGCACGACCAGTTTGTTGCGGCTCAAAGGTTGATGGATCACAACGTCACGGTCAGTATTCTGCAAGGCTTGTCCAGCCCTTACGAGGAGAAGTACGAGGAGTTGGGACGCGTGGGTGACTTGATCCAGACCGCAGTCGCCAGCGTAGAGAAGCCGTTCCAGAACAAAGAGCTTCTGGACAACTTTATTCAACAGATCGAGAAGTACGTTCCGAACCAATCCATCCGCGATAGTGTCAAGCGCCAGCCGCTCCCGAACTTGGAGCGCCTGTTTACGCCGGGGGAGATTTTCCGTGGCAATCACTCCACGGCGACAGCCTTTTATCAGTCGATGGCGGACTTAGGACTGCCATTCAACGGGTTCCACAAGAACCTCGTCCGGCTGTGGGAGCAGATGAGCAAAGCCTGCCACTTCTGGTTCCCCTACAAACATGTTCTTATCATCAGCGACCGTCCTTCGGTTCTGCATGTGGATGACCGGGGCAGGGCGCACAACCCCAAAGGGGCCGCGATTGAGTACCGGGATGGGTGGAAGATTTACGCTTGGAAAGACATCCTCATTCCTCGCGACATCGTTGAAAAGCCTGAAAGTATTACCGTTTCGCAGATACTTAATGAGGGCAATGCGGAAATCCGCCGAGCTATGGTGGACATCTTTGGACTCGACAGGTTTGTCGTGGAGTCCAAATCGAAGTCACTGGACACGCAAGGCGAGTACGAACTGCTGGAAGTTCCGTATTTGAATAATGTCAGCATGATTGCCCTGAAGATGCGTTGCCCTACGACGGCAGCCGTCTACGTGCATAGCGTGCATCCAGAATGCACCAACGTTGAACAAGCTCTGGCATGGAAGCGCGGAGAAGAAGATTTTAGACACGCAAGACCCTACAAGGAGGGACTACTATGGGAGAAGTAAAACCAGAACAGAAATGGCGTCACGGCGACGTGTACGGCATTTCATCCGAGATCACTGCTGAGGCTCTTCAGGCTACAGGCAAAAAGATCGAAGGTAAAGACAGCAACATCCTCGCTTTCGGCGAGGTCACCGGACACAAGCATGAGATCGAGTCTGATCCGTGCGCGTTCCAACGCTACGAGATGGAAGGTAAGAAGTATCTTATCGTCCTGATCGAGGGCGGCGTCAGCATCAATCACGCTGAGCACGGCATCGGTGTCATTCCGAAGGGCGTGTGGGAAGAGCGCATCGACCGCGAGTTCGACTACCTGTCGTACTCACCGCGTCAAGTGTTCGACTAAAATGAGTTTCATTGCGACAACCGAGGGAGTGCCGGACATTGACTTGTACGACACTCCCATCGACCTGCGTCCGCTCCCTCGAAAAGGTTCGGTACAATGGTGCATAGAGTATCTGCGCAGCCGTAACGATCATTACGGTGCGAACTTGCTCGAAGACGAGCAATAAAAAAGCCCCGGTTAGCGCCGGGGCTTTTTCCTTTCCAGTTAAATCAGAACCGATAGCCTATCAGTGTGTCGAACGTTCCCATCGCATGGCGGCTTGAATCCTGCTCCGCAGTCAACGGGAGGTTAGACGGCTCTGTGATGGTTGTGTGGAATTCGTAGACGCCCAGTGTGTAGCGAATGAACCAGTGATGGCGGGAGTCAGCCGGAGAGGGCATCTGGAAGGTTAGTTCCGGACCCTGAACACCGTTGCCGCAGCCTTGGCAGACGTAAGAAGGCTGACCGGGCGCAGCGGGATACGCAACAGACTCGTGCTGCGGAGGCAGTAGGTAAAGCACCTGAACGCGGTAGCTGAACTTCCACTGGTCGTTGTAGTACCAGTCTTTTCCGCCGCCGAACTGGTAGCGGATGTCGCCCTGTCGGACGGCTTGGAAGAAGTTCGTGCCCTTGGTGTAGTTCGACGTCACAAGCTGGCTCCACGCCATGCCGCCGCCGAAGTAGTAGTTGCCCGTCCGATAGGCGAGAATGCCGTGGACGTAATCGTCGTGCCCCTTGATGTTGTTCAGCGTGCCGTCGTTCGTTTTCTTGCCGTTGTCAATCGCGGCGTACCCATCAAACACGATATGCGGTGCGTTGAGGAAGAGTCCCACTTGACCGCGTCCGGCGACCGCGCCGTAGCCGTTGGGCATCAGCGAGATTCCACCTGAGACATAGGGCGATGGGATGTAGGACTTAGACAGTCCAAGCTGGACTGGCGATTGCGCTTGTGCGAGCACCATCAGGGGCAGGAACAGGCAAAGGATAAGAGATGCGCTGAGACGTTTCACGGATCGGCTCCGTAGCGGACAGGATTACCCCAAAAGGGGTTCGTTTACTAGGATGCCTGTCCGCCAAAAACGATTCACTAGCGCCCGGCGCTGGCTCCGCGCCCGCGTACCGGGACAGGCTGGTGCTCCGAGTGCATCCCGTCCGGCACTTCAAACGCATCATCCCCGTGGTAGTCCGTGACAAACCCGGTGCGGTACTCCGGGTCAAGCATGTCCTCGATGGTATCGTTCGACTCTCTTCCGCCGCCGAACTGGAGGAACAAGAAGATCGCCACGCAGCCGAGCGCGATCCAGTACCAGTTGTCGAACACAAACTGTTCGACCTTACTTGACTGGTTGCTCCTCCACACAAATTGATCGACCAACGCGGTATCGCCGTCCGAGTACCCAGCCGAGGACACCAATTTGTTTTCGTTGCCAGTCTTTGCGGCTGGGCCGGTGACTACGGCGTACTTCTTGTGATTCATCCAGATGATCTCGCCGTCAAACTGCCACTGCACACCCTGATTGTCAATGTATGCCCGTGGCTCCAAGCAGTTAAGCTGGTTGAACTCCTGCCGTGTGCAGTAGGCACTCAACTTGGGCGCGGTCTGCCCGTGAGCGACCGTGACCAGAATCAGGAGAAGCCCGGCACTGCGGTAGATGTCGATCATCTTCGCGCCCCGGCGTCCGGCGATATATGCCCGCGCACTGGCTACAGGCGTGAGGTTCTGATACGCTTTCCAAGTCTTAAAGCGAATGCAGAACAGTGCGTTAACGAGAATCAGAGACAGCGGCAAACCTAGTTTCAATTCCATCGGAATTTCTCCTATCCATTAGCGTTTCGTTCGTTGGTCGTCGGGGGAAGAAGAAATACTTCATCAGTGATCGGCGTGACGCCGACAATCACCAGCATGGCGGTAGTCCGGCACGTGATGGTGACGCGGTTGCGCATCTTGCTCTGCGCGATCTGGCAAATCCGCGCTGTCGATAAGCCCTGAAAGCACGGTAGTGCTTCGATCTGTTTAAGAGCGTCAGCCTTCACGTTTGACAGAGTGAAGGGACGCTGCTGAGACTGGTGTCTCTCGTTCATTGGATTTGGCTCCCCACGGCAGAGATCACGTTCGCGGCATTGCTGCCGATCAGCCGGATGGTGCCGAGCGCGATGACGAGGATGACAGCAAGCATGACGGCGTACTCTGCAATGTCCTGACCCTGTTCGTCAGCCCACAAGTCTTTGACCGGGTTGCAAGCCGTGCATTCCGAATCACCGCAGCCCGTGCCTTCCTCGTAGTCGATGTCGTTCTCTGGAGCCGGGTCACCGCCGCAAGCCTTGCGCCCCTCGAAGGTGCCAAGGATGGAGAGCAGCGAATTCACGCGCTCCGAGTTGTCCATGAACCACTTGTAGAGGAAGCCGTCGATGACCAAAGCAGCGGCGACCGAGGCAAGAATGTAGAGCGACACGCGCCGGGCGTCGATGCCTACAGCGCGACCCATGCCGTAATTGGCAAGCAGCGTGGCGGAAATCGCCAGACACAGCACCACGAAGGTGCGCGGGAATCGTTGAACATTCATCTTGAATCGTGTGAACATGGTTATCTCCATTCCGTCGCGTCCGGCACCGGGGCACAATGCTCGTGGTACTCTTTTGCCGCGATACGGAAGCGATTGATGTTCAGTTCGCAAAACTCGTCCAGTTCATCCTCACTAGGATACCAGCGAGTCATATTGAATGAGAATGGCTCTTCCGTGCTACTCTGGACACCGAGCGCCACGCGCACTTTCAGCGGCACGCCGCCTTCTTCGCCCTCTGTGACCGCGACACACTCTCCATCGACAAAGTGGGAATGCTCGAACTTGTAGCTGTCGCACAATGCCGTCTCGTTCAGATCAATCAGCACTTCAACGTTGAAGAGCAAGCAGACTTCGTTGATGTAGCGACCGACTCGCATTACAGTTCCTCCTCAAGCGAGTTTTCCAGCGCGGTAACTAAAGCCGACTTTGCCGGGGCGTACAACGCGGCTGCTGCCGCGTAACCACCCATCTTCGGCGTTGGCGGCGTGTAACGATGAGGCGTAGGATTCGCGATAGCGTTGAGCGCTTGCATGTGGACGCGATCAACCGCTGCCGTGCCGCCGAAGCTAACTGGCTTCACGTCCGGCACCGGGCACACAGCTTTCTGGCTGGCGTACACGGAGTTCACACATTCCGGGCCGAAGCCGTCGTTGACCGACTGCGGAACCGTCAAAGCCTTGTGGCACTTGCCGCACCGACCGCTGTGGGTAACGAGGAGCATCTTCGGCATGGTCGTCGCAACCATCAGCGTCTCGAAAGCTGCCTTGAAGATCACGAACGCCGGAGTCTGCTCAGTGATGCCAGTCGCACGCGACTTCTGCGTCAGCGTGAACTTGCCGTTCAAAATCTGTCCGAGGTACGTGTAGTCGCGAGTGTTGTCCTGACCGCTGAGGAAACTTACGAAGAACCGTTGATCTTTGATGCCATTTTCCGCCACAGCCACTTTGTCCATCGGCTTGACGCGGAAGGTGCGCCGCTCACCAGTCTTGGCGCTCTGGAAGGTGACGATGTTAGTATTGGGCTGGAGCATGTACGCCAGTGCCTTCTTGGGGTCAGTGATCGTACCCGGAATGCCTTTGGATTTCGCCATTGTTCCCTCCCGCACACAGTATACCCCGGAACTGGCGGAATTGGCTGCTTTTTCGGGACTCTATTTGACGTGTTTTCAGTCACTTAAGACACGCGGAAAGCTCTGAACCGATTGATAGCAGGCAAGTATCTAAGAAAGAGAGAGGCAAAAGCATGTACAAAATTCAGATCGCAGGCAAGGACACCAAGAGACCGCCGCTGACTTACACCTACCTCGTCGGATCGCACACGGTCGGGATCATCACTCCCAGCCGTAAGCGCTACAACTTCAACATCCACGATGTCACCGGGCGCAAAGAGAACAGCCGCACCGGGACGAACAACGGATTCGCCGACAGCCGCCTGCACCCGGATGAGCTTGCGGCGTTCGTGCTGCGCATGGGCCTAAAATGATTCCACCGCTCCCACCTCGCTGTGACGACAGGGACGTGGCGAAGGCGGTGATCGCGTTGGTTGTGGTTTTCGTCGTACTGGGCTATTTCCTATTACATGTCGTACACTAGAAAACTCGTTTGGCTGTTGTTGCTCGCGCTCACGTCTCAGGCGTTCGGAGTGATGGCGACTGGGCCGCGCCACAAGCGGCATCGGAAGCCGCACAAGCCTACGTGGTTTGAGTACCGCGTGTTCATGCCCTCGCACGAGAACCTGCTCTCTCAGAACGCCGCGATTGACGAACTAGGGTTGCCCCGGCTGAAAGATGACAAGGCACTAAAGTTCTTGGTTGAAGAAGAGGAGCTTGTGCCGATCACCGAGAACCAGTACGTGCGCGTGTGCTACAAGCTGGAGAAGAAGCGCCGCTTCGTTCGACCGTGGGTTGACATGTTTCTTCAGGAACTTGGGCAAGAGTATTACGCGCAGTTCGGAGAGCAGATTCAAGTCAATTCCGCTGTGCGCACAGTTCGGACACAAATCCATCTGCTGCACATCAATCACAACGCCGCTCCGGCGCACGGTGAGACTGCATCCGCCCACCTCGCGGGAATCGCTGTTGATCTTCAGCGTCGGGGCCTGACACCCGCGCAAGTGCATTTCATTCAGAAGAAATTGCTGTACCTTGCCAACATCAATGAGGTGATCGTCGAGGAAGAACTCAAGCAGCCTTGCTTTCACGTGGTGGTGACGGGTGATTATCCTTACCCGCCGCCGATGCCGCATCTCGAATTCAAAATGCCAGACCTACTTCTACCGGAGGCTCCTAATGGACACGCCAACCCTGTCGATAACTCAATCCATCCCTAAGACTCACGTCTGGAATGGCGCAGAAGTTCAAGAACTGCTTGACACTCAGGTCAAGTACCGAGACTGGAAGTTCACCGTCCAGCAAGAGGACGTAAACCGTAACGGGGGCTGGGAAATTGATCTGCACATTCGTGTCGAGTGGATGGCGCAGGACAATGTCACCGGGCAGATGGAGAAGCAGCAATCCCGCTGGTGGAGAGTCTCAAGGCACTCGCGCAAGAACGAAATCATCAACGCTGCGTTCGCCTGCGTCAAGATGGCAGAAGAGCACGAGATGCGCGAAAACTTCAAGTACATGTTCGAGGACAAGTGGACGATGCCGTACAACACGCACACTGACGTCGATTGGCTTGCGGAGGCTTCGCTGCACCTCGATCTGCGAGTTGATACGCGCCCGGATGCGCCTAAGAACCAGCGGAGAGACTAACCGTGAGCCACAAGCACGGGCAACGCTGGGAATTCGTAATTGGCAAGGCGCTCAAAGACTGGGCGACTGTGATCATGCACGAAGGGCACACTCGCGCTGAGGCGCGGCAGATGATCTTGGAGGAGATCAAGAACAAATCGAATCCTCCGGGGTATGTCGGCTTCCGTATCAAGAAGTTCATCCGCGTACCGTTTTGGCGCGGCTGGACTATCGGTTGGGATTTGAAGAACCGGGCGATCTTGCAGTTCACTAAGACGGTGCCCTACACGCCGGGCAAGTATCACTGTATCGGCTTGTTTTTTGTACGGTACAACTACGCTTCTCTGAATCAAACTTCAGCAGAGGGTAGACACTGGCTGAACATAGGATGGAACGTATGAAAACCGCTCTGAGGGTTCACGTTGCACTCAACGAGTTCGTGGTAGGGGTGATCTGCATCAGCATCATCGTCTGCTCGTTTGCGTACTGGAAGACTCATCGCCCGGCTGCCCCGGCTCCGGTTAAAGCCGACTGCACCTCGAAGGAGCCAACGGTGGAGATCAGCCAGATCATTTATTACATTCCCACGGCTCCAAAGGTGATTGTCAAGATTGTAATGCCCAAGCCCGCTGAACCCTTTTCTTCGTCGAAGGATAATCAGCAGCCGGATCAACCGGAACCCGCACCCCAGACCGACCCGGTTTTTGAGCATCGCGTGCCGATCATTACGTCCGCCTTGCGGACGCCCATGAACGAGCTAGACAAAAAGTGAGGTATACTGAAAGGTATGTCAAAGGAACGTAGACCCGCTCAAGTTGTTCTGTACATCGAGCTTGAGGACAACGTTGGACAAATCCTCGGCAAACGGAGACTGGAAATTCCTCTCTCCGGCGACAATATCCCGGCTGACGCAGATGATAGCGAAATCGCTAAGCGGTTCGCTGGTTTCGTGGATAGCCTTCAAAAGCATTTTCAAGATCAATGACCACGTGCCAGCATCCATCCCCGGACGAGGAGTGTCTCGAATACGACGAGGCGAGTGAGATGCCTGTTTGCGGTAGACCTTCTGTGGATAAACTTCTTTGGTCGGATGGTAGCGCCACTCACCTGTGTGCGATCCACATTGACGAGTGGGTCGGTGATTTGAAACTGACCGCGCTGGACGGCATGTCGGCTGGAGTGCGGCAGGAAGCACTGGAAGACTTGCGCAGGAACAACCTCTTATGACTCCGAAGAAACTTCTTTACTACGGATTGATGCCTTTCTGGTTGCCGTTCTACGGTGTGCTGTACCTGTTCGGTTACGGGGCTGGTCGCTTGAAGGAAAGCGGATGGCTGGATAAGAAATGATCAGCATCAAAGAAATCGTTTCGACTGATTACCTGAAGTCCTTGGGACGCAAACCGCGAGTTCACCCGAACGGATTCATTCAGTTCGACGTGGAGCCGGGGGTTCTGCGCCTCAACATTTGGCCCGATCAGGTGATCGAAGGACATCCGGGTCGCATTCACCCGATCCACAATCACAGCTTCGATCTGCACAGCGTCATTCTCGTTGGCGCACTGACCAACGTCACCTACAGCCTCCGGCAGGAAGCGTGGATAAAGCCTACGCATGTGCTGCACCAAGCTCGGCGAATCAACGAACACGACAGTGTCCTCGAACCAGTCTACAGTGGCGCTGGCGCTCTCAAAGTTCTCAAGATGGACACCTACCATCCGGGGCAAGACTACTCACTGCCCCGCGAGTGGCTGCATGATTCCCTGCCGCACGGTTTGACGATGACTTTGATGTGGACAGCCGACCCAAGCGCGGTGTACTCGCCACTGGTTGCAGTGCCCGTGGGTGTTCCGCCCATGAACAACTACAAGCGCGATGCTTTCGATGAGAACCTGCTCTGGGGCATCATCGGTCAAGCCTTGGAGGCGTATGAACGTTCACGCAAAATACATTCGCCTTCAGTTTGACGACTTCATTCTCTCGAAGAACAACACCGGATGGCAGGTTTCCAGAGGCGGACACGTGGCGATCAAGGACGCTTCATGGGAAGAAGCATGGGCTGTACTGACCACTGGGGAGCGCGTTCGCTGCATTGTTTTCGCTAATCAGTTGCGATAAGGCGAATATCCCAGTATTATTGAGAGATGAGAACCTCTTACGCCGCTGTTTTACAAACCCCAGTTGGAAAGTTCTTGTTAACTGCTTCCGAAAAAGGTCTTGCAACCGTAGATAAGATTTTTTTCGAAGACCCATCGACAGCATTGGAAATGATGGATCGTGACGGTAGCAACGCGAAAGCGATGGCTCCGTACATCGAGCAATTCAACGAGTATTTCGCCGGGACACGTAAGGAGTTCACGTTTCCGTTGGACATGCAGGGAACAGATTTTCAAATCGCGTGCTGGTATGCGATGAGAAATATCCCCTACGGACAGGTTCGATCCTACGCAGAAATTGCGGATCGTATTGGTCGCCCCGGAGGCGCTCGTGCGGTAGGCGCAGCCTGCCGGACAAACAAGCTGGCTATCGTGATTCCGTGCCACAGAGTAGTCACCGCAAAGAAAGAAGTCGGTGAGTATCAGTGGGGCGTGCTTACGAAGCAAGCACTATTGACTCATGAAGGAGTCAAAATCTAAGAAAGGAGTTAAATCACATGTCAGGATACATTCAATGCACAGAGACACATCCCAGTACGGGAGACGTGTGCTCGCTGGACACTGCACACGTTCAGCACTCCGATGCTCGCGTTAAGCAACATGTCGCTAAGAACGGCATGAAGTGGCCCTTGCTGTCGGAGATCGACCCCAAAGAGGGGTTCAACGACTACGTCACTTTCCGTCTCTAAAAGTTTCGCCTTCCTGTACCTAGAGTAGTGGTACGGGAAGGCGGACTATGAGTCAACGCACTACCCACATCATCACTTCAGAATGCGAAATCTTCGTGCAACGAATCACGAAGGATTGCGTTCGCTGCCGAGTCGTAGAGACCGACCCGGAGCTTGTGAATCCCACTGACTTTGAAATAGAAGGAGACCCTGCGCATATCAGCGAGGCTCTCAGCGCGATCTGCGCGGTAATCAACAACATTGAAAAATTTTTACAGGAGCCGTCATAAGAAACCTATGAGACGGCTTGGCATCTTCCGATGCTTCTACTGCGACAAACAACTGTCGCGCCAGAAAAAGACCCGCGACCATCTCACCCCTAAAAGCAGAAACGGCAGTAACCGACCGAACAACATTGTCGATGCCTGCCGCGACTGCAATAACCTAAAGGGCTGTCTGACTTTAGAGGAATTTCGTGTTGTCATCGCCTTCAGATTTGGCGTGGTAGCGAAACCGAAGTTCAAATTCCCCGGCGAAACCCGAAGACAAAAAGCGAACGATTAGTATTCGAACCCGTACACAGTGACGTTGAGAACGTTGGTTGTCGCCTGATCCAAATGGCTTAGACCAATGGTCTGCGTACCGTTGCCAAAGAACTCGATCCCGTCTGGAATGTCTACGGTGATCCACGCACTGGTGCCGGACGTAGCGCTGTTCGTGTTGACTTCTGGGATCAAATAAGCAACAGGACTGGTAGCAATTGTGGCCCCCGCTGTGTTGTGGCGCAGAGAAAGACGGGCGAACGCGATAGCCGCAGCCGCAGACTTTACGCTGACGGAAATCGACGTGACGCGAAGCGTCTTGCCTGACGTGACTGTATAGCTTGTGACTCCAGCCGTAACCGTGCCCTGCTTGTTCTGCGAAAGCGATAGCAGTGCTTCTGCCGTAACGCCCGCCGCCGCAGTAGCCGTGAACGAAACGTAATTGCGCCCTGCATCTTTAAGTTCCTGAACGCTAAATCCTG
>Ga0209039_10002522_pt1 | contig 15431 bp, 12 predicted proteins | sample BogFormECP12_OM1_FD_188238 | JGI IMG/M metagenome (GOLD analysis project Ga0209039, IMG submission 188238) | Bog forest soil microbial communities from Calvert Island, British Columbia, Canada - ECP12_OM1 (SPAdes) (version 2) | ecosystem: Environmental > Aquatic > Freshwater > Wetlands > Bog ... | reverse complement strand
TGCAAAGGGAAGATCCTCGCCTCGTTCGGCCTTACCGAACCTGATGCCGGATCGGATGCCGGCGCGTCCAGGACTACCGCGGTTCTGGATGGGAATGAATGGGTGATAAACGGCAGCAAGATCTTCATAACCAACTCGACCACCGACATGAGCGCGGTATGCGTGGTGCAGTGCATTACAGACCGGTCGGACGCAAAGAAGCCGGAGGTGAGTTGCATTCTGGTAGAAAACGGCACTCGCGGATTCATTGCAGAGACTATGCACAACAAGATGTGCTGGAGATCTTCCAACACCGGCCAGCTAACCTTCCAAGACTGCCGTGTCCCCACGGACAACCTCTTGGGGAAAAGGGGCGAGGGGTTCCATCAGATGCTGAAGACCCTTGACGGAGGCCGCCTGTCCATAGGGGCTATGGGATTAGGCGGGGCCCAGGGCGCTTTCGAGTTAGCTCTCGACTATTCCAAGAAAAGGACGCAGTTCGGCAGGCCAATAGGATCTTTCCAGATTAATGCGTTCAAGCTCGCGGACATGGCCACCGAGATCGAGATGGCCCGTCTGCTCCTTTACAAGGCGTGTTGGCTCGCGGATAATGATAAATTGACTCCGAAATACAGCGCCATGGCGAAGCTGGTCTGCTCGGAGACCTACTACAGGGCAGCGAACCATTCTGTGCAGCTTCATGGCGGATACGGCCTCATGAAAGACTATGCGGCTGAAAGACATTACCGGAACCAGAAGCTTCTCGACATAGGTGAAGGCACCTCGGAGGTTCAAAGGATCGTTATAGCGAGGAACATAGGAGTTCCCGGCAGATCCATGTAGCGCCACGTGCGAATGCCGGTTATGTTTCCGCTCCGGAAAGCCGTTCGATCGGGCTGAAAGGATCAATTATGGATGATGAGAAAACTATGGCTTCCTATGAAGAGTTTCAGGAAGCAGCTTCAGGATACGGTGAAGAGAAAGAAGGGCACGACCTCCTGACAGACCCGCACGCCGTAACGACTGCCAAAGCAAGGGCAGAAGACGAGGAAGCGATCTCTCACGGACAAAAGCTGCGTGCAGCACGAGAGAAGCGAGGATTCTCCATCGAAGAGGTTGCCGTGCAGACCGGGGTTGCAGCCGATGTTCTTGCCCAATTGGAAGCAGGGGAAACGTTCTTGCCTCTGGGCCAGTTGATCAAACTGAGCAAGGCGCTGTCCCTCAAGATGTCGGATGTAATTTCCACCGGCGATGAAGCGTTCACCATAGTAAGAGCCGGCGAGCGCCGCAGCTTCAGCCGTTTTGGAAAAGCAAAACAGGCCAGCCATGGTTACGAGTATGAATCCTTGGCGCCGGACAAAAAGGACCGGACGATGGAGCCGTTTATCGTGACACTCCATCCGGCGGCCGCCGACGAACCCTCGTCCCATGACGGACAGGAGTTCATCTATGTTCTGGATGGAGAGATGGAAGTAGTGGTGGATGACACCCACGACGTGTTGAAACCGGGGGATGCCATTTACTACGATTCTACCAGTATGCATCTGGTCAAAGCCCACGGAGACAAGCCCGCAAAGATCCTGGCGGTACTTGTGAGCTGAGCATCACTTGACAGTTTTCTGAAGAAGAGCGCGGGGGAAGCTTTTCCACAAGCAAGTCCCCCTCCTCCGGCGTCACTTTGTGAACCTAACTGGTGGCCCCTGCTTTCCGGGAGCCAACGGTTGGTGATCTAATAAACGTCATAGAGCAGTGGTTTCGGACCTGCACTCCATGTAGGTGTGCATTGAACGTGAAAGGTCGTCTGCCAAACTGATTGTACGGTAGGGGCACGGCATGCCGCGCCCCTACGCAAGGCGCTATCTGATTCTTGCACCGAGGTTTGTGCCCATGACTATTCTTGAGCCGGCCAATGTTTCGCTAGCCGGTATTCCTGCCCCTGCCGTGGCCTTTGTCGTTCTTGTCGCGGCCATCGTGATGTTTTCATACGTGATGTTTCGCCGCATCCAACTCCTAAAACTCGGCGCTCCCGATTATAGATTCTCCAACATTGGAGAAAGAATCCGCTTGATGTTCGTCTATGGGTTCGGCCAGTGGAGGCAACCCAGGTACTTGGGGGCCGGGATCCTCCACATTCTGCTTTTCGCTGGGTTTATGATCCTGTCTTTCCGTTCTCTGACACTCATAGGCCGCGGCTTCTCGTCGGAATTCCACCTGCCGCTGCTCACCGGCTCCGCGGCCTTCTCTTACGAAGTTCTCAAGGACTACGTCGTCATCATAGTCTTGGCCGTGTGCATCATAGCCATAATACGGAGAGCCGTATTTCGTCCGGCACGTTACGCGCATAACCATACCGGCGGCCATGAAAAAGAGGCATACGTGATCCTCGGGCTGGTCGCCGCGCTCATGGTCACCGACATGATCTTCGACGGAAGCGCCCTGAAAATCGCGAGAAAAGGCGGCGACGCGGCCGTGTTTCCTGCGGCTACTCTGGCCAGCCTGTTCATGTCGGGGGCCGATCCCTATACCCTGAATGCCTTGCACGTAGGAGGCTATTGGAGCCACATTCTCGTTTTTTTTGGATTGCTGAACTACCTGCCCATATCGAAGCACTTTCATGTTATTACCGCTATCCCCAACGTTTTCTTCGCCAATTTGAACAAGGGAGCCATAAAACCGGTCCAATGCGGCGTCACCGATTGGATGGAACTGCCAGACTGCGGTGTGGGCATGTTTGAGGCATTCACCTGGAAGCATATCCTGGATTTTTACTCATGTGCCGACTGCGGCAGATGCACGGACAATTGCCCGGCCAACGCTGTGGGGCGAGACCTGTCTCCGAGGATGATCAGCATAAAGGCGAGAGACTATGCCTACAAATACTACCCCGTATTCGGTACACCCCCCGACCGAGGCGAAGCTAGATTCACGGGTGACATCATCACGGAAAAAGAGATCTGGGCCTGCACCACTTGTGGCGCCTGCGAACAGGAATGCCCGATATTCATACAATACATCGACAAGATTGTTGACATGAGGCGGTATCTTCTCGACCAGGGGAATCTGCCCCAATCGCTTCAGAAGCCCATGCAACAAATCAAGAAGAAGGGGAACGCGTACGGAGGGAGCAAGGGGAAACGCTCGGCCTGGACCAAAGACCTGGACGGAATAGAAGTGAAGGAACTCGGAAAAGGCGAGTTCGCGGACCTCCTGTTTTTCGTAGACAGTTGTGGATCATTCGATCCGAGAGTACAGGAAATATCCAAGTCGTTTGCAAGGATCTTGAGCAAGACCTCATCGGATTTCGGGATCCTGGGTCAGGATGAGACCGACTCCGGCAACGAGATACGGCGACTCGGCGAGGAAGGGCTCTTCGAACAGATTGCAGGCAAGAACATAGAGGCATTCCAGGCTAGGAAATTCAAGGAGATCGTGGCATTTGACCCTCATGCGTTCAACGCGATCAAGAACGACTACTCCGAGAAGTTCCCGATAATTCATGCGAGCCAACTCCTCGCCCGATTTTTGCGCGAGGGGAAACTGACTCTTTCAGGGGATTATGTTCGCGACAGGGTGGTGACATATCACGACCCTTGCTACCTGGGACGACACAACGGCATCTATGAAGATCCGCGATATGTCTTGGGCAGAATACCGGGGACTCGGATCCGTGAGATGACGCGTTCGTTTTCTCGCAGCTTCTGCTGCAGCGGTGGAGGAATCCTGCTGTGGTACGAAAACGAAGAAGAAAAAGAACGGATGGGTGAACGAAGAGTGCGCATGGCGGAAGAAATAGGGGCACAGATCATTGTTACCGCGTGTCCTTTCTGCCTGATCAATCTTGAGGATGCCATAAAAACCACTGGCAACGAGGGCAAGATAGAGGTAATCGACCTCGTGGAACTCGTGGACCGTTCCATGGCCTGATTGTCGGCCAATGCTATTTAGTGAACCGCGTCTCGCCAGACGCGATTGGGAGGAGCAATGGACATCATTGTTTGTACGAAGTGGGTGCCGGACACCTCTGAGGCGGATCTGCCCATTGGCGCGAGTGGTAAGGACATCAAGAAGGATGATTTGGACTTTGATGTGAACGACTGGGACCGCTTTGCCATCGAGGAGGCCGTTCAAATCAAAGAAAAGATGGGCGGCAAGGTTACGGTCGTCAGTGTTGCCCCCGAAGAGGCCGAGGAAATGCTCAGAGAAAGTTTGGCCAGAGGGGCCGATGAAGCTTTCCACCTTTGGGATGACGCGTTTGAGGGTTCTGATGGTTTTGCCGTCGCACGCATACTCGCGCAGTTCATCAAACAGCGCCCATATGACCTCATTCTAACAGGGACCCTGGCCGATGACGATTGCGCCGGCCAGTTGGGCGGGATGCTGGCTGCTATGTTGGGCATTCCAGGCGCCACTTTGGTCTCAAAGATCGAGAGTCAAGACCGCAAGATCAAATTCAACCGGGAGTTGGAAGGCGGACTGTATGAGTCGGTTGAGATGGATCTTCCGGCGGCGGTCTCTGTGGCAACGGGATTGAATGAGCCGCGATTTGTTTCGATTCGGGCGGTGCGGAAAGTCGCGGGGCTGGAAATTCCCGTGCTGGGTCTTGGAGAAATTGGCCTGGAAGAAGCTCAGGTGGGATCAGCCGGATCCAGGATACAAATCGAAAGCGTCTCTTTGCCTCCTGAGGGGGAAGGAGCGGAGATTATCAAAGGCAGCCCGGAAGAAGCTGCTGCGAAGCTTGCTCAGATCCTGAAGGAGAAAGGGGGGATCGGTTGATGAAGCAAATATTCGTCCTCGCGGAGCACCGCAAGCAGCAATTAAGGGATACCACATGGGAGGCCATTGCAGCAGGGCGACAACTGGCAAGCGACCTGGGAGCAGAGCTTACGTGCCTCCTTCTCGGGAACCAGGTTGCCGACATGGCCGACAAGCTGGCAAAAGAGTGCCCAAAAGTACTGACAGTAGATGACCCGATGTTTGAGCCCTTCAACTCTGAAGCCTTCATGAAAGCGCTTGTGAGCATTCTGCAAGATCGCAAGCCCTTTATGCTCATTATGGGGAACTCAAACTCCGTCATAGATCTGGCCCCCGGCTTGTCCGTGGCCCTTGACGCGGCCTTGGCCACTGACTGCTTCGGATTTGAAGTACGAGATGGACAAATTCTCGCGTTGCGCCAGATGTACAGCTACAAGGTCAATGCGACCGTGTCATTCAAAGATGCTGAGAAAATAGTGGCCACGTTACGGGGCGGAGCGTTCTCTTTCACGCCCTCCGGCTCAACAGCCGGCGCGGTCGAGACAGTGCCCTCCCCTTTAGCAGATGAACCTTTGCGCAAGCGCTTTGTTAGCTACGTGGAAGCGGAGAAAGGGGATATCGACATAGCATCGGCTGACATAATCATCTCCGTTGGGAGAGGTATTGGAGACGAGCCTGACATGGAGGTGTTCGAATCGCTGGCCGAAGCCATGGGAGGCGTGTTGGCCTGCTCAAGGCCGATTGTGGACAAAAACCTCCTCCCCAAATACCACCAAGTCGGGACCTCAGGTGTTGAAGTCAAGCCGAAGGTTTATCTCGCCCTAGGGATCAGCGGTGCGTTCCAACACGTTGGTGGAATCAAGGGATCGCCGCTCATCGTGGCTGTGAACAAGGATCCTCGGGCCCCCATTTTCCGCGTGGCCCAGTACGGAATAGTGGGCGATCTCAACGAAGTTGTTCCGGCCCTGGAAGAGAAGATCAAGGAGCTGCGAGGGTAGGAGGTAATCCCTCAGTTACGCGGGGCAATCGCTGAACCTGTGTCATTGCGAGGAGTGAAATCCCGCGTTCCGCGGGAAAGCAATCTCAGCTTTGGCGATCCAATAGATTGCTTCGCTGCGCTCGCAATGACACTCTTTAGCCAGTGGTGACTGAAAGCTTACGGTAGGAGTATTAGGTTTTTTTCTTGGAGCAAACCACTTGTGTTAGCCTGGCCATTCCCCACAGAGCCTGATCCCGAGGGTGAGAAGGTTCCGCCATCCTTGCCTTTCATCGTGGACGCGCACGTTCATCTCTTCCCAGACCCCCTTTTCGAGGCCATTTGGCAATGGTTTGAACAGTTCGCCTGGTCGATTCGCTACAAACTGAAGGCCGCCGATGTAATAGACTTTTTGCTTTCCCGAGGGATAAGCCACATTGTGGCGTTGCACTATGCTCACAAACCCGGAATTGCCCGCATGTTAAATGCCTACATGTCGGATTTGTGCAGCCTCCGGCCTCAGGTCACCGGCACCGCGACAGTTTTCCCGGGGGAGGAAGATGCCCGTGCCATACTCGAAGAGGCATTTCAGCTCGGCCTACAAGGGGTGAAACTGCACGCGCACGTTCAGTGTTTTCGAATGGACAGTGACGCGATGCATGAGATTTGCGATGTCTGTCTCGACTACGGCAAACCTCTCGTAATGCACGTAGGCCGCGAGCCCAAGAACCCTGACTACCCCTACACATGTGATCCTTACTCGATTTGCCGCTCGGATAAGCTGGAGCAGATACTTATTGATTATCCCAGTCTCAAGGTGTGCGTACCACACCTGGGCGCAAATGAATTCACCGCATACAAAGAACTGTTGGAGCGATACGACAACCTCTGGCTGGATGTCTCCATGGTAATAGCAGACTATCTGCCGAACAGCGACCCGCCGCGCTTGTCTGACATGCGGGCTGATCGCATCATGTACGGCACCGATTTCCCGCATATTCCGTACGCGTGGGATCGTGAACTCAAGCGCCTCTGTGGGCTGGGTCTTCCTGAGGAATCTATGAAATTAATTCTCGGACGAAACGCGGCTGAGCTTTTCTCCATATCCATTCAGCCATGACTCGCAAATCATTCGTCTCTCTCACCTGCGACTTGCCTTGCGCATAGCATTAATGCGTCAGAATGAGACTAGGTTGTAAAACTAGTGTGCGGGGAAACAATTAACGCGATCAGGAATCCAACGCCCATAGATCGGTAAGACCAGTATTTTGATAGTTGTTGACCATTGTTCGACGAGACGCAGATCGCCAATGTCGCTTATTCAACATGGTTCCTTGTTTTCTGGCACACGCTGCCGTGAGCTGACCGGTTAGAAGGGAATGCATTGAGAATTACCGCACATGCTATGCTGAAAGCGCTGGTACCGAATCCACGAGGTTCTGCCGACATTTCAGCCTGACGGATTAATCATGCAAGAACTCGTGAATAGCTTGGATGTTTATCTTAAAGGCTCCGCGTTCATGGCTTTCTTAGCGGCCTTTCTTGGTGGCGTTCTCACTAGCTTCACGCCTTGCGTGTACCCAATGGTTCCCATAACGGCCGGATACGTAGGAAGCAGGAACCTTGGGGGATCGAAGGCCAGAGGCTTTGTCCTTTCTCTCTTCTACGTGGTAGGCGTTGCGGTTACCTACGCGGCTCTCGGCGTTGTAGCAGCGCTGTCAGGACGATTCTTCGGGGAATTCAACACCAATGCATGGATCCACTTCGCTGTCGCCAACCTGATGATCTTTCTCGGGCTTGCCATGCTCGATGTCTTCACTATCCCCATGATAGGAATAGGGGGTGGAGCCGCAGCCGGAGGCTTTTTCAGTGTGTTTTTTCTCGGAATAGTGTCCGGTTTTGTAGCCGGTCCCTGCACTGCACCCGTAATGGGCGTCCTGTTGGCTTATGTGGCCACGACCCGGGACCTGCTTTTTGGGGGTAGTCTTCTCTTCGTATTTGCATTGGGGATGGGCGTACTGTTGGTGCTGGTGGGCACTTTTTCCGGAGTTCTCGCGTCCCTCCCAAGGTCCGGCGAGTGGATGGTCAAGATCAAGAAAGTCCTTGGCCTTGCCATGATCGGATTGGGCGAGTATTTCCTCATAAAGATGGGTCAGCTTATGCTGTGAAGGCAGCACAACCCAAATCAGCGTGCAGGCAGATAACATGAATAGGAATAGTGTGATTCTCGCGGCGCTCTTGCTGCTCTTTCCATGCTCGGCAGTCGCCGGATACGTGGGAGTAGGGGACAAAGCGCCCTCTTTTCAGGCCACCACCATAGACGGACAAAAAGTAAGTTTGGACAATCCTCAGAGCGAAAAGCCATTGTTTCTCGTCTTCTGGGCGACATGGTGCCCTTTCTGTGAGGAGGCCATCCCAAGGCTTAAAGAGATCTATTCAGCATACAGCCCGAAAGATTTGACCTTCCTCGCGATCAACCCCGGCGTAAACGATTCTCTACGCAAGACTCAACTCTACGTCGAAAAATACCATATCCCCTATCCGGTGGTGTATGACGAAGGAGGGGTGATCTCGAAGAGTTTCGGTATCAACGGCGTTCCCACTATTATCATAGTGGACAAGAACCACATTGTCCGGCATCGCGACGGTATTCCGGATAACATTGACGAAGCAATAAGATCGGCTACACCCGAAATGCGTGCCACGAGACTAACTTGGTAGGGTATCCCAAACACTTAATTCCCAAAGCAATCGTTTCGACTCCGTCTCTTAGGCGGGATCATTTGTCAATCTTCAGGACAGCGCATCTCGTATTGCTTTCTTGTTAATTTTGCCCACGCTGGTTTTCGGGATTTCGCGCACCAACTCAAATCTGTCCGGAACCGCCCATTTCGAGATGAGCCCTCTGTCAACTAATTGGTGCATGAAAGCTTGCAGATCTCCCTCCGAGACTTTTCCATCATACTCAGGTTTTAGTACGACCAGAGCTACGGGTCGTTCACCCCATTTCTCGTGCGGAACGCCGATCACTGCTGATTCCGAGACTGCTTCGTGCCGACTGAGTAGACTTTCCAGCTCCAGCGACGAAATCCACTCTCCTCCGGTCTTGATGGCGTCCTTCAGTCTATCCGTGATTTGCACATACCCCTCTTCGTCCATATTGGCAATGTCGCCGGTGTGGAGTCGGCCGCCTCTCCACAATTGTTCAGACTGTTCGGGGTTCTTGAAGTAACCCTGAGTGCACCAGGGGGTTCGCACAACGATCTCACCCGGGGACTTACCGTCCCTTGGTACCGGATTGCCCTCCTCGTCTACTATCCTGAGATCCACCAATGGTATTGGGAAGCCGGTCTTGGTCCTGAAGTCCAGTTGTCGACCAATCTCCCATCCCATCATGTGGGGCTTCAAGTTCGCAAGTGTCAGGATCGGGCATGTTTCGGACATTCCGTACCCGTGAAAAACCTCAACACCCAATTCCAGCGCTGCCCTGGCAAGACCTCTCGGAAGGGCCATCCCTCCCGTGTTCACCTTCCACCCCCGGAGATCAATCTCTTTGGCCATAGGAGCATTGAGCAGCATGTGCAGGATGGTGGGCACACAATGAGAGAAAGTGACCTTTTCTTGTTGTATAAGTTTAAGAATTGTTTCAGGCACATACCTGCCCGGATAGACCTGCTTGGCTCCGAGAAGCGTAGCCACATACGGGAAGCCCCAAGCATGAACATGAAACATTGGGGTGATTGGCATATAAACGTCACCGGACTGCAACCTGCCCGGCGCAGTGAATCCTGCCATGGCAACACTCACGGCCAGCGTGTGCAGCACCAGTTGGCGATGGCTGAAATAGACCCCTTTGGGCGGACCCGTAGTTCCCGTGGTGTAGAAAGTGGTGGCCTGCGCGTTTTCATCAAAATCAGGGAAATCGAATGAATCGCTCGCCATCTCCAGCATCTCTTCATATTCCGAAGAGATGGGCAACGAGGTCGAGGGTGTCTCGTCACCATCCTTGATCAGGACATACGTTCGCACCGTCTCCAACTGTCCCGCTATGCTTTCAAGCACAGGGATGAAATCTTCATGGACAAGAACTACTAAATCCTCCGCGTGATTCATTGTATAGAGGATCTGTTCCGATGAAAGACGGATATTGACCGTGTGAAGTATCGCGCCCGTCATGGGGATGGCGAAGAAAAACTCCAGATACCGGTGTGAATCCCAATCGAGTACTGCCACCGTGTCCCCAGGCCCCACGCCGAGAGAGGACAGGCCGGAGGCCAACCTGCTAATCCGCTCGTAGAACTCTTTGTATGTATGCCGCACGTGTCCCCGATACACGATTTCTTTTTCTGGGCCGTAGAGAATCGGAGTGTGGAGCAATTGTTTGACCAGCAAAGGATACGAATATGCAGATGGCGTGCGAAATATAGTACGAAATCCTTCCTCCATTACTTGAGTCTCCTGATTACTGAGAACTGCGTGCCCTTTTCGACCATGGGGGGACCGGATAGATAAAGGGTTTTGTGGCCATTTCTTTTGGCCATACATTTTCAAAGCGCTGTTTTTGCCATTGTCCCAAGTAAGTGGGCAATGAGTTCTGCTGAGTTTTCTTGCCGTAAGATATGAACTTGACCGGGCCGTACATCGTATTCATGTCCGTTTTCGTCAACGCCTCTCGAATTGCCGCCGGGGTCACGTCCGCGGCCCTCTTCATAGCATCGGTTATCACGAAAAGGGCGACGTATGCCTGGGCACCCTGGAATTGAGGAATGTCCTTGTATCTTTCTTTGTAATTTTCGTAGTATTCCCGAGCGCCGGGGAACGGCAGGTTCTCCGACCATAGGGTGGCGCAGAAGACATATTCCGCGGCATCCCCTGCGTTCTTCACAAGCTCGGGTATTGAAAATCCGCCGCCTCCCCCAGCGAATAATTTGGGGTTAAAATCCAGCTCCTTGGACTGCCGAATCAGGAGCGCTGCGTCCATCACATATGATACCGCATACACCAGATCGGGATTGGCCGCCTTCATCTTGGTCACCAACGGCTTGAAGTCAACTGCCCCGGACTCATAGCTGTCTCTAAACAGAACCTTGCAGCCCAGTGGCTGGCACGCTTCCGCGAAACTCTTTCCCTGAGACTGGCCAAACAGCGTATTTTCATGGATGACTACTGCAGTCTTGGGCTTGACCACTTCTCCCAGGAAGGAGAGCAGCCCTTTAAAGTATTCGCCGGCCGGCTGATTGATGCGAAAAACATAATCCCAACCCATTTCAGTGATGTTGTCGGCCGCTCCGGTGTGAGTGACAAAGGGGATCTTTCTTTGCTGGGCCACGGCGGCCATTCCATAGGTCACCGATGATGAGTAACCGCCGGCAAGGACGACAATCTGGTCACGGGAAATGAGTTTCTCCACCGCTGATCTCCCTACCTCGGGCTTTCCGGAGTCGTCCTCGATGATGAGTTCCAGCTTGCGCCCGCGGACGCCACCCGCGCGATTTATTTCCTCAAGAGCCATGAGGAAAGAGTTCTTCTGCATTTCACCGAATTTTGCCAGCTCTCCTGTCAATGGGATCACCGCGCCGATCTTGATCGGATCGCCTTTTGATTCGGCGGCCAATATCGGGCAGCAGAGAATCGCGACCATAGCCAGCGCGGCCAACAGCCGCAATGATACTGTCTTCATGCCTGTCTCCCCTTGCGTCTCGAGGCTGAACGTTTGATAAGGCCGAGAATGAAAACTGCTTTGGACCGACTCATTTTGTCAAGAAAAAAAACGGAAGCTAAGTTGGCCGGAAATGGCTTCCGATGAGTAGAGCTTGCCACAGCTCACTTGTTTCGTCCTGGATCATCGGGAAACCTAATACGGCGGGAATCGCTCCTTGACTTTCTGTCCGCGCATCCATGATACTCGCTTTATTTCTCAGGACAAAGGACCTGATGAACGCTCTCTACCAGTCGATTCAAGACGCTGCCGGTTTCCTTCGTCGGGCAATCGGTTCCCAACCGGAAGCCGCCATTATTCTGGGGACAGGTCTTGGCGGGATCGTGGACCATGTTAGCGTAACTGACCGTATTCCATATAGTCAACTTCCCCATTTCCCTGAATCAACTGTGCAGGGGCACAAGGGGGACCTTGTCTTTGGAACAATGGCCGGCCGAAGCGTTGTCGTAATGCAGGGGCGATTCCATTACTACGAAGGCCACACGCTTCAGGAAGCAACGCTTCCCGTGCGGATAATGCGAGAATTGGGGGCGCGATTCTTGTTCGTCAACAGCGCGGCCGGAGGGCTCAATCCCCACTTCAAACCCGGGGACCTGATGATCGTGACTGACCACATAAACTTGCTGGGAGACAATCCGCTCCGGGGTGTCACCGACGAGAGGCTGGGCGACCGCTTCCCGGACATGAGCCGGCCATACGACGAGGAGCTGCTACAGAAAGCACAGCAAGCAGCTTTGGAGCTTAACGAACCAGTTAAGTTAGGGGTTTACGCTGCGGTGGCCGGGCCGAACCTTGAAACCCGCGCGGAAACCAGGATGCTGCGCATGCTCGGGGCCGATGCTGTTGGTATGAGCACGGTTCCCGAAGTAATCGTGGCATGCCAAGCTGGATTCAAGACGCTTGCCCTTGCCGCGATAACGAACGTCAATCTTCCCGATGCCATGGAACCGGTGTCGATACAAAAAGTGATCGCCACTGCCGCGGACGCTCAGCCGCGGGTGGCTGCAATACTCGCGGGGACACTGCAAAGACTGGGCTCAGGTTAAATCAGGGCTGACATTAAGAGATTTCCTCGGTGAATACTGAAACAATACTAGTGAACGGTCTCATTCTCGCCGATCCCGCTTGCCCGGAGGTCGTTCCGCATGGCAAGACAATAATCAACGGGAATGGCCTGATTCAGGTCAATGTCCCCAACGATGCAGGCCTTCCATGGGACAATGTGATCGACTGTTCCAACTGTTTGATCATGCCGGGTCTTGTCAATGCCCACACCCATGCCGCCATGAGCCTTCTCAGAGGGATTGCGGACGATCTGCCGCTGGACCAGTGGCTCAATAGATATATCTTTCCTTCTGAAGCAAAGCACGCAGGGCCCGAATTCGTTTACCTGGGCACGTGCCTTTCCGCCATGGAAATGGCGTTAAACGGCGTTACCACTTTTGCCGACGGATATTTCCACATGGAGAACGCTGCACAAGCTGCTCTGGATGTGGGTCTTAGAGCAGTGGTGGCCCAGGGGATCCTCGATGTCCCGACACCTGACACTTCCGTACCCGGCTCGTGGAGGAAACGAGCGGACACGTTTCTTGCGGGATGCCCTACCGATTCATTGATCACATGCGCGTTGTTCTGTCATTCGCCGTACCTGTGCAGTGCCGAGACTTTGCAGGCGGCCCTGACTCTCAGCCTGGAGCATGGTATCCTTCTCTTTTGTCACGTTTCTGAAACCGCGCGGGAGGTGGAGGAAATCCAGAGACAGCATGGTGTCAGGCCAGTCGAGTACCTCCGCAGATTGGGTATCTTAGGCCGGGACTTTGTCGCGGTCCATGCGGTTCACGTATCTGACGCAGAACAAGAGATGTTGGCCGAGTCCGGCACGGGAATAGTTCACTGTCCGGAGAGCAATATGAAGCTGGCATCAGGGGCTGCACCAGTGCAAGATCTCCTCGCCAAAGGCATAACGATAGCTATCGGCACTGACGGCCCGGCCAGCAACAACAATCTTGACCTTTTCGAAGAAATGCGTTCCGCCTCCTTTTTGGCCAAGCTCATCACTGGCGATCCCCAAGCGCTGGACGCTCGCACGGTACTGCGCATGGCCACAATAGACGGTGCAAGAGTGCTGGGGATGGAAGATCGGATCGGATCACTGGAACCTGGAAAACTGGCCGACCTCACGGTGATCAACCTGAATCGCCCGCATCTTACGCCGCTATATGATCCCATATCTCATCTGGCCTACGCTGCCAGGGGCACGGATGTCCAGCACGTGATGGTAAACGGCAGATGGGTAGTCAGAGATGGCCGAATCAAGACCATTGACGAGGACAGCCTGATGGCTCGAGCTCGCGGAGTGGCTGCGAACATCGGCAAGGATCTCGGAATAACAACCTATGGAGATCTCGTCACAAATGAATGAGAAGATCACCTACAAAGATGCGGGAGTGGATGTGGAACTGGCCGACCGAGTAATCGGTTCGCTTGCTGATCGCATCAAATCCACATTCAGACCGGAAGTCATGGGGAAGATGGGCGGCTTCGCAGCCATGTTCCGTCCCCAGTGGGGCGGACACCGGGATCCTGTATTGGTTTCGGCCACCGACGGTGTTGGCACAAAGTTGAAAATAGCGTTCCTTACCGGGATACATGACACGGTGGGCATAGACCTTGTAGCAATGAACGTCAACGATCTTCTTGTGATGGGAGCGGAACCGCTTTTTTTTCTGGACTACTTCGCGACGGGGTCCATCGAGGCCGAGACAGTTCGGGCGGTTATTTCAGGCATCGTCAGTGGCTGCGAATTGGCCGGTTGTTCTCTCATAGGCGGCGAGACAGCAGAAATGCCGGATTTTTACGCCCCTGGAGAATACGACCTGGCCGGCTTTTGCGTTGGGATGGTAGATCATCCGGATGTGGTGGACGGCTCAAAGATCAAGACCGGAGATACGGTCCTTGGGGTGGCCTCGTCGGGCCTTCACAGCAACGGATTCAGCCTGGTCAGGAAAGTTCTTCTGGAACGCAAGAGATATCGTCTGGAAACTATTTTTGCCGAGCTGGGAAAGTCACTTGGAGAAGAGCTGCTCACCCCGACTGTCATTTACGTCAAACCGCTTCTCGAGTTGTGCAGAACTGTTCCCGTTTCGGGAATGGCCCACATCACCGGTGGGGGATTCGTTGGCAATATTCCGCGGGTCCTGCCCCAGGAGTCTGCCGTCGCAATAACCAAAAGCTCCTGGGTAGTTCCCCCAATTTTCGCTCTAATTCAGAGAGACGCTTGTCTGGACGATTTCGAGATGTACCGAACCTTCAACATGGGTGTAGGGTTTGTAGTGATTCTCAGTCCTGACCTGACGGAAGCGGCCCTGGAAAACCTGCGACGCAATGGAATGCCCACATGGGTTATCGGTGAGGTAATTCCTCGCCCTGACACCGGTGAAGCTGTGGTTTTTCGTTGATCGTGGAGCATAGTAAGTACTGGTGCGGAACGCGCAGTTTCATAGCCATTGCCGGAATTAATGTCCAATGGAGAAGAGCGATCCCATCAGATTGGTAGCCACCGGCCTCCGTGCCGTGGGGATATGCAACAATAAATCAACTAGTTGGCCCGGCAGTGAGGCATGGCCCTACCGATTTTCCTGGGAACGGGGCTATTGGATAGGTTCAGAATTTTCGTCAACTGCTTTTACCTGGAGCCGCCATGGCAAATAGAATAGTCTTAAGCGCCTGCCTCGCGGGATTACGTACCCGCTACGATGGAAGTTCACGTCCGCACCCTATGCTAGAAGCGCTACGAACCAAGGGCGTGCTTGTTCCCGTGTGTCCGGAGATCCTTGGTGGACTGGGCATACCTCGCCTTCCTTGCCGGTTTTCAGGAGGTGACGGCGCTGCCGTATTACGAGGAGAGGCTAGCATAATCGACACGAACGGAACTGATAGGACTTTCTCGTTTCTGCGAGGAGCAGAGGAAACGGCCCGTGTAGTGGAACTGATTTCTCCCGATCT
>Ga0209039_10002521_pt1 | contig 15432 bp, 12 predicted proteins | sample BogFormECP12_OM1_FD_188238 | JGI IMG/M metagenome (GOLD analysis project Ga0209039, IMG submission 188238) | Bog forest soil microbial communities from Calvert Island, British Columbia, Canada - ECP12_OM1 (SPAdes) (version 2) | ecosystem: Environmental > Aquatic > Freshwater > Wetlands > Bog ... | reverse complement strand
ATGATGAACGGAAGAGAAAGACGGCTTTTTTTCTTGTCTTTCAATTCATCGTTCATAATCGTTCATCACTCAGAATTCTCCAGGTGCGGCTTGGGATGGGGCAGGACAACGGGTAAAGGGTGAGGGGTAAAGGGTGAACGAAGAACTGACGATTGACGATTGAAAGAGAGGAAGCAAGCCGCCGGATATTTTCCAGTCGTTGAGTCGAAATCGACGATTCTTCATCTTCTCTTCCAATCGTCAATCCTTCGCTTCGCTCAGGACCAATCGTCAATCGTCAATTCTTCGTTTGCCCTTCACCCTTTACACTTCACCCTTTCAACGCCGTGCTATCATAGATGATTGTTGGGATCTGTCAGCCATTGAAGATCGCATGCCGGAGGTGCCGCCATGGTCCGTGACCAACAAAGCCGCCGACAGTTTCTGGAAAAGATTGCGGGCGGGTTCGCTGCGGGAGCGGTCAGCGCCCTGCCGGGGGCCGGCAGCGATCTCCTGGCCGAATCCAAGGGCGGCATCGCTTACCGCACGCTCGGCCGCTCGGGAGAGAAGGTTTCGATGGTGGGCCTGGGCGGCTACCACATCGGCATCCAGCGCGACGAGCAGGAGAGCATCCGCATCATCCGCACCGCGCTCGACAACGGAATCAATTTCCTCGACAACTGCTGGGACTACAACGGTGGCGTCAGCGAGATCCGCATGGGTAAGGCGCTGAAAGACGGATACCGCCAGCGGGCCTTCCTGATGACGAAGATCGATGGCCAGACCAGCGAAGCCGCGGCCCGGCAACTCGACGAATCGCTGTCGCGTCTTCAGACGGATCACATCGACCTGCTGCAGTTCCACGAAGTGATCCGCGAGGGCGATCCCGACCGCATTTTCGGCTCCCACGGCGGCATGGAGGCAGTGCTTGCCGCAAGGAAGGCGGGTAAGATCCGCTATATCGGTTTCACGGGTCATAAGGACCCGGAGATCCACCTCAAGATGCTGAACACCGGTTTCCGGAACGGCTTCACCTTTGACGCGGTGCAGATGCCGCTCAACGTGATGGACGCTCACTACAAGAGCTTTGGCAGGAATGTGGTGCCGGTGCTGGTGGCGCACGGCATCGGGGTGCTGGGCATGAAACCGATGGGCAGCGGCATCATCCTGAGGAGCAACACGGTGACGCCGGTCGAGTGCCTGCACTACGCCATGAGCCTGCCCACGTCGGTGGTGATCACGGGCTGCGATTCGCTCTTGATGCTCAACCAGGCGCTGGAGGCGGCGCGTACCTTCAAGCCTCTGAGCGCGGCCCAGACGGCTACTCTTCTGGCCAAGACCGAAAAAGCCGCCGCCGATGGCCAGTACGAACCGTTCAAGACCACCACCGGTTTCGACGCCACCAACCACGATCCGAAGTTGCTGGGGTAGGCTAACGGCGGGCAGTCGAAAGTCGAAAGTCGAAAGTGAAGGAACCTCCTTCTTCGACTCTTGACTTTCGACTTTTGACTTTCGACTTCTTGATATGGCAGTCGGCCTCCCGAATACGCAGCAACGCCGGCACGATCTCGACTGGCTGCGAGCTGCCGCCGTAGCCGTTGTGTTCCTCTATCATAACGCGCGCTTCTTGAGCGGGCCGTACTGGCAACTGAGGAACCCCCAACGCAGCCTGCTGGTGGACGCGCTGGTTGGCTTCATAGCTCTTTGGCTGATGCCGCTTTTCTTCCTGCTGGCAGGCGCCGGCAGTCGGTTTGCGCTCCGTTCGCAGCCACCGGGCCGCTATTTGTGGAACCGGGCGAAGCGGCTCCTGTTCCCGTTCATCGCCGGCGTTTTCCTTCTCAGCCCGCCGCAGGCTTACGTTGAAGCGCTTCTCTACTCGTCGTTCCGAGGCTCGTTCGTCGAGTTCTATCCCCGCTTCTTTACCGCCCGACTGGCGATGCCCCATTGGAGTCTAGGCTGGTTCTTCGCCGGGTTTGGCTATCATTTGTGGTTTCTCGGCTTTCTTTTCGTCTATTCGGCGCTGGCCCTCCCATTATTCCGTTGGCTGGACGGCACAAGTTCGGGACGCGCCTTCATTTCGAAGCTCGCGAGTTGGACCCGCGGCTGGAGGGTACTAGCGTGGGTGGTGCCCACGGCGGTGGTCCAGATGGGGCTCCGCTGGCGATTCCCCAACTACCTCGACTTGGCCGACTTCGTTTATTGGTTGGTCTTCTTTGTTTACGGCTACGTTCTCTTTGCCGACGATCGCTTCACTCGCGCCATCGCCAGCCAGGGGAGAACCGCGTTGGTGGTCGGCGCTCTCTCCTTTCTCGGCTTGGTAGCGGCGCTCTATGCAGGGCCGCTAGCCAATTGGATCTTGCGTCCGAACGCCTCGGCTGGATTCATGCTGTTTCAAGCCCTCTGGAGCCTGGACGCCTGGGCCTGGGTCGTTCTTATTCTGAGCGTTGCCTCGCAGCGCCTGGATTTCGGCAGTCCGGCGCTCGACTACGCTAATGAGGCAGTGCTGCCGTTTTACATCCTCCACGAGCCCCTAGTCATGATGATTGGCTTCTTCGTGGTGTCGTGGTCTGCCCCGGTCCAGATCAAGTTCTTTTGCCTCGCTACCGTGTCATTTGCCGCCACACTCGCGGTCTACGATCTGGTCGTCAAACGAACCCGTTTCACCCGCGCTCTTTTTGGAATGAAGGCGGGAAATCGTCAAGCAGCCCGAGCGCCCTTCGGGGCGATCGCACGATTCAGAGGAAAGATACCGGTCCGAAGGCCGGCGCTGCCGACCACGGATGAACGTCTCGTGGCTCGCCATACGCATCCAAGTAAGGTAGAATGAGATCATTGCTGATTGAAGATCGAAACTCGAAATTCAGGAATCGAACACGGCGCGAAGTTGTCTTCACGAGCTTCGAGTCTCGAATTCAGAGTCTGAGCTGATCGGAGATTGGCAATAAGAGGTACTTGGTTCTTCAGGATATGGGCAATTATTTTCAGATCGCTTTAGGCAAGGTCATCGGGACCAAAAACGAGCGCGAGTTGAAGCGCCTGAGCGGGCGCGTGGAAGAGATCAACGTGCTGGAACCCGAGATGCAGGCACTCCCGGACTCCGAGTTTCCCCTTCGCACCGAGCAGTTGAAAAAGCGGCTGGCGGATGGTGAGACGCTTGACGACATCCTGCCCGAGGCTTTTGCCCTCTGCCGTGAGGCAGGGCGCCGCACCCTAAACATGCGCCACTTCGACGTGCAGTTGATGGGCGGCATGGTGCTGCACGAGGGCAAGATCGCGGAAATGAAGACCGGCGAGGGCAAGACGCTGGTAGCCACGCTGCCCGTGTACCTGAACTCGCTGGCGGGCAAGGGCGTCCACGTGGTAACGGTGAACGACTACCTGGCCAACCGCGACGCTGCCTGGATGGGTCCCATCTATCGGTTGCTGGGCCTCTCGGTGGGCGTGATCGTGCACGACCTCGACGACGAGGAGCGCCGCCAGGCTTACGACGCCGATGTCACTTACGGCACCAACAACGAGTTCGGGTTCGATTACCTGCGCGACAATATGAAGTTCGACTTGGCGGACCTCGTCCAGCAGCGCGGTCACAATTTCGCCATCGTCGACGAGGTGGACTCGATCCTGATCGACGAAGCGCGCACGCCCCTGATTATTTCCGGCTCTTCCGACGAGGCGGTGGATAAGTACTACAGGGTGGACAAAGTGGTGGCCACGCTCGGATCAGAAGACTACGAGGTGGACGAGAAGCGCCGCCAAGCCACGCTGACCGAGTCGGGCGTGGCGAGGGTGGAAAAGTCGCTGGGCCTCGAGAACCTCTATGATCCCGCCAACCTCGATTATGTTCACCACGTGTACCAGGCACTGAAGGCGCACACCCTGTTCCACCTCGACAAGGACTACGTGGTGAAAGACGGCGAGGTGATGATCGTCGATGAGTTTACCGGGCGCCTCATGCCCGGCCGCCGCTGGAGCGACGGGTTGCACCAGGCGGTGGAGGCTAAGGAAAACGTCAAAATCGAGAAGGAAAATCAGACCCTCGCCACCATCACCTTCCAGAATTATTTCCGCATGTACAAGAAACTCGCCGGCATGACGGGTACGGCGGAGACCGAGGCGGCGGAGTTCGAGAAGATTTACAACCTGGAAGTGGTGATCGTTCCCACCAACCGAAGTTTGATCCGGCACGAGCACCCGGACGTGGTCTATCGCACCGAACGCGAAAAGTTCAACGCGGTGATCGAAGAGATCAAGGAATACCACCTGCGCGGGCAACCCGTGCTGGTGGGGACGATCGCCATTGAGAAATCGGAGAAACTGAGCGCGGCCCTGCGCAAAGCCGGCCTGTTGCCGAATCGCTTGCAGGAGTTGCTGAAGGCGGCGGGCCTGGAAGGACCAAAGGTCGAGCGCTGGGCGGCGGCGCTGGCGCAGAGTCACGGCGCGGCCATGGAGTGGCTGATCCGCGCTGCCGTGCCGGTCTCCAACATCCAGAAACTGCTCTCCGCAGGTAAGTTCCAGTCCCTCAAGGCAGGCGCGGGCACTGCCCCTAACGGCGATCGCAGCGCTTTCCTGCAGGCGGTGTTGAAGCGTGCCCACCAGGACTATACGCTGCAGGCGCTGCCGGACGCCGACGTGGCCATGGCGCCGCAACTGGCCGCGCTGGCGGCGAGCGCGGACGAAAAGACACTGCCCCTGATCGACTACCTCATTGAGGTCCATTGCCGCCCGGCACGGCTCCTGGAAGTGGTGAAGGAACGCGATCTCAAGCACTTCGTCCTGAACGCCAAGCAGCACGAGAAGGAAGCCCTGATCGTGGCCCAGGCCGGGCGCGTGGGCGCGACGACCGTCTCCACCAACATGGCCGGCCGCGGCACGGACATTCTGCTGGGCGGCAATCCCGAGACCATGGCGCGGGAAGAGTTCCGCCGCGCGCCCGAGAAGTATCGCGAGCAAGGAATCGATCCGGAGCCGCCCGAGCGCCCCACGGAGGGAACGGCGGAGGAGAATTACCTAGCCTATGTCGATGCCTACCAGAAGTGGCGCCGGACCTGGGGCGACTTTGTCAGCCGCTACAAGGGGACCACCGACGCGGAGCACGACCGCGTGATCGAGTTGGGCGGGCTGCACATCCTGGGCACGGAGCGGCACGAGGCGCGGCGTATCGACAACCAGTTGCGCGGGCGCGCCGGCCGCCAGGGCGATCCCGGCTCGTCGCGCTTCTACCTTTCGCTGGAAGACGACCTGCTGCGCATTTTCGCCGGCGAGCGCATTTCCAAGATCATGCACCGGCTGGGGATGGAAGAAGGCGTGCCGATCGAGTCGCGCCTGATCTCGAAGCGCATCGAGGCAGCGCAGAAGGCCGTGGAGGCGCAGAATTTCGAATCGCGCAAGCACCTGCTGGAATACGACGACGTGATGAACAAGCAGCGCGAGACCATCTATGGCTTGCGCCGCCAGTTGCTCGAAGGAGGTGACCAGAAGGACTACGTCCTCACTGCGGCGGACGGCGTGGTGGACTGGGTGATCACCAACTATTGCCCCAAAGAGCAGCCCGCCCAGGAGTGGAATGTCGACGCGCTGCGCAAGGAGTTTTGGACGCGATTCGGGATCGACCTGCGCGTCTATCAGGACCTGAAGTTCGAGCCTAGGGCGCTGCCCGAAGCTACCGAGAAGCTTAAGCAGACTGTGCGCGAGCGCTACCAGGAGCGGGAGAATGTTTGGACGCCGGAACGGATGCGCCAGCACGAGCGCATGATCATGCTGCAGGTGGTCGACAGCCAGTGGAAGGATCACCTGCTGGCCATGGATCACCTGAAGGAAGGCATCGGGCTGCGCGGCTACGGCCAGAAGGACCCGGTGGTGGAGTACAAGCGCGAGTCCTACGACATGTTCGAAGCCATGATGGATCGGATCGAGGACGAGATGCTGCGCTACCTCTTCCTGTTGCGTACGCCGGAGGAAGAAGAGGAGATGATCCGCGCTTACCAGCGCCGCAAACGCCGCGAGCAGGCGGAGATGAGGATGGTGGGCGCAGGCGCCGCCGAGAAACCGCAGCAGGTGATCCGGCGGGAGAAGATTGGGCGCAACGATCCCTGCCCTTGCGGCAGCGGCAAGAAATACAAGAAGTGCCACGGCGCGGCGCTGCCGCCGGCGGGCGGCAAACCGGGCGCGGACGATCGGCCTTCACCCACCACCTAGAGGCGGCCAAGCTCGCCACCGGTGCACCGAATAGCCTACTTACATAGGGGGAGCGGAGGCTGCCGGTTCCTACTTTGGCAGTTGCAGCACACCCCGCTCGGGCGTCAGCCGAAGGCAGGCGGGAGGGAGAGAGCAACCATGCCGGAAGAGGTCCACGAACTCGAGGAGCATGCTGAGCACGCGGCTCACGATCCCAGCCTGGCGCCGGTGACCGTCACCATGGCGCTCCTGGCGGTGCTGGTAGCGGCGGTGTCACTGCTCGGGCATCGCGCCCACACCGAGGAGATCCTGCTCCAGAATAGGGCCACGGATACCTGGAACGAGTACCAGGCGAAGAGCATCCGTCGTCACGGCTACGAGCAATTCAATGATTTGCTCTCGATCTCCGACTTCAAGAACGTCGAGGCGGCCGCGAAGATGAAGGAGAAGTACAGCCGCGAGATCGAGCGCAACAAGGACGATCAGGACACGCTGTTGGCGGAGGCGCACAGCCTGGAGGATGAGGTTGGAGCCGAGGGGCGAAAGGCCAACCGCTTTGATCTTGGTGAGGTTTGCCTGGAGGCGGCGCTGGTGATCACCTCCATGACCATCATCACGCGGCGCCGGATCTTCTGGTACGGCGGGTCGGTGCTGGCGATAGTAGGCCTCGGGCTGGCCGCCACCGGCTTCCTCGTCCACTGACCATGGGACCGCTGTCGTCGCCACAGCCAGCAGCCGAAGGTTCGACATGGTACTTTCACCTTCGGCTGCTCCTGGCTGTTCACTAACTGGTCTACTGGTCGCCGCCATCATCATCGCCGTTGTTGCTGCCGGGCGTGATCACGACGAACAGGCCCTGACCTTGGCGAACGACGCGCAGCAAGGTCCGGCCCTTGGCCTCGGCTGCCAGTTTGTTGAACTCGGTTGCGTTGTGGACGGGCTGACGGTTGACCGATTGAATCACGTCGCCTTGGGTCAGTGCCTGCGCCGCCGGGGCATTGCGGTCAACTTGAGTTACCACCACGCCTTGCACTCCGCCCGGCAAATCGAGCTCCTGTCGCACTTCGGGCGTCAGGTTCTGCACCTGGACGCCGCGCAGAGCCCCTTCCTCCGGTGCTTTGGTCGGACCACCGGCAATCACAGCCAGATTCGCAGGGCGCTCGGCCAACGTGACCTTGATGGTCGTGGGCTGGCCATTGCGGATAATGTCCAACGTAGCCGTGCTGCCCGGGCTGCTTTCGGCCACCATATCCGTCAACGAGGTGTGGTCGTCAACGGTCTGTCCGTTGAACTTGCGAACCACGTCGCCCGCCTTCAGACCAGCCTTCTCGGCGGGTCCGCCAGGCGCCACGTCCTGCACAAAGGCGCCAGCCGTGTCGGGGATTTTGAACTCCTGCGCCAAGTCCTGAGTCACCACGCCGACGGTGGCGCCGAGGTATCCACGCGATACCTTACCGGTTTTGACGAGGTCCTCCATTACGTGCTTGGCCATGTTCGACGGAATCGCGAAGCCGACTCCCATGAAGCTGCCTTCGCCGCCGGGACCGGAATTGCCGCTAAGGATGGCGGTGTTGACTCCGATCACTTGGCCGCGCACGTTCACCAGCGCCCCGCCCGAGTTTCCGGGGTTGATGGCCGCGTCGGTTTGGATAAAGTTCTCGAAGCCGCCGCCGCTGTTGCGCCCTTCGATCCCCAACTGGGACCGGCCGAGGGCGCTCACCGTTCCGCGTGTGACCGTGAAGTTCAGCCCGAAGGGGTTGCCAAAAGCCATCACGGTGTCGCCTACGTGCAAGGCTGCCGAATCACCGATCGGCACGGTGGGCAGGCTGCTGCCATCGATCTTGATGACGGCGATATCCGTCTGCGGGTCGGCTCCTACCACCTTGCCCTTGAACTCGCGCTTGTCCGAAAGCATCACCTTGATGTCACTAGCCTTGGCAATGACGTGATTGTTGGTAAGGATGTAGCCGTCGGGAGAGATGATGATTCCGCTTCCCAAGGCGTGCTCCACCTGATTGCGTGGAGCGCCTCCAAAGCCAGGCATCTGGTCCCCGAAGAACTGCCGGAAAAAGGGGTCCATCATAAACGGCGATTGGCTGACCTTCACCGTCGCCGTGGTCTGGATGTTGACGATCCCCGGCGTCACGGCCTGGGCGATGCGCTCGTAGGCTTTGTTGAGTTGTTCCAGACTGTTGATGTCCGCCCCGTCCAAGCCCTGGGTGCTGCTGGCCAACGCCGACCGCGAAGCACCGGCGTGCGGGCTGGAGTAAAGCACCAATGAAAGGACCAAGCATCCGACTCCGATCAGCGTCAGGCTTAGTCCCAGAAAATTCTCGCTCCAAAACTCCTTATTGAAACGTCGCATGTGAAACCTTCCTCCTTCATTTCGTTCACGAGGAGGCTTCGACCCAGCCTCGACTCGCACTGTCTTTTTGCAAGACCAGATAGATTAGACGAGCGGCGCGCGTTTTTGTAACCATCGCTGAGATAAGTATTCGCTGCCGGCTTCGAGCCTCTTGCAGCCACATCTCAACCCCGCGCCCCCCAGGCGCATTGATTCCCAAGCGGTGTGCCCGAGTCGTCGTTCTGTTAGATGCTCCAGCCGCCGTCCGAGTTCTGCCCGGACGGGCTGAGAAGACGGTGGCGAACCGAGTCCGCCGACCTGACGCAGCCTCGCGGGCCATCGAGCCCGGAGCTACGAGCTACAAAACTCCTTCGCGCACTCGCAGAGGGTCTCAGCGCAAAGCGCCACTGACTCCACGTCCGCGTATTCGCTCGTCGAATGGAGCCCCTGTCCGCTGGGGCCGAAAAGTACGGTCTCGATTCCGGCCTCGGCGAGCAACGCCGCGTCCGTCCAGAAGCTTTGCACTCCGAACCTGGCGTGTGGCCCCATCACATGGCGGGCGCAGCCGAGCAGTTTCCGCGCCAAGGGGGCTTCCCGGGAGACCTCGAAAGGCCGAGCCGAGTAGCCTAACTGGTACCTGGCTCGGAACTCCGGGTCGCGGCCGGAGAGCCGCGCCAGGATCCGGCTAAGTTCCTGGTCGAGCGCCGCCGCGTCCTCCCCCGGGACCAGCCGGCGCTCCAGGCTCAGACGGCACTCGGCCGGGTAGCTGGAAAGTTCCTGGCCGCCCGAGATCAGCGACGCGTGCACGGAACCGTGGCCCACCAGCGGATGCCCTGGCGCCGCGTCGAGCGCTCTTTGCAAGGCTTCGATTTCCCCCAGGACGCGTCCCATGGCGGCGATGGCATCGCGGCCTTCGTCGGGGCGGCTGCCATGCGCGGCCCGGCCTTCGGTCACCACATCGGCCCAGACGAATCCCTTGTGGGCCGTCACCACCGCCAGCTTGGTCGGTTCCATCACGATGGCCGCGTCGGTGCGGGCTCCACCATCGAGAAGGGCGCGGGTGCCGATGCTCTTGTACTCCTCGTCGGCCACCGTGGCCACCAACACCTCGCCGCCGGAAAGGCCTTCCCGGGCCAGCGCCTCCACCGCCACCAGGGCCGCGGCGATGCCGCTCTTCATGTCCTCCGCGCCGCGGCCATAGAGCCGGCCGTCTTCCACTCGGGCGGAGAATGGTCCCTCCATGCCCGCCACACCCACCGTGTCGAGGTGGCCGTTGAGCATCAGGCTCTTTCCCTTGGCCCGCCCCCGCAGGACGCCGAGGGCGTTGAAGCGGCCCGGACTCACTTCTTGAAGCCGTGTCTCGAGTCCCGCCGCCTCGAGAAAGGCAGCCACGTGCTCGGCGATCTGGCGTTCGCCCCGGCCGCCCGCGACAAGGTCCGGGTTGACCGAATCGATCTTCACCAGACCGGCCAAAATCGAGACGAGGCGTGATGAATCCAACATGTGGGCCTGGGGCGCCGCTCTCCGTGACGGCAGGAAAGGAATGATATAGGCTATTAGAGTAGTTACTCCGCGCCCGCCCAGCGCCCGATGGCCACCAGTGGTTGGACCGCCGCCGGCGCCACGGTCGTCAGGTTGCCCGCCCTCGACCCTGCTTCCTGTTCGTTTTGCAACAGGTCCCGCAGCGTGGTTTGACTGAGCACCCGGTCGACCAGCACCTGTACCGTGCGCCAGAGGGAACGGATGGAGCAGTCAACCGAGTTCGTACACACATCCCCCACCCCAGAGTGCTTGTCGCAAAAAGCGGGATCGTAGAGCCGGCCGCCGAGCAGCGCCATCACTTCGCCGATCACCACCTGGTCCGCCGGGCGCGCCAGGGTGTAGCCGCCGGCCTGGCCGCGGGCGCTGGTGAGGAATCCGGCGCGGCGCAGAATCCCCAGCAGTTTGGCTACGTAGTGGCCGGAGATCCCCTCCGCCTGGCTGATTTCGGGAATCGTCAGACTGCCGTTTTCGCCTTCCCGGGCGATGCGCAGCAGGCAGCGCAGCCCGTATTCCTCCTGCGAACTGAGTTTCATGGTGACCTCGAAAGAGAGTCGAAAGTCGAAAGTCAAAAAGTCGAAAGCCACGAACGGCCGCTTCTACTTTCGACTCTTAACTTTCGACTTTCGACTGTTCTCAGAACATTCCCAACTGCAGCCTCGCCGCCTCCGTCATCTTGCTCATGTCCCACGGCGGTTCCCAAACCACCTCCACCTTTACTCCGCTGAGTCCGTCGATGCCCTTGGCTTTATACTCCACTTCGCCCGGAAGAGAGATCGCCGCCGGACAGTTGGGCGTGGTGAGCGTCATGCGGATTTGAGCCTCGCCGGTGTCGCTCACTTTCACTTCGTAGATCAGCCCCAGCTCATAAATGTTCACCGGGATTTCGGGGTCGTAGCAAGTTCGGAGGACATCAATCACCTTTTCGCGAAGCGCGCCTTGCTCAGTCGCGCCGAGTGAGGTTGCCCGCGACCCAGCAGGAGCCGCGGTTACTGCCGCCGAGGCTGGACTCAGCGCGCCATCTGGTGTCGAAGAGCTTACGCCAGATTGATTCTCGTCGCTCATGTCTGCACCTTTCGGTTCGAGGAGCAATCAGCTTTCAGCCATCAGCTATCAGCAAGAACCGGGCTTTCGTGCTGAGATCTGACCGCCGATCGCTGAAGGCTGCTTACCAATAGTCAATCGACAGTTCTTCGTCGGTGGTTCGTTCCTTCGGTGTGCGTGGCGGACAACAGGCTTTATGATTCCGGTTCCGGAGCCGTAATCTCGCCCGCGTCGGTCTCGGTCGTTGCGACTTCGTCCGCCCCGCTCAGCGCGCTCTTGAGCGTGTGCCACGCCAGCGTGGCGCATTTCACACGCATGGGGAACTCCGAAACCCCGGCGAAGACTTCCAACTTGCCCAGCGGCGGACGATCAGCTTGGTGGTCGGCTGGGCGATGATCCCCGTTATTGCCGCTTTGAGCCGAGCCTTTGCCGGTGACAAGGTCGTGAAACTCCTCGAAGAGCGCCTCGGCCTCCTCGCGAGTCTTACCCTTCAACGACTCGGTCAAGAGCGACGCGGACGCGGTGGAGATGGCGCAACCCGACCCCTGAAAGCTCACGTCGCGGATGCGATCGCCTTCGAGTTTCACGTAGATCGTGACCTTGTCGCCGCAAAGCGGGTTGTAGCCGTTGGCGTGCAGCGCGCCTTCGATCGCGCGGAAGTTGCGCGGCCGCTTGCTGTGGCCGAGAATCACTTCTTGATAAAGGGCACGTAAATCGGACATGTTTTTTAGCAAGGAGTCAGGAGCCAGAAGTCAGGAGCCAGCATGAAGAATTCAATTCACGATTCCGGCATTTTTCTCTTGCTTTCTGACTCCTGACTCCTGACTCCTGACCCCTTTTCTTCAGGCAAACGATTTCCCGCAACTGCACGTATGCGTGGCGTTGGGGTTGTTAAACTCGAACCCGCTTTGCAGCAGCGACTCCTTGTAGTCGAGCGTCATTCCGTCCAGGTGCTCGTAGCTCTTCGGATCCACCCACAGCTTGACGCCGTCGAACTCGAATACGTTATCCGTGGGCTTGGGCTGGGACTCGAGCTTGAACTTGTAAGTGAGCCCGGAACAGCCGCCGCCCACCAATCCCAGCCGCAGTCCGCCCTGGACGTGGTTCGCTTCCAGCAAGTGCCGGATTCTGGCTACCGCCTTGGGAGTTACGTCAATCATTGTTCCCCATTTCTCCCTGGATCTGCTGGCGCCAGAGCCGTATCTTCGGTCCAGTTGCTTACCCAGCTCTCAGTTGCCAACGTCCCATCCAGATGCCGGAAGCCCGGCGCTACGTCAAATCGGCAAAAATCTCCTTCACCTTTTGGATGCCCGCAACCAAGGCGTCGATTTCCTCCCGGGTATTATAGAAGGCCAACGACGCCCGCACCGTGGCCGGGACCTGGAAGCGGTCCATCAGCGGTTGCGCGCAATGGTGGCCGGTGCGGACGGCGATGCCTTCCTGATCGAGGACCGTACCCACGTCGTGGGGATGAATGCCGTTCAGCACAAAGGAAATTGCGCCCGTCTTTTCTTTGGCGGTCCCGATGATCCTCACCTCGGGAACCTCGGAAAGCTTCTCCGTCGCGTAGCGCAGTAATTCATGCTCGTAGGCTGCGGCGGCGTCGAGATCGAGGCGCGTCATATAGTCGATCGCCGCCCCGAGGCCGATGGCTCCAGCGATATTGGGGGTGCCGGCCTCGAACTTGTACGGGATCCCGTTGTAGAGCGTCTTTTCAAAAGTAACGGAGCTGATCATGTCGCCGCCGCCCTGGTAGGGTGGCATCGCTTCCAGCAACGCCGCCTTGCCGTAGAGGACTCCGATGCCGGTGGGGCCGAAGACCTTGTGGCTGGAGAAGGCATAGAAATCGCAATCGAGGTCGCGCACGTCCAGTTTCATGTGGGGCGCCGCTTGCGCGCCGTCGATGAGCGCCGGAATGTTCCGGCGATGGGCGGCGGCGGCGATCCGCTTCACCGGATTGATGGTGCCGAGCACGTTCGAGACGTGGGCCATGCTTACGAGCCGGGTGCGCGGCCCCAAGAGCTTCTCGTACTCTTCGAAAATCAGCTCGCCCTCGTCGGTGATGGGCGCCACCCGCAGCCGGGCTCCCTTCTCTTCACACAGCATCTGCCAGGGTACGATATTCGAGTGGTGCTCCATGGCGGAGATCACGATCTCGTCGCCCGCGCCCACGTTCTTGCGACCGTAGGTGGCGGCCACCAGATTGATAGCTTCCGTGGTCCCGCGCGTCCAGACAAGCTCGCGCCAGTCGCCGGCGTTCAGCAGGCGCTGTACCTTCACGCGCGCGTCTTCGTATTCCTGCGTGGCCCGCGCGCTCAACAAATGGACGCCACGATGCACGTTGGAGTTGATATTCATGTAGAAATGTCGCTCGGCGTCGATCACCGCCCAGGGCTTCTGGCTGGTGGCCGCATTATCGAGATACACGAGGCGCTTGCCGTGGACCTTCTGCTGAAGGATGGGGAAGTCCTGCCGGATCCTCTCTACATCAAAGCCGGTAAGCGAGGGCGTTCGAACCTCAACCTCGTGCGTGGCAGTTGTAGCAGAACCCATCACCTTAGCCTCCTTGCCATAACTTCTCCCCTCTCCAGGTCCTCTGATCAATGGCGCGATTCAACATTTGGCTTGGCTTCAAGCCTGTTCGCCCCCATCATGCCGTCCATTGCTTCCGAGTCCGCGGATGAACCGGTCCATGTTCTCGAAGAGTGAGGTCATTGCCGCCTGCATCACTTGCAGTTGCCCCTCCTGCTTCTCAGTCCGCTATTTCGCCAGTTTGGTCGACAATCTGTCTCTCAGCCTCGCGGCCAGCGGTTCGTACTTCACACGTCCGATGATGTCACTCGCAAAAGCCTGGACCAGCAGCGAGCGAGCGTCGTCCAACCCGATGCCGCGCGAGCGCAGATAAAACACCGCCTCCTGGTCTACCTGCCCGATGGTGGCCCCGTGCGTACACTTCACGTCGTCGGCGTAAATCTCCAGTTGCGGCTTGGAGTCGATTACCGCGTCAGCCGAGAGCAGCAGGTTTTTGTTGCTTTGCTTGGAGTCGGTCTTCTGCGCGTCCTGGCGCACGATGATCCGGCCGTTGAAGACAGCGTGGGCGTGACCGTCGAGCACGCCCTTGTAGAATTCGCGGCTGGCGCAGTGCGGCCGGGCATGGTCGAGGGTGGTGTGATTGTCCACGTGCTGCTCCCCGGAGATCACGTAGAGCCCGTTGAAGGTGGACTCGGCCCCTTCGCCGTCGAGCACGTTGCGCACCTCTTCGCGCACCAGCTTGCCGCCGAACTGGATGGTACAGGTGTTCACGGTGGAGGATCGCCCCTGATGAAACACCAGCGTGGCAACGTGGAAGGCGGACTCGCTTTCCTGCTCCACCTTGTAGTGATTCACAATGGCGCCCTCGTCGGCCACGAACTCCGTGACCGCGTTGGTAAAGTAGACGGAACTGGAAAATGGAAATTGGAAACTGGAAATCCGATTTCCAGTTTCAAGACTCAAATACCCCTCGATCACCGTGGCCTGCGCTCCGCGACCTGCCAGAATCAGGTTACGCGGGTGGGTGACGGCAGGCTTGTCGTCGGGAACTGAGACGTAGAGCAGATAAATGGGCTTCTCCAGTACCACGTCTTTCGCGATCTCCACCAAAGCGCCGTCCTCCATGAAAGCCGTATTGAGCGCGACGAAAGGATGCTTCTGGAAGTGGGCATATCGCGTAAGCTGTCGCTCTAATACCGGCGACCCCGCAGCCAGCGCCGCTCGCAAGCTTCCGGCCTTCACACCCCCCGGCAAGGCATCGGAAAGCTCCGGAGCGTAGCGGCCGTTCAAGAACACCAGCCGCGGGCAGCCGAGGTCCGCGAAGGGCGACTGCGCGAGCTGACTCCCAACCGTCGCGCTCTCCACCGGAGCGGCAGGTTCGAACGGCGTCGCCGCAAGCGCGCCGATGTTTGTGAATCGCCATTCCTCATGCTTGGTGGTTGGGAATCCCAGCTCGGCAAAGCGCTCGATGGCCTCGCGGCGAACCTGTTCGATCCAATCGTGCCCCCGCCCAGCCAAACTCTTCTCAAGTTCAAGGAAGCTGGAGAAGTAAAAGTCGTGTTTTCCTGTAACTGCAATCATCGATTGAGAATCCCCCGTGCGGGCGTCTCCCGCTTTTGGAGTGCGGCAGCTTGCTGCCGCTTTTTCGGCCGCAGCTTGCTGCGGCGCTTGATAATTGGCGACGCTAGACGACCTTGCGCCGTCGCCGGAAGCAAGCTTCCGGCCTGGAGTTTCTACATTTTCACAGGGAGATGTCTCAAGCTAGTCCTCCCCGGCGGGGCTCCCGCGCTCACAAATAGGTCGGTTCTTGCATTATTTAG
>Ga0209039_10002520_pt1 | contig 15432 bp, 14 predicted proteins | sample BogFormECP12_OM1_FD_188238 | JGI IMG/M metagenome (GOLD analysis project Ga0209039, IMG submission 188238) | Bog forest soil microbial communities from Calvert Island, British Columbia, Canada - ECP12_OM1 (SPAdes) (version 2) | ecosystem: Environmental > Aquatic > Freshwater > Wetlands > Bog ... | reverse complement strand
CATACAATCGGCATTGATATGATAGCCAGCATGTCGAGGGCACTCCCATGCTATTAGACTGAATTCTGAACTCCCGTAATAGTCTAACAAATTAGCCTCGAAGGTTGACGTGATAAAGCCTCTGGTTTCTCTGTCAAGCATTTCTGCAAGAGTAAAAATCAAACGCGGATTCAAGCCTTCCTTCTGTTTCTTGTACAAATTAGCGACTATTGAAAGTGAGGACGGATATCCCTCGAGGATATCGGGTTTGAACTTTCTGAGAGTGTCTAACTGTGTTTGTGCATCATCAAAAATAGATAGATATTTGTGACGCATAATTCCGAAATATTCGTTCCAGTTCTTTCTCGTCGGAAAGTTCCGTGGTTCTCCGATGACGGCCTTCTTATCCCAAAACCTCACGCCATTTTCAAAATAAACTGCAAGCCAAACGGCCGAGTAGAAGTCAAAGGCTTCTTCGTCCATATAAGTAGTTAGGGGAATACCTGACGTGCCGCTAGTAATGTTCTTCTTGCAGACTTTTGGGTTGAACCTTTTTGAGATAACATTATCTGTTGTTGCTGCAAGAATTTCTTGTTTTGTGGTGGGCGGGATCTTCTTGAGATCGCTAGCACTCAATATGTCTCCGTCCGGGTTCACGCCGGCTTCATCGAATTTTCTATGATAAAATGGTACATTGTTGTACGCATATCTTAACATTGATTTCAGTTTCTTCACTTGCAGCTCTTCCACAGTCGAACGTGGCAAAGACCAGTTGCGTCTTAGTCTTCTTGCCTGCAATAATTTTTCTGTCATTTGCCCACTACTGACCGAGTGTGTTTGAATTGGCTACCCGCGAGCTACCATTCTCGTCAGAAAGCACGTAATTGGAATATTAAAATGTATACTTCTTATTCATATGGGCACTAACCAGTGGAAGATGATAGGTTTCGAAAGAATCGGAAGCCTAAAAAGCTGGCTCCCCAGCGAATCTGTTTGTAACAACCACGAAATTGCAATTCATATTGCCCAGCAAATCTGCGTTCGAAAATGTGAACCTGTTCCATCGCCGCAGGGAAGGAATGAATCGCTTAAAAGCAGAATGTCCATTCTCAGTTCCTCCTAAATGTAAGAACTTCTTTGTACACATCAAAAACTCTATCTGCCACCTCGTTCCAGTCCAAGAGATTTGGCGCTTCAACTTTTCTGCCAATGATGCTCTTTATCAGATTGCTGAGTTCCTCGGGATTTATTGGATAGTTGATTCCAAGACAATTCTTCCCGTCGACCCACTCCCTCAGTGCTGATGCGTTAGCAACGATGCAGGGCACACCTGAGCACAAAGCTTCTGCAACCACTATTCCATATGCTTCGTGATTGGACAGCAACGCAAACGCGTCGGCGTCTGCATATTTCTGTAGGAGTTGATCTCGTGACAGATCATGGGAAAACTCGACTCTGTCCCTCAGACCTGACTGCTCTACCAATTTCAACAAATTGCTCTCGTATGGGCCCTTTCCAACTATTTGCAGCATGATGTCATCGTCCAATTTTGGTAACACCTGAATGAGATAATGTATTCCTTTGTATTTTTCAAGCCTTCCCACATAAAGAATGACTCTGCCTTTTTTTGATCGCTTCTTGTATCGTCTTATCTCATCTAGATTAATCCCATTGGGGATAACGACAATCTTCTTTTCCTTAATCTTGAAGCGTTTGAGGATCAAGTGTTTCTCATACTCAGAAACGCATATGATCTTGTCCGCCTTCTCGAAAGTCTGCTTTCCCAGAAATCGGTAGGGGATGTGAAGCAAGTTTCTCAAGAAGGTATGCCCAGATCCATGATAATGTCCGGTAAAAACAAGCATGTTCTTCTCTTTGGCACGGGCAGCATAAAGCGCAGGAAAACCTGCGTAAGTGTGGGCATGAACGATATCATAGAACCTAGAGTTTTTTATGAGGTAGGTTCTAAGATCTTTGGAGAAGTAGTATGCCTCGCTTGGAGCCCAAGACTTGAAGCGAACGACCTTGACATCGTTTATGGTTTCCTCTCTTTCCAAGGCTCCTGAAGGATCTGTCGTCAAGACCTCAATTTCGAACCCTTTCTTTGCAAGCCGTTCAGCAAGTTCTTTAACATGCGTCTCGACCCCGCCTATGTATGGATGATATCTCTCACATACCTGAGCAACTTTCATACCGCATCACCCTGTCAATTTCATAACGCTACATACGAGAAGCTAGAGAAGGTATCTTCCTATCAGTTATATCAGGCATATTCTTGGCGAGTGAGTAGATAATTGAAGCAAAGAGCTCTGAAGAACGTTTCCATGTTTTCAAGGATGCTTTTTTGTACCCAGTCTCAATTCTTTTCTTAACGTCGATTCCTCCAGCAGCAATTTGCAGGAAACTATTGGCATAATCCTTCGATGTCAACGCAGGAATTGCACAGTCTAAGTTGGACATTATTTCAGGGATTGGAGTGGCAACTACAGACCTCATTTGAGAGAAGTATTCCCAGAGTTTGTTGGGGGCTGAATAGTAGGCTGTTGGGTCATAAACATCAAAGGGTATTGTCCCGATATCAAGTGCAGCCATATATGCGGGAACTTGATCATATGGAACAAAACCCAACCATTTCACATGGGACTGAAGCTTTTCTTGCTCTATCAGGCCCGAGATGTTTTCTGAGTAATTTGAATGAAGTCGCTTACCTACAATCAACAGTTTTGCTGATAATCCGTCTCTTTGTGCAAGACCAACACCCTTTATTAGAGACTTCAAGTCGAGCCAGAATTCTAGACTCCCAATATAACCGATAATTAAATCGTCATGGGCGTATCCAAGCTTCTCTCGCAATGAGGTGCCATCATGAAGGCTCAGAAAGCACTCTCCGATTCCGTTGGGTACGTGAATACATGTTTTCGCTCCAGCGTTTCTTGCATAATCTACAAGCATGGTTGAGGCTGCGGTCACAATCGTTGCCCGCTTAACCAAGAAATGCAGAATGGTGTCTAGGGCCCCTGTTATCAATCTCCCTGAAATGCTCCTGACGTTTGAGACATACCCAGTTGCGCCAGTTGGAAAGTAATCGGGCAAGTCAAATACTGTCGGAACATGATTGCTGTGTAATTCTTCTAGCAATGCATACCCAAAAGGAGCAGCCAGGTTGGAAAGCACAACCACATCTATGCCTTCTTGCTTGACGATTCTTCTTATTTGCGACACATTAGCGAGTGTGTTTACGAGATAATATGATGCAACGCGATTGACTTTCGCACCCTCCAACTCATGTACAATCAGAGTCGTTTCGGTTTTCGGTTTTTCGAATAATGCAAACCTCACAACATGTATCTCAAAATCCCGTCGGTCATTGAGTCGCTCGAAAATCTGATTGTGCCTTTGAGGAAACGGATGACCTACGTAATCGCTACTAGGAACCAACAAGACTCTTATCATGGATAGGACTCGCCCTGATATTTCAACCTGCCCTTGAAATCTTTCATCAAACTTACAGGCCATCTCACTAGGAGTCGGCGATGTTTTTAGTGTTTCGGCGAAGGTTCCCCGATTGAAACTCCGTTCGAACCGTATGCGGCCAAAATTTCAAAGCTCGCTTTCTTGCACTTTTGTATCTTTCGGGCTTGTTCGAGGTTCCTTATCAAATATGAGGTGTGGGGATCTCTCAGGGTATTACTCGCACAACTTCAATTATGTCTCTTGCGGCTTTCTTCATGAGAGTTGCTATTCTTCGTCCAGTATCTCCTTTTCAAAAAGGATTAGCGTGGCCTAGCCTTCTCTTGATATCAGGGGACTCTTGAATTTGACTCCGAGTGAGCTTGACGATCAAATCGGGCTCCGTTCTTGCAAGGACATTCAACCCGCAAAGCAGTGCCTCTGGTCTTTCTGTGTTATATCTTAACGTTATGATCTGGATCCCCCTTGTAAACGCTTCCTCTTGTACCCCGCCGCTGCAGCGTGTGCTACCTCCTTTCTGTTTCTCTCATGCATCTGCGATTATCGATACAGAAGAAGATAGCCTTCGACAGCACGTACTCTCTGGCGCGTGTTGAACGTTCTGTTTCAGTGCGTCTAACTAGTAAGTCGTTTCTAGCATGATTCTCTTGGCTATCGTGAGACCATGTTTCAGCTTCAGCTTTTTCACGCCAAGTCTTCGGCGATAAGATATGTCTATCTCCATGATACTGTAGCCCTTTCGCTCCACTTGATGATTCAGCTCAACTTCAACGTCAAATCCCTTAGATTTGGGTGTAAAGTCCTTAAGGATTTCCCAGCGCACAACTCTTAGGCCTGTCAGAGGATCACGCAAAGCCACCCCGTTCAGCATGTTATGCGTAAATGCCAAAAGCCTATTCCCAAAATAGAAAACGTTATGCATTTCATCCAGATGAAAATGAGAGTTGAACCTATTACCACAAACCATACCGACCCTAGGATTCTTCTCAAGAAGGCGAATCATTCTTGGCACGTACTCTGCAGGGTACGTATAATCTGCATCTGTGAATACGACATAATCCATATCCTGAGGAGCCTCTCGGAGTGCTTGGGCTATTGCATCTCCTTTGCCATGACCTTTCTGAAAAATAACGTCTGCTTCAGAGTTTTTTGCCACATCAACAGTGCTATCATTGCTATTTCCATCGACAACTAAAACTCTTGCATTACCAACGTATCGCCGCAGCTCCGCAATCGTTGGTCCAATTCCTTTCTCCTCATTTAGAGTGGCTATTATCGCAAGCACTGCAGTCCGATTTCTCACAAACAATTCATTCACCACCGCAACAGTGACCCTGATTTCTACGGCTAACGCTAGCGCCTGTTCTTTAAAAACATGCCGACCTGCAAAATTGCAGCCATATGCGAAAAGAGACAAACATATTGGCTCTTCATTTCTTGTCGCCGCCTCGGATGATCCACAAAAGCCAACATGAAGCGCGCGCAAAAGTCAACAGGAAGAGCTTCTAAACGGTTTCCGTAATCATTCTTTTGACTATCGACAGCCCGTGCCTTATCTTGAGTTTCTTTTCACCAAGTCGACGTCTGTATGGAATATCAATTTCCTTGATGTCGAACCCTTTTCTTTCCACTTGATGGTTCAGTTCGACCTCTATGTCGAACCCCTTCGACCTGGGCGACCAGCCTTCCAAGATTTCAGAACGGACGACTCTTAGCCCCGTAAGTGGATCACGCAAAGCCACCCCGTTCAGCATGTTATGCGTAAATGCCAAAAACCTATTCCCAAAATAGAAAACGTTATGCATTTCATCCAGATGAAAATGAGAGTTGAACCTATTACCACAAACCATACCGACCCTAGGATTTTCCTCGAGGATTTTTATCATGCCTAAAATGAACATGGCAGGATAAGTATAGTCTGCATCCGTTAGAACAACGTATTCTACGTCGTGACCTATGTAGCCTATTGCTTCGGCCAAGGCTTCGCCTTTGCCCTTGCCATTTTGCATAATTACCTTTGCGCCCAAGTCTTCTGCGAATTCCACTGTTCGATCTTTGCTTCTGCCGTCAACAACCAATATCTGAAGATTTGCCAAATAAAGTTGAAGCTCTTCTATGGTGGGGCCTATGCCTTCTTCTTCGTTTAAGGCAGCAATGACGGCCATCACTGAATTCCGACAGCCTTCTCCCATCATTTCTCACGCCAATAACGAGCCTGGACGTCCAGAAATAGACTTCTCAACGTATAATTTAAGGTCCTATGGAATCTACTTCTATAATAATCTTTCATTTTGACACCTGAAGCATTGGCCAACGACGCGCGCTACGCGGTGACATTCAGCCATATACTCACGAAGTTACCAGCATAGTCCATTTCATTATTCGTCTGATTGTACGTCCATAATTCGAACAACAGCTGGTAGTAAAAACCATAATTTGTTTTATCCCAAAGCGCGGTCTTGTCTATTTCGAAAGCAGCACTATTGATATTGATGCTCTGTATGTTACAAAAATATCCCCTGCTATCGTTGCTAGTTGACACCTGCGTAAAGGCAAAGTTCAAAGCTCCTCCCCAAGTTTGGCCTTCCTCCAGGAAAATTCTATATTCGTACAATATTGGCAGAGAACTAGGGGTAGTTCCATTCGGCAGGACGTCAGAATCATTGCGCAATTTCACCGTGATGCCGTAATACATACTTTTCCCCATGTGGTTGCTAACTACCAAATACATAAGATTGCTCTTCACGGCAGAGACGTTGAAGGGGTAATTCTCGGCTGTCTTGTCTGATCCCAAGGCATACAGCTCTGAAAACTCTTCCCCGACTCGTGAGTTGGCAAACACCATAAAGCCTGGGATCAAGAGCAGGATAGTGCCAACAAGAGCAACGACAAAAAAAACCCGTTTGCACTCCGCTAGTGTCCACATTAGGAATTCACCTCAGGAGCAGAGACAGTAAGCTTTCTTGTGTAGTATCTTTTGAACCAAACCCAAGTCAAAAGTAGAACGGCGAAAAAGACGCCGCCCCCTAACAAACCGACTTCGTAAGCTGACAAAAAGCTGGCAAACCAACCTGGGGCTTCATTCTTCAAGGCCGCTGCGTCTTCAGACACATTCCCAGCAATTTCTGTACAAATATTGGCCCTGCCGATTGCCTCTGAGTAGTTGCCGCTATCCATAGCTGCTTCTCCCAAGGCTAGATTCGCACCGGCCTCATTTAGCCTATTCAATAGACCGCTGACGTTTACTCCAGCGCTCTCTGCATTCGCTACTGCTACGAATGAAACCTGCAGTGCACGATTAGCATCAGCAATTGCAGTCGTAACCTCTGAATTTGATTCGCCATGAACTGCGCATAATCCCCACATTAGGAATGCTACTAAGCAGATAACCGCCGTGACTCTGCCATATCTCCGCAACGCTATTCCATCCAATTTCTTGACAACAACCCAGGCTTAAAAACCCCGAGCAAACTGCAGCGTACTCCTACGATCATTTCAAAGAGCATATATTATTTTTCTGGACAGAGTTTTCTCAGAACCTTCTCTTCAAGTCTAAAATGCGTGAGATGTTTCTCAAGATAGACTGCATGCTGCGAATACTGTCTATACGCCTTCAGGAATTCCTCTCCCTTTGGGGTAAGAGCATAACAGCGTCCTTTGCGTTCGTATGTGACTAGATTAGATCTCCTAATCTCATCGAGATATTTCTTCAGAAGTTTATAGCTGAGATTAGCCTGATACATTATTTTAGTTTTCTTAGCTCGGCCGTTGGCAACACTCAGCATGTCTGCGATGATATCGAATCTGCGTCTGTATCCCATCTGAACCCTCACGTTTCTAATCAAGAAACTGAAGAAAATAAAAAAAGAAAAACCTTGTCAGGATTTTTTAGACGTGGAGCCAGCCTCTTCCGCCTTTCCGCAACTGCTGAGGCCTTTTTTCTTCTTCGAAATATTGAACGCGACGATATCCTCCGAGGTTTGGCTTGCTATGGGGGATTGAGGTTCTTATGAATTTTCCCCACCCACCAACTGATGGGCTCGGCGAAATGAACCTGTGTAGGTCAACTATCCCGTGCTCTTCCAAGATTTCTTTAAGGGTCAGCAGTTTGAAGTTTCTGGTGGCGAATATCACCGTGCCCTTCTCCACAAACAGGCAGGAAAACTCCTCACTCGCTATGCCCTCTGCCCTGTTTTTGTCGTCCAAGTGATTCTTCCACAAACGTTTCCATTCTGCCTTCAACTCCTCAACCTGGTTAACTTGTTCTTTTGAACTCTTTAGCACAATTTCCATTCTGCAATCCCTCCTTGACAGGAGCAGACAGGAATAGCAGGAATGAACCAACATTATGCAGTCCTTACCCGCACCTCTTCAAAGAGCACTACCAGACCTTTCTGAAAGCAGATATTTAAACAATGTTCCGTAAGACATCTACGAAGAAATTCTAGAACAAAGTTCTCTACATTCTATAACATTCTAAACATTGCTACAGTCAATACAGCCTCTGATGTCTTGATAAATCCGGCTGCTGTTGGCCCCAACACGTGGGGGAACACTAGAAGGAATTATCGTTTTCAGCTTGCCTCTAATCTCTGTCCGACTCCTCGGAAAAGTCAAATCACGCGTCTGCACTTTTCTCTGAACCATCCCAGCATTTCTGGTGATGCTCCTTAGAGGAGACTAAGTTTCAATTTAGGATTTTTTGCCATCCACCGTTATCCGCTATATAGCTCTCAAGGTGAATGCCAACCAGTTCAAAGTCCTTGGCGCGGGTTAGAGACGATGGGCCGTAGAGTATGTTTCCATAAATCTTATTTTCTTCTAGCTATTCAATCTCGTAAAGGAGAAAAACATTGAGAAAATGTCTACCGTTGGGTCTAATATTCGTCATCGGATCGATTCTGTGCGTGTCCAGCTTTTCAGCATGTGTAGCTATTCACGCAGACCCAACTCAAATTGATTTATTGCCAACCACCACATATCTAGGTGAGAACCTTTTGGGAACCTCGGAAGGCACCTTCCAATTGTCTTCTGCCCAATGGCATGGGATAGGTGACGATTGGCGACTGTACGATCATACACCCCAAAATCCCTCGGGAACACCCCTGACAATCGATCAGCTCCTGCAAGCTTGGCAGCAGAATATTGATGATCACATGAGAGCCTACGGCTTCAATGTCGTACGTCTAGCTTTCTCTTTCCTTGATTCTGGCGGAGTAACTCACAACACTTTTAACAGTGAGCTCAATGATGTGCTTGCCCTTTTCTCCCGCAACGGAATTGGCGTGATCCTTGACCTTCACGATTGGGCAGATATGCCAAATTTCTTCGGTAGCGCCGACTGGCTCAAGGATTGGGCAAACCTTGCTCAAACGTACAAGAACGACACCAGAATCATTGCGTATGAGATTTTCAATGAACCGTTTGGTCCGAACAACCCGCCTGGAACAAGCAGGATTGACAACTGGGATCCGTCGGTCACCGGTGGAGGCTGCGGGATTCCGTACAACAACACCGGAAAAAGCGTAAAAGATGCCCTTGCAGAATGCGTCGACGCAATTAGAGCAACGGGCGACAACCACACGATCATCTATCCTGACCCATGGTATTTCAACGGTGGCAATGAGCTATGGCATCCTGAATGGTTCAGCAACAGTACAGACAACAGACCCAACATCGTCGTAACATTCCACGACTGGTTCGAAAGCCCCACACTCCAAACGGAAGCCAACTTCTCAACATGGTGGAACAACTTGCAACAAGAAATGACCCTCTGGAAAGAATACTTCCCAATATGGATAGGTGAATTCGGAATATCTCTGGCGGCAAACAACACGGACTTTCAGCAAAAAATCAACGCAGGGATAATTAACTGGACCGTCACGAATCATGTAGGATTCAGTCTCTGGACAGCCAGATCCAACCCAACAGACTTGGAGCAACAGTGGAGCTTCAACGAGAAAGCTCTACAAGCCTCAGCATATGCACCAAGCTACACTCTGGCAGACTTCGTAACTTTCGCGCGAGCTTATGGCTCTAATCGAACCGATTCAAACTGGAACCCAAATTGTGACTTGAACAATGACGGCCAAGTCGACTTGATAGATCTTGTAATCCTCGCAACTCATTACAATTAGATCACGTCACGGAGCAGTCAGAGTTTTTATGCACCATATTCAAGTTCTTCCTCAAGCATGCCAAGGGAAATCTCCAAACCGTCATCTTTAACGGAAGATGGATTTGCTTGCCCCGAGACATGCGAAGCCTTCCAATATAAAACCCAACCAACCATCCACAAAATCAAAGCAACAGGCAGAACCATTACGATAACCGCGCGATTCCTTATTCGCATATTCCTACGCAAAGTCAGACGCACCAAGGAAATGCCCGCAGAATCAAAATATAACATTTGTTAACATACACGTATATCGCAGACTAGTAGTCTATACCAACAGCGAATTTGCTTGAAACGTTTTGATGTGAATGGAACTATATTTCACAAGACATATACACTGATACTTGTGGTTATTTGGAACAGAAAAAGAATGGAGAAGGAGCTTTGAAAAACCAGAGAGCAAATCTGGAGGGCTTGTTTCTTATGCTGTGTATTGTTGGAGGCATAGTTTCGACATTCATGTTTGCTTCTGCCTTCAACCTCATCTATAATGGATTCCTTTTCAATCTCCCACCAATTGATCCTCTCCAGGCAGGTTCAAATCAGCTGGGCAATAGTTTTGGAACAGACTACCGCGTGTACTACACCAACAAGAGTCTTCCGATAGAAACAGTTCTTGAAGAATGGCAATCAGAGATAGCCAACATGAAGTCTTTCGGATTCAACACCGTTCGCTTGTCCTTTGCCTTCAACAACTCTGGAGGCACAACCCACTCGACCCTTGTCTACAGTGAACTAAATCAAGTGCTAACACTTCTCGACGAGAACGGGCTCCACGCAGTCCTAGACCTCCACAATTGGGAAGACATGCAAGGATTCTTCGGTTCGCCAGACTGGATTCAATCATGGGTTGACTTGGCCTCTCACTACAAAAACGACCAGACAATAATAGCATATGAACTCTTCAACGAACCCTACCCATCAACTTGGTACTCAACCGTCCAAACAGGAGGAGCAGGCGGACCTGAAGGGACAGGCTGCTTGCAAGCCTTAGCGCAATGCGTGGACGCGATACGTGCGACGGGAGACCAGCATGCAATAGTCTACCCTGACCCCTATTTCATAATCCCCAGTTCGCAAATAACGAACCCCAACTACATTCCTGCATCACTGAAACGCACCAACATAATCATAACCTTCCACTGCTGGTATGGCGACAATCAAACCATGAACACCATGAACGCCGACCTCGTAGGCAAAGAACAGGAGGTTACAGACTGGCAAAAATACTATACAGTCTGGATAGGAGAGTATGGATGGTATACGGGACCGGCGTATAACCAAACCATCCAGCAAGCTTGGCTTGTTGGTTGGACGAAATTTGCAATTCAAAACGGCATAAGAGTCAGTTGGTGGCTCCATGGGTACACGGGAGGAAGAACACAAGCTTACCAACTATGCAAAATGGTAATGCAAGACGCAGGAATGTCAGTGCCCGTTCAAGCCACAACATCAGCTTCACCTTATGACACTCATTAAACCTTGTGCCAAGAGGACATCGGCACGAGCTCTTTAGGAATTTCTATTCAACTTACGGCGTTGCTTTCTCTTCAGAGTCTGGTCGTTCTTTGATTGGCTATTTTCCAGCAAGCCTTCAAGATATTCCTTTTTGATAATAGCGGCCAATATCAAAGCCCTTACCTCATCTACCCTTCTCCAAGATTCATGGCGAGCCATACCATCATCCAATGAAAAGACTGGCAACTTTTTTTATAAACGACAACTCTCAACCCGTAATATGTCAAGAGCGATCTGATTCAGGTCTTACAGACCGCACCAATGACCAAGTTTACATCACAGCGACTGTGACCTTGCTGGGTTCGAAGAAAGCCACATTCATTCGGTTCAACCTTACCAGACCTCCAATGCTTGTTCCGAACAGATAGAGATTCATGTTATTATCGATAGCAGCAACACTGAATCCAAAAACCAGAATTGAACGCCCAAAAGCAAGACTTGAATTAACTCGCGCCCATGCGTAGCTACGGGTAACTCGTTAATGGAGATCGGAACTTTCAATTAGCTTCCTGAGACCATCCTCAAAGGGCACGTGCGCCTTGAATCCGAGGAGTCTTTCAGCTTTTTCAGGATCCCCATAACTGTTCAAGATATCGCCTGCTCGGGAGGCAACATGCTGAACCTTAAGGTCCTTTCCAAAAACCTTGCACATCAAACTGGCCAAATTGTTTACACTTATGAACGAGCCCGTGCAAACGTTGAAGACTTCAGTCTTGCATGAATCGAAGCTTATAGATTTCACGATAGCCTTAACCACATCTTCAACGTTGATGAAGTCTCTGGTCTGTGTCCCATCACCGTAGATTATTAGGTTTTGGTCGTGTAGCGCATTCTGCAGGAACTTTGTTATCACGCCGGCGTATGAGTTCTTTCCTTGACCTGGGCCGTAAACGTTGAAGAATCTTAAAATGACACTACCCATATCATAACGTTCGCTGAACGTTTTGCAATGGTATTCGGCAGAAACCTTCGACGCAGCATAGGGTGACAAGGGCCGAAGTTCACAGTCTTCCCGCAAGGGCAATGGATTGCCATCACCATACACGGCAGCGGAAGAAGCAAACACAAATTTTTCAACGCCATTCTGCAAACAACCTTCCAAAACGTTTGCCGTGCCGCTCACGTTGATATCGTTGGCCAAAAAAGGTCTCTTCACCGATTCAGCTACATCCACAAAAGCCGCCAGATGAACGACTTCGTCAACATCCGAGATAGCATCACTGACGACCTTCTTATCCCTAATATCTCCATTAATCACTCGAAGACATTGGGATTCTGCAAGTCCCTGAAGATTCTCCATCCGTCCAGAAGTGAAATCGTCAAAGACAACAACGGACCGACCTGTTCTAACAAGCTCCCTCACTAGATGAGAGCCAACGAAGCCAGCGCCGCCTGTAACGAGAATGCTCAAATCAACACTACCATCAATTTGTTGTGAAGCCTAAGTCACATCGAGCCAAATACCGACAAACTGACCACCATCCGGCAGCCCGTTAATCACTAGCGCGCTTCAAACGGAGACTTACCAAGTCAATATATAACCCTATCTCTTATGACCTATATCTCATGGTATGAATTTTCCGCATATACTGTAACACGGGTTTTGCAACCCTGCTGAGCCCGCGTATCTTGCCTGTCATCCTTTCTAACGTAGCCAGTTCTCTGTCATCGATTATCCCAATCAATGGTAACAACGTTATGTATACGAGCAAATACAAGAATGCTCCAATAACAAAAACTTCAAGGTAACGAGCCCACAGGAAATAGAGCAGTAGAAGTGGCAGCAGGCTTGCCAAGAACGCTGCAAGATAAATCTTTACGGTCGGTCCCGCCTCAAACTGCACCTTAAGCCTGTGAACCCCAATATACGCAGCGAACAATGTTGAGACAATGCCGCCTACAAGATTAGCCAACACCACGCCTACGACACCATATGGCAAAGCAAAAACTGGAGACAACACCAACACAACGATAAGGCTAACCAAACCCACTCCAAGCGTCAGCCGCGTCCTGCCCAAACCGTTGAAAAGACTAGTCATACTCAAACTTCCTATTCCTGCCAAGAGATAAACAAAAACACTGAAGAACAAGATCAACCCAGCGGATCCGAACCCAGAACCCATGACTATCCCAACGACCTGATTGGAAAAAAGAAGAAGCAACGCCACCGTAGGAATAGTTAACAAGCAAGTGTATTTGTTCGCTCTCTTAAAGAAAGCATTTATCACATCAGGAGTCGAGGAAGAACCAAGCTTTGAAAACGCTGGAAGCAAAGCGGTAGTGATAGACACAGGAATCACTCCAAGCAAAGCAACGAAATTAGTTGAGACCGAATAGTTCCCGACAACAACGTTTGACGAGAAAAACCCCAACACCGCTTTCTGATAGAGGGGAATGACGCCCGTTAACACAGTAGACAAATACAATGGCGCCCCAAACCGCGCCAAAAGATTCAAGGTCTGCCGATGACTCTCACCGTTTGGATCGGTTTCTGCCTTCACACTGCTTCTTGCAGGCTTCAGCAACCTGTAGACTAATAGGAAGACTCCTGCAACCGCGGCCACAGCGAACCCACCAACGTAACCTATCAGAACCCCAGACAGAGTGAAAGTGGCAAATACTAAGGATACCTGCAGCACCGTCTTGGCAAGCGCCTGCACATTCGTCGTCAACGCATTAAGCTCCGTCTTGTCCATCCCCACAAAAGCCGAGTTGACGGTGCCAAATACCACTTGAAAAACTATGGACAAAGAAGCTATCTGAACGTAAAACGCATAGTCAGGCCTGCTAATTATAAACGTCAAATAACCAGCAAACACAATGCTCAACACCGTGGCCAAGACGCCAACCAGGAACCTGAACCACACTCCGAAACGAATAATTCGGAATGCCCGAGAATCATCCCCCTCAGCATGAAGGCTAGCCGCAAACTTTGTGATGCCCGTGCTAATCCCCAAATCCGTGAACAACAACACAAACGCTGGAACAGTAATCACAAGATTATACTGCCCATACAAATCCGCCTTCAACAACCTACCCACAATAATCGCGGCAACCGCCATAATCACAGTGGCCAACGCCGAACCAGAAAAAAGAAAGAACCCACCCCTCGCCGAATCCTCAGTCACCTTAGACAAATCATCAGGCAAAACCACCACACCTCCACACACCTTCGCAAACCCACAGATCCGGCAAGATTAACACTCTGAAAGAAAAAAAACAGAACTTAACAGAATCAGGACTGTAGTTCCAAAGACACATGTTATCCAACATTCAGTCAAGCAAGCGCTATTTAAGCACTATTCCGCGGAAACGAATAGAAATCAAGAAACACGCCAAATCTACGATTAGTCAATGCCACGATACCTCTTCAAGGAACGTTTCCTAGGCACCAATAACCACGCTATGTTCGCGGAGACAAACCCGAACGCGGCGAGAAATGGCAACAGCACAAGAACAAAATCCAGCCTTGGAGCACCAACAACCTGTTCATTATCTATGATTGCACCTCCGTTTCCAGAAACCATAGACCCCGCTTGTCCTCCATTCGGTACGAAAGATTCTGTCGAATTACCCAACTTTGCAGATAATTGCGCGCTGCTATTCGGCACGGGATACTCTTGCTGGCTCTGTGCCAAAGATGGTGGTTTACCCATATTCACGGTGATTGACCCCTCAGTAGCTGAACATTGGACGCTGGCAACATGGGAATTGCACAAATGTGCGTCAAAAAACGTCAAAGGTGTCAGTCCCCGCCATATAGGAAGGAAAGTCAGGGTTGCCACCTTCAAAGTTCCGCTAAACCCAACTGCCCCCATAGAACAAGAAGCAATTTCGTACGTGCCGAGTCCCGCGTCGGAAGTGTTGTTTATCCCAAAATTGATGTCAAGCGTGTCAGGCCAGCTATCCGGCTTATAGATTGCTACATTCGTGCAGTTCAAGACTTGATTGTTCCAAGACAATCCGAAATCATACCCAGCCACATCGACCGCATCCACGATTTGCACATCCACATAGAACTGTGCATCGCTCCGGGCGCTCCAAGGGGGAAGAACCAGCGCGTCTCCATTCGCAGTTGAACCCGCAAAAATACTCATGACATAATGCGGTTGTGAATCATTGTTTGGTCCGACTATGGGGCTCACTTCTCCACCCTCGACCACACTAACATTGCAGCCTATAGCCGACATATCAAAGGAATCCGTATCCAAAGAACACGCATCTACCTTCGAAAAATTCAGAACCGTTGAACCCTGCCCCACCGCCTCCAACGTGATTATCGCCAACGT
>Ga0209039_10002518_pt1 | contig 15449 bp, 16 predicted proteins | sample BogFormECP12_OM1_FD_188238 | JGI IMG/M metagenome (GOLD analysis project Ga0209039, IMG submission 188238) | Bog forest soil microbial communities from Calvert Island, British Columbia, Canada - ECP12_OM1 (SPAdes) (version 2) | ecosystem: Environmental > Aquatic > Freshwater > Wetlands > Bog ... | reverse complement strand
GGTCATTATATCGCACGACGACACGTTCAATGCCAGCCTGGAGAACGTCATCGAGATCGAAAAGCTCAATGGCGAAAGCAAGGTAAGGAGGCGACCGGGATATGTTAGATCTCAAGCTTCTCTCAACTGAGCTTTTAGCCAGAAAGGACGAGATCCTTAGCTTCGAGCAAAACGAGTCGGAGGTGGTAAAAAAATATAGAGAAAAGCTACCGCTGCTTGACACACTGGATCGGGAAGCCAACGGCCGGCTACCACTGTATTCGGGAAGCAAGGTACTGGAGGAAGGCCGATTCATACGGCCCTTCAAAAAGAAGTTCGCCGGCAGGGTGCAGGCGACGGACTGGGCGCTGGAAGTGCTCAAGAACAGGGCAATAGCGGCGGCGGACGGCAGCCAGGTCTTCGCCACACGGCGCTATTCGGTCCCTATCGGGCTGGCACAGGCGGGCCTGGTGGTCAACCGGCATACGGGCATCGACGGGTTCTCCACGTCTTATAAAATGGCGCTGATAACGCCCGGCGAGTTCGATGAATATGGCGGAGCATCGGTATTTTCCGATGCGCCGGTATCGCTTAAACGCCACGAGCTCGAGTTCGAGCGGATCATCAGCTTCATGCGCACCGATCCTGGTAACAACCTGGTATTTTTCGACGGCTCGCTTATCCTGTCCTTTGTTAATCAATACGCCGATGAAAAAGTACGCCTGAGATACGTCGATGCGGTCGTAAAAATGCTCAAAGTATCGGAGGAAACCCGCACGCCGATAGCCGCTTATACCGACATGCCCCTGAACAAGGACATCCTCATGCTCATGAAAAATTATTACAAGCTCCCGCCCGTCACGCATATGTCCGACGTTCACCTAATATTACGGTCGCTCAACTGGGGTGACCGGACCCGGGCCTTTTTAGCTGACCGGGACGATAAGGGGCGGGAGAATAAGTCGGTGCTCGACCTATATGGCCCATACCGGGATTCCATAGCATTCTTCTACATCCAGTCAAGCGGCGGGCTGGCCTCCAAAGTAGAGATACCCAAATGGGCTTTCGAGGCGGACATGGCCGATGACATCGCCGACGTCATCAGGGCAGAGTGTATCATACGGCCGGGATATCCCGATATAATCCAGCGGGCCCATGAGTATACGGCCATAAACCAGTCAGAGGCCGAGCAGTTTAACCGGATACTCGACAATTTCGCCGTTTCTAATCACATCAACATTTATAAGAGCACAAAAGAGCTACATAAACAACTGGTGCATAAGGCATGAAGGTAGGGTCGATCATACAGGTCAGATCATTTACCGAATATATGGCGAAGGTACCGCTGGAAGAAGGCGACGGTTACGTGCCCGCATCGCGGGTGCCGGCCGGCACATACGTGAAAATAAAAACAGGCCAGGGCCAGGTCGTCGGCATCGTGACCTGCATACGCCACGACATAAAAGAAGAATACCTGCCGTTCTTATCGGAAAATAAGCAAGATATCTTCGTCCCCTATGCTAATGACTTTAGAAGCTCCTATCTGGTGATATGGGGGATAGGGAATATTCAGGGCGGTAAGACTTTACAGACACTGACGTTCGCCCCCGTCGTCAACGATGTGGCCGAGATCATGGATAAGGAAGATATCCGGGCATTCCATTATCCGAATGGCAGGCCGAGCTTTTCATATTATAAGCGAATTTCCTCCGAGCTGGACCCAGGCACTGTCTGCTCGGCAATAGACCTGGTCGCCGATTCAATACCCGAATGCAAGCCTATGCTCATTGCATTGAAAAAATATACGGAGAGTATGACATGAAAACCGTCGGCATAATCAAGGACGTCAAAGAGAACGACGTTACCCTTGTATCCTCCGTTAAGCTAAAGAGCGGAGACTTCGTAGCCTACAAGGATAGGTGGGTTGACCCGGAGCGCTATATTCTCTGCAGGGTTGGTTATGCAAGGTCGTTAAAGACATATCCGGACGAATTTTTAATGGATAGCGGACTGGACCCCAGGGATATCCTGGCCTTTAGCGGCATGGACACCGATGACTACGGCAAATACCTGATAACGGCCTCTATCGTGGGCTATTTTAACGAGCCTTTAAAGGAGTTCAAGCATCCCCGCACGATGCCCGACAGCGGGGAGCTCGTGTACCTGGCGGATGCGGATATTTTAAAGGACATCAGCAAGGCCGCCTCCGGCTCGATCGGCTCTGCCGGTATCGGGACGGTATTAGGCACTGACGTGCCCGTAGTATTGAGCGTAAAAGACCTGGTGAGCCAGCACTTGAGCATCATCGCGGCGACCGGCAGCGGCAAGAGCTATACGGTCGGCGTGCTCCTGGAAGAGCTGATGAAGCCGAATAATCGGGCAGCCGTGCTTGTCGTGGACCCGCATGGCGAATATACGACGCTTACCGCCATGCAGAATTTACCGGATTTCAAGTCTGACAATTATCGTCCGGCGGTCAAAATATTCAGAAAAGAAAACATTAAGATCAAGGTCAGCGAGCTGGAAATGGACGATTTCCTGGGGGTATTGGACCTTACGGATAAAATGGAGCACTTCTTCGCCCAGGCGTACTATAACCTGCCGGACCGCCAGAACTTCAGGAAGGCCGACCTCCAGGCAGAGATCGAGAACCTCCGGAACCCGAATAATGAGTCCACGATCGAAGGCATACTCTGGAGATATTCCGGCAACATCATGCGGAAGTCCATATTCGACGATTTCAAGCACATACCGCTGCAGGAAGAATTCAGCGTCGGCCAGCTATCAATACTTGACCTGAGCGGATTATCGCAGAAGGAACAGCAGCTGATCACTGCCGTCCTATTAAAGAGGCTTTTCGATGCCCGGGAAGGCACGATTAACCAGCGCTACGATGAGAAGAGCGAGAAATACCTGCCCTATCCGGCGTTCATCGTCCTCGAGGAAGCCCATCGTTTCGCCCCGCAGAACGGCGAGGCCAAGTCCAAGAATATCCTCAAGACCATCCTTTCGGAAGGCCGGAAGTTCGGCATCGGCGTCTGCATGGTCTCCCAGAGGCCGTCCAAGCTGGACAGCGATTGCCTTTCCCAGTGCATGTCCCAGATCACCATGCGCATCATCAATCCCGTCGATAAGAGCCAGATCGCCGCCAGCATAGAGAGCATGAGCCAGGACATTCTGGATGAGCTGCCCGCGCTGGCGAAGGGAGAGGCCATTATATCCGGCGTGGCTATCAATACCCCGACGCTCGTCCGAATAAGGACAAGGTTAACGGAGCACGGCGGGATCAGCCGCGATGCGCCGGAAGAATGGCTGGGATACTGGGCAAAAACAACCGGCGCCAAGACCGTTGCAATACCACAAAAACAGCAATATAAGCTATTTTAAGAAAAATATTGGAAAAAATAAGGCTTCAGCGGGGCTTACTTTTTACGCCTATTGAGCTTTTTGCGGCTTTAACGCTTTTTGGAGCGGATACTTTCGCGGCTTCCTTAGGCTTCTTTATTTCTTTCTTGACTTTGGTTTCTTTAGCCACCGCTTTTACTACCTTTGCAGGCTTGACTTCCTTCGTAGGCTTAGTTACCTTAGCTTCTTTTACCGGTTTTACCTCGGCAACTTCTTTCGGAGCCCTGGCAACGCCCTTAGCGCTCTTTTCCGGGGCCTTTAATGCCGGGATCATGGCCGCAACAGGGGCTTCCTCTTCTTTATAGACCTCAACACTGATGTCCGGGACAGTCTGAGGGAATTTAACGAGCAGCTCGATCCAGTTACCAAGGTCGGGGCAATAGTCCGGCTCGCACTCGTAGGTGCAGCCGATACACGGCGCAACATTTTCGCCCGCGAGAATGAGTTCGAAGTTGATCGCTTTCTTCGGCTCTTCCTTTTTCTGGGGAAGATAGGATATCCGATAGGTCCTGGTGCCTTTTACGGTCTCCCAGGTGCGCTTGATCTTTCCTTCGTCCTCTAGCTTGGCGATAACGCGGGAACACTTGCGGCTATCGATATTCAGATCCTTCCACAGCTCACTCTGGAGAACGCCGTTTGAACGAGACTTGATCAGTTCGAGTGCCTTATCCTCAAAGCTATCCGCGCTCAAAACTCGACTACTCCTTTAGGGGGTTTAACAGGATGATGTTGTTGCCCCTGAGAACTACGGAGCCCAGGGTCCTGAGCTTCTGTCCGTTCTGGACCTCGGCCGTATCCACGAGATGAAGATTTAGATAATCGTCGGCGCTGACAAGAGTACCTTCCAATATGTTTTTTTCACCTTTCATTTCAACCTGTATCTTCTGACCAATCAACGTCTGAACCTTTTTGTTAGGAAACAAAAAATAATCCTCCTTCAACAAATTAAAGATGATAGTCTATATTCCACGCATTACCTATTTGTATTTTTTTATCCCTGAATTAAAAGCAACTGCTAAAGGTCCGGGCGTTTTCATGGCCGGTTTGGCGTCTTTATCCCACCGCTCGCACAGTTTTTTTCGTTGCGTTGGCGATGTCCTTGCCCAGGCGCTTGCACTCTTCCAGGTCCTTTTCTGAAGGCGCGAACTGGATACGAAGTACGGGATCGACGACTTCTATGCCGAGAGCTCGCATCATTTTCGCAATGTCGGCGGGCGCCTCGCCGCTCCAGCCATAGGAGCCGAAGGCGGCACCGATCTTACCTTTTAAGGCATCCTTGCCCAGCTCTTTGCCCATGCGTTCAATGAAGTGCTCCATGGGCGCGTGCATCTTGTACCAGAAAGTCGAGGAGCCGAGCGCTATGGCACTGGCGTCCTTTAGCTCGTTCATGTCGGCCTCGTAAAAGCTCACGGACCGGGCGTCCATGCCCCGATCCTCCGCACCCTGGGCGATCGCGTCCGCCATCTTCTTAGTATTGCCCTGCGTGCTCAGGTAAACAACGATCAATGTAGGCTTAGCCATAAAAATCCTTAATTTAAATATTATTTTATAGGCAATAATACTTTTCTATAAAAATCATATGGCTTTTTGACGCCGCAGGTTTTTGAGCCTTAAAGCGATGCTTTTGCCGAGGAGATAGCAGGCTTCCAGGTCCTTTTCCATAGGCGTATACTGCACCATCATGACGGGGTCGAGCACTTCAAACCCCAGGTCTCGCATTTTTTTAGCGATACCGATGGGGGCTTCGCCGCTCCACCCATAGGAGCCGAAGGCTATGCCCAGTTTACCAGCACATTTTTTTCTGTTCAGCCTGCTGAGGAATTTTTCTATGGGCGGAAGCATTCGATGTTCATAGGTCGGAGAGCCGATGGCTATGGCGTCGGCCGTAAACAGGTCCTCGAATTTGATGTCGCAAAGGCTCACGGCGTGAGCGTTAAGGTCCATTGACCTGACGCCTTCAGCGATGGCTTCTGCCACGAGCCTGGTGTTACCCGATTTGGACACATAGACAAGCACTATATCCCGCATACATTACGGACAACATTCCCAGGCCTGAAAATATTTTATCTTGTTTTTAACGCCGAAACTTCCATATCGAATAGCGCTATCGGCATCTCGATGCCCCAGTTTTTCAAAACTTGTGGGTGAATCTCGCCGATGATACCTCTTTTTGTTTCGCCGATGTATATTTCGGCACACCTTCCAGGGATAAACGATGGATGGTCGATAGCGACCGTCCTGAGCTTATCGCTGAGGCCGAAATTAAAGCATAACGCCTGGAGTTTGGTCTTTATCTCGTTGAACCCGGCCTTTGAGTAGCAAAGCGCGCAGCCCACATGATCCTGTTCTTTTACGCCGGTATTTTCGAAATTATCTAAATGTGCGACCGTGCCGACCTCGAATATGTTCTGCGGGTATTCCCGGTGTAAATTGTTCGACAGGACGATCATGAGCGATGGCGATATCCACGTGCGCATGATGTTATACTGGTCCGTATACGGGTTGGAAAGCTCGACGGCTTTGCCGTCGTCGGGCAGGTTCATTTTTGCGTAGGTCTCGTCCTTGCCGATCAGGATGAAGTTCAGCGTATCCTGGCATCCGAGCCCGATCATGACTTCCCGTACGGCGTCGTTCAGCTTATCCTGCTCCGTTAATTGCCCGACTGCGGGCGTATTCGGGTATACCGGCACCATGTTATTGAAGCCGTATACACGGCCTACGTCGTCAATGATGTCCCTCGGATGGATCACGTCGGTCCTGTAAGGCGGTATCTCGACGATGATATAATCGCTGCCCGTTTCGGCGATGCCATAGCCCATGCGCAACAGCATGTCCTTAACATCCACGGCCGTCAGCTCCAGGCCAAGGATAGAGTTTATGTGCGGTATGCCCGCACGCATGGTGCGGATATCCATGTTAGGCCTGTTCAACGAGTGGTGCGGGTATTCGACTTTGAGGCCGTATATCTTCGCGCCCCTTATGTATAATGCATAGAGAGCAATATTCAACATATAATCGATCGTGCTCAGGTCTTCGCCCGTCAGCTCGATGAGAAGCTCATGCGTATTGATGGAGACCTCCGTCCTCTTTGAATTGATGATGGGCGGGAAAGAGAATAAGCCTTCATCGTCGTATATGACCGGTACGAGCGGCTTGCCCTCCAGGACATAAGCATAGTCCTTGCCTTTTTCATGGCGTTCCAGCACTTCTGCGGGCGTCATGATCTCGTCGCTCTGGAGCGGCACGAACTTAACGCTGTCAGCCGGCACCGCCCTGTAATGGATGTCCGTGCCCTTGAGCTTCGAAAGGTCGTGGATGCCGATAGCGCCCTTCTTCCTGCGCCTGCCGAACGTGCCGTGTAGCTTTTCCTGCAGGTGCATGATCGACTTGATGGACTCATCGGTGAAATGGATATTTTTAACGATGGCGCCGGTGACGAACGGCCTTATGTGCTCTAGTTCCCTGTCCACGATAATGCGATAGTCCGAAGGTTCGACGGGAGGGATCACCAGGCCCGTCTTTATGCCATAATAGGTCCGGAGCATCAGCGCGATACCTTCCTCACACAACAGGTCCGCCCGGTCGCTGGTCACCTCGAAGGTCACGTCGTCGCCCTGGACGTCCTCGGTCTCAAGGCCTAGCTCGAACAGGTCGTTGCGAAGTGTATCCAGGCTGACATCCTTGCCGATGAGCCGGATCATCTCGGGATAGTTGGCAGTTACTGTTGCCATATGATGGGCACGCTCCTGAGGAAGTTGATGTTACATAGCGGGCCGTGCAGGTCCCGGATATCCTCGTATCCGTATAAGATCATTAAAAGCCGCTCCAGCGCCAGGCCCCAGGCCATGACGTCGCAGTCAATGCCATAAGGCGCCAGCATCTCCTCCCGGAACATCCCGGAATTGCCCACTTCGATCATGCGGCCGGTCCTGGGGTGCTTGCCGTATATCTCCAGGCTGGGTTCGGTGTAAGGGTTATACGTCGGCTTAAACCTCAAGTCCTTAATGCCGAACCGGGAATAGAATTCCCGGAACGTGCCCATCAGGTCTCGCATGCTTAAGTGATAATCCATGACCCAGCCTTCGATCTGGTAGAATTCGAGCAGGTGCGTCACGTCGATGGTATCGTTCCTGAAAACGGGGGCGACGGAGAAAAATTTTTGAGGCGGCTTATTGTATTTTGCCAGGTACCGGGCTGTCAACGAGGTCGTGTGGCCTCTCAGGACGAGCTTTTTAGCGATCTGCTCGTCCCATTCGTAGCCCCATCCGCTGGAGCCTGTTTCGCCGCCATATTCCTGGATATCCCTAACCCGGTGGACGAGGTCCCGGGGAAGATGGCGTACGTATTTCGGCTTTTTCAGGTTGAACTGGTCCCACTGTGTCCTCGCCGGATGATCCTGGGGCATGAATAAGAGGTCGTTGACGTAGAACTCGGCATCCACCATCGGGCCTTCCATCTCCTTGAAGCCCATCTCGATGAGGGTGCGCTTGACTTTATCGCGGGCCATCTGTAAAATGTGCTTCCTGCCCCCATACTCGTTTATAACTGCAGCGCTTACATCGAATTTGCGGAACGATCTGCCCTGCCACGAGCCGGTCGCGATCATCTCCGGGGTTAGCTGGCTGATCTCCTCGACGACGCTGATGCCCTTTTCCTTTAGCTCCGCGCCAGCGGCGGTGATGAGAATGATCTTTTCTTTTTCTTCCTTTAGGATAACGAGATTACGCTTTACCAGGTCTTTCATGGACTTTTCGGGAAACCCTTCCTGAGACTTACCATTGTATATGACCTCCAGCGTCAGCTCATCGGGAGATTTTTCGGCCTGTTGCGGGATCAGATAAGTTTCGCCTTCGCGCTTCTCGAACTTAGCCCATCCTTTTTGCCTCAGCCAGCCCATGGCTATATTTATGATGGAAGGAAACGCCTTTTTAAGCGTCGTCAATGATTCACCCTGCTCCGGCAGCGCGTTATAAATGGTCCGCTCCGGCAGGCCTTCCTCCGCATACTTACGGCCCTCGTCCGTCAGCACGTATTCGGATACGACTTCGTCGCGGACGGCTGCGAGGCCTTTTTCCTCCAGCAAGTAGGAGGCATGTACTGCGGCTTCGACCTTGAGGCCGCTGACTTTTGCGACCTCGTCCGCGGTCAGCTCGATATCGCCGATGGCCTTGAGGACCATCTTTTCATTAATAGAGAGATCCATACGCCTGTGTACCTTCTATAAAGATCAGTGTTATTTCTCTTCCTTCGTTTTTTTGATGAGTATCTTTTCGCCTTCCCGGACGCTGAAATACTCCTTCATGGCCTTCTGGTATTTTGCGACTTCTTTCTTGTCCTGCGGTCTCTTTAATCTATCGTAAAGCGAGCTATAGTCGCTCACGATGAAGTCGAGGACCTTGTCTTTGGCTTTCTCGCGCTTCTCCTGGTGCTTTTCGAGGAATTTGACCACGCGGTCGGCGAGCTCCTGCTTGCATTCGCCGCACATGATCTCGCCGCGGGCGCACTTCTGCTCGCGCTGGCTGAGCTTTTCCTGGTCTTCCTCGAAGAGATAATAGTAATACTGGTATATGGCGCAGACGCTCGGCACTCCGCCCAGCTTCTTCTGCTCCTCGACGGATACCCTGCCGCCGGTAAAGGCGCTGAGGACCTTTTTGCGGGCAGTCTTCGGGTCGTCGGTCGTGTAGATCGCCGATTCCGGCTTTGACGCCGACATCTTGTCGGAGCCCGCCAGGCTCGGCAGGAACGTGCAATGCAGGGCCGCCGGCTTGTAATAGCCCAGCTTTGGCGCCACGTCCCGGGTGATGCGGAAATGCGGGTCCTGGTCGATCGCCTGGGGGATCAGTACCGGGATGTTCTTGCCCGCCTCCACCGACGGTAAAAAAGCCGGCGAAGACTGCATGGAAGTAATGAATATCATGCCGATGTTCGTCGCGTTATCGAACCCGAAAACGGCCTTCGCCGTCGAGAAGGTCACGCGCTTTGCCACTTCCAGCGATATGCGGTAAAGCGTCTTACTATATTCGACATCTGAAAATATCCTGGTCTTCTTGGGGTCAAACCCGAGAGCAATGACATCAAGGGTATTATCATAAGTAAAGGCGAGCGCTTCTTTCATGGAAAGATTGTCATTATTGAGGAACTTCTCGTCGTCCGTCATCTGGAAATATAGCGGGGCGTCGAACGTATCCTGCAAATACTTCGTGAATATCCATGGCAACAGGTGGCCCAAATGGGTATGCCCGGACGGCCCCCGCCCCGTATAAAGGACGAACTTTTCGCCCTGCTCGTATTTATCGAGCAGCCACTTCAGGTCACGGTGTGAGAAGAAAATTTTCCGCTGGAGGGCCATCGGTATGCTGCCGGTGATACGCTTCCAGCGCTGGAGGAGCTCGTCGCCGATCGTTTCCGTCCCGAACTGCTGGATCAGCTTCGCGTAGTCGACCTTACCGGTGACATCCCATGGAGTGACCTTGAATTCCTCGTTCATTTCCATCTTCCCTATAGCTTAATGCGCCCAAGGCTAAAATATTGTATGCCGTCCTGTTCATAGGCGAACACCATTTCCTTGCGGACGCTGTTCGCGAGCCGGATGGACCGCGACATGTCCGGCAAATAGAATACATGGTCTTTTTTTATGAAGTCCACGAGGTAAAGCGAGTGCGGAATGCGCTGGATAGCCTCGATCTTTTCATAGGCCCGGAAATAGCTGCCGAACTTGAACCCGGTCTTGGCGACCAGGCCCCTTCCCCTTAGGTCTTCATAGACCTTAAGCTTACCTTCGAATAAAGGCTCGATGGCGAGCGCCTTATGAATGAAATCGTCCCGTGCCAGCGGCTCTCCCGTTCTCGAGTCGATGATCTCCAGGCCATATGTGGACATTAAGTACGCCGACTCGACCAGGGAAAGCTGAAGCCTTTTCTCGTCGAGCATATTGCCGTAAAAGCCCTGGCTGTGGAGCTCTTTGGAGAGTTCCTCGTCCCAGATGATGACCCGGTCCGCCATCAGCGTGGCGCTGCCCTTTTTCGGCTCGATCTTCAGCGGCCCCATCCCGCCCTTGAGGTGCTCGTGCTTGACGCCATAGTAAGTGATGTCGCTCTCCTCGTCGACGATGGCCAGCACCATCTCCCGGCGGACGTTCCTGGCTGCCTGGAGATTTGAAATTAATTGGGAGAGCGGGAGCGGCTTACGCTCCGTGACGACGTGAATGAAGTATTGTGAAGCGGATACCCCGGGCTTTCCGCCCCGCGGGTATACCCGGAAATCGGTGACGCTGGGCTGGACATAATAGCCGCGCTCCCGTAAGTCCCGATAAACGATATACTTCAGCTCGAAATATTCCTGCAGCTGCGATGCTACCGTGAAGAAATCCCTGAAGGAAAGGTCATTACCGTCCTTCCCGACGATTATCTTATCCCGGTCGATGAGGTAGGCGGCTTCGACCAGGGCAAGCTCGAGCGAAGCATCCTTTAAGCGGCCATAATAGAGGCTGTTGTATAATTCCTCGATGGCGTCCTTGCCCATGACGACCCTGTCGCCCTTCAACTCGCCTTTCATGTGAATAAGCACTCGAATTAATCTACTTACCAATATCTGGTATTCATATAAAAAAGTTAGGAAGTAATTATCCGGCCATGGCATGCGAGAACGTATATTATCTGCCGGAGTGAGAATGGCCGGCCACCGATATGAGGGAGGCCTGATAAGCCCGATACCACGTATAAGTCCCTTAAAGCGACACGATCTTTTATTAATAGATATTCTTGACAATCTGGCCAATATCAATGTCCGGAGGCGCGGTCTGGCTCCGAATATGCCATCTTTTTTCATAATCTAAGGCTATCATGCTTCCAGGCGGATATTCTTTCTTAATGAACTTGATCTGCCGGTGATCGATCGGTATCCGGATCACCTTTTTACCGACCCGGACGATGACGGACGAATTCATGGATAATGGGTTCAATCGGACAGTATATCGGATGACTTCGCCCATGATCGAGTTAAGGCTTAAGAGACAAACCATATTATGCCCTCTTTATAAATAAAATATAATATAAAAAAATAAATATTCAATGCTCGGTAATGGCAAGAAAAGCAAGCCTTTACAAGGTAAAAAACAGGTAATATACGACTAATTGATTTGGGTTCAGGTCACTCGCCTTTTATTTCATCGAACGCCAGGTCTTCCCATTTTCTCAAGCCTTTGATCATTTCGAACTCCACCGGCGTAAGCACTGGCGCCGGGAAACGCCCGACCTCGTCGATAGCAATGCGAGGGCACGCGGTCGAGACGAAAGCGTCGACCTTAAAGGCAAGCAGCCTCTCCGGGGTGACTTCCTTGATAGAGATGAGCACCGCATCGCCCGCCAGCTCCTTGAGGTGTTTCGCCAGTTCCAGGCGCTGCTGGCCCGATTTCATGCCGATGATGATGCCCCACTTTTTTGCGTCCATCGCCTTCGCCATGACCGCATAGCGCTGTTTCATGACCTTATCGACGTCCACCAGTCTGGCCTCTCCGGTGAATGGGTCTGCGGCCACTACCGGCACTTTATTAGCGAGCTTCATGCCCATCGGGTGGAAGTTGCCGCTGCCGACGTATAGAATGGAGTCCACATCACCGGGCACTGCGCTAAAATTGCATCCTAAGACCTGGCCGGGATACGCGATGCGGGAATCGCCTTCCGCTACGATAGGCTCCTTATCAGCGCTCATTAAGATCCGGGTAATTTCGTTAAGCTTATGGATGTGCTGGACGGTGGTGACAACGCCCACTTTCCGGCCCAGCAGAGGCAAAGCGTTTATGACGGCCCGGTCGACATCGACCTCGTGGTAATATTCCATGAACACAATGCGGTCGTCATCCGATAGTTGTGAATGACCAAAATGGAAAAGTACGTCCACCATATCGAGGAGCCCTTCGTCGATGTCGCAGGCGCCATAGCAGGGGTCGCCGGAAATGATGACGAGGGCGCCCGACTTTTCTTCGATCTCCCTCGCTAAGGCCGGCGCCTGCCTTTTCAAGCCCTCGGGGAACTGCAGGCCGGCGGTCCTCGCATTGCGGGCTTTAATAACATCCAGGATCTTCAACAGGTCAAACATCTAAGAACACATTCACCCATGATTACATGTATATTTGCAGCCCTTTTCTGAAATAAACTTTTCTTGATCTCGATCCAAATCTAAAATATTCATTCATAATGGCTTTTGGTGCTTCGGACCGAATAATATGATTGCCCCCGAGTATGCCAGCCCGCCAATGACCGACAGCATGACGCCGACCACGAACACAAAGATGCAGCATATGGATAAGCCGGAATTGAGCACGCTGAACAATCGGGATAATGTGAAATTGGGCGACGGGCCATAAACGCTGACCAGTAAAGCGAAGATAAATATTACCAGGCATATGCCCGACGACGTAACGGCGCCGGATATTGCCGATACTTCCATGGCATCTTTCAATGTGAAATTTTTCTTGAAAGTCCACCACACTGAGAATATACCCATCAGCATCGTAAAAAATAGCGATATGATCACGATGATCATCGCGCCGCCAACGGCAGCCGGCCCGGTATCGCTATCGCCGCTTAGTATCGATCCAACAAGATATACCAGAATAGTCATGAGAATGAATAATATGACTACGCCGAAAACGCCGGATGTAATGGCCTTTTTATACTTCGTTCGCATGATGAGCACTAGAATAGAATAGCGCTGCTTTTGATATATATTCTATCTATCTTTGCCACTGGATGAAAAAAAGAAGACAGGTTATTTCTTCGCTACCTTCTCCTCGCCCAGCGCATACTTGGCGATCAGGAAGACGACGAGCGCTATGATCACGAAGTTTATCAAGTTGGCCAGGAAGGAGCCCCATTTAATGTTGATCGTCCCTCCGACATACGGGTTGATGCTTAGCGTTGCGTTCTTCCAGTCCCCGGAAGGCTGGAAGGGAGTTATCAAGGGCATAAGCAGGTCGTTCACAAACGACTGGACCAGGGACGTAAGCGCGGCGCCGATGATAAACGCGACGGCAAGCCCGACCACCTTATATTCGCTTAAAAATTCTCTAAATTCGGATATTAGACTCATATATACCTCGGAATAAACGCTTGATAGTTATTATGAAAGGCTTGCTATAAAAATATTTACAATATTAAAAAAAGATGGGATACTCTCGGAGTCATTAGCAAGAGGCTTCAGAGGGCATCCCTATGCGGAAGATATAATCCTTAGCTTAGATCCAGGCGGAATACGTACACTGGCATCCCCATTGCTTGGGGAGCCTGGGCAAATTCTGTATCTCCGACCAGAGGTACTGGTGCTTACCCCTGGTACAGGAGACACAATTATCGTTATTTGCCGGTAGTATCCTGATGCCTTTCCCCAGCCGATAGGCAGAGAGAGTCTCCAGGTCCACATTGGTGGAAGCTTCATTGATCCTGGTGGTCGCATACAATTTCGCTATCTCGTACGGATCGTCGAGGTCGCAGATCGCGGCGTAGCCACAGCAAGAATCGGTCCTCAGCACGTTGCCGAAAACCGTCCAGCCGAACTCGCCGTTCGCCACTTCGAGTATGCGCCGGCCCGCTTCATCGTGTGATTCCCCAAGAAGCACCGATAGTGCGAGCTTTGCGCCGACCTCTTTCCTCTGGCTCTCCATTAACGGAAGCTCATCGTAATTGTATGCGATCAGGTATGCCGCGATCTTTTGATACGATTCGGGCATGCCCTTGGTCCAGTCGATGGCGGTCCCCCTGTGGAAGACCTGTTGAGACTCGTAGAGAGCGATGCGCTGGCCCGCGCGGGTAATGTCCCCGTTCGTGAGATAGGCCATCGCGCTCGCCTCCATCATTTTTCTGTCCATTTCCTTTTGATTCAGGTAGGAGTCAATAGACTTCTTACCCTTTCCCGTTGCATGGTATAAGCGTACGCCGGCCACGTCGTTCGCGGCGGTCGTGAGTGGAATAGAGTCAAGGTACCTCGCGATGAGCTCGTTCTTACGGCCCTTCGCTGGAATGCTATGTCGTTCAAGTAGTGTTTTTAGGTCTGCAACGCGGTATTTTGCGTCGAATTTTTCTTCGATCGATGCCTCTTCGACGAGGCCCTCACTGATAAATGATGCAATGTTTTGTTCCAGGGACCCGACGATCGGCGTCCAGGCCTGGCTCATGTTCTGGTCAACCTGCTGTTTCGTGAGGCACATCAGCAGTTCGTACTGTGCTGCGCTCAGCTTGTTTTGTTCATTCTCAGGGCTGTACCCCAAGAACTGATACAGTAAGCTCATCCTTACCATCCCCAAAATATATTAATCATTTATAAGTCTTAACCTTTTTGCTCTTGGCAAGCAAGGGCAAATAAACCAATTACTTGCTTAAAAAAATATCAGTTAATGATCTCAACTTGGCTAAGGATATCATCGATTTTATGATATTTTTTCCTTCCTATCGCCTACTTAACGATGACTTTTCCCTTCATGTATGGATGGATACCGCACGCATAATCGAAAGTTCCAGCCTGGTTGAACGTTTTCGAGTATGTACTCCCGTTCTTGAGGATCCCCGATTCCGAATCCGCGAATTTCACGGTATGGCTCGCGGGGCCTGGATGGGTCCAGGTGACTGTGTCCCCTTTTTGTATCGTTATCTGGTCAGGACGGAACTGGAAGTCTTTGATCAATACCTGTGCCATATTCGCTGATGCCACACCCATGAAAAAGAACAGGGCCGCTACCAGTATGATTAACGGTACCAGCTTTATAATATCACCAGTGGGATTTTCTACGGCAGGATGATAATTTTAAGCTCTATATAGAACGCCACATTATCATTTCTATGCTTAAAAGAAGATTCGTAACCTTTAAATATCGCATTTCACATGTAGTGTATGCTTTATTGATACGCCTCTGTGGCTCAGCCTGGTAGAGCGGCTGACTTGTAATCAGCAGGTCGCGAGTTCAAATCTCGCCGGGGGCTTGAGGTCTTGAGGTTCAAATCTCAAGCCATTTTTTATTTTATTAAAATTTAGTAGATTGTCTACGTTTGTTTATATATAAATATAATGATAAA
>Ga0209039_10002517_pt1 | contig 15455 bp, 8 predicted proteins | sample BogFormECP12_OM1_FD_188238 | JGI IMG/M metagenome (GOLD analysis project Ga0209039, IMG submission 188238) | Bog forest soil microbial communities from Calvert Island, British Columbia, Canada - ECP12_OM1 (SPAdes) (version 2) | ecosystem: Environmental > Aquatic > Freshwater > Wetlands > Bog ... | reverse complement strand
CCGGTGTGGGTCAACTGGTACCAGGAATCCTTCGTTGGGGAGAACCCGCTGTTCATCCCCGAGACGGACGGCAACACGGGCACCTACCACGTCTTCTACATGGTGGGGCAGCATGACGGCATGGGATTCTCGCCGTTTGCCATCGACGAGTACAGCCAGGCGCGCCCCGGCGCGAAAAGCGTACCGCCGGAGGAGCTGCCGTTGGCGCGCAGTTACGGCACGCTGGCGCAACTGGCGCCGGTGATTCTCGAGAACCAGGGCAAAGGCAAGATGGCCGGTGTGGTGGTGGGCGCGGGTGAGGCGCCGCAGAAGATCGCGCTCGGCAACTACGTTCTGGAAGTGCGCTACCCGGGAAGGGGGAGACAGCCAGCGGACGCCGCCGCGGCTGCCCCGCCGCCCGTGTTTGCGATGGTCTCGCTCGAAGCCACGGAACTGCCCGAGCGTTCCGGCGCCCTGTTCATCTCGCTGGGGCCGGATGAGTACCTGGTGGCGGGCAGCGGACCGGTGGAAGTCAGGTTTTCTCCGAACACGCCGGGGGATCCGATAGCCGGCATCCTCTCCATCGAGGAAGGCACCTATGCGGACGGCCGCTGGGTTCCCGGTCGCCGGCTGAACGGGGACGAGAACGGCGGGGGGAGGAGCCTGCGGCTGGGCGGCGATTCCAGCCGCAATGGATTGATCCAGAGAATCAAGCTCTACCGCTACCGGTGACAATGGAGACCATGCCCTCTTTCAGAGACTTCACTCGCCGCCAGTTCATCGCCGGGTCGAGTGCGGCAGCGGCGGCGGCTGCCATTCCATCACCTTTGCCAGCCCAGCGCGCGGCGGAAACCGTGGTCCCGGCTCCCAAGACGATCTCGGGCGCCGTGCGCGGCCTGCTGGCCGGCCGTACGGAGCGGCCGCTTCGTTACACGCCGGAGGACGGCGATTTCGTCATTCGCAACGGCGGCGAGTTCTTCAACCGCCCGCTATACGGCCCAAATATCAACTTCCGCGTCGACGCCGGAGACCTGCCGGAGTTCTCGCTCTATCTTCCGGGGCATGGCGGCAACGTCAAGCTGGGCGTCTCCGCGGCCGGCGGCTCCAAATGGCTGGCGCAGGCTGGCGAGGTGGTGGCGCGCTACCGTCCTGGGCGCATGATTTACGAAGTGCGCGACCCGCTGCTGGCCCAGGGGTGGCTGCGCATCGAGGTGCTGACCGCGGGCCAGGGCGCGGGCTTCATGCTGCAAGTTGAGGCGCACGGTGTTCCCGCATCCACCGCCCTTACCTGGGCCTTCGGCGGCGTCAGCGGCCGCAAGGGCGCGCGCAATGGAGACATCGGATGCGAAGTCGAGCCGGTCTCGCGCTTCTTTCAGGTGCGTCCGGAAGAATGCGCCGATAACCTCTACACCATCGAGATGGCGCCTGCTCCGTCGTGCCTGCTGCACAGCCCCACCTGCGATTTGCGGCTCGCGTTTCCGGCCGGCTCGCAACTGGGCGTGGCCGATGCCGGCACATGGGACGCGCCCATCGTCGCGGCGGGTCCCGCTCCACGGCTGCCTATTCTCACCGGCTGGGTTCCGCTAGGCGATGACGCGCCGATGTACATCTCGGTCCAGCGCCTCTCCACTCCCGATCAGCCTCCCGCTGCCATCGATCGATTTGCGGCGCGCAGCAAACAGGTTGCCGGGATCGCGGCGACTCTTCAGATGTCCACGCCCGACCCTTACATAAACGCCAGCGCGGCGGCCCTCGGCATTGCCGCCGACGCCATCTGGGACGCCGAACAGCAGTGTGTGATGCATGGCGGCGTGGCCTGGCGGAGCGCGCTGGCCGGCTGGCGCGGCCCCTATTCGCTGGTCTCGCTGGGCCAGCATGACCGTATGCGCCAACAGGTGCGCCACTGGGTGAAGCGCCAGAACACCAAGCCCATCGCCGACTCCCACCAACCCGTCACCGGCCCCTTCGACCCCGGAACGCACCTTACCCGCAAAGAAGCCCTGCTGCACACGAATGGAGACCTCTCCGCGAATCACTACGACATGAACATGGTCTTCTTCGATGTCTTCCTGCGCTACCTGCGCTGGACTGGAGACCTCGACCTCGCGCGCGAGATCTGGCCCGTTTTCAAGCGCCATCTCGCCTGGGAGCAGCGTCTCTTCCGCCGGACCTATGGCGATTTGCCGCTCTACGAGGCTTACGCGGCGATTTGGGCCAGTGACAACTTGCAGTACAACGGCGGAGGCGCGGCTCACTCCTCGGCATACAACGTCTTCGCGTTCCGCTCGGCGGCGGCGCTGGCGCCTCTGCTGGGCGAAGATCCGGAGCCTTACGAGCGCGAGGCCGCTCTGATCGCAAAGGGCATGGAGCAGCACCTCTGGCTGCCGAGGCAGGGCGCCTATGCCGAATCCAAAGACTGGATGACAGCGCGCACGGTCTACAACAACCCCGCCGTGTGGACGGTCTACCACACCATCGACAGCGAAGTTCCCACCGCCCGCCAGGCATGGCAGATGGTGGCCGAGCGGCTCTCGGTGCTGCGCAAGATTCCGGTCCATGGCCCCGATGTCCCGGCCGGCGCGTGGTACATGCTCTCCTGCTCCGACTGGCTCCCCTACATCTGGTCGCTCAACCTGCTGGCGTTGGCGGAGAACGTCCACACGGCTCTGGCGATGTGGCAGGCCGGAATGGCGGAGGAGGCCTATCTCCTGCTCAAGGGAAATCTGCTCGATTCATTGTTCATGGGCCTCGCGCCCGGCAACTTTCACATGAGCTCCGCGCTCGACGCTCACCGGCAGGAGGCCCAGCGCGACTTCGGCGACCCTATCGGCATCACCGCGCGCGCCCTCACCGAAGGCCTCTTCGGCCTGCAGCCGGACCTGGTCCGCGGCACGCTGACCATTCGCCCCGGATTCCCTCGGGAATGGAACGAGGCCTCGCTCAAACATGCGGACCTGGATTTCTCGTGGCGCCTCGAAGGTTCGGTGGATACTTACGAAATCTCGAGCCGCCTGCCCAAATCCGTTCCATTGACGCTCATCCTGCGGGCTCGGACCACGCGTCTGCCGAAGGTCTCCAGCGGCACTGCGTCGTTCGATCCGGCCGCGGTGGGAGCACCGGCTGTGGTGGTCACGCTGCCCGCCGCGCCTTCGTGGAAGGTGGCCATCGAATGGATCGGCGATGCGCCCGCGCCGCTTCCCGCCCATCGAAGCTACTCCGCCGGGCAGTCCCTCGCGCTGCCACCGGGCGTGACGCTCGCACAGATCGACGACCCGCAGCACGCGCTCGCCCGCGGACGCGTGGCGGCGACCGGCTATCACACGGTTTTCGCCAACATGCATCAGGGCGACTGCCGATGGTCTCTGCCCATCTCGTTCAACGTGAAAGCGAACGCGCCGGCGCCTGCCGCGGCGCCCGCCATCGGAACAAGCCGGAGGCCCGAACCGTTGGACCTCTCCGCCGTGTTTAAGCATCAGCTTCGTGAGATCTTCACGCGCCCTTACACGGAACCGCGCTCTCCCTTCTGCTCGCTGGCGATCCCGGAGCAATTGACCGGAGGGTGGGCCAACATGGATATCACCGCCAAGATCGATGACGCCGGCCTGCGCGGCGCGGGCGGCATGTTGCAAACCGCGCTCGGCGTCCCGTTCCGGACTCCCGCGGGCGCCGCGCCCAACTGCCTCTTCCTCTCGCAATGGCGGCAGGACCAGGGCTCGGCTGAGGTCCCGCTCACCGGCCGGGCCGAAGGTGTTTATCTTCTGATGACCGGAAACACCTTTCCGCAGGCCAGCCGGATGGAGCACGGCCGCGTCAGCGTTGCCTATACCGATGGCGGCAAGGCGCAACTCTCGCTGAATAATCCAGAGACCTGGTGGCCCATCGAGCAGGACTACCTTCTGGACGATTACCTCTTCATAGACCAAGCACCGCTCCCGCCGCGTGTCGATCTCGCGACCGGCAAGACGCGGCTGCTCGACCTGGCCACCTTCAAAGGCCATGGCCGCGAGGTTCCCGGCGGCGCCGCCAGCATTCTCTACCTGCCGCTCGATGCTGGGAAGGACCTCGCGTCGTTGAAGGTAGAGGCCAAGCTGTATGGCATCGTGGTGGCTCTGCTGGCCGTCACGCTGGCGCGGCCGGCATAGCTGTACAATTGGCTTGGGACCGTTTTCAGGTCAGGAGCTCTGAAATGGCCATATTCGCCAGGGCCCTCCGGCTTGGCGCCGCGGCGGCCCTATCCCTCTCACTCGCCCACGTGCAAACCGTATCGCAATATGCCATCGAAGGAGACGTGGTCGATTCCTCCACCGGCCACGGGATTGCCGGCGCCCGCGTGCGCATCCAATCCGGCCAGGACGTTGCGCTGTTCGCCACAGCCGACGCGCAGGGGCATTTCCGCTTCGCCGGGCTGGGGAACCAGCGCTACCAGGTGCAAGCGTCGTTCCCCGGATTCGTCAGCGCCATGTTCGCCGCCGGCATGAGCGATGCCGCTGAGACCGTTTCTATCGGCATCTACCACCGGACCGCGCAAATCCGGCTGGAGATGGTGCGGTACGGCGTGATTACCGGCAAGGTGACGGACCCGGTCGGCGTTCCCCTCGCCGGGGTATGGGTCGCTGCGCTCCGGCGCTATCCGAGCGGCGAGCGTAGGCAGGGCGGTTGCGCCTTTGGCGGCCTCGGCGGGACCGAGGGCGATTACCAATACGTCGGTCGGCTTTGCGCGCAGACGAACGACCTGGGCGAATACCGGCTCGGGCCGCTCCCGGCGGGAGCCTATTACGTCGGCGCGGATCAACAGATGGGGTTCGGCACGACGCCGCCGCCAGATCCGGCCGAGCGCGCCACCTACTATCCGCACGCCCTGAAACCCTCCCAAGCCACGCCGGTTGAAGTGGCCGAAGGCAAGGAACTACACGCGGATATCCAGATCGTTCGCGCGGGCGGCGTGAAGGTCAGCGGCCGGATTCTCGGGTTGGGCGCGGCGGCGGGCCTGCAACTATCGGTTTATGCGCAACCCCTATCGGCCGGTCAGCCGTCGTGGTCGGCCTCGGCCGTTGACGGCGATCGCTTCGAGGCGCCTGGGCTGCTGCCGGGCAGCTACCGTTTCGTGGCCGGCCAGTATATCCCCGGCGATTTTACGAGCACCGCCATCGCAGCGGCGCGGCGGATCGTCGACGTCGGGACCTCGGACCTCAATGGAGTCGACCTCACATTGGAACCCACCGTGGATATTCAAGGCTCGGTGGTTTTCGAAAGCGGCTGCCCGGCGGTGCCCGTGTGGGTCGCGGTGCAAGGCGACTACCGGTACAATCTCCACCCCGGCGCCGGCGGCCCGTTCGTGTTGCAGCACGTGATCCCCGGCAAGTACAAGGCGACCGCGCAGATGGAAGTCCCGTCGAACGCCTATGCAAGCTCCGTGAAGTTCGGCGATGCCGAAGCCCCGCGGGATGGGTTCGAGGTAACTTCGAACACCACCGGGCCGCTGCGCATCACCATGAGCTGCAGAGGGAGGTGAGCCATGGGAAGACAACTGCTCGCGTTGTTGCTGTTCTCCGCCGCCTCGTCGGCGCAGGTCACGGTTGGGGGAGACGTAGTTCTCGGAATCACCGGCCAGCCGCTCCCCGGGGTGCGGGTGCTTGCCAATTGCCGCCCCGAACCTCGCCTGGCGGCGACAGACCCCGCCGGCCATTTCCAGTTTCTTGGATTGCCGGCCGGTTGCGTTCTTGCGCTGGATGGCCCAGGCTTGTTGCAGCGGAGTGCAATGATCCCGCTCCACCCGCAGGGTCCGAACGTCTCCGTGCGCGTGGCGATGAGGCCGCAGGCGGTCATCACGGGCAAGGTGCTGGACGAGAATGGCTGGGCCGTCAAGGCGATAATTACCTTGGCTCAGTACGCCACCGCCGGCCGCCTCCGGCAGTTGCGGCCGGTTACTTGGGTGCAGACCGACGACCTCGGCGCCTATCGCTTCGGGAAGTTAGCCCTAGGCCGCTATTACGTCCATATTCGTCCGCAAGGCGATCTGCCCGGCGGCGACTACTTGCCCACCTGGTACGGGTCGGCTGCGGCGGAGGAGGCTACGCCCATCGATCTCAGGGAAGGCCAGGAAGCCGGCGGCATCGATGTCCACCTGGCGCGCGGAGGGGGCGTTGAAATGAGCGGGCGCGTAACCATGCCGGACGGGTTCCAGCCGACGCAGGCGCACCTCACGCTAGCATGGGAAACCCTCGGTTCGACGAACGGAGGCGCTCCCATCCCGGTCGGCAGGGACGGGAGCTTCATCGTGCGCCACGTCGCACCCGGGAAATACATATTCACCGCCACCACCACGGACCTCGTGGATGGCGCCGTCCTGCCGCAGTACCTGGCCGCGCGAACGGTGGTGGTTTCCCGCGAGAACGTCGGTGGCATCGCGCTGAATGTTGTCCCACCGCCCGTCCGGGACCTGCCTGGGACCGTCGTATTCGAAGGCGGCGATTTGGCCCATCTGGTCATCTCGATGCAGGCACGGATGCCGCTCTCAAGATTCAGTGCGAGGGCCAAAGTCAATCCGGATGGAAGATTCGTAATTCCCGGCGCGTGGCCGGGACCGTGCCGGTTGCAGGTCTCGGCGCCAGACGGCCAGGTGACGTCGGTACGGTACGGCGGCCAGGAGGTTCTGAACAGCGTCCTGGGGCCATTCGCCGAGTTCGATTTCGACGGTACGCCATTGCCGCTGCGGGTGACCGTGACGAAGACCGCCCGCATTCCGGGCACGGTGACCGACGCGGCCGGGCAGCCCATTGTGGGCGCGGCCCTGGTCTTTGTGCCCGTCGGCGGGGTCTACGAGCCCGGCCCCCATACCCGCGCGCAGGGGCAGACGCGTGAGGGCGGCGCCTTCACCGCGATGTGGTTGCTTCCCGGCTCGTACAGGGTCTATGTGGTCGAGGACGCACAGGACGTCAGGCAGTCCATGGCCGATCCCGGTTTTCTGAGGTCCCAGGAAAAGGCCTTTCCGCCCGTCCAGGTGGTGGCTGGCGATAATCCGCCGCTGAACCTGGCGATGCCGTCGCCTCACTCTTCCCGCAGCGCCGATACGGGATCGATCTTGGTGGCCCGCCGCGCCGGCAGGTAGCAGGCCAGCATCGCCAGGCCGGCCAGCACCAGCGGCGCTCCGACCAGCAGAAGGGGATTGTTGTCGCGCCGGCCGAAGCTCCGGGCCAACACATCGCTGTAAGCGGCGAAGATGCGCGCCAGAACATACGCGCCGCTGACGCCGAGCGCCGAGCCCACCGCCACCAGCGCCGTCCCTTCTCTCAGCACCAGTCCCTGCACCTGGCGGGCGCGGGCGCCCAGCGCCATACGGATGCCGATCTCTTTGCGCCGCCTCACCACCGCGTAGGCCGTCACTCCGCCCAGGCCGATTGATGCCAGCAGCAGCGCGAAAAAGCCCAGGATCACGTACATTGCGGACTCCCATTGGGCGAGCGAGTTCATCCGGTCGAGATCCTCTTGCATGGTGTGTACGTCGAAAACCGTGAGACCGGGATGGAGCGATGCCATGCGGTCGCGCACGGCCGCCATGGTGTCCCGGCCCGCCGTGCCGCGCACCAGGAGGGTCACGCGCTGCGCCCTGTTCTTGCCCAGCCACTCGGCCGTAAGGGGCAGAAACACCGTGGCCACGGGGTCCGACCTCAGGAGTCCGGCTCGCATATCGCGCGCCACGCCAACCACCGTGTAGGTCAGTTCCCCCTCGCGAATACGGCGGCCAATCGGGTCCCCGGCGCCGAACAACGTGCGCGCGGCGGTTTGACTGACGATGGCCGGCAGATCCTGATCCCGGTCGCGCAGGTCGAACTCGCGCCCGCCCACCAGAGGCACACCGAGCGTGGCGAAGTAATTTGCCCCGATGCGCTCGCGGTAGACCGAGTTCAGTGCCTGGCCAACCTTCCCGTCGCCGGCGGGAACCGACACGTGGGTCGCGTCCCCGTGGGAGGGCAGAGCGCTGCCGGTCAACGCCACGTCGCGGACCCCGTCGACGCGCGCGAGCTCGTCGGGCAGGTTTCGAAACAGCGCCGCCGCTCGCTCCGCGGAATAGCCGTCCCGCACCGGGTCGAGCGAAACCAGGTTGAGATTGGCGACGTCGACGCCGGTGTCCATGCGGGCAGTGCTCAGGAATGTCAGGGCCACCAGCCAGGTGACCAGCAGAAGCATCAGGGACGCCGCCATCTGGCCGACCACGAAGAGATTGCGCAAGCCGAAGCGGCGATAGCCGCGCAGCGGCGCCTGCGCGCCCTCTTTCAAAGTGACGCCGATATCGGTGCGCGTCGAAGAGAGCGCCGGCGCCAGTCCGAAGCCTATGCCCGCCGCCAGCGCAATCGCCAGCGTGATGGCGAGAACTTGGAAATCGAGCTGGCAGTTGAACTCGAGCGGGATCTGCGAAGGTAGTGGCAGAGACGAGAGCACATGTGTGATCCAATAGGCGAGCACGATGCCGGCCAGCCCGCCGACGAAAGACAGAAGCACACTTTCGGTCAGGAACTGCCTCACCAGGCGCACCCGGCTGGCGCCCACCGAAAGACGGATGGCGATTTCCCGCCTTCTCTGGCTGCCGCCGGCCAGCAGCAGACCGGCCAGGTTGGCGCACACCAGCGAGAGGACCAGCGCCCACAGCACCACGTTGAAGGTGTCGACGAGCTTGTGCTGCTCCGGTGTGGCGTAACCAACGGTGCCGGCCGGCATCAGGCGCACCACCCGGCCTTTGGGATCGCGGGCGTAGCGGGCTCCGGTTTCCTGGTCGAGATTGCGCGTCATGGCATCGAGAGCGGCTTCCGCCGCGGGCAGCGTCACACCATGCGCCAGCCGAAACACGACGCGAAAAATCTCGCGGTCGCTGCGATGGAGCGGATCGCCGCTCAGTTCCGGAGCCAAGGAAACGCCGCACGTCACGGGCACAAACAGATCCTCCGGACTCTGGGGCCAGATACCCAGAAAATCCTTGGGACCGATGCCCACGATGGTGGCCATCGAACCGTTCAGCCGCAGGCTGCGTCCCACGGCGTGCGGGTCCGCGCCAAGGTGAGTGCGCCAGAAGCGGTCGCTGACCACCACCACGGGAGCCATCCCGGGCTTCTCGGTTTCCGGGCCGAAAACCCGGCCCGCGGCCGGCGTCACACCCAAGGTGGTGAAATACTCGGGTGAAACCAGGTGTCCGGAAACCCGTTCCGTCCGCGCGCTCTGGTCCCCGGTGAACGCCACGGCGAACGGCACTGGTCCCATAACCGCCGCGGCCGAGGCTACCGTCTGGCGGGCATCCTTGTACCGCTCGAAATACGGGTAGGAAACCTGGCTCCAAATGAAGGTGGCGAGCGTCGAGGGGTCGCGCAAGCCCGGAGCCGGCCCCACAATGGCCCGGCATTCGCTCAGAACCGCGCAGCACATCCCAATGCCGACGCCGAGCGAGAGCACCGCCACCGCGGTGAACCCGGGAGCCTTGGCGAGCACCCGCAGCGCATAGACCACGTCCTGCCGGATCTCGGTGAAATACTCGCCGGGCAACCGGAGGGCAATATCGGCCAGCAGCCTCACCAGGCCGGAAACACCGTATCGCCGCCAGGCTTCCGGAACGGCGTCCTCACCCAACCGCTCGAGATCCTCGCCATACAAGATGCGGAACTCGTGCGGATACGCGCTCGCCAGGCGTCGATAGAGGGACAGGCACAAGCTCACTCGGGGGTTCATCACCAGGCCTCCTGCCGGCGCTTCCTTTGCACCATGCGGACCATCTCTTGCATCCGCTCGCATTCGAGGCCGAGCACCGCTCGTCCCAGCCGTGTCAGCTTGTAGTAGCGGCGGCGGGCGTCGTCCAGTTCCGTTACCGGCCGCTCATCGGACTCTGCGATTAGCCCGTCGGCGATCAGCCGCTTCAGGGAGCCGTACAGAGTGGCGGGCCACAGGCGGACCGTTCCATTGGTCCGCTCCAGCACTTCCTGCATGATGCCGTAGCCGTGCTGCTCGGCGCCGGCCAGCGATAGCAAGATATGGAACCAGTTGGCGTGAAGGGGGAGAAACGCAGCGGCGTTCTTTTCTGTCATAGCTCATATATATATGACATGATATACAGATTCCCGTCAAGAACTTTTTCGGCCAGCGCCGTAGTGCCTGTGGTTACGTAGCGCAGGCACTCATGCCTGCCGCGTCGGCACTCGTGCCGACGCTCCTTTGACATGTGTCACATCCGCGCACACGTGTCGAGATGAGTCTCGACACGGCAGGCACGAGTGCCTGCGCCACGGGGCTACTAATCCAGATCAAACTTCGACTGGTACTGCTGGGCCAGGGCGGGGTCCTGTTCGCTCTTGCGGAGGAAGCAGTTTCCGGCCGCCAGGGCTTCCATATTGGTGCCCATGAAGCAGTGAAACGCGTCTTCCGGGGTGCACACGATGGGTTCGCCGCGAACGTTGAAGCTGGTGTTCACAATCACGGGGCACCCGGTGCGCTCGTAGAACTTCTCAAGCAGGGCGTAATACCGGGGGTTGGTGGTGGGGTGAACGGTCTGGATGCGCGCCGAGTAATCCACGTGGGTGACGGCGGGAATGTCGGACCGGGGCACGTTCAGCTTGTCGATTCCGAACAGGGCCTCCTGCTCGGGGGTCATGGGGATGCGATGATCTTCGCGCACGTTGGCCACCAGCAGCATGTAGGGGCTGTCGCCATCCAATTCAAACCAATCCGCGACGCGCTCGCGCAGCACCGATGGAGCAAACGGCCGGAAGGACTCGCGGAATTTGACTTTGAGATTGAGCAGGGACTGGGTCTTGGGTGACCGCGCATCGGCCAGGATGGAGCGCGCGCCCAGCGCTCTCGGGCCAAATTCCATTCTCCCTTGAAACCAGCCCAGGGCGGCGCCGGAAGTCAGCGCCTCGGTGCAGGCGGAGAGCAGAGTCTCATCGTCCAGGACGTCGAACCGGGCGCCGGCGGCCCGTAGGCGCCGTTCGATTTCGGCCTGCGGGAACTCGGGGCCGAGATAAGCGCCTTTCATGGAATCCATCGAAGTTGAAACCGCGCGCGGTTGGGCGGCAAAGGAATGATACACGGCCAGCGCCGCGCCCAGAGCGCCTCCGGCGTCCCCGGCGGCGGGCTGGATCCAGAGGTTTCGAAATGCGCCGTCGCGCAGAATGCGGCCGTTAGCGACGCAGTTCAACGCCACGCCGCCGGCCAGGCAGAGGTTTGGAATGCCGGTCTCGGCGGCCAGCGAGCGGGTGATCCGGAGGACGATTTCCTCGAGCACTCTTTGCACCGATGCGGCCAGGTCCATGTGCCGCCCGGTGAGCGGCTCATCCGGCCGGCGCGCGGGACCGCCGAAGAGTTTGTCGAACTTCTCGTTGGTCATGGTCAGGCCGGTGCAATAGTCGAAGAAATCCAGATTGAGGCGGAACGAGCCGTCGGGCTTGACGTCCACCAGGTTGTCGTAGATTTCCTGCACGTACCGGGGCGTTCCATAGGGCGCCAGTCCCATGACCTTGTACTCCGCCGAATTCACCTTGAATCCGGTGTAATAGGTGACGGCGGAATACAGCAGCCCGAGGGAGTGCGGGAAGTGGATCTCGCGGGTGATGCGGATATCGGCCTGGCGTCCGACACCCACCGACGTGGTGGCCCATTCGCCGACACCATCCATGGTGAGAATCACGGCCTCGTCGAATGGAGAGGGATAGAAGGCACTGGCGGCGTGACTCAAATGATGTTCCGCGAAGAGCAGGCGTTTAGGCGAGAAGCCGGCATCCAGACGGCGCAACTCCCCGCCCAGGAGGTCCCGCTGGAACAGCTTTTCCCGAACCCACAGGGGCATCGCCATGCGAAACGAGCGGACTCCGCGGGGAGCGAATGCCAGGTAGGTCTCCAGCAGCCGTTCGAACTTCAGGAACGGTTTATCGTAGAAGACCACGCGATCGACGCCGGCCAGGCTGGCGCCGGCTTGCCGCAGGCAGAAATCCACGGCCTGATGTGGAAAGCCGGAGTCGTGTTTCTTGCGGGTGAAGCGCTCCTCCTGAGCGGCCGCCACAATTTCGCCGTCGGAGATCAGGGCCGCCGCACTATCGTGGTAGAACGCCGATATTCCCAGGATCTTCATGCGGGAGAAACTCGAGCGCCGCCGCGGCCGCTCAGAAGACAGTGTAGATGAACGGAGCGACGGCGGAGCTCTGAGCGATCACCGCCAGGACGCCGAACAAGAGAGTCAGAATTACCAGCGGAATCAACCAGAATTTCTTTCTCGCACCGAGAAATCGAAGCAATTCCATCACCAGAGACATACGAAGCACACCGGAAGCTCATTGTACACTACGGCGCGGAGACGTAGCGCCGGCGATCTTGTCGCCGGTGTTCTTCCCGGTCCGGACAACCCCACCGGCGGCGAAGACCGCCGGCGCTACCCGGCCTGCTGTACAATCGTGCTTGGCTTCCGAACAGACCTTGCCGGCCGCTGCCAGTGCCGTCAGCATTGTCATCCCGGCCTACAACGAAGAGTCTAATGTCCGCGCGATCTTCGAGCGAATCCAGCGGAGTTTGCCGCCGGAGGAAGTGCTGGAGATCGTCTTCGTGGACGACGGCTCGTCCGACGGCACCGCGCGCCGCGTGCGCGAATTGCGCGCCGAATCGCGCAAGGTGCGGCTGGTTCGGTTCGGACGCAATTTCGGTCATCAGGCCGCTCTGCTGGCGGGCCTGGAAGCGGCGCGCGGAGCGGCGGTGATTACTCTCGACTGCGACCTTCAGCACCCGCCGGAGATGCTGCCCCACATGGTGCGAGCGTGGCGGAGCGGAGCGCCCGTGGTGCAGATGGTCCGGCTGCAAACTCAGGGGGCGGGGCTGTTCAAGCGGATCGCCTCGCGCCTGTTCTACCGCTTGATCAATTTACTGAGCGAGGCGCCCGTGGTGAAGGGCGCGGCGGACTATCAATTGCTGGATCGCAAGGTTGTGAGCGGCCTGCTGTCGTTCCGCGACCGTCAGCCGTTTCTGCGCGGCCTGGTGGCGTGGCTGGGGTTTCCGTCGGTGCAACTGGAATACTCGGCGCCGCCCAGAACGGCCGGGAAGAGCGGCTACAGCCTCCGCAAAATGCTGCGTCTTTCGGCGCAGGCCATCACGGGGCTTTCCTCCGCGCCACTACGCCTCTCTTTTTACCTGGGGCTGGTTACGGCGTGCGGCTGCCTGTCATTTTGCGCCTATGCGGTGGCGCGTTTCGTCGCCGGGCGGACAGTGCAGGGCTGGACTTCGGTGATGGTTGTTCTGACCTTTCTGGGCGCGGTGCAATTGGTGTCGGTGGGGGTGCTTGGCGAATACATCAGCCGGATCTTCGAACAAACCCGCGGCATGCCGCGGTTTGTGGTGGTGGAGAGCGACGAACCGTCAACGGGCGGGGGCGAGCAGATAGACCAACACGTCCTCGATCGTGAATGAAGACGGCCGATTCGCAGGGTTGGAATTCGCAATCCGCAAGATGACTGAATCGCCCCGATTGAGATCCAGGGAAAAGGCCGCCTCCTCGCCGTGCCGCCCCCAATTCTGCCCGGACTCCACGCTGGTCAGCCAGCGCGATTCATCCGCGGGAAAGCCTCCGAAGGCGAACCCTCCCGATCGCAGGGAATACCGCAGCAAGAAGCGGTAACGTCCGGTCGCGGGCATCTCCAACGCCGGATAAAAGAGAGCGTAGGCGAAGCGGCCGCCAGGTGTCCGGACTTCGATTCCATGGGGCGTGGGGGACTGAACGGCGCCCGGACTGGAAATCCATAGATTGGAAGGCAGGGGCTCTTCATGAGTGGGGTTCGGCACCAACTGCAGAACCCTCTTTCCCGAGAGCATATCGACAGGAAGGCGCACCGGGCGCAGCATGGAAAAGTCGGTTTCGGCGCCCAGCACGGCGATGCTGTACGGGTGCGGCGCCCGGCTGCCCACGAAGGTATCCTCGATGACCGCCCTCCGGCCGCTGCCGCTCCAGCAGCGGTCCAAGGCGCTTCGCGCGATTTCCGCCGCGCCCTGGCGCCACGAACTGACCACGACCAACATCCTCTTGCCGGTGCGTTCCGGGCAACCCGAGGGAAAGTGTTCGCCGATCCGCGCGAAATCCGCCAGGTATGTGGAATTCAGTGCGAAATACTCGAAGTACGCAGGTTCCTCCTTGTCGTACCAGAACGTTATAGGGGAGTCGCCGCGCCGCGCCTCGACACGCGCGCGGGCATCCATCACGCGATTGTACTGCTCGCGCGTGGCATGAAGGTCGCCCTCGCGAGAGGCGAACATCGGAACCACGAAACCGGCGATCGCCAGGAACGTGCCGGCTGGCCGTTTACCAAGCACCAGGGACACCGCCAACAGGCAGAAGCTGGCGGCCAGCCATGCCGGTCCGCCGGGGACGGGATAGCGGAGCGGGTCGTACCACGCCGCTGCCGCCAGAACCAGCGCCGCGCCACATGCCACGACATACGTGCGGACCGCGATCCTCTCCGCCGCCTGCCAAAACGAATTGCCGATCACTGGAAATGCGAAGGGAAACAAGTAGCACGCGTAGTAGTAGTGTCCCAGCAAGGTGATGCCTCGCAGTTGCAGGACCGCCATGAACGCCAAAGCGAGAAGGAACTGGATCGAGGCCAGCAGGCCGCCGAAACTTCGATGCTTCACGGCGTTCCGCCATCGGCAGACGGTGACCACGGCCGCCACGGCGGATGCGATCGGGAGCCAGAGCCAGGGAGCCAACCCGTGTTCCCGCCAGATACTTTCGGCCCAACGGTAATTCCGCATTACGCCGCCTGCATAATGAACCGAGGGCGACCAGAACCAGAAATTCCCGTCGATCAGCAAGCCGTTAATGACGCACAGCGGGACGGTGATCGCCAGGCAGCCCGCCGCGAACCACTGGGCCGCGCGGATGAGGGTTGGCATCAGGGGGTCCCGGCGCACCCACACCGTGCAGGCGTAGTGAAGAAGCACCAGGGGAACGAAGGCCGCCAGAAACAGGTGAGCGTAAACGGCGCCCGCCAGGCTCATGCCCGCCAGCGCCAGGAGCCATCGGCGCGAAGGCGCCTCCACAGCCGCGGCCAGGCACGCCATGCCCAGCAGCAGATACGCGATAGCGGCGCCGGTGACGTGATCCATGCCGGTGGCGGACCAGAACCAGGGGTGGGCGGAAAACAGGATGGCGGTCAGGAATGCCGCGCGAGCGCCGGCCGTGGACCGCAAAACCCGGAACAGGGATGCCGTAGCGACGGTATGAGTGCCCAGGTGCAGCACGGCATTCGCGACCAGCGGAGGGAGTATCCAGTGAGCCACATAGCCGGGCAGTATCCACGACAGCCTGCTCCCGTAATAGAGGCCGGGGAACAAGTCCCGCTTGAAGTTCACTACATCGCGGAAATAGCCCAGATAGAACCATGCATCGGATAGACTGAGAGGGCTGAATAACGCATCGTCACGGCGCCACAACGCAACCAGCGGCAGCAGCAAAATGGCGG
>Ga0209039_10002515_pt1 | contig 15462 bp, 9 predicted proteins | sample BogFormECP12_OM1_FD_188238 | JGI IMG/M metagenome (GOLD analysis project Ga0209039, IMG submission 188238) | Bog forest soil microbial communities from Calvert Island, British Columbia, Canada - ECP12_OM1 (SPAdes) (version 2) | ecosystem: Environmental > Aquatic > Freshwater > Wetlands > Bog ... | reverse complement strand
GCTCTGAGCCGCGGCACTGCCATTGTAGCTGGTGTAGAAGAAGTCGGTGCCGCCGACGGAGATGTTCCACGGTGTGGAGGAGAAACCGCTTACGGCGAGGCCAAGCTGGGCACCTTGTCCCGCATTGAAGTTGTCACAGCCTGCTGAGCCATTGTCGCCGGCAGAGACGAACGAGGTCTGTCCCTGAGCTGCGGCCTGCTCCCAAAGCGCAGCCCAGAACTGATTGCCCGCCGAACCAAGATCTTGTTCACAGGTGCCATAGCTGGTACTGAGGACGGAAGCTTGATTGTCGTCAACAGCACGCTGCGCAGCCAGAAGGAGCCCGGGCTGAACAGCGGTGTCGGCTGCGGTGTACAGGTTGATCGTGGCGTCAGGGGCGACCGCACCGGAAACTTCCACGTCGAGAGCGGACTCGAGTGCAGCCCAATTTCCATAAGGCCGTGCGGAGCTTGGCCCAGGATCGCTGCCATCTATGACGACGTTGATGGTGCCCGGAGGCAGTCCAAACAAGGAGCGATAGTTGGCGAAAACCGCGGGCTCAACGTTTGCGGCGCCAATAATGCCAATGGTGATGCCGGTCCCGTTGATGCCGGCGCTATACAAAGGATTCAGGTCATACTGGACGGCAAAATCACCAGGGGCAAGCGCCAAGACCGGTGGGGAAGCGTTAATTGTCCACTGCGGTTTGACCACATGGGTCCTGGGATCGTATAGGGCCTTACCAAGAACCTGAATGTGAGGCTGAGGACGGAAATCATTCATCGGCGTGACTCCGCCAATCACAGGCGCGAGCGCAGCGGGAATCTGCGGGTCCCGGTTGTTTGCGTGATGCTCTTCGCCGTTGACGAGGTACGTGTGGATTTCCGTGTTGAAGGCTTCACGCAGTTGTCCGGAGTTGCCGGAGAATTCGATGGCCGTCTTGCCTTTGGTGACGCGAGCGACGGAAAAACCCTGCTTCTGTAGCCATGCGGTTACGGCCGCGACATCCGAATCCGCCGGACCGTAAAGCTTGCCGAACTGCTCCGGGGTGAGCCATTTGTGATAGCTGGGGCCGCCAAGGGTGTGAGCATCCTCAAGAAACTGCTGGAGCGCCGTCTCTTGCTCTGGAGGGCGCTGAAGGAGCAGCAGCATGCGCTCGGCTGGAAATGAATCGGAAACCGCGCCACGGTCGTAGCGAGCCTGCGCCAGCGGATGCACGTTTCCCTTCAACGTGACATGGACCTTCTCGTCAATTGGCTGCGTTATTTGGGAGACGGGCAGGGATTGCGCTAGCGCGGCTCTGCTGGCCACAACACCAAGAAGCGCCAGAAAGCAAAACATCAAGAGATGGCGGAAGTGTCTCGACACCCGGATCCTCCTCATAGAAAGCGCGCAGCGGTTCCCTTCCCGGCCTTATTGGCAAGGCAACGCATAAGCCAGGGCAAATGTCCGCTTGCAAAGACAAGGAAAGTGACTTGCAGCCATTATCGGCTACCTGTGCGTCAATTTCTATAGTGATTACCAGACTGCTCTAGAGTATGTCTATGATTGAAACGCGAATGAGGTGTTTCCCGTTACAACATTCCTGAATATAAATGCGAATTTCTGCATGACGAACAGCCGCTTACAACGTGCGATCCTCACTGCCTTTTGTGAAAGTGAACTGTTAGGACGCACTGTTCTTCAATAACTCGTTCACTTTGGTCATCACCTGGAAGGCATCGGCGACGTAGAGTACGTCGGCTTTGCCGCGGGCCCAGCCGCAATTGGGATCGAGATTGATGGCGCGGCGCTCGTTGATGAAGCGCCAGCCGACCACGTGCGGTTCTTCGCCGTGGCAACAGGTGGAGAGGCCTTTCGGGTGGCGCGGAGTGGCGCCGGTCTGGCCCACTTGATTCAAATGAGTCATGAATCCCAGCACCGCCTGATTCTCCCCGCTCTGGTCAACCAGCGACTTGCTTCCGCCGAGCGAGGCGCCGGATGCGCGAAGGAAATCGAGGATGAGTGTTTCGGCTTGTTCCGGGTGCGACTTTCCGTCGGGCTGCTTCTTGGTCCAGCCTGCACCGGCCACGAAGAGCATGGCGGCATCCGGGCGAATGGTTTGCGAGTCAGATTTGGGCGCGCGGATTCCCGCGATGGTGGTGCGCCGCGCATCGGCAGGCAAGTCCACGGCGAGTTGTTCGATGTTCACTTTTCCAGAGGGCGCACGGAACGCTTCGTGACATCCGGAATCGAGCAGCAGGATCCAGGGATTCGCATCGCGTTGGAACACACCTTCGATGCGCTGCCGGTAAAACCAGCGCGTTGCGCAAAGCGTACCGTCAATCACCTGAACCGAAGTGACATGCGTATCCACGCGGCCGCCGAGGCGATGGGCCAGGCCGGGCAGGGCACGCAGGAAGCGCGACGTTGCGGGCGCAAGGATCAAGTCGGCCGCAGCAACGCGGCACAGTGCATCGGCGGCCAGCAGGTCGCTGGCATAACGCGGCTGCGCAAAGTGCGATCCGGCGACGGCGAGCACACGTTGCGCGCTGGCGTTCGCCAGGGAATCCGCGGTGGATTGCACATCACCGCCGATTAAACCGATCGAGAGGGACGCATTGAGTTCTTTGGCCAGTTCGACAGCGGCGCCAAGTACTTCCCATGCTGCCTTCGGCAGTCCGTTGCCAGATTCATCGAGATGCGCAAGAAAAAGAATGTTTTTGGTCATGGCCGTTCCCTCACGCCTTCTCGATCCAGGCGACAATTTCCTGGGCAATCTCATCGGCGGAGAGATTCTTGACGATGCGCGTTTGCCGCTGCTGCTTTGGTGGACTCGCGCTTCGATAGCGCATGGCGTCCGGAGCAGGGGCGGCGGTCTTGGCGCGCTGCAGCGCAGGCATGATCGCGCGCATATTGGCCATGCCGATCTGAGGATTGTTGCGCGGCTCGGGGAGATTGCCAGTTGCCCAACCGAACAACGCGGGAGCTCCCTGGCAGAGCGATACCTGGTGACGGCCGCCCTCGATGCGTTCCAGGATCTCGAAGGAACCATCGGGCTGCAAGGTGAGCTGGTCGACTCCCTGGAATTGATCGAGGATGCCGAGGTGTTCGCCGATCAATTGCATGGTGACGCCCGCACCGCGTGAGGCCGATTCCCAGCCGCCGAACAGGAGCATCCGGGAGCGATCGAGGCCCGTGATGCCTTGAATAGCTTCGGCGAGAAGTGCCGCCGTGGCGTGCGCATCGGTGAAGCCGCCGGCGGGTCCATCAATGGGAACTAATTCAAAGCTGACCTTTTGCGCGATGGTCATCATCACCTGCTGCAATTTGGCTTTTGCGCCAAGGCTGACGAGCCACACTTTGCTTCCGGCTACATGAGTGGCAAGATTGGCGGCTTCATACAGCGCGTGGGCAGCCCAGGGATCGAGTACAGCCGGGAGTAGCATTTCATTCTTGAGGGCCGGGCCCGTGGGCGTTTCAATGGGCTCGAGAGTCTGCAGCGGATCGGGCACGACGCTGCCGCAGACAACGATGTGGTATCCATTACTCATGCTGGTCAATTCCCCTGTACGCGAATTTTGGTTCTAACAGCTTGTGGTAAAAGTGGCTTGGTACGTCATTCCGAGCGAAGCGAGGAATCTCTCTTTGGCGGAAACCCAAGAAAAGAGAGATTCATCGCACAAACTACGTGCGATGCAAAACCGTCCCTCACTCCGCGGACTCCGTTCGGAATGACGGTTTGGTTGTTTTTCCGCAGCCTCCTGGAGCTCAATTCAAAGCGGAATGCAGGCCGCCGGCGCCGGCACGGAAATCAATATTAGCAGGCTCGCCGGTCTCTTCGGCACGACAATTCCACAGGCAGGCTCCGCAGTAGATACACTTTTCCCGGTCAAATTGCGGCACGCCACTTTCACCGCGGGAAATCGCCTGGCCGGAGCACATTTCGACGCAAAGTTTCGGCTCGCACTTGCTGCAGACATCCGGGCGAAGGAACGACACATGATTGGCATAGCCCGGCGGTGCTTGCACGCTGCCACCCGTCAGCAAAGCGTCCTGGTGCGAGACGAGCAGCTTCCCATCGAATGGAATTTCGGGCCAGCCGCAGCGGTTCATGATCTGTTCGTGAAGCGGCAGGCTGCGCCCGGCCGCTTCGTCCTTCAATTTCTGCAATTCGGCCGGAGGAATGCGCGCGCCAAAGCGTTCTTCCAAAGACAAATCTTTTTTTCGCGAAGACGGCGGCGGAATCACCACGCGTCCACCAGTGAACCCTGCGAGCGCCATTCCGAAAAGGCCGCTGATCAATCCATGCGGGAAACCATTGCGGGAATCCGCAGCAACGCGGGATTCGCGGTCAACCCAACTGGCACGGCGGCGGCGCACATAGGTTTCTTCCAAATTTCGGCGCGTGAACGGCAGTTTCTGCTGGAGCAGTTCGATGACGGCTTCGGCGAGTTGCGTGCCCGTGGTCCAGGCTTCATCGACGCCGGAACCGGAAAGTACGTTGGTGCTGCCAGAGCCTTCCCCGATTCGCGCGTAGCCGTCTCCCGCAAGATAAGGCTCGCCGCGGCGTCCCGATTCCTGGAGCGACTTTGCGCCCCAGGACTTCAGCGTTCCGCCCTGCAGATGGCGCCATAAATAAGGATGCAGAACGAAGTGCTGCAAATAGCGGTAGGCCGTGCGCACGGGGCTGCGGAACCAGGAAGGAATGAAAATGCCCACGGACGCCAGCCGGTCCGGGTGCACGTAGAGGAAGCCGAAAATCTCCGGCTCTGGGAAACCGAATGTGTGCAGAACCGTTCCCGTTTCCAGGCCGGAATTTTCGGGTAACTCGATCACCATCTTCATGCCCAGGGCCCATTCGGAAGAGTGATGCCCGGCAGGCATTCCAAAATGCGCATCAATCCCGCGGCCGACAGCGCCGACGGGTCCATCACCCACTACCGTCAGCGCGGCACGAATGTCCATCCCTGGAAGAAAACCCTCCTGTGGTGTGCCGTCCAGAGCGATGCCCTGATCCGCCAGGCGTATCCCTTTCACAGCTAGCTCTTCAATTAGGGGTGCACACACGGGCGTGCCAGGCCAAATCTGCAGCAATCCCGAAGAGGTGAGTTGTTCGCCCACCCATTGATTGAACTGGCCGAGCGAAAGGACGAAACCATCGTGCTTCCGCAGGAAACTCGGAATAAGGGGAAGTTCCAGAGCGTTTTCGCGAGAACCAATGAGCGCACCGAAAGTGCGAATCAATTTGTCCGCGGCACGGAGCGCGAATGAGCGATTACTGGCGCCGGTAGGATCCAGAAGATAGACCAGCTTCTCCTTTTTCACCGGGGTGGCCATGGGGATTTGTGCAAGGTCCAGAGCGGGGAAGCTGCGCCGGATGCCGCGCCCCCGCGTAACCGCTCCCGAAACGCCAAAGCCCAGGCCGTCGGCGCGTTCGTAGCAGATCACCTGAAGCGGTGCGCCGGGCAAGCAACTGCTTTCGAGGCGCGTCGTGCCGTCGGGGTTCAACAATTCGCGCGAGAGTGTGGTGAGAAAGCCGCCCATCGCGGGACCGAAACCAACACAAGCGATATCCACATCCATCTGTTGCCGATCGATGGTGGAAGCTGGGGCGGCAGCCGGCTCGGGTCCGACAGGCGTCATGCGGGGTAATCCAACACTTCCGGAATCATGAGCTTCGATACGGCTTCGGCGGCGCGGTCTTTTGCCAATCGCGAGCCCGTCATGCACGTAGCCAGCTTGCTGTGCAGGGTCAGGAACTGTTCAGCGCCGTTACACTTCGCGCAAGGACCGGCCTTGCTTGGATGCGAGCCATCGCTGCCGACGACGTCGGTGGCACACGCGGCGATCCCCGGCACGAGTCCTTCGAGCGCATCGAGTTCGTCCTGCTGGTAGCAGCCCCGGTAGCCTTCTTCATCCCAGGCCGGGTGGCGGTTATAACCAAAGACAAGCTCCGCGCAAATGCGGGCCGCCTCGCCTCCCGCGCGGGTGGTCTGTACGTGACACAGATCAGTCAGGAAATTGACCAACCCAGACAGGCCCTCGGCCACCGAACTATCCTGGGCACCGCGGCGTTCGAGTTCCAGCACATCGAGGATTTGGCAACGCGCGGCCAGCAGCCAGCAAAGCGCGTCGGCCAGCGGGAAGGTTACGCCCTGCCGCGCGCTCTGATACAGCTTGCCGCCATCGCTGTCCGTCGAGTGTTGCAGGCGTTCGAGCGACCACAGCCACATGGTCATGGCCGTCGCCAAAGTGCATGCCCCCGTGCCCGGACGTCCTGAGGCGATGCCACGCATCTCCCGGATCCAATTGCGGAATTGCGCCAGAAATACCGGGTTTGTCATGGTCACGGACAGTTGGCGGCGCTGCACCGCTTCCGGTCCCTCGTAGGTTGCTTCGAGTTGCGCGTCCATCCACTTATTGCCCAGGAAGCCGGGGCAGTCTTCCGTTATGCCGTAACCACCCATAAGGCTCACGGCTTCGCGCATCATCTGCGCACCCCAGCCCGTGTTCCACAGTTTCGCCGCCGGACAGAGAATATCCGCCATGGAATCGAGCGTCACAAAACGCATGAGCGTGTCTGATTGCAGCTTTTCCTTGCGCGGATCACCTGGCATAAGGCGGAGAAGCGCCGCAGCTTCATCGGAAACCTGGCGGAGAAACTTGGCCTTGGTGCGTGTGCCTGTCACACCACGCTCGGCGAGGATGCGGTCGGCTTCCCGCTCGAGTGGGTCCAATTCATCAAATGCCCGGGCTGCCGCAAATGCCAGCGAGGCGCTTGCTTCGCCCGTAGCCCATACGTCCACCAGCCGGTGGAGGGCATCTTCGCGCGCCTGCAAACCCATTTCATGACGCACGGAGCCGGGAGTGGCTGTGGCGGCGCCTCGAAACCTGCCGCGTTGGTAGCGGATAATGGGCTCCACTGCAGAAAGCAACTTGGCGGCGGTCATCACTCCCACGGTCACGCGGGTGCGCCGGAAGACCGCCTCGATCACCTCGCTATGGCTATAGCGCGGTATCAGGACGCCATCCTTAATATCGTACCCTCCCACAATGCGGCTGGCAGGCACACGCAAATTGAATACCGGGTCGCCCGTAGAGGAGAGTTGGTGGACCATCTTCTTGGTGGCCGTACCCCGGTCAAACGTGCCCGGATCACCCTCTTCTAGAATGACCATGCAGCTACCCTTGATGCGCTCATCGCCAGTGTCGACGGCGGCGGTGACGAAGTTCGCAAAGCCGATATTGGTGATAAATCGGCCGCGCTTCTCCACCTGCAGGATAGGCTCCTCGCCAGGTTTCCACTCGGCGATACGCACCTTGCCGTCAAGCATGCCGGTGTCCACGCCAACGTAGGGAATCGGCTCGGTCAGACAGAAGGCGCCGCGCCATGGCTTGCGATCTTCGCCCGGTTGCGGGGGAGCCGCCAGTTTCATGTAGCGATCCTGTTGTTCCGGCGTGCCACGTTCGTGAATGGGTGCCAAGGCCAGACATCCGGCGAGGCTGGAAGTGGCCGCGCCCCCGTCCACCCAAGCGAGTTCAAAAGCCACAAGCGCCAGCGCCAGGTTGCGTGGTCCCGCAATGAACCCGCCCTGCTCTGGATCCATAAAGACTGCGGTAATTCCCGAGCGATCAAAAGCTTCCAGCATTTCCGCCTTAGCGGGGGTCCACTCGTGGGTGTTGCGGCCACCCTGCGCCACCAGGCGAGCCACTGGACCCCGGGCAACGGCCCGGACGGACTGCACGAGCATCTGGAGGTCATACCGATCGGCAAAATTCCACTGAATTTGACGTGCGGCATCGGAGGGGAGCGTGCGGAGCATTTCCAGTTTGTGGCGGGTGGCGGTGGACATAGATGGTGTCCTTTCGGTGGGAGACTTCACCAATCTGTCAAACCTGGGACACATAGGTCTGTGATATCCGTCACCGGCGAATGTGACGTGGCCGAATCCTCCGTTTTTTCGCATGTGCATCTCGCCCCAAAGCGAGGCGCAGGCGGTTCATTGGCCACAATTCAGGCTTGCCCAGTGGGAATGTGACTAAAGTGCAACCTATGTTTTGGAAGAGACCTGCTTTGTCCAATGTCAGGAGTCACCCTCGGTCGTGACACCCGTCACGGTGCTGGCCAGTTTAGCCGCTTAGCATTCGAGGTGTAGTGCGCAGTTTTGAGGTAAATGAGGACATAGTCCTCCGTCAAGAGTGCGTGTGCAAAAGGGGAGAACACTGGTCCAGGCAGTATTGAAGAATTGGATGAGTGAGTAACGATCGGGTACTGGCCGCAGGTTCCCATTGAAGGTTGCAAGGCTTCTGCCAGGGTCTGAACCGCAAGGCCTGCCCCATCTCATACGGAGCAGCGCCTCGTCCAGTTTCTCCCGCTCCTCGTAGCTCAGAATCGATGGCGGAAATGGGTGTGAATCACACCTGCGCGTTCCTCTCTGGCGGAAAGGGACGCGCAACGCTGCAAGACTGCACCGGTTCATGACGCAGCACACCAGGCTCAGGAGAGTGCGTAAGTACCTGCGAAAGGAGTGTTATACACGAAATGGCCAAGGAACTTCTCGACGCGGGAGAACGCGCTTTTATTGACCAGGTGATTACCAGCAAGAATGAGCGCCCCGGCGCGCTGCTGGGCATCCTGGAAGCCGTTCAGGAACACCACCCGCACAAATACCTGCCCATGGACACGCTGGAGTATGTTGCCTTGAAAACACAGACGCCGCTCTCGCGCGTCTACAGCGTTGCTACCTTCTACGCCTTGTTCAATCTCCAGCCGCAGGGCGACAACACCATCTGCATCTGTCGCGGCACCGCGTGCCACACGCGCGGCTCGCGCAATCTGCTGGAGGGCCTCCGTCTGGAGCTCGGCTTGGCGATCGAAGATGAAGGCGACGTCGGCGGCGCGGACAAGATTCTGCAGACTACGCCCGATCAGAAGTTCACCGTGCGTACCGTGGCGTGTTTCGGGCAGTGTGCGCTGGCCCCTGTCGTTGAAGTAAATCATCACATTTGTGGCCACGCCAATGCGCGCACGCTACAACGTGAGATCCAAACGATCGAGCGGGGGAGTGAGTGATGCCACGAATTCAGGATATTGGAGCTTTTACCGCTGTCCGCGAATCAGGGCTTGCGAAACTTGTGCCGCAGGTGCCGCGCATCGCTGTGGGCATGGGTACTTGCGGCCGTGGCAACGGCGCCGAAGGCCTTTACCGCGCATTCGCGGAGACCATTGACCGCAGCGGCATGAACGTTGTGCTGGCGAGCGTCGGCTGCTTTGGCGCTTGTTTCCAGGAACCGCTGGTGAACATCCGCCTGCCCGGGCTTCCACTGGTCATTTTGCACAAGGTGCAGGCGAATGACGCCGTGCGCATCCTACATGAGCTTTCTCGCGGAAACATTACCAACGACCTGGCGTACTGCAAGGTCGAAGAGTGGGATCACATTACCGCGAAGTTGAAATATGGCCGCGGCTACCCGGAGATTCCCCTTTGGAACGACGTGCCTTTCTTCAAAGGGCAGAAGAAAATTGTTCTGCGGAATTGCGGGTTCATCAATCCCGATGACATTGAAGAATACATCGCCGTCGGCGGCTATCAGGCCTTGTACAAGGTCTTGATCGATGGCCGGCCGGAGAACATCCTCGAACAAATCAAGGCCTCAAAGCTGCGTGGACGCGGCGGCGCGGGATATCTCACGGGAAATAAGTGGGAATTCATGGCCAAGGCCAAGTCTGACCAGAAGTACATCATCTGCAATGCCGACGAGGGCGATCCCGGCGCGTACATGAATCGCAATGAGATCGAAAGCGATCCGCACTCCCTGATCGAAGGCATGATCATCGGCGGATACGTGATGGGCGCGACGGAAGGCATCATCTATATTCGCGCGGAGTATCCCCTGGCCGTCCACCGGTTGAACCGCGCAATTGAGCAGGCGCGGGAGCACGGCGTTCTGGGCGACAACATCCTGGGCCGTGGTTTCAAGTTCAACATCGAACTGGTGGAAGGCGCGGGCGCCTTTGTTTGCGGCGAAGAAACCGCGTTGATTGCATCACTCGAGGGGTGTGCGGGGCGGCCGCGGCCACGCCCTCCATTCCCGGCGCACAAGGGGCTTTGGGGCAAGCCAACCAACATCAATAATGTGGAGACCTGGTACAACATCTCTCCCATCGTGACCAATGGTCCCGCCTGGTTCACGGAAACGGGCAGCCCGAAGAGTTCCGGTACAAAGGTTTTTTCGCTGGTCGGAAAAGTCAGCAGCACCGGCCTGGTGGAGATGCCACTGGGCACCCCGCTGAGGACTTTCATCTACGATATTGGTGAAGGCGGTGTGAACGGCCACCAGATCAAGGCCGTGCAGACCGGCGGACCATCCGGTGGCTGCATCCCTCCGGACATGTTCGATACGCCCGTGGACTACGAGAGCCTGGCGCAACTTGGCTCCATCATGGGTTCCGGCGGCATGGTGGTGATGGATGAAGATAACTGCATGGTGGACGTGGCGCGGTACTTCATTGAGTTCACGCATTCCGAATCTTGCGGGAAGTGCTTGCCCTGCCGCGTTGGTCTCAACAAATCGCTGCGCATTTTAAGCCGCATCACAGAAGGCGCCGGCACCATGCACCACCTTGGCCTTCTAGACGAACTAAGCCGCTATATCCGGGAATGCTCGTTGTGCGGGCTTGGGCAAACGGCGCCAAATCCCGTGCTCACCACGCTCCGGCATTTTCACCATGAATTCGAGGACCACATCGTGGCGCGCCGCTGCCAGGCCGGGGTCTGTGAAGAACTGGCATTGTCGCCGTGCGAGAACAGTTGTCCCCTGCACATGAATATTCCGCGCTTCCTGCAACTCTACAAGGAGAACCGCCTGGACGATGCATTTATCTCCGTCATCATGGAAAACCCTCTGCCCGCTTCCACGGGCAGGGTGTGCCAGCATCCCTGCGACAGCCGCTGCCGCCGCCAGACGCTGGACGAACCCGTGAACATGCGCGAGGTGCACCGCTTCATCGCGGACTCCGTTTTCTTCTCGGAGCGCTATGAAGAAGTTCTGCAGCGCGTGTTGTCGTACAAACTGGAACCCACCGGCCGCAAAATCGCGATTTCCGGAGCAGGCCCGGCGGGGCTGACGGCCGCGTTTTACCTGGCGATGCTGGGCCATGACGTCACTGTTTATGACAGCAAGGCAGAGGCGGGTGGCATGCTGCGTTTCGCGCTTCCAGAATACCGCCTGCCGAAGGCCGCGCTGCGGCGCGAAATCGAATTGATCGAGCGCCTCGGTGTGAAGTTCATTTTTAATACCCGCGTAGGTTTCGATGTGCCTCTGAACGACTTGGCCGACCGTTTCGATTCCGTGTTCATCTCGATCGGGACCTGGCGGGAATCCTGGGTCTATCAGCCGGGCACGGAGCTGAAGGGTGTCTATCCCGCGCTACTCTTTTTGGAGGCGGTGTCGAAGGGCGAGAGAGTTCCCATCGGGAAGAGGGTCGCCATTATCGGCGGTGGCAATGCCGCCATCGATTCGGCGCGCACGGCATTACGCCGCGGCGCGGAAGTCACCGTCTTCTACCGGCGCGAGCACAAGGACATGCCTGCCATCGAGGAAGAGACAGAGGCCGCCAGGGACGAAGGAGCGGAATTCGTGTTTCTGGCCGCGCCGCACCGCGTCATCGGCGACAAAGGCGGAAACGTGAAAGCCATTGAGATCGTGAAGACCACGCTCGGTGGCTACGACTCTTCAGGCCGCCGTAAGCCGGTACCCACCGACGAGATTCGCCGCTACGAGTGCGATTCCGTGATTTTTGCCATCGGCGAAAGTGTGGACCTGGATTTCGCGCGCGCATCCGGTTTGAGCCTGAAACCGAGTGGCACGATTGACGTGGACCGCTTCTCACTGGAGTCCAGCCGCTCCGGGTTCTATGCTGGGGGCGATGTGATCAGCGGCGCCTCGAACGTATCCAACGCCATGGCCTATGGCAAGCAGGCAGCACGCAACATCGACATGAAACTCATGGAGTCCGACCGCTGGGCCAAGATCTTTCCCGTGCTCGAATTCGAGCAGGTCCCGCCAGAGGTTCCGAGTCCCAACCATCGAAACAACGGCCAAATGCTTGCCCCGGCCATGCGGGTCCGTTCCAACGCCGAGGTAGTCCTGGGCTTGAGCCATGAAGAGACGATGGATGAAACCTGCCGGTGCCTGCGTTGCGACGTCAAAGTCGCCAAAGTGAGTTAAGCAAAGGAGCGATGCCTTGCCACAGAAAAAACTTTCCGTGCGAATCGATGGCGAATTAATCAGCGCCGTGGAAGGTCAGACCATCCTGCAGGCTGCGCGCGCCAATGGCAAACACATTCCGACCCTTTGCGACCTCGAAGGGCTCACGCCGGTTGGCGCTTGCCGGCTCTGCATCGTGGAAATTTCCGGAACCGACCGGCTGTTCCCGGCATGCACGACGCCGGTGCAAGACGGAATGTCGGTCACCACGGTGTCACCCAAACTCACGCAATACCGGCGGATTTCGCTTGAACTGTTGTTCGTTGAGCGCAATCACGTGTGTTCCGCGTGTGTTTCGAATGGCCATTGCGAACTGCAGGCCATGGCCACCGAATTGGGCATCAGCACAGTACGGTTTGCGTACAACTATCCAAAGCTGTCCGTCGACTTGTCGCATCCGCGCTACGTCCTCGACCAGAACCGCTGCATCTTGTGCACACGATGCGTGCGTGTCTGCGCCGAACTGGAAGGTGCGCACGTTTGGGAAGTGACTTCACGCGGCATTCATTCCCGGATTGTCGGCGATCTCAATCAGAAGTGGGGCGATGCAAAAGGGTGTACGAGCTGTGGCAAGTGCGTGCAAGCTTGTCCCACGGGTGCGCTTGCTGAAAAAGGATGGGCAGTCGAGGAAATGGTCAAGAAAAACGACAATATCAGCGCGCTGGTCCGCCGGAGAGGAGTCCAGGCATGAAGAAAGTCAAAGTAGCGACGGTATGGCTGGACGGCTGCTCGGGCTGCCACATGTCATTGCTGGACATGGACGCGGCGATCATCTCGCTGGCGCAAAAAATTGAACTGGTCTACGGCCCGTTGGTGGACGCACAGGAATTTCCCGAAGACGTGGACGTGACTCTGGTTGAAGGCGCGGTCAGTTCGCAGGACGACCTCAACAAAATCAGGAAGATTCGCCAGCGCACCCGGCTGCTCATCGCTCTGGGGGATTGCGCGGTCACCGGCAATGTCCCGGCGATGCGCAATTCTATTCCCGTGCAGCGCCTGCTGCAGCAGGTCTACGTGGAAGGCGTGCAGGCCAGCAAGATCATTCCCACGGAAGGCGTGCCCGCACTGCTGAAGCAGGCTCGCCCGCTGCGTGAATTCGTGAAAGTTGACATGTGCTTGCCCGGGTGCCCGCCTCCCGCAAAGGCGATTTCCAGCGTGCTCGCGGAACTTCTGGACGGGCGGAAGCGCGAAACGGCCCTGGCGGTGAAGTTTGGATAAGGAGTCTTCCCATGAAGCGCATCACGATTGACCCGGTGACCCGCATCGAGGGCCACGCCAAAATCACGATTCATCTGGATGACAACGGCCGCGTGTCGGGAACCGAATTCCACGTGACGCAAATTCGCGGCTTTGAAAAGTTCACCGAGGGGCGCCCCTATTACGAAATGCCCGGGATCACGGCGCGCATTTGCGGTATCTGCCCCATCAGCCACCTGCTGGCGTCGTCCAAAGCTTGCGATGCGATCATGGCTGTGCGCATTCCTCCGGCCGCCAAACAACTGAGGGAATTGGTTCATTGCGCGCAGATGGTGCAGTCGCACGCGCTCAGCTTCTTCTATCTCTCGTCGCCGGATTTGCTCCTGGGCATGGATTCCGATATCGCCACGCGCAATGTGCTGGGAGTGATTGCCGCGCATCCGGAACTCGCTCGCGACGGCATTGAACTCAGGAAATTCGGCTTGCACATCATCGAAACCCTTGGGCAAGAACGCGTGCACACTTCCTGGATCGTTCCAGGCGGTGTCGGTGCGCCGCTTTCTGCGCACAATCGCGACCGCATCCTGGCGAATCTCCCGGCCGCAAAAGCGATTGCCGAGCGCACAATTGCGTTCTTTAAGGGCGCGCTGGACTCCTACAAAGAGGAGATCGAGTATTTCGGCTCAGCGCCCACGATGTATGCGGGGCTGGTCGATGGTGCGGGAAACCTGCAGTTTTACGATGGTTCCCTGCGTTTTCGGAAAGCCGATGGGGAAATCGCGGCCGACAACATTCCGCCGGAGGACTACGCCAATTGGATCGGTGAGGCCAGCCTCCGCGAATCGTATCTGAAGGCGCCTTATTTCAAGCCGCAGGGATTTCCCGATGGCGTGTACCGCGTCGGCCCGCTCGCCCGCTTGAACGTAGCACAGCAGTGTGGTTTCCCGAAGGCGGATGCCGAATTCAGGGAATTTCACGAGCGCTTTGGTTCCCCCGCGCATAGCGCCTTCCTGAATCACTATGCACGGCTGATCGAAATCCTTTGCGCGCTCGAAAAGATCGAGATGCTACTGAACAACCCGCAAATCCTGGATACGCATGTTCGCGCTACCGCCGGCGTGAACTCCCTCGAAGGCGTGGGTGTCGTCGAAGCTCCGCGCGGTGTGCTGATTCATCATTACAAGGTCAATGAAGAAGGCGGCATCGTATGGGCCAATCTGATCGTTGCCACCGGCCACAACAATCTGGCGATCGGACGCAGCATTCAGCAGGTAAGCGAGCATTTCATTGACGGCACCAAACTCCAGGAAGGCATGTTGAACCGTGTTTCTGCGGTCGTGCGAGCCTATGATCCGTGCCTCAGTTGCTCGACTCATGCTGCCGGCCAGGTGGCTGTCCGAATCCAGTTGCGCGCTTCCAACGGAGAACTGTTGGACGAAATTGCCACGGCCTGAAGCGCGAATTCCATGGGCGGCCCTTTTCGCGAATCATTTCATCCATCCTTTGGTTTTTTCGCCGGTTGCCTGCGCCGAGCCCGTTAGCGTGGTTTTGCAAGTTTCCCCAGAAAACGGCTGGACGGCTAATTTTGAAGCGTTCTATGATTTGGCCACGTTCGCTTTAGCTTGGCCTTTTCCCTAGGAGACCCAATGAAAACTCAACTTTGTTTTGCTCCCGTGGTTTGCCTTCTGCTTGCGTTGGCGGCGACCGCCCAGGATTCCGGCTTCTCTCCCCAGGATCAGCAAATCCCGGTTCCCGGCTGTTTGACCTACAAGGAGCTGTGGGACGGTGGCTACCGGGCGTGCACGGTGGAGGAGCACAAGAGTTGGCTTGCGGACATTACGCACTGGCGGAAGGAGCGGCTGATCCGCATTGGCTATGACGGTTCGCGCTACGACCTGCCGGCGTTGCAGTGGACGCAGTCGAGTTTCATGCAGCCGCAGATGATGGTGCAGGATCGCTATTTTTACGATCCGGTCGCGGAGAAATATACGGTGGATCGCTATCTCGATGATTTGCAGAAGCGCTACGGCGGAA
>Ga0209039_10002514_pt1 | contig 15464 bp, 14 predicted proteins | sample BogFormECP12_OM1_FD_188238 | JGI IMG/M metagenome (GOLD analysis project Ga0209039, IMG submission 188238) | Bog forest soil microbial communities from Calvert Island, British Columbia, Canada - ECP12_OM1 (SPAdes) (version 2) | ecosystem: Environmental > Aquatic > Freshwater > Wetlands > Bog ... | reverse complement strand
ATCAAATACAGACACTTGACCAGAGAGTAAACAACTGCAATCCGTATGGAAGAGTTTTTCTACTCTAAAAGTGTCACAGTTTTCGGCGCGTCCGACAAGCCTGTACGAATATCGGTCGCTTTAGTAAACGAGAGTGCATCTTTACACGCCTTGCACTAACCCTCCGCGCATAACGGCCCTTTACCTCTCCATAACCCGGCAAAGGTCCGAAAGGCATAATGACATGGCTTGCTACCCGTGCCTTGTTTTTCGATCATGGTACTACATGAAACATTATGATATACCTGGACACATAAACAGGGCCATACATTCCGCGACTTTCCCGGTATATCCTATCTTCAACCCACGGTGACGTTAAGGTGCAGGCGAATTAGTTGATCACCACAAGGACGTTTCGGTGAAAATTCCTTGAAATTAATTTATTATCTATTACAGTAAGTTGCAATGTATTCATGAGAAATTGTGTGAGATACAGCGCGCGTAAGAGCCCGATTGTCTGAGTGTTTCATGTTGTTTCAGAAAAATTCATTACGAGTGATGTGCGAGTATTTTTATATGGCTCCGAATACTTCTAAACCCCTGACCGTTCCTCCACCAAACCGAGCCAGGGTTTCCGCAGCAATGGTCAAGCCCTCCTTGAGATAGATTTCGTCGATACCGGGAACAGCATAGGAATAGAAGAGAACATTGCGCGTATCATCCTTGACTCTTGTTTTTTCATCAGCTCCCTGGCAGAGGACGCAGATGATCTCCTTTTCGTCCCGGAGCACGATCTCTTTTTCTTTTACTATGAACCGGCGACCTCCCATTCCAACAGCCGTCTCTCCTCCGCGGGCCACATCGAGCATCAGCATGCCTTCGATCCGGTCATAGTCGGTGACAGCCACAAGGATCCCGGCACTCATCTCGGCCATGAAGTGGGCATCCACCATGAGGTTGTATCTCGGAAATCCGCTGTTGATGGTTCTACGAAGATGCTGGGGCAGAGGACACTCGAATCCGAAGCTCTGGAAAAACAGATCGTACATATCGATGCGCTGAGAGATCTGAGCAAGGGTCTCGCGCTTTCTCATTTGCCGCAGAAGCCTTCGCTTGTATTGGTCAAACCCAGCGCTGTCGGTTAAGGGCATGCACCCTGAAATGAGGGTCAACCCGAACCCCACTCCCGGGTACTCTGCTTCATAGGCCGACGAGATAGAAAAGTCTATCCATGTTGACATATTTCTATGCTCCACTGAAACACCAGGACCGACGTGGGCTTGAGACTGCTCTATACACAATATCTTTACGGAATTCTCTCCACAACATTGTAACTTTGTCTCTCCTTATTCTAGTGTCGCACATATTTCACGAAAGGAGAAGTCACTTTTTCACAACCGATGCGGCCTCCCTTCTTCGCGGTGCTGTACTACCATCTGTGCTGAGAGATTCCTGGTGAAGAAAAAGCGCCGGCTCACAAACATATGGAAATAAAGACCGAAAGAGCAGTATACATTAACATGTCAGAGATACTGGAAGGCTTGAACGAATCGCAGAAGCAAGCTGTCACAGCAATGGACCGGCGTCTGCTCGTTGTCGCAGGGCCGGGCACAGGCAAGACGCTCACCATTGTTCGCAGGATCGCCCATCTTCTGGAGCAGGGAGTTTCGCCGGATCAGATTGTTGCCGTGACCTTTACCAATCGAGCGGCGCACGAGATGCGCACGAGGATAGACGCGTCTCTGCGGATGGAGACCAGCGGCATGTTCATCGGCACGTTCCATCTGCTCGGACTGAATATCATCAGGGAGAGCCTGCAAGAGCCCATATCCGTGTGCGGCAGGGATCAACAGATCGATTTCCTGAAACCGATCGTGGGGAATGCTGCCAGGCGCGTCCGGGAGGCTGCTGAGAAGATATCGAGAGTCAAGAACTTCATGGGAAAGCCTGACAGCGAGATGACCGCTGTGTATGGGGCCTACCAGGCCGCACTGAAGCAGAAGGGAGCTTGCGATTTTGACGATTTGATCGTGATACCGGTTGAGCTGTTGCGGGCGGACAAGGTTGCGGGACGGTACGCGTGTGCGCCCAAGCATATTATCGTCGATGAATATCAGGACATCAGCCCTGCGCAGTATCAGCTGCTGAAATGCTTGGCGCGCGAAGATAGTTCCCTTTGTGCTGTGGGAGACTCTGATCAGGCAATTTATGCATTCAGAGGCGCCGACCTTCAGAACTTCCTCAATTTCCGCGAAGAATTTCCCGATGCAGCCATGGTTGTGCTCAAAGACAATTATAGGTCCACAAAAATTATCGTCGATGCGGCACACGGCCTGATCAAGAAGAATCGCAGAAGGATAGAAAAGCAATTGACGACTTACCGGGAACAAGGTAGGGCGGTTAGAGTCGTGGCTGTGTCTGATGAGAATGCGGAAGCTCACGCAGTAGTCCAGGAGATCGAGGCACGCATGGGCGGCACGAGTCTGTACCGGTTGTCGAGCGGGAATACTTCGAGAGATTTCTCAGAGGCCACCTATTCCTTTGCGGACTTCGCGGTGTTGTTCAGGACAAATGCGCAAGCGAAGATCCTGCGTGAAGCCTTCGAAGAGTGGGGCATCCCGTGCCAGGTAGTGGGTGAAAGATATCCACTCAATAGAAGAGCGCTGGCCGAGCGCTTGCAGTCTCTGGTCGAAACGCTGTCTGCCGAGGTTGACCTTGGATCCATCGTGAGAGAGGCGTGGGAAGGGGCGGGCTCTCCTGAGGAGGGGCGTGCACTGCTGGAGAACCTTGCAGTCACATACAGCTACCTGCCGCCTCGTGATGCGGTCAGGGAGATCATCAATGAGATGAGCCTGCTGACGGCGGCGGACGCCTTCGATCCCAGGGCGGATGCTGTTGCACTTATGACCCTGCACATGGCAAAGGGATTGGAGTTCAAAGTTGTCTTTGTTGTTGGCTGCGAGGAGGGGCTGATACCCTTTACTTTGGCGAAGGACGGTGCAGACCTTGAAGAAGAGCGCAGGCTCTTTTACGTGGGTATGACGCGGGCGAAGGATGAGCTTCTCCTTGTCTACGCCAGGAAGAGGTATCTCTACGGCCAAAAGCTGTCAGGAAATCCCTCATCCTTTCTGGCCGAGATTCCGCAAGAGCTGACACAACTGGAAAGCGTGCAGGACAAGCCAAGAAAACAGAAGCGGGGGGAACAGACAAGGCTCTTCTGATCCGACCCCTAGTCGTTATATTTGATTCGTGGATCGGCGCATGGACGGCCTGAAATGAAGACTGGTTTAAAACTATAACGGATAGGACTTTCCTCTTCTGGAGGCCTTCTTGTCCATCTCCTTCCACGGTTCGGTCTTTACCAGCATGACGGAACAGGGCATTCTTCTGAGGACCTTTTCGTAATCGCGGCAGAAGAGATAGTGCTCGAGACGATCTTCCTCGTGGTGAGCCATGATCAGGAGATCTATCTTGCCCTCCTCGACTGCTTTAAATATCTCGGCTGCGGGCTTTCCATCTCTGATCGTCTCTTTAATGGCCATTCCCTTTGCGTGTTCCGCCTCGATCATCGCGTCGAAGTCACGCTTGACCTCCTCTACTTCTGCTTTGTACCCTGCCTCAAGATCAGCGAGGCGGGACGCGTAGAGAAGGCCGCCAGTAAGCTCGAACATGCCACCAATGATGTGAAGTATGCTCAGTTCCGCGCGGTAGCTCCGGGCCAGGGAGATACCATGATGGAGCGCCTTTTTACAGTCTTTTGTCCACCTGCTGACAACGAGGATGCGCTGAATATCGTCCATGGTCGCTACCCCCATTTAGACTTGTTTTTCCCAATATAAGCATTTCTCGTTCTGTTGGAAAGGAGTGTGGAGTCTAATATTTTGGTTGAAATAAATGGTAATCTGTTTTAAACGTATCAGCATTATAGCAAAGGAGGCGTACCATGAGAAAAAGGTTGACCATTGCAACAGTTGTCGCATGTCTTTTCTTCCTTACCGGAGCTGTGAACACAGCCCAATCACAGACCAAGGCGCCTTACAAGATCGGATTCATCGTGCCTCTTACCGGCTATCTTTCCTGGCTCGGAGAATATATGAAAAAAGGGGCTGAGGTAAAAGTGGAGATGATCAACAAGGCCGGAGGTGTTAACGGCCGTCCGGTGGAGCTGGTAACCTATGATGACCAGTCGTCTCCGGAGGCCGCAACACGGCACGCCCAGCGGCTCATCTCGAGGGATGGCGTCGTCGCCATCATGGGAACAGGGACCGCGGTTGTCTCGGGCGCCGTGTCATCGGTTGCTAACAAGTCGAGAGTCCCTGCCGTTATCCAATCAGGATATGCGCTTACCGAGAAGGAGACATTTACCTTCAATAATGCCCATCCGACGGATTTTGCCATCTCCCGCCCGATGCTCTATTTCCAGAAAAAGGGAATCAAACAGGTCGCGCTGCTCATGCCCATCGGCCCGCTCGGGGAACTGGGCTCCGGCATTGCCCGGAAACACGCGCCTACCTATAAGATCACCATCGTGGGGGAAGAGAAGTTTGACGTAAAGGCCGCGGATGTGACGGCGCAGCTCGCCAAATTACGTGCACTCAATCCCCAGGCGATCATGGCCTTTACTACCGGCGAGCCCGCCGCGTTGCTTGCACGTAACATGGCTCAGATGGGCATGAATATTCCGCTCGTTGTCAGCCATGGGAATGCGACGCCCGGTTTCCTGAAACTGGTTGCCCAGACGCCGACCATGGTCATCGTGCCGTCAGGCAAGATCATGGCCATTGAGACTTTGGCCGACAATGACCCGGTCAAAAAGGTGGTCGCCGAATTCTCCAGGGCCTACCAGGCGAAGTACGGCGAGCCTGCCAATTATTATTCAGGCCAGCAGGCGGACGCGGTCGCGCTGATAGCGGAAGCTCTGAGGGTCACGAAGTCGGAAGACCCGGTGAAGCTGAGGGACGCGCTGGAAAACATCAAGAACTTTGCCGGCTGCAACGGTGTGTACAACATGTCCCCTACGGACCACCAGGGCACGCGCACCGAGGATATGATCCTGCTCACCATTAAAGACGGCAAGTGGGCGCTTCTCGACTAGGATAAGATCGAGGTAAGCCTGTGAGTGAGCTCTCCACCCTGGTTCAGTTCTTCTTCAGCGGGCTTACCTCCGGTTCTGTTTATGCTTTGATCGCAGTCAGCCTTGTCATCGTTTACAAGGTCTCGCTGCTTATCTGCTTTGCCCAGGGCGAGTTCTTTGTGATCGGGGCTTTGACCATGGTCACCCTGACCTCTAAGGGCTTGCCCATGCCCCTGGCCTTTGTACTCTCCGTCCTCATCTCAACAGTCATCGGCGCGCTCGTCGAGCGCATTCTGATCAGGCCCATCCGGAATTCATCCGTGGGTAATCTGATTGTCATGACCATAGCCATCTCGCTGGCATTGAGGGGATCGGCGCTCCTGGTCTGGGGAAAGGAATCCCACATTCTGCAGCCCTTCTCAGCCGGAAAACCTCTTCATGTGCTCGGGGCAACGCTCCAGCCCCAGGTGCTCTGGATCATCGGCATAACCGTGGTTGTACTGTTCGTCATCTGGTTTTTCTTCGAAAGGACCACGCTGGGTGTTGCCATGAGGGCTTGCGCTGAGAATCGTCTTGGTGCGAGCCTCATGGGCATCAGCACGCAGAAGGCCGCTCTTTTGTCCTGGGCGTGGGGATCAGGCATAGGTGCCCTGGCCGGTATGGCTGTGGCGCCTCTCCTGTTCATGCAGTATTCGAGCGGGCTGATGCCTATGGTCAAAGGGTTCATCGCCATGTCCATCGGCGGCCTCGCGAGTATTGCGGGTGCGGTCGTTGCCGGTTATCTTCTAGGCATCGTTGAAGCTTACACGATAGGCCTCATCTCATCGCAATTCGCGGACACGATCGTATTCACGCTGCTCATCATCGTTCTGATCTTCAAGCCGAGCGGGCTTTTCGGGGCAACACGGAGCCGCGAGGTATGAAGACACTCGGTAGAATCTGGTGGATTATTCTCCTGCTCTTTATTGTGCTCTATCCGCCCACACTCGGTGGCATGTCAGCGTACAAGAGCGGCATTATGATCTTCGTCGGCATCTACATCATATTGGCAGTCAGCCTCGACCTGCTCATGGGATTTGCGGGCCAGATTTCCGTGGGTCACGCAGCCTTTTTTGCTATTGGTGCATACGTATCAGGTATTCTTACGGTCAAGTACGGAGCCTCTCCACTCGTAGCTCTGATAGCAGGGATGGCATTGAGCGGCGCGGTTGCCTGGGCAGTAGGAAGGCCTTTACTTGCTCTTAAGGAGTACTATCTCGCCATGGCGACACTGGCCCTCAATGAGATCATCGTGACGCTCATTATCGGACTTCAGTGGCTCACGGGCGGGGCTTCCGGGCTGCGGGATGTCCCTTCTTTCAGCGTCCCCGGATTCAGCTTCGACAACCACGTTCACTACTATTATCTGGTCTGGGCGATGGTACTCCTCGTGGTAGCAAGCAGCCTGGCGCTGGTTCGCTCCCCGTTTGGCAGGACGCTTGTCGCCATCCACAGCGATGAGACTGCTGCGAAAACGTTTGGCATCGATTGCGCTGCGTACAAGGTGCGCGTCTACGTCTTCTCCGCGATGTATGCATCGCTTGCCGGCTCTCTCTTTGCCCACTACATGGGGTTCCTCGCACCCGATGACTTTGGTGTGCTTACCTCCATCAATATCCTAGTTATGCTCTACCTCGGAGGCATAGGCACAATCTGGGGACCCGCACTGGGCGCTGTTTTCTTGAAGCTCCTGCCGGAGTTCACGTATCAGTTTCAGGATTACGAGCTGCTTCTCAACGGCGTCATACTCATCGTTGTGCTGGTCTTCATGCCCGGCGGACTCTTCGGCATCTTGAAAAGCGTAGCGGAGCGGGTCAATGCACGAGGTAGCGGATGAGTGAGGACATCCTGAAGGTTGTTGATGTCACCAAAAGCTTCGAAGGCGTGCACGCCCTGGTTGACGTCAGGTTCGGAGTTACGAGAGGACACGTTAAGGCACTTATCGGGCCGAACGGTGCAGGAAAAACAACCCTTCTTAACGTGATCAACGGTCTGCTCGATCCTGACCGCGGCCACGTTTACTTCCGCGGGCATGACGTGATCGGCATGGCTGCAAATGAAATATCCTTGCTTGGCCTTTCCAGGACATTTCAGCTCATCCGACTTTTCACGGTGAATAATGCGACTGTCCTGGATAACGTCATGGTAGGTGCCCACAAGATGCTCAAGCCCACGATTTCCAGCGCGCTCTTCTTTCGCGCGAGCACTGCAAGGCAGGAAAAGGCCGTAAGAGAAAAAGCGATGGAAGCGCTTGCGTTCGTGGGGCTGGAAGAGGAACGGGATACGCCGCCCGGCACACTCTCCTTTGGAAACCAGCGGCTCGTGGAGCTTGCTCGGTCTCTCATGGCGGAACCTGAGCTTCTTCTCCTGGATGAGCCGGCATCAGGCTTGAACGACGCAGAAGTGGAGCGATTCATTGAGCTCCTTGCAGCGATCAGGCAGAAGGGTATCACCATACTGCTCGTTGAGCACAATATGAAGCTGGTGATGAACATTTCTGACGAGATTGTGGTCCTCGATTTCGGTAAACGGCTGGCGGAAGGTGATCCTGCTGCCATCTGTACTGATCCCGCGGTCATCGAAGCCTACCTCGGGGCCGAATGCGGCCTGGAAGGAGGTGAAGGCTGATGCTCGTTGTGCGCGATATTCACGCGGAATATGGCAGGGTGGAGGTGCTTAAAGGCATCGCTCTGGAGGTCGGCGAAGGCGAGGTAGTCTGTCTGCTGGGTGCCAACGGGGCAGGGAAATCAACCCTGCTTAAAGTCATCTCCGGCCTGATCACGCCGCTCTCCGGCAGCATATCTTTTCTGGGGCAGGAGATGACGAAGAGGAAGGCGGACGAGATCGTCCGTGCCGGTATTAGCCAGGTACCCGAAGGCAGGCAGATTTTCGCCTCCCTCACCGTCCAGCAGAATCTACTCCTTGGCGCGTACGCCCACGGGACCAGAAGGGCGAACCTGCAGAAGCTATACGGTTCGATGTGTGATCTTTTTCCGATCTTGAAAGAGAGACTCTCGGGCAAGGCAGGGTCTTTGAGCGGTGGAGAGCAGCAGATGCTTGCCATCGCCAGAGGGTTGATGTCGCAACCCAAGCTCCTGCTCCTGGATGAACCTTCACTTGGGCTTGCGCCGCTCGTTGTCAGAAGCATTTTTGGTGTCGTGAATGATCTGCGCGCTCACCACATCCCCATCCTGCTCGTGGAACAGAATGTGAAAGCTGCACTGGGAATTGCTGACCGCGCGTATATCATGGAAACCGGTAAAATCGTCAAGCAGGGAAAACCTGATGCTCTGCTCGGAGACGATGAGGTGCGAAAACGATACCTCGGCATGTAGCACCGAGGGGAGAAAGGAGGATAAGTGATGTATTACGATCCTGAGAAGAATGACCATGGCCTGACTCATGCGCCTTTCAAGTCCTGCGTGGTGCCCCGACCTATTGGATGGATCTCGACCATCAGCGCTGACGGCATCCACAACCTGGCGCCGTACAGCCAGTTTCAGAACCTTAACTTTGATCCTGCTTACGTTTTGTTTTCTGCTAACCAGACCTCCGACGGCAGGCGCAAGGACACGGTAGCCAACATTGAGCAGACCGGCGAGTTTGTTTACAACATGGCTACCTGGGAGTTGCGGGAGGCGGTCAATCGCTCGGCGCAGCAAGTGCCTCCTGATGTCAATGAGTTCGAGCTCGCGGGCGTGACCAGGGCACCTTCGATCCGGGTAAAGCCCAGCCGCGTGGCTGAGTCTCCGGTCCAGTTCGAATGCCGCTATTACCAGACACTGAGGCTCCCGGGCAACGGGCCCATGGGCAGCGTGGATGTGGTAATCGGCCGGGTTGTGCTGGTACATATCAAGGACGAGGTGATCGGTCCTGACGGGCGTCTCGATATTCTCAAGATCCGTCCTCTGGCGCGACTCGGTTATTACGACTACACGTCCGTGGAGTCTGTTTTTGAGATGGTGATACCGGGCGGGAATAAAGACGTGCTTGCGGGGCTGGAAGGAAAGCGCCGATAGCCTTCTCCCGATAGTAAAGTGTCCTGCACAATGGCTGGAATTAGAGACAGTTCACCCTTCTTACATGTGGCTTGCTATAGCGATAGTTTATTATAGGAAACGTAATGCTTGCCACCTTCCTGTCACGGATCGGCATGGGTTGTGAAGTAACGAACGCTTGATGGCGTAAGTATACTTCTATTTGTTCTGTTGACATTCACAAATGACTGTTTTAAATTTACGTCAGCTAGTTCACTGAAGTGAACACATGGTTGAAAAAGGGGGTGGGTCATGTATGTGCCCGATTTTGATTACTACGTGCCTGACACGCTGGACGAGGCATGCGGGCTCCTTGCGAGTCTCGGCAGTGACGCAAAAGTGCTCGCAGGTGGTACCGATGTCCTGTCAAAGATGAAGAACGAGTTGATCGCTCCGAAGGCACTTGTTTCGCTCAAGAACATCAAGGGTATTGAAGGGATCACGTACGTTCCGGGAAAGGGTGTTGTGATCGGCACCAGAGCCACACACAACGACCTGGTCAATTCGGACCTGCTGCAGAAGAGGTATCCTTCCATCTCGAACGCTGCCCACTCTCTGGCTAACAACCAGATACGGAACAGAGGGACAGTCGGGGGAAACCTGGTCAATGCGTTACCGTCAGCAGACCTTCCTCCGATCCTCATCGCCCTGGATGCGCACGTAACCCTCGTCGGCAGGTACGGAAACAGGATAATTCCTCTGGAGGAGTTCTTTGTGGGGCCGAGTCGTTCGGCCATCGAACCCGATGAGATCCTCACCGAGATCGTCATTCCTGACCAGGCAACGACGGGCAGCTCCTATTTCAAGTTCGGGCTGCGCCGGTCCGGTGCACTGGCTGTTGTGGGCGTCGCTGCCGCAGTTGTTGCAACCGGAACCCACGTGGATCGGGCGCGGATTGTCCTTGGCGCTGTGGGGCCTGTTCCCATGAGGGCCAAAAAGGCCGAGCAGCTTCTTGAAGGGAACGTGGCTACGGAAGCGGCTCTTGAAGAGGCGGGCAGGGCTGCGGCGGCGGAATGCAGACCAATCTCAGACATAAGGGGCTCCGAAGAATACCGCAGGGACATGGTGAGGGTTTTCACCAAACGAGCCTTGCGCAAGGCTCTGCACCTGGAGCGCACCCCCGAGCTCGCAAAAACCGAAGGAGGTAACGGCGATGGAACGCATTGAGGACAAACACGGCGTCAAGCGCTATTTAATACAGATCACGGTCAACGGAGACGACCGGACGCTTCTCGTCAAGGCAAACATGCTCCTCGTTAATGTCTTGCGGGACCGGCTCGACCTGACCGGGACCAAGAAGGGTTGTGAGCTGGGCAACTGCGGTTCGTGCAGCGCGCTGTTGGACGGTAAGCCGGTCAACTCATGCCTTGTCCTGGCGGTCGAAGCGGATGGCCATGAGATTACAACGATTGAGGGTGTGGCGCAAAGTGATGAGCTGGACAGACTGCAGGATTCCTTTGTTGAGAATGCTGCAATCCAGTGCGGTTATTGCACACCCGGCATGATACTGTCGGCCAAGGCGCTCCTTACCCGAAACCCGCATCCAACAGAGCATGAGGTCCGGCAGGCTATCGCGGGTAATCTTTGCCGGTGTACCGGTTACGTGAACATAGTGAAAGCCGTGTTAGCCGCTGCGAACAGGCCGGAAAACGAGATAAGGGGTGTAGCATGAAAGAAGAACACGCTGTTATCGGTCATAGCGTTCCAAAGATAGATGGCCGGGTGAAAGCTACGGGTCAGGCCAGGTATACCGGTGATCTCAGGTTTCCCAACATGCTCGTCGGCAAGATTCTGACCAGTCCTCACGCCCATGCGCGCATTGTTCGTATTGATACGTCTGAGGCAGAACGGCTTCCCGGTGTGAAAGCGATTATTACGCATAAGGATGTTCCGAGCAGGAAATATGGTATTAGTCCGGCCCGATGGGACGAGAACATTTTCTGTATCGACAAGGTGCGCTTCGTAGGTGATAAGGTTGCGGCCGTGGCAGCGGTTGATGAAGAAACGGTTTACAAGGCGTTGAAACTCATCAGGGTTGAATATGAGATTTTGCCGGCTGTCTTCGATCCTGTCGAAGCATTGGCAGAGGACGCTCCTCTGATTCACGAGGAGTTCCCGAGGAACATCAACGCTGAGATCCATCAGGAGTTTGGAAACGTAGAAGAGGCATTTTCCCGGGCTTTTCACATCAGGACAGATACCTACGTGGGACAGCGCACGTATCAGAGCCCCATAGAGCCCCATTCCGCAATATGCATGTGGGACGGTGGGAAACTGACCGTGTACGCCAGCACCCAGTCTCCGCACTACTTCCAGTACTACCTGGCCCGCGAATTTGAGCTGCCGATGGGAGACGTTCGGGTTCTCAAAACATTCGTCGGCGGAGGATTCGGTGGCAAGATGGAGCCTACGGGTCTTGAGTTCGGGGGAGCTGTCCTGGCCCGTATCACCGGCAGGCCTGTAAAAATGTTCTACGATCGGGCGGAAATGTTCGCCCACAACAGGGGTCGCCACCGCCAGATCATGGAGTTGACGACCGGAGTCGACAGAAACGGCAAAATTCTCGGGTGCCACGCTAACTTTATCATGGACGGCGGTGCTTACACCAGCCTCGGCATTGCCAGTGCCTATTATGCGGGAGCGTTGCTGACTCTCACGTACGATTTTAACGACTATAAGTTCGACATGCTCCGGATCTACACAAACCTGCCCGCGTGCGGTGCGCAGCGCGGCCACGGGGCCCCGCAGCCGAAGTACGCATTCGAATGTCACCTCGACAATATCGCGCGTGACCTGGAGCTCGACCCGGCACAGATAAGGCTTCTTAACGCCAGAAAGCCGAACACGGTCACGCCCAATTCTTTCAAGATCAATTCATGCGAGTTAACGGCCTGTATCGAGAAGGCGCGACGGCTCTCGGGCTGGGATGAGAAGAAAGGCAAACTGCCCGAGGGAAAAGGCATAGGCATGGCTGTCGGCAGTTTCGTGTCGGGTGCAGGCTATCCGATTTACCGCACCGATCTCCCCCATGCAGCCGCAATCATCAAAGTGCACGAGGACGGTTCTGCTGCAACACTCTATACAGGAGCTACGGATATCGGACAGGGCTCCGACACGGTCCTCTGCCAGATGGCAGCAGAAGCGATGGGGATCAAATATGAGCATATGAAGATAGTCTCAGCCGACACTGAGACCACGCCTCATGACTTTGGCGCATACGCCAGCCGCCAGACCCTGATGTCGGGTGCGGCGGTCAAGGAAGCGGGCGAGATGGTAAAAGAGCAGGTTCTGGAGATGGCCGGTGCGATGCTCGAAGTAGATCCGAAGGAACTGGACTGTAAGAACGCCACGATCTTTCTGAGGAGCGACCCGGAGATCACCATTCCTTTCCGCAACGTGGCGAGGAAGTTTTTTGTGGACAAGGGGCCTCTCGTTGGGCGGGGAGCCTACACGCCGCCAAAGCTTGGTGGAAGTTTCAAAGGGGCAGCGGTTGGAACTTCGCCCGCTTATAGCTTCGCAACGCAGGTCAGCGAGGTTGAGGTAGACAGGGAGACCGGTGAGATCAACGTGAAGGAAGTATGGGACGTCCATGACTGCGGTAAGGTGATCAACCCGGCTCTTCTGCATGCCCAGGTGCACGGCGCGCTTTTCATGGGCATGGGCGAAGCGATATGGGAAGAGGTCCGTTTTGACAAGAACGGCAAGATAGTCAATCCGAACCTTTCAGATTACAGGCTGCCTACGGCCCTCGATATGCCGAAAGTCACTTCGGAACTGGTGGAGAGTTACGAGCCGGCAGGACCCTGGGGTGTCAAGGAGGTAGGTGAGGGTGCTACCATTCCCACGATGGGTTGCTTTGCTAATGCTATCCTCGATGCTGCCGGCGTGCGCGTCAACAGCCTGCCGCTCAGCTACGAAAAAGTATGGCGTGCGTTGAGGGAGAAAGAGGCAGAAGGAAAAAAGGCGCCTAAACCGATTGAGCACGAAGAAGGTTACACGGGAGAATTAGCCGCGTACGAAATGTAAATAAGAACAGATTAAGGTTGAGGAAAAAGCAAGAACGAAGACCTGCGGTATCTTTTTCCTGATTTTAATTGGTTTGTATTGCGTCTCCAGCGTCCAATGGTTAAAATATACGGTGTCATTCGAGGAATAGGACAAAGTTGAGGCACCTTAAGGTAAAGACCTGTTTTGCTCTCAAACCTCAACCTTTGCTTTAGTCCTTACCTTAACCTATCTTTGAGGAGATTGCGTGGCCGACACGGAGTTGGTGCGAAACCGTAAACCTTTGACGCTGGTGTTTGCTTACGTGGGCAGGATAGCGCTGCGCCTGGTGAGTGATTTCGGCGCCATGGCCATCTTCTTCTTTCTGGCCTTCGTCAACATCTTCAGACGAAAACAGGTTTTTGAGATCGTAAGCCAGACCTACTATATCGGCGCCAGATCGTCGCTGATTGTGATGCTGGTGGGGTTTTTTACGGGTATGGTGCTCGGATTGCAGCTCTTTTACACCCTGGTGAAGTTCGGTGCTGTAGGAGTCCTCGGTTCTGCTGTTGCCCTCTCCCTCATCAGGGAACTCGGGCCGGTCCTGACCGCTGTCATGATCACCGCACGAGCTGGCTCGGCCATGGCCGCTGAGATGGGTATCATGCGCATCTCGGAGCAGGTCGACGCGCTCTACACCATGCGCATCGATCCTGTAAGGTATCTCATCAGTCCTCGGATCGCTGCCTCAATTATTAGTTTTCCTCTGCTCACTGCATTTTTCGACCTCATCGGGATTTTTGGAGGATATATCAGCGGTGTTCTCCTTCTCGGCACAAATGCGGGCACGTACTTTTACCGGGTACAGTCTTCCGTGAACATGGTGGACATCAGGGGAGGCTTTATCAAGGCGCTGGTCTTTGCCGTGATCGTCTCCACTATCTGCTGCTTTCAGGGCTATTTCTGTCACATGCGATCACAGTATGGAGCTAAAGCCGTGGGCCTGGCCACTATCTCGGCTGTCGTGCTCTCATGTGTGATGATCCTGATTGCGGATTATGTTGTAACGTCTTTTCTGATGTAGGGGTGTGAATGGCCACTGATACGCCGTTAATAGAATTCAGGGATGTCACGAAGCAGTTCGGCGATAGAACAGTACTCGCCGGCGTTAACCTGAAAATCTATGAAAATAAGATTACGACGATTATCGGTAAGAGCGGCACTGGTAAGAGCGTGCTTCTTAAACATATCATCGGGCTGCTGAAGCCGGATGAAGGTACAATTCTTTACCAGGGAAAACCGCTTAACACGATGAAGACGGGCGAATGGGAGCAATACAGGAGCCGCGTGGCCTATCTGTTCCAAAACAATGCGCTGCTCGACTCGATGACGGTGTCTGAAAATGTGGCCCTTCCCCTGAGGCAGACCACGAACCTCGGCAAGAAGGAGATCGACAAGAGGGTGAGAAAGAGGATCGCGGACCTGGAGCTGGTTGATGCTCTGGAAAAGTATCCCTCAGAGCTTTCAGGCGGCATGCAGAAACGGGTTGCCCTGGCCAGGGCGCTGGTGACGGATCCGACAATCGTTCTTTTCGACGAGCCGACCACGGGTCAGGATCCCATCCGGAAGAACATGATTTTGAGCATGATTGTCCACTACAGGAGGAAATTTGGTTTTACCGCAATCATGATCAGCCATGACATTCCGGATGTTTTTTTTATCTCGGACCAGATCGTGATTCTCTGGGAAGGGATGGTCGGTTTTGAAGGGAGCTATGAAGAGGCGATCAGATTGAAACATCCGATGATCGATGAATTCTTGCGGAGCCTCGAGGGTTTCGAGGATCAACTGACCGGCTTGCTCTCCAGGGAAGCATTCAGGGTGCACTATGGGGCAATGCTGGGAGGCGCGGAAACGATGCCGGCCGTTTCGGCTGCGCTTTTCAGCGTGGAGTTCGATCTGCTGCAGGACGCCTTGGGGCCGTTGGCAGCGCTGGAAGTCCTCAGGTCCCTCGGCGAATATACTAACAGGTACTTCCGCTCCGTTGGAGGGTTCTCCGCTCGCCACAGCAGGGACGAGATTCTGACGATATTCCCTCACACCAGCCGCGACGAGGCGCAGCAAATGGTGACCGAGTTTGCTCGGCAGTTGGAACAGGAGGCTCTGGCAAATATCCAGAGTAACGCCCAAACCACAATAGGTGCTCAAGCCTGTTTCGAGGTCTACGTCCACGCCGGGGTCACGGAAGTCTCCCCTACGGACGAGATCAATCAGATAATAGAAAGAGCTCGAGAGAACCAGCACATAGTCGCAACGCACCGATGCGATACCGGAGGTAGCGCGTGATGAAA
>Ga0209039_10002513_pt1 | contig 15483 bp, 9 predicted proteins | sample BogFormECP12_OM1_FD_188238 | JGI IMG/M metagenome (GOLD analysis project Ga0209039, IMG submission 188238) | Bog forest soil microbial communities from Calvert Island, British Columbia, Canada - ECP12_OM1 (SPAdes) (version 2) | ecosystem: Environmental > Aquatic > Freshwater > Wetlands > Bog ... | reverse complement strand
CTGCCTTCCTCTGCTCCAGGCAGACGTCGATCGCACGTCTGATCAATTCCGCCACAGGGGCCCCTGTGACCTTGGAGAGGGTCTGCAACTTGGCCATCTGGCCCGATAGCCGGTCGAGCAACTGCGCTCGGGTTTTGGTGTCCCGAAGGCGGTGGAGATGCCGAGGACTTCAGGCTTCGGGCTCCGCAGCGCCAGGACGATTGCAAATGCATCGTCGATATCCCCATCGATGTCGGTGTCGACAATGATTTTGTCGGCCGATCTCGGCGGGGAGCTTAGGGTTTGTGCGGCAAGTGGCAAAGCCAGCCCCAAGTTGCTGCCAGAACGATTCGAGAAAGACGAAACTCTATAAACTACTCTGCCTCAGAATTCTTCTGTGTGTTCGGTTAGACCCGGTTGGTACTCGCGCATCCTTCCTTTGCCAGCTCGGACTCTCACTTTGCGCGCGGTTCGCGCTTCAAATGTCACGCGGCCGGCTTCGAACGTAACGTTGCGCAACTCCACCGGACCGGTAGCTTCAAACAGGAAGCGACCGTCGCGCCGGACTTCTATATGTTTGAGTGATTGATGGACATCGTAATAGGAGCCGGCAACGAAATAGCGCTCGATTCCAGCATCTGCGACGGGATCGAGGTTGCCAAAGCGCAATCCGTGCCAGGGGTTGATGTCGATCAGTTCTTCGATTCCGATCAAAACCATCAAAGCTCCCCAGGTGTAGTGGGGATCGCTCGATCCTTCCCCGGTTGTCGAAAGAAAGTTCTCGTGACATTCCGCCCGCTCGCGCCAGGGCTTCAGGAACATCTTGGCACTCGACTCAGCCAGCAGCCGGGCTTCGTGATCCCACTCTTCAATTTTGAAACCTTGATAGACCAGCCAGTTGATCGGTCCCCAGACTTTGCCGCGCCAGTAGTCCTGATCCGGAAACGCCGGATCGTCTCGGCTGATCGTAGGCAGGATCCACTCACCGGCAAATTTCTTTGGGTCGTGAAAGATCTCTCGCAAGGCGGCGGCCCGATCGGGTGGTGCGATTTGGCCCAGGAGAGAGAAGAAAATGTCGGGAGCCATCTGCGGCATGAACCAATTGCCGTCTTTCGGCGCCCAGCGCCGATTGGCGTAGGTATTTCGTGAAGCATCCCAAAGCAGGCGATTGATGCGCTCCGCCATCACCGCATGTTCCCGCGCCAGCTCTTCGGCTTCGTTGACTCTTCCCAGCTCGCGAGCCATCCAGGAAAGCACGTGAGCATCCATGGTGTAGAGGCAGTTGCGCTCGACCGTATCGAGCTCGACAGTATTGGTCTGCTCGTTGTAAGCGGCCACATGCCACCATTGCGGGCTGTCGTCGTGGGACTCGTAATAGGCGACTTGCTGGCGCGCGCCGTACGGAATCTCTGCAGGGTAGTTTGATCCCAGCTCGAGCAGTCCATTGCGGTTGCCGTCACGCCAAGGCTGGCCGTCCCCACGATCGGCGAACCACCAGCGATGATTCTTCAGGAGCTTGGCATAGATCTCGGAAAGAAACTCGCGGTTCGGTCGGCGTAAGTAAATCTTGGCGGTGGCGAGCGCACCAATGGGATACTGCGTGTGCCCCCAAGCCACTGGAAAGACCTGCGCTTCAGGGCGCGGCAGCCATTGCCCGTACTGGCAGAACATGCCTTGTTCGTTCTGCCAGTCGGTGATGTCTCGTACGCATCCAAAAGCCTTGCCTTCGTCCTCCTGACACACCAGAAGCGCGCTAAGAAAGCTGTCCCAGAGAAAATCCGGAGCCGAGTTCTGCGCGCTACTCCAGCCCCGGCTCACCGTGATATACGTGCGCTTGCGTTCGGGAGTGTAGACTTCACTCCATTCGAGCTGATCATTGATGGCCGCCGGCACGCCTTCGAGCCAACCTGCACCCTCGGGCCTCCGCCGGAGATAGGCGTCCCGATTCTTTTCGAGCAAGCGATCGATCTCGCCGGCGTCGAGTAAGCCTCCGGTTTCTTCTTCCAGCGCTTCGTAACTTTGCCCCTGCTTTCCGCATAAGTAGAAAGCCTTGGCCTCTCCGGTTAGCCCGAAGTAGGGACAGGTGCCCACGCCGGCACTGTCTTCCAGGGTGGCGTTCATCGCCAAAACCCAGCGCATGCCGTCCCGCGTGCCCGGCACCCAGGAGCGGCCGCGCACAAAGCGCCGCTCTTTCGACTCCGAATACAGCACAGCCAATTTAGGGGGGGCCGAATCCCAAGGCACGTAACATTCGATCAATAACCGCGCGGGAATCGAATGCACGATTCGACACACCACCTGATTGAGTCCGGTGCGCGCCCACTCGTAAGTAACTTCCGGACCGCCATCCGGCATCTGCCACACCAGACGTGCATAAGAATCATCGAAGGCGCGCGGCCCGACGATCCGCCACCATTGCGGCCAGCTATTACGAAACTTGGCGAATCGATCGGTGGCAAAGCGCCCAAGTTTGCCGGGTTGATACTCAGCCAGCCATGCCGAAGGCAGACTCAGGAAGCGAAAGGCAAAGATATCGGCATGATCGGCGATGAAAACCTGACCAGCCCAGGCGTCGGGCGCGAGCGGCCCGGCGAACCACGTCTCGGTATTCTTGAGTCGCGCCCACATCGTACGGGGGTCTTCGCCGGTCATGGTGGCAAATCCCAACAACCGGTAGATCTCTTCCCGACTGGCGGGAACCTCGACCGCTCTCTCGGCCACTTCAGGCCGCGCGGAGAGTCCGGCAGACGAATCCCCAGGCCGCTTCCAAGCAGCCGCGGGCAGATCGAGCAAGGCCAACCCGGCGAACGTTTTCTTGAACCACTCCCGTCGATCCATTGCTCAAAATCTAGTCAAAATCCGTGCCGTCTCATTTCCATGAACGAGAACGCACCCGCAGTCGTCTTTCATTCCGGCAATGCTCGGCCACGCTGTTTTCCCGCCATGCCCCGGATTCTACCACCTCGAAACTAAACAGCACGCAGGGCGCGGTCTCGTTTATTCACGAACTACTGGGACTTGGACGCCGACCTCTCTGAAGGGGGCTGGGCAGCCTGGCTGTATGATCTGCTCAAGCCGCACGTGCATCGCGAACTGGGCGGAATGCCGAACACAATGAACTACGGACGGGCTGTGGACGATCTTCGGCACAGGTACAGAGAATGGATTTGGGACGCGGAGTTCCGTGACGCACTCGGTGCCAAGGTGCTCGTGGGCGGCAAGCCGCACACCGCATACACGGTCTTCCATCGCAAGGATGGCCGCCGCGCGGTCGCGTTCGCCAACATGAGCGATACCGAACACATTCACTGCGAAGTTGTTCTTGAGAATGCGCCATCCGGTGGCCGTCATCTCATCTCGCCGGAGGAACCGGATTCGAAGCCCTGGCCGGGAAAACTCGACCTCGCACCGGGCTATGTCGCCGTCGTTTTGGAGAGTTGATTTGCGGTGCTATCGAGTCGATGTTTTCGCAGAAGCGGCCCGCACGCCACGCTCTACCGATGCACTGACTTTGCCCCATTCCCGCTTTGCTGCCCGGATTCCAGTTCTTGCGCGAACATCAGAAACACGCTGGCGGTCCATGTGTAAGCCGGATCGCGCAGGGCAGCCCCAGTCCGTGCACCGAAGTTCTCTGCAAAACCGCCCTTCATCACAAGGTCGCAGAAACGTCTTCGCAGATCGTTGGCAAACTCGTGGTCCCCCGCTGCGTCGACTCCCTCCACGATAAGAAAAGTGGAAGGCGCCCAAATGGGACCCCGCCAGTATCCATCCTCAATATAGTTCGGGCTGGCCAGCGGCTCGGTCGCCAATCCGTGGTCCGTCAGAAAATGCCGCGGCTTTTTCAACTTGCTGATGAGTTCCTTCCGCACGCCTTCTGGAAGTTCCGCACCCAGCATGATCGGCATATAGAGGATGAGGCTGTCGGAATCAATCACGCGGTGGTCCCCTTCGTGCAACGCCACGAAACGACCCTCGCGCCAGAATTTATCCAGCAACTTGCCCCGCAGTTGGTTTGCTCTTTCTTCCCACACTTTGCTTTCGGCGGGCTTGTTGATTTCGGATGCGATGTGCGCCAGTTCTTCCATTTGCAAAACCAGGAATGCGGCTAAATCGGGCGTTTCGGCCGGAGGCAAGGTGCGAAACACGCTCGAGTTGTCCCACCCCGAGTCGTTGCCGTGGTTGTACTGCGGCAAACCGTCCCCATCCCAGTCACGATATCGGAAATACCATTCTGTGCGCCGCACCAGTTTCGGATAGAGTTCTCTTAAGCGCGCAGGGTCGCTGAAAAACGCCGGATTCTCCTTCTCCAGGTAAGCCATGGTCAGGCCGTGGACGGGGGGCTTACTGAAACTCCATAAAAGCGAGCGGTCCGTCTGCAAGTCGGGTGAGATGCCGTCAGAATTCTCCGAGTCGAAAACCCACATGAACTGATCCCACGCCAACTCGGGATGTGCGGAAGCCAAGGCCATCGCGTTGAAGCAATGATCCCAACTCCAGACCGCCGTCATGGAAACTTTGGACATCAGCATGGTGGGCCGAGTCAGGAATCCTTGGGGCTCGACCACCGAAGACCAATTGAGGTACGCGGCCAAATCCGCGGTCGCTTGCATGTTTTCCGAAACGGCCGGCAGCCTGGAAATCCATTGAGCGTATTCGCTTCGGAGGCCAGCGAGATCCTGATCGAACGTCAGTGAAGCATTTGATTTCTTTTCGTTGCCCGCTTCGCTTGTCCGATGTGCGACCGCCCGCTTTGCCGTGTCGATATAGGAAGCAATGTTGTTGTCCGACCCGCCGGCGTGGTACGTTCCGGCGAATTCTTCGATACTGGCTTCGGCATACCCTTGCTGACCGGGACTGAAAGTGAATGACACTTTGTCTGAGGCTTGGCCATTCCAGGTGTTTTCCACGCGCAGATTCCCGCGAGTCGAGGTCAGGCGCAACGTTAAGTCCTGTGGGCTGGCCGTATAGTCCCACACTCGCGCGGAATCTCCTGCTTGATCGACCGGTTCTGCCCAGGTGGCAAAGCTATTCTCGGAAGTCGCCGCTCCGCCCGGCCGCTCGAACCGCAGAGAAACCCCGTGAATTCGAAATCGAATGCGCTCCGCTGTTGGCAAGAAGATCTCAATTTCCCCGGATGCCGCTTTGAGCGTAAGCAAAGTTGGCGTGGCGATCGCCTCGAATGGAACGTCGCGGTCCTCGTCCATGACCCGGAGTTGGAAAAGTTCCTGCTGCGGCACTTTGCCGTGGACGGTGCGAAGAAACACTCCCTCCAGAGAACCCGGCTTGCCGTTGGATACCTCTCTGCGAAAGCTCAGATACGACCCATACCGGGAGAATGGAATCCTGCGAATGTCGAACTGCGGGCTTTCAGAATAGCGACTTGTTTTTGCTGGAGATCCCGCCACCGCTGCAACTGCGAAAGAGAAAATGATCAGTTGGCAAGCGAGAACGCTTCCGCAAATTCTCGCAATGCTTTCCGGGCACCGGCCTGGAATCGTCCCACGTTTAGTCAGCATGCTCGACATTGGTCACCTCAAGTCTCTTCTCGATGCAGTTTGCGCTGTAGCCGCGGCGGAACCCCCAGGCCAGTCTGAATTGATCATTACTTTCATTCAGATTTTTCCATTAGTATAAGTGAGAGTGCCGCGAACCAGGACAACGTTACACAAGATAAGCAGCAGACCCGGTTTACCTTCATCTTGTCAGAACTCCAGAAGACCGGACGCGTTTCGGTCGAAACTCTGAGTAAGTAGCTCGACGTTACAGTGGTGACCATCCGCCGTGACCTCGACAACCTTGAAGAGAAGGGGCTCTTGCGATGCAAGCATGGCGGCGTTGTCTCCATCGAGACGTTCACAGGCAAAGCCGGCGAGTTGCTGCCCACGCTGTTCGGCGTCGGAATGGATCCGGCGGGCAATGGACATCAGCGCGCGTAAAAGCGGCGGATCTTCTAAAAGAGGTTCAGTTTCGTGCGAGCCCTTTTGAGGGCATGGGCGTGGCTAAAACGGACTTTCGGGCCGTTCCTCCCAAGTCAGCTTTCACAAGACGATGTATCTGACGACTTGATCCTCATCGACTTCGCTCGCAGAGGCCGGTACGCGGTACACCTTGCGAGTCTGCCCCGACGTTGTCAGGCCTGGACGCATCCCGTATCCGTACCACTCCCATCCCACTCCCAGACCATTTCTTATGCCCCCATGGATCCGCATCTCATTGGACTTAATCTTATTGCGCCCTGGTCCCAATTGTCCTATGCTGGCTGGCTTCATGCTGGCGACACCTTTCGGAGACGCACGCGCTATGACAAGAATATGGACACGATTTTCTGTAGCCGCGATTGGCATTCTTTGCATTGCCGGGGCGGCATTGGCTCAGACTGCAGCGGATCCTCTGAAGAAAGGTTTCGAGAATCCGCCCAACTCGGCGCACCCGCGGGTATGGTGGCACTGGATGAATGGAAACATCACGCAGGAGGGCATCAAGCTCGATCTGGAGTGGATGCGCCGGGTGGGGATTGCCGGCTTTCAGAACTTCGACGCGGCCTTGCAGACTCCTCAGGTTGTCGAAAAGCGGCTGGCATACATGACGCCTGAGTGGAAACAGGCATTCAAGTACGCGATCGCTCTTGGCGACCAATTCGGAATGGAGATGGCGATAGCGGGATCGCCAGGCTGGAGCGAAACGGGTGGTCCATGGGTGCCGGCATCGCAGGGGATGAAGAAGTATGTCTGGAGCGAGACATTCTTGGAGGGTGGGAAGCGCTTCACGGGAAAAATTGCTCACCCCCCAAGCACGACGGGCGCCTTTCAGAATATAGCCCTCCATAAAGAACTTGGGGCACCGTCCATACGGGTGCCGGAGTTCTACGCAGACGCTCTTGTCGTAGCGTTCCGGATCCCTGCAGGTGAGTCCGAGCAAGATGCCGCTCAGCCGAAGATCACGTCCAGCGGCGAGGGTTTGGACGCCACTATGCTGAGCGATGGGGACCTGGAGAAAACTACGAAAGTGCCGATTCCCGCGCTCGGATCGGAATCGTGGATCCTCTTCGAATATCCTTCGGCGCACACCATTCGCGCGGTGACTTATGTGACGAAGCACCTCGGCTTCGTCGAGGAGATCGTCACCGGAATTAGCGCTCCGGAGAAAACTCTGGAAGCGAGCGATGACGGGCAGAACTTCCGCAAAGTGGTCAGCCTGGGCAGGGGCGGTGCTTTGGAACACACTCTCTGCTTTGCGCCAGTTACGGCAAGATACTTCCGGGTGACGTTCAAACGTGTTCCGCCCCCTCCGATTCCCGAGTGGGCAGAGGGAATTGATCCGTCGTCGTTCGGCATCGACGTCAAGGCATTTGCCAAACCTACGTCGTATGAGGTTGCCGAACTGGTTCTTCACTCGGAGCCGCGAGTAAATCACTTTGAAGAGAAGGCGGCGTTTGTACCTGAGTCCGATCTTTATCAGTACGCGACTCCGCACGTGGATGCTTCGGCGACGATCAAGAAGTCAGACGTGATCGACCTGACGTCGAAAATGGGTCTCGATGGCACGCTGGACTGGACGCCACCAGAGGGTAAGTGGGTGGTACTGCGGTTCGGCTACTCCTTGCTGGGCATCACCAACAATCCGGCAACGCCAGAGGCGACGGGCTTGGAGGTGGACAAGCTCGACCGCCGCTTCGTAAAGGACTATTTCGAGAAGTACCTCGACAGCTACAAGGATACCGTGGGAGCAGATGAGATGGGCAAAAAGGGGATCCGCTATGTCATCAACGACAGCTGGGAGGCTGGGTCGCAGAACTGGACCGATAACATGCTGGCACAGTTCAAGAAACTCCGCGGCTACGACGCAACCCTCTGGCTGCCCGTGCTGACCGGTCGGGTCGTGGAGAGCGCCGAGGCCAGCGATCGTTTCCTTTGGGACTTCCGCAAAACCATCGGCGACTTGATTGCCAACGAACACTATGGACAGTTAGAAGAAACTCTCCATCACCGCGGCATGGGTCATTACGGAGAATCGCACGAATCAGGACGGGCTTTTGTCGCTGACGGCATGGAGGTCAAGAAGTTCAACGAAGTTCCCATGAGCGCGATGTGGACGCAACGGCCGGGAGTGAATGCGGTGCAATACGGCTACAATGCGGATGACCGTGAGTCAGCGTCAGTCGCCCATATCTATGGCCAGAACATCGCGGCGGCGGAGTCGATGACCGCGTCAGCCGCGCCGTGGGCGTGGTCGCCTGCCACTCTAAAGCCAACGGCCGACCAGGAGTTCTTGAACGGAATCAATCGTTTCGTGATTCATGAATCCGCACACCAGCCGCTCGTCGGCAAGGCTCCGGGCCTCACACTTGGGCCCTTTGGACAGTGGTTCAACCGCAACGAAACCTGGGCGGAACAGGCTGGGCCATGGATTGACTACCTGGCTCGCTCGAGCTTCATGCTGCAACAGGGGCGGTACTATGCCGACCTGCTGTACTTCTATGGGGAAGATTCCAACCTGACGGCGATCTTCGATCATAAAGCTCCGGAGATTCCCGCCGGATATGCGTTCGATTACATCAACGCAGACGCGTTAATCCACGAGTTGAGCGTTGCTGACGGCCAGATAGTCACCAAGAGCGGCATGCAATACAAGCTGCTCGCCCTGGATCCCTACAGCCGCCACATGTCGCTTCCGGTGCTGCGCGCGCTTTCCATGCTGGTACAGAACGGGGCCGTCGTGGCGGGTCCCAAGCCGACGGATGATCCGAGCCTGGCGGACGATCAGGCCGAATTCGAGCAGCTCTCTTCGCAGTTGTTCGGAGACGGCAGCGGCGTACACAAGTGGGGCAAAGGCACCGTGTATGCGGGCCAAAAGCTGGATGAGGTATTCAACGCGCTCAATGTGAAGCCGGACTTCGACTATGCGAAGCACAACAGTGATTCCGACGTGGAGTTCGTGCATCGGAAATTCAAAGACGGCGACATTTATTTCGTGAATAACCGCAGCGATCAGGCTACGGCGATTGACGCCACATTCCGAGTGAGCGGTAAAGAGCCGGAGTTATGGCGTGCCGAGTTCGGTATCACACAACCGGTGTCGTTCAAGGTAGCGGACGGACGCACCACTGTCCCGCTTCAATTGGAGCCTTGGGGCACGGTGTTCGTGGTCTTCCGCAAACCTACATCTGAGACTGCATACAGCATTCCCCAGGTGACCGAGACGACAGTGACCGCGATCAACGGTCCCTGGAGCCTCGCCTTCCAGGCCGGTCGTGGAGCTCCCGATTCCATCACCATTGACCAGCTTTCGGACTGGAGCCATAGCGATGATCCAGGGGTGAAGTACTTCTCGGGTGTGGGGACATACCGCAAGACCGTACAGGCTTCGACCGACTGGTTCAGGAAGGGAACGCGGTTGTGGATCGATCTGGGCGACGTGAAGAATCTAGCGGTAGTAACCGTCAACGGCAAGGAGACGGGTGAAACGTGGCACGCGCCCTATCGAGTAGACGTAACGTCCGCGCTCAAGCCCGGCGCCAACGAGATCACGATCAAGGTCGTGAATGCATGGGTGAACCGGCTGATCGGTGACCTGCAGCCCGGCGCCACAAAGTTCACCTTTGCTGATGTGAAGCCCTATAAGGTGGATTCCCCGCTGCTGCCCTCCGGCCTACTTGGCCCGGTGACAGTGATTCGCGAAGAGAAGCGGTAAGCTTTGGGGCGAGCATCCACTTTTTGAAGAGGTGCACAAGATCGTTACCAAGACTATCGGTGCGACAAACCTGACCTGGCACGTAAGTACGGCATCATTCCTGCTGCTGTAACGCGGGTGCTCTTGCGCCAGGAGCAGAGAGGATTGGTCGAGTGTCCGGGGAGACTGCGTACTGAGTCCGTATTAGCGAAGGCCGGAATCAAGCGAAACCCGGTAGTAGGTGATCTGCCCCTGCGGCCAGATCAGCGGCTGGCCGGTAGTCGATGCGTCGAAGTTAGCTCGTGCCGGCAATGTATTTGGGCCGCCGGCCCGTGGACGGTCATAACGGTCAAGGGACTGTGTCTTATGCAATTGACACGAATACTCGTAACGCTGCTTGTTTTTGCAAGCAGTTTTTGCACAGGCAAAGGAGAAGACAAGGAATCAACCAAATTTGATCAACTGCGCGAATTGGCTGGCACCGGGCATTTTGCCGTTTACCCTAATAACCCAGTGCTGCAACCGGGCGCCAAGGGCGAGTGGGACGCAGGTGCCATGGGTTCGATGACCGTGTTAAAGGTGGGGGAAGTACTCCACCTGTATTACGAAGCGTGGGGCGTCCGCGGCGATAGCGCGCGGGATTACAACTCCTTGCAAATAGGGCACGCTACTTCGCGCGATGGGCTGCACTGGACGAAGGATAAGACCAATCCCGTCCTGCCGAAGGGCACCGGCAGCGCATGGGACCGCGATGGCACATGGGATCCGTTCGTTTTGTATGAGGACGGCGTGTTCAAGATGTGGTACGGCGGCGGCATGGATCAGCATTGCGACTGGGGCTATGCGGTTTCGACCGACGGTGTGCATTTCGCGAAGAAGGGTCAACTCAGCCACCTCGGCAATGTGGAGGACGACCACGTCGTACACGACAAAACCACGGGCCACTACTTCATGTATTACTGGGACCGAAAGCACGCGCCCTCGGGATTGTTCCGCGCTCAGTCGCCGAATGAAACCGGTTTCGATTTTGCCCACGCCGAACCGATCAAGATCGGAGGTTTGGATGCGCATACGATGTATAAATTCACCCATGTGATTCAGAATGACGGCCAATGGGAGATGTTCTTTGGCAAATTTGTACCGCCCGGTTGCAAAGGCAGCAGTACCGGCCTCGCGACATCACACGATGGTCTGCATTGGACGGCGAGGAACACAAATCTCTTAGTCGGAATAGATGGCGAGGTACTCCGTCTAGCCGACGATTTGTGGATGATGTTCTATGGACGGGACGGTTTTTTTGATCAGGCCGGTCAAGACATCCGCGTCGCACTTTATAAAGGTAAGATTGCTGATTTGGCCGGGAATAAGTAATCACGACTGAGGGGAACGGCACCACGGAAGAATATAGTCTAAGCTGGTTCACCTTCTTAAGGAGACCCCGTGAACAGGCCATCACCTTTTGTCGCTTTCGTAGTATTCAGTCTTGTATTACCATCGGTCGCAGCGGAATTCAGGGCCCCTTCCACTCCTCTCATCGTCCACGATCCATATTTCAGCGTCTGGTCGGCTACCGATAATCTGACCGATTCTGAGACGAAGCACTGGACCGGCGCTTCGCAACCCATAACGGGACTGTTGCGCGTGGATGGCAAAGCCTATCGTTTCATGGGCAAAGACCCGTCGAAACTGCCAGCTATGCAGCAGGTTTCCAAACTGGTAACGCCCACGCGAACCATTTACGATTTCGAGGCCGGCGCGATCCACCTTACGCTGACGTTCTTCACGCCGGCACTGGCACACGATCTGCCAGTATTGTCGCGACCGGTCACGTACATATCCTGGGACGTGCGCAGTCTTGACTCGGCCGGGCACGCGGTCTCCGCTTATCTGGATTGCAGCAGCCTGCTGGCAGTGAACACGCCATACGAGTCCGTTGTGTGGTCGCGGGCAAGGGTTGGCGATATTGAACTACTCGGCGTCGGGTCCTCGGAACAGCACGTTCTCGGCGCCTCGGGCGATGACCTCCGTATCAACTGGGGACATTTCTATCTCGCGGCTCCGGATGCCTCGGACGAGCGCTTAGCGGCGGTGAACGGCCGGGAAGCGCGGAGCAAGTTCGCAACGAGCGGTGTATTCCCCGACACCGACAATTTGGACATGCCGGCAACGCCTAACCGAGGAGCAGCCGTGCTGGCTTCTGCGGTGGACTTTGGGAACGTAGGAACCGAGCCGGTTTCGCGACACCTCCTCGTCGCGTATGACGACCAGTTCTCGATTGAATACCTGCAGCGCAAGCTGCGTCCCTATTGGCGCAAAGACAACGCTGACTTCGCGGGCCTGCTTCGCACGGCTGTGAGCGAGTACGAACAGCTTTTGCAGCGCTCCATCGCGTTTGACAAGGAACTGACGGCGGATCTTGAAGCGGCGGGCGGCCGACAGTATGCCGAGTTGTCCGTCCTCGCTTACCGGCAGGCCATCGGCGCACACAAACTTGTGACGGATGTGGATGGTACACCACTCTTCTTCTCAAAAGAGAACTTTAGCAACGGGTGCATCGATACGGTCGATGTCTTCTATCCGTCAGCTCCTCTCTTCCTGCTGTTGAACCCGAAACTGCTGGAAGGTCAGATGAAACCCATTCTTGACTATGCCTCGCTGCCGCGCTGGCGATGGCCATTCGCTCCGCACGATCTTGGAACCTACCCGCTGGCCAATGGTCAGGTGTACGGAGGCGGCGAGCGCACCGAAGAGAACCAGATGCCGGTCGAGGAAACCGGGAACATGTTGATTCTTACCCTGGCGATTGCCAGGGCCGAGGGCAACGTCGATCTTGCACGAAACTACTGGCCGTTGCTGAGCAAATGGGCCGACTATCTCCGGCAGAAGGGGCTCGATCCGGAAAACCAGTTGAGCACAGACGACTTCGCCGGTCACTTGGCACACAACGCCAATCTTTCCATCAAAGCGACTGAGGCGGTCGCCAGCTATGCTGAGTTGGCCAGGTTAGTGGGAGACACGAATCGTGCCACCGACTATCACAATGCGGCGAAACAGATGGCGGAGCAATGGGGACGCATGGCGGATGACGGCGATCACTATCGTCTTGCCTTCGACAAATCCGGAACCTGGAGCCAGAAGTACAACCTCGTTTGGGACCGTCTGTTGGGCCTCAACCTGTTCGACCGCGGCATTACTCGCAAGGAGATGTCCTTCTATCTGAGCCATCAGAATGAGTTTGGCCTGCCACTCGACAATCGCGCGACCTATACCAAGCTGGACTGGATCGTCTGGACGGCCACCCTGGCGGATGATCCAGCTGAATTCCAGGCTTTGATTGCTCCTCTGTACAAGTACGCGGACCAGACACCTTCGCGAGTGCCGCTCTCGGATTGGTACGACACGAAGGACGCAAAACAGGTGGGATTTCAAGCCCGGTCCGTGGTGGGCGGCGTGTTCATAAGAATGCTGGCCGACCCGGCTCGCTGGCACAAATGGAGTGCGCGGGCCAATTCGGAACACACGGTTGCACAGGCCGGCACGATTCCGCGCTCCGGAGGCCGATAGACACGCAACAACAATAATGTAGACGGACAAATAGCCATGAAAAAGAGGGGGGCTCTCAAACAAAACACTGGTCCTTCGTCTAGCGGGAATTCATTAACTCGATACGAATGGCGTAAGCATACTTGCCGACCGGTTGCTCAGGTAAACGGACATGCAGACCATCGGGACGCTCTTCGAAAGACAAGCTCCCTGCCAAGCCCAGCAGTTGAATGGACTGGATCTGTTTTCCACCCCCCAGCGTCGCCGGGCTTAGGGAATGAATGACCGCTTCGTGGTTTGAAGGCCATCCTAGCTCGATTGCATACAACACGCCGTCCTTCTCAGTAAACCGGAAGTCCTCTGCGGTATAGGGCTGGATGGCTGTATCGTGAAATGAACCTGCAGCAACCTTGGTCGGACCTTCACCGTACACCTTCCAGGGACGAGTTCCGTATATAGCCTCTCCATTCACCTTCAGCCACGCTCCCACGTCTAGAAGTGTGAGCTGCACCTCTTCGGGAATAGTGCCGTCGGCGCGCGGACCGATATTTAACAGCAGATTCCCGTTCTTGCTAACGATGTCGGCAAGTTGATGAACGATGAATTCCGGCGATTTGAACGTGTCGTTTTGGATGTAGCCCCAGGATCTGTTGCTAACCGAAGTATCGGTCTGCCAAGGGAGGGGCCGAATCTCTGACAGTTGACCGCGTTCCAGGTCGAGAACGGCTGAGTGTTCTTCCATCGCAAAGTCTTTGTAATTGATCACGCCGACATGATCGCCATACTTGAGTGACGCGTTGTAATAAAACGCCGCGAAGCGAGTGAGATCTTCGCGAACCGAGGGTTGCCCGATCCACCAATCAAACCACATGATCTCAGGGTGATACTTCTGGACAATTTCCGCGGACCGGGCGAGCCAATCATCGGTCCAAGCCTCTGAAACAAAAGTGAAGTCGCTGGAAAGCGGCGTTCCGCGTTTGGCTTCGAGCCAGCGATGCGCAGGTCCATAAAAAGCGGCGTAATTCGGATCATTGACATCAGAAGGAATGGTGCGTCCGACGCCAAGGTAGAAGTTATGTTCCACGCGGTGGGAGGACGCGCCTAGATGTAAACCTTCTGCTCGTACTGCTTTCGCGAGATCCCCGACTAAGTCGCGATGCGGTCCCATTTTTGCGACGGTCCAGTCGGAAAGGCCACTGTCATACATGGCAAAACCATCGTGGTGCTCGAACACCGGCACAACATACTTTGCGCCGGCCTCTTTGAAGAGGCGTGCCCATGCTACGGGATCGAACTTCTCAGCTTTGAATAAAGGGATAAAGTCCTTATAACCGAATTTATCCTGCGGGCCGTAGGTAGCGATGTGGTGCTTGTACTCTTCCGACCCCTCGAGATACATCATCCGCGGATACCACTCGCTGCCGAAGGCGGGAACGGAATATACCCCCCAATGAATGAAGATCCCGAACTTCGCGTCCCTGTACCACTCGGGCACTTCGTATTGTTGAAGCGACTCCCAGTCAGCACGAAACGGCCCTTGCTGAATGGTACTGTCCACCTGTCTCAGAACTGCTGCGCGCTCGGAGTCGTACTTGCCGCTTGCCTGTTTCCAGACTTGATCGATCGATTGGGGACTTTCCGATGCAGTAGGAGCGTCGGAACCGGCGCCGGCGAACATGCTTGCTGAATACAAGAAGACAGGGCCGAGAATCAGCGCTAGAAATATCGACTTCACGAGTTTCACGAAGACTACCCCCTTGAAAGACAATCTGATTGAGAGCTGTGATGGACAACGCCAGACGCCCGAATACCAAGTTTGTTGGTCCATATGGTTTCCCGCAGTAATAAGTCGGTTCAGAACGATAAATCTATGGTTTTTCCGTAAGTTCTCCTATCAGATGCCCCCAAGCTCGCGATACGGGCGGCCACTCGGGATAGAATACGTCGTGGAACCAAACCTGTGGCTGCGTCCTGACGTAGGGCCATCCCATGACTGCCAGTCGAAAGTACCTCCGGCCGACGGTGCCATGTATTCCGTACAGATCAAGGGGCCCCTGCGAGCACTTTGTGCGCTTCTACTCGCCCTGTCCACGCACCAAAACCAACACTCTCGGCCCGAGATCACGAAATCATCAGTCTCCAGCGCTGAACGGTCTGTAGATTGCGCTGTCGCTCGCGGTTTGCCATGCCGGAAATGTGGGGCATTCCACCACGGGCTGCTGAAATATTCCGCTGGAGCCATTGATTTCACCGCTCCTCCCGATTTTCATCGCAATCAGTTCGATCTTCGTT
>Ga0209039_10002512_pt1 | contig 15490 bp, 11 predicted proteins | sample BogFormECP12_OM1_FD_188238 | JGI IMG/M metagenome (GOLD analysis project Ga0209039, IMG submission 188238) | Bog forest soil microbial communities from Calvert Island, British Columbia, Canada - ECP12_OM1 (SPAdes) (version 2) | ecosystem: Environmental > Aquatic > Freshwater > Wetlands > Bog ... | reverse complement strand
GGCGAGTGTGCGTATTGTGGCAGCATAATTCGCAAGCGAAACCGTCCACCTTAACTTAACGTAGTAGTATTAGGGGTTAGGGGTTAGGGGTCAGGAATTGGAACCACGGGGTTCTTCCTGAAACCTGTCACCTGAAGCCTAAAGGTGCAGGGACTTGAGGTAGTGGCGAAAGGCCTTGCCCATGTCCGGCCGTTGCAGGGCAATTTCCACGGTGGCTTGCAGGAAGCCGAGTTTGTCACCCGCGTCATATCGCTTACCCTCGAAGACATAACCGTAAACGGGCTCCGTGGCGAGGAGCCGCCGCAGACCATCGGTAAGTTGAATTTCCCCCCCGGCGCCAGGAACCGTGCTGGAAAGGGCCGTCCAGATCGACGGGGTCAGGATGTAGCGCCCGATCACCGCCAGGTTTGAGGGGGCTTTGGAGGGTGACGGCTTTTCGACCATATCTTCAATCTGGTAAAGCCGTCCCTGGCATTCGCGATCCTGCACCAAACGCCCGCGAATGATCCCGTAGCTGGAAACCGTCTTTCGGGGAACCCGCTGAATCGCCACGACGCTGTGCCCAAAGCGTTCATAGACCTTCAACATCTGCTTCAAGCAGGGAATTTCATTCACAATAATGTCGTCCGAAAGCAGCACGGCAAAGGGTTCATCTTCCACCACGTCGCGCGCGGTCAAGATGGCATCACCCAATCCTTTGGGGGTCTGCTGCCGAACATAAGCAAAGCGCACCATGTCGGAAATCGATCGGAGTTGGCGGCGAAGCTCCTCCTTTCCTCTTCCTGCCAGCTCCTGTTCAAGTTCCGCGGAGACATCGAAGTGGTTTTCGATGGCCTGCTTGCCGCGCCCCGTAACGAACACCACCATGGGGATGCCGGAAGCAGCTACTTCCTCAACCGCATACTGCACCAGCGGCTTGTCGACGATCGGCAACATTTCCTTGGGCTGGGCTTTGGTTGCCGGCAAGAAACGCGTGCCCAGTCCTGCTACCGGTAATACCGCCTTGTGAATCTTCATATACCCTTGCACCACCTGTGCTTTCAATTTTGGTAATTGCTGATGATGTGTGACAGAGCGCGATCCAATTGCTCCCGTTCGCTCTGGCTGAGACCGGCAAAGAGCTTTCCCCCGAGCTGAACGGCGACCTTTTGCGCAGCCTTAAGACATTGACGACCCTTCTGGGTGATTTGCACTGCCCGCGCCCGGATGTCGAGCGGGTCGGGACGTCGCTGGATGAACCCCATGCGTTCCAAATGAACCACGAGGCCGACGATCGCGGACCTATCGAGGTCGAGACAATTAACAATTTGAGTCTGGTTCAATGCTTCACAAGCGGCGAGCGCTGATAGGACTTCGAGGTGGCGGGTGTCGATTTGCAGATTGCGAAGCGCCTCATCGAACGCCCCTCTGGTCAAATGGTGAGCCCGCCATAACAAGAATTCGGTCCGCTGGTCCGGAGCAGCAGCAGAGGATACGTATGGGAACTCTTTCAATCGCTTAGGCATATCCAGAAGATACCTTCTAGCTCGATAGTCGGTCAACAGATAATCTGTAGCCAACGCTTAAGAGCAGCGGCGGTCTAAGACCGCGGCCGTCGAAATCTGCGAACTCTTCGAGCGGTCGCCGCGGCTCCGCCGGACGGCATGCGACTCGTGTGTTAAGATGAAAATCGCGTGCAATTTTATGTTGGTCCTGGGAATTGAATCGAGTTGCGATGAAACGGCGGCGGCGGTGGTAGCCGACGGCGAGAGGATTCGTTCGAGCGTGGTGGCCTCCCAGGTCCTGACGCATGAAAAATACGGAGGGGTGGTCCCGGAACTCGCTTCGCGGGAACATTTGCGCGCCATCGAGCCCGTGGTGGATGAGGCCTGCCGGCAGGCCGAGGTGACCCTGCGCAATGTGGACGCGATCGCCGTCACCGAAGGGCCGGGCTTGATTGGCTCGCTCCTGGTGGGGCTGGTTTACGGCAAAGCCTTGGCGCTCGCCCTGAACAAACCTCTGGTGGGAGTGAATCACCTGGAAGGCCACATTCACGCCGTGCTGCTGGAAAATAAAATGGACCGCGCCGCAGGCCGCCCCCTCCCCGAAGCGCGGCTCCCCGCTGTCACGCTGGTGGTGTCCGGGGGGCATACCACTTTATTTCACGTCACTCCCGGTTCGCCCAGCGCCGAGCCATCCTCCCCGCGCTTCCATTACACGCAGCTCGGCCACACGCGCGATGATGCCGCGGGCGAAGCATTCGACAAGGTCTCGAAGCTGCTGGCCCTGGGATATCCCGGCGGGCCAGTCATTGATAAACTCTCCCGCTTCGGCGATCCCGACGCGGTGGATTTTGGCCACATCAAAATGAAGGGGAATCCGCTGGATTTCAGTTTTTCCGGACTTAAGACCGCCGCGCTCTACCGCGTGCGCGGCACGGACCTTGCACGCGAGGCCGAGGAGCGTCGCGCTTGGCGCAACACCGTGGAGCGCCCGACCCTTGACGACCTTCGCGGCCATTGTTCGCAGGCAACGATTGACCTCATCGCGAGCTTCCAACATGCCGTGGTGCAGGACTTGGTGGAGCGCACGCTCGCCGCGGCGGAGGATTCCCGCGTCGACAACATCTTCATCTCCGGGGGTGTAGCGTGCAATTCCCTGCTTCGCCAGCGTTTCACCGATCGGAGCAGAGGATTCCACGTTTTCTTCCCTTCCCCCGCCCTCTCCACTGACAATGCTGCCATGATTGCCGCCGCCGGTTACTACAAACTTCTCGCCGGTGAGCGCGCCGGCGTCTCCCTTACTGCCCACGCGTCGTTCCCCCTCGGCGCGAATAGTCAATAACCCATTTAAGACAAGTCCTGGTTTGAGCCTGCGCGAGGCGCCGGGAGTGCGGTAGCAGCAGCTCCCGCCTTCCGCCTTTGCTTCATACCGCAATCGCCCAACAGCCAGAGCGAGAAAGGCGGTAGCTGCTGCTACCGCACTCCAGCAAGGCGGGCTTCGCCCGCATGAAGGGCGCCCACATCGAACTCCGCCCCACCAGATACGTTGGGTTGCGGCTCCGCCGTGCTGTGTTACCTGCTGGTCAACTGGGATGAGCAGTTTTGAACAAACGGCTGTACTTTTTTGAACAGACAGGCCAGAACCCGATTTGATAATCTACGGTCCTTGAAATGTCTTCGTCGGTGTACAACGGTCACAGAGACGGAGGCGGCAGTATGTTATGTCGGAACATCGGCCCTCAATTCACGCAACCCATGTCAGCAGAGTATCACCGAGCAAGCGAGGGATGAGGGGCCAGAGGAATCACCATGCCTATGCGTTTTATTCGTACGCTGTTGTTCGCGCTCTTCGTGCTGTCGGTGCCGGCAGCATCGTTTGGGCAAGTTGGCGTGGCCATTACGATCGGCCCGCCCCCGCTGCCTGTTTATGAGCAGCCTCTTTGTCCAGGCGACGGTTATCTCTGGACACCTGGGTACTGGGCTTATGATTACGACGTCAACGATTACTACTGGGTGCCGGGCACATGGGTGGAGGCGCCGGAAATCGGTTTCCTGTGGACTCCAGCCTATTGGGGTTGGGGGGGCGACGGATTTGTTTTCTATGAGGGCTACTGGGGTCCACATGTAGGCTTCTACGGCGGGATCAGTTACGGCTGCGGCTATTTCGGTGAGGGTTACGAGGGCGGGCGTTGGGATAACGGCCACTTTTTCTACAACCGTTCCGTGAACAACGTAAACATCGCTGAAATTCACAACATCTACAATACCCGTATCAATAATACCACGATGAACCACATCAGCTACAACGGTGGCAACGGCGGAATCACCGCGCGCCCAAGGCCTGAAGATGAGGCTGCGGCGCGTGAGCGACATATCCCTCCGGTAGCGGCTCAAACGCAACATACGCAGGCGGCCCGAGCCAACCCCCAGCAACGCGCGTCGGGGAACATGGGCAAGCCAGGCGTCGCAGCTACACCCAGACCGGGGGCTTTTAATGACCGTGGCGCTGTACCGGCCAGAGAGGCAGGAGCACCCTATACTCCAGCCAATCGCGGAGGAAGTCAGGCGGGTTCGGAGAACAACGCCGCGCGACCCAGCACGGCCGCCCATCCTCACGACCTTCCGCCCTTGGCACGGCCCAGCGCTCCAAGTACCGGCAACCCGAAGCTGGACAGGAACTACCAGCAGCAGCAGGATAAGCTAATCGCAAAGCAGCAACTGGAACGAGACAAACTCCAGAAGCAGCAGGACCAGGAGCACCAGGTGCTGGCGAAACAGAAGGCCGATGAAGGGAAAAAGCAGCAGGTAGAGCAGCGGCACCAGCAACAGACGCAGCAACTGCAGCAAAAACACCAACAGCAGCAACAGCAGTTGCAGCAGAGATATCAGCCAGCGACCCGGGAGCCGTCCAAGAGGTAAGAGCCCTCCGACGGGAAAGCCCTATTCGTTCATTGAACAGGCCTTCCTTGAACGAGCATTACAGGTCACTTGCTTACATAAGAGATCTTGGGGTTGGTTGCGGTTGCGCGCGCAACCGAGGATGCGCTAACGGGAACATCCACGTCGAGGTACGAGGCGATGGGGAGATTGCCCCAATGCGCGGGGCGGAAGGTCCATCTCCGCAAAGTTCCGCATGCGGATTCGAACTGCGCCTCGCCCCCGGGCGCCCACACACAGTCGACCACCTGGCCCTGGTCGTTCACCAGCAGACGCATACGGACGACATCTCCCGGATGCGCCTCCTCCATGGGGCGGACCACCTGGGGTGGTTTGACTTGGCGCAGGAAGTCTTGTTCTGGCCGCCGCGGCCTTAACCCTGCCCCCCGGTCTTGCAAGGTGAATATCAATCTCACCTCGGCCGTGAACCCTGCTGGCCCCGAGCGCGTGGTGAGCGGATGGAAGGTCCACCCGCGCGTCGCTCTCAAGGCCGACTCCGCGAGGATGGCGTTTCCATCCAGCACATGCGCCTTGTCCACCTTCCCCTCGCCGTCCACGGTGAGTTCCAACTGCACTTGTCCTTCAAGATGGTTGACCTTCGCCACGGGTGGGTATTCCGGCGACGCATGCGGCATGACCATTTTCGCCGCTCGCTTGCCGTGAATGACGGCCGGCAGGCCATTCGAGGCAGGAGCATCATCCTGCGCGCACACTGTTCCCGCTGTGCACACGAATGTCAGCGCGAGCAGGCATAAACTTTGGCAGTAATGCCCGAGCATAATCATCACCTTTGAGAATGTCCTGAGCCCTGAGCAGGCAGTTGAAAAAGTCGTTCGGCGCGACGTAGCGCCGGGTTCACCCCGCCACATCTCGGTTGGTTTCAACGCCGGATGGCGGCGTAAAGCCGCCTCTCCGTCATTTTCATCGCCTGTTGGATACCTCATTAGATGACGAGAAACGTCTGAGGTTTCGAGGTGGAGTTTAAATATTTTACGTTCCTTCTCCCCAAGCGCCCGATTCCGTTAGAATGGACGGTCTTTACGGGCAGGTGGTAGCGCGGACCTGTTCTCTAGGTCCGCGGCTCGTCCCGTATGGACAAGGAAAAGCCGCGGACCTGGAGAACAGGCCCCCGCTACACTTCTTTCAACTCGGCGTCAATCGATGCGGATCGGGGTAGATACAGGCGGCACGTTCACGGACTGTGTGGTCCTGGCCGGCGGGCAGGTGAAGATCCTGAAGGTCTTCTCCACTCCCGCGGATGCCAGCACCGCCATCGTTCAAGGAGTTCTGCAACTGGCCGGGGATCAAATCCCTGCCGCCCTCCGCACAAACAAGGATCAGCAGCCGCGGGGAAAGAGGGCGGCGCTTTCGGCGCTGGACGTCATTCACGGAACTACGGTCGGCACGAACAGCCTGCTGGAGCGGCGTGGCGCGCGTGTGGCGCTGATCACTACGGCGGGCTTTGAAGACCTCCTGGAAATTGGCCGGCAGGCCCGCCCTCGCCTCTATGACCTGAACGTACAGCGTGAGCCGCCGCTCGCGCCACGCGCCTTGCGCTTCGGCGTCAAGGAAAGAATCGCCGCCGACGGCCAGATTCTTCTGCCGATCTCAGACGCGGAAATTCGCCGATTGCTGCGCCGGGTGAAAAACTCCGGGGCGGATTCCCTCGCTGTTTGCTTCCTGTTCGCGTTCGCCAACCCCGCTCACGAGCGGCAGGTGGCGGCAGCACTTAAAAGCTTGGGGCTTCCACTCTCCGTCTCGCACCAAATCCTGCCGGAATTCCGAGAGTTCGAACGTCTTTCCACCGTGGTCATCAACGCCTATCTCGCCCCGCGCATGGGCACGTACCTCCACAACCTGGAGCACCGGCTGCGCGCTGTAAGGGTACGCCATGGCGTGCCCCCACCCCACGGACGCATTTACGTGATGCAGTCGAACGGGGGAATTTCCACGGCGGCGCGCGCCGGGCAGCAGCCCGTCCGCACCATCCTCTCCGGACCAGCGGGTGGCGTGGTGGCCTCCGCGTGGCTGGCGCAGCAACTCGGGCTCAAGCGCGCCATCAGTTTCGACATGGGTGGAACCTCCACGGACGTTTGCCTGCTGGACGGCCCGCCGCGCACCACCCACGAGACCTCGCTGGCCGGTCTGCCCGTTGCGGTACCCGTACTCGATGTGCATTCCGTAGGCGCGGGCGGCGGGTCACTGGTGCGGATTGACGCGGGCGGGGCGCTGCGCGTGGGACCGGAGAGCGCGGGCGCGAGCCCCGGTCCGATTTGCTACGGGCGCGGCGGCGCGGGGCTCACCGTGACCGACGCCAACCTGGTCCTGGGGCGGCTCGACTCCGAACATTTTCTGGGAGGAACATTCCGGCTCGATGCGCAAGCCGCCGAGCGCGGGTTTGAAGAATTTCTCGCCGGCCCGGCGCGCCATGCCGGCTTCACCTCCGCTCCGGCACTCGCCGCCGGCATTGTGGCTGTCTCCAATGCCACCATGGAAAAAGCTCTGCGGGTCATCTCCGTCGAGCGTGGCTACGATCCGCGCGATTTCTCCCTCATCTGTTACGGAGGCGCCGGTGGGCTGCACGCGGCCGGTTTGGCGCGCTCGCTTGGCTTGCCGGCGGTCATCATTCCGCCCAACCCCGGAGCTTTCTCGGCGTTAGGAATCTTGCTTTCCGATGTGGTCCGGGACGTGTCGCAGTCGGTTCTCTTACTCGTGCCTGCCGGGGGCCAGTCGCTAATACGCGATTTGGTTTACCAGATCGATCGCCACTTCGCCCGCCTCCAACTCATGGCGCTTTCCGAACTTCGCCGCGAGGGGTTTGACGCCGATCGCGCTCGGCTTTCACACCGTCTCGACCTGCGGTATCAGGGGCAATCTTATGAATTGTCCGTTCCCTTCACCGCGGGCTTTCGCCAGAATTTTCACCTCGAGCACGCCAAGGCCTACGGCTACGCTTACCCCGAGCGGCCACTCGAAATCGTCAACCTGCGCCTTCGCCTGGTGATTCCTACACCCAAATCCCGCTGGCGAGCGCGGAAATCCGGCCCGCCGCGTCAAGCGCAAGAGGCTCTGCTCAAAACCAAGCCCGTGTGGTTCGGATCGAAACCGCATTCTACGGGGATCTATGAGCGCCGGCGTCTTGCCCCCGGCGCCGTGCTGCGCGGGCCTGCCGTGATCGTTGAGTACAGCGCGACAACCGTGGTGCCGCCGGATTTCGCGTGCGAGGTTGATCAGCACATGAACTTGGTGATTCACCATGATGCGCGTTGACGCCGCAGAACTCGAAATCTTCAAAAACCTCTTCCACTCCACGGCGGAGGAGATGGGCGCCGCGCTGCGCCGCTCGGCCTTTTCACCCAACATCAAAGAACGCCGCGATTATTCCTGCGCGGTTTTCGATGGGCGGGCCCGCGTGGTGGCCATGGGCGATCACATGCCCGTGCATCTGGGTTCGATGCCGATGTCCGTCGCCGCCGCCCTGGACGCTTTGGAGCTGGCTCCCGGCGACATCGCCATGCTGAACGATCCGTACGCCGGTGGCACTCACCTGCCGGACATCACCTTGGTGATGCCGGTGTGGGCGCAGGCCACGGTGGCGCGAAGCCGCCCAGGGGTTCCGTCCCGCGTGATTCTTGACGTTGGGAAGCCGAATGAACCCCCTCACCCCCGACCCCTCTCCCCCAAGGGGGCGAGGGGAGAGGTAATTTTCCACCCTCCCCCCCTTGGGGGAGAGGGTGGCGGCCTTGTGCCGCCGGGTGAGGGGGTCTCATCCATTGCCAGCTATAAGGCGGGACAGAGCCCCAACTTCTACGTTGCCAATCGCGCCCACCATGCCGACGTGGGCGGTGCGCAGCCCGCCTCCATGGGTCTCAGTCAGGAAATTTATCAGGAAGGCCTTCGCATTCCCCCTGTGGCCCTGGCGCGCGGTGGAGAGATTCAGCGAGATATCCTTTCCATCCTCCTTGCCAACGTGCGCACGCCGCGGGAACGCGAGGGCGATTTGATGGCCCAGGTCGCGGCCTGCCGCTTGGGGGAGCGCCGCCTGCAAGAACTGCTGCAAAGATATGGGACAACGCGGACTGATTTCTACCTGGAAGCCTTGCAGTCATACTCCGCGCGCTTGATGAAAGAGGCGCTGGCGAAGATTCCGGCCGGTACGTACACCGCGGAAGATTTTCTCGACGATGACGGCCTCGGCCGGGAGCCGGTCCGTTTGCGCGTGACGATTAAGATTGGCGGGGGGAGAGCCGCGGTGGACTTCCAGGGCAGCTCGCCCCAGTGCGCCGGCTGCGTGAACGCCGTCTTCGCCATAACTTACTCGGCGGCGTTTTACGTCTTCCGGTGTTTGCTGGGTGAGAACGTGCCCGCTTGCGCCGGCCTGATGGACCCCATCGAGGTGCGCGCGCCGCTAGGGAGTGTGGTGAACGCCCGGCCGCCGGCCGCGGTGGCCGCGGGGAACGTCGAGACCTCGCAGCGAATTGTGGACGTGCTGCTGCGAGCGCTGGCGCAGGCATTACCGCAGCGAATTCCCGCCGCCAGCTCCGGGACCATGAACAACCTTTCCTTCGGCGGGATGGATCCGCGCACCGGCGAGCCTTTCGCTTATTACGAAACCATCGCCGGCGGCATGGGGGCGCGGCCTTCCGCCGAAGGCCTGAGCGGCGTACACACCCACATGACGAATTCGCTCAACACTCCCATCGAGGCGCTCGAATCCGCTTACCCGGTGCGCGTGCGGCGCTATTCCCTGCGCCGAGGGTCGGGGGGCGAGGGGAAATTCCGGGGGGGCGAAGGTATCGTCCGCGAAATCGAGTTCCTTACCGAGGTCCGCGGTAGTATCCTATCGGACCGCCGCCAGTTCGGCCCTTACGGTTTGGCGGGCGGCAAACCAGGACGCCCGGGAACAAATCAACTGACCGTGCAAGGCCGGAAGCGCAAGCTGCCCGGCAAAGTTGCTTTCCGCGCTCCCCGCGGCAGCGTTCTGAAAATCGAAACCCCGGGTGGCGGCGGATGGGGAAAGAACCGAAACTCGAAAATCGAAACTCGAAAATCGTGACGAGTTTCGAATCCCGAGTTTCGATTTTCGTCTTAAGGAGAAACCATGGAACCCGTTGATCGACGCGATTTCATCAAAGCGGTAACTGGAACTGCCGCGTTCGCGGCTTGGGAGGGCAGAGCAGCAATGCCGCCCGACGCCGGGCCGGTTTTCCTGTCCACCTGGGCCCACGGCAAGCCCGCTAACGAACGCGCGGCAGAAGTTTTCAAGAGCGGCGGGAACTTGCTGGACGCCATCGAGAAGGGCATCAACGTGCCGGAAAGCGATCCCAACGTGACCAGCGTCGGATATGGCGGCATACCCAACGCCGAGGGAGTGGTGGAACTCGATGCGGCCATCATGGACGGGACCCGCCATCGCGCCGGCTCCGTTTGCAACCTGCACATGATCAAGAATCCCATTTCTGTGGCGCGCCTGGTGATGGAGAAAACTCGCCATACCACGCTGGCCGGCGAAGGGGCGTTTCGATTCGCGTTGAAAATGGGGTTCGAGCCGCAAACCCTTCTTACTCCGCAGAGCTTGCAAAAATGGCAGGACTGGAAAGCCAATCCCCACCACAAAACGTTTTGGCTGTCGTCAGAAAACCACGACACCATCGGCATGGTGGGGACAGATGGGAAGGGACACGTCGTGGCCGGCTGCTCGACCTCCGGCCTGGCCTTCAAGATTCCTGGCCGCGTGGGAGACTCACCCCTGGTGGGCTGCGGAGTTTACGCTGACGACAACGTGGGCGCGGCGTCCGCCACGGGCGACGGCGACCTGATGACCAATTACTGCACCAGCATTTCGATTGTCCACTACATGGCGGGTGGAGCGTCGCCGCAGGACGCTTGCATGGAATTGTTGAAACACATGGTGAAGACGGTCCCGGAGAATAAGAATGCCGAGGCCTCTGTAATCGCCATCAATACGCGCCGAGAAATCGGAGCCGCGAGCATGAATGACGGCCCACACTTCAAGTACGCCCTCTGGCGTAACGAGGAGAGCCGGCTTCTGGAATCGGTCAAGCTGATTTAGCGGCGGGTGAAGGGACCGGTTCGAAAGAATAAGATGCAGCAGCCTTGATTCTCTTCCTTCTCTCGTCCTCGGGAAGAGAGCTTAGGTGCTTGGCAATCCCGTCCATGATCTCATCGATGGTCTCTTCGTATTTGGTCTTGGTCGCTGTTGCCATTTGTACAAGCCCTTACGGTAGGCACCGGATATTATAACGTCCCACCTTCCAAACGATAGGCCCGCCCGTTCGGTTTGTCAAGTCGGGGGGGGGTGCTTACTGACAACTGATGACAGAGAAAACTTACGCCTTGCTCCCCTCCACCCCGCCGGACGACCACAGCATCCACCCGAGCACGGCCCCGGTGAGGAGAGCGAGGGCCGCACCGTTTTGCGGGTAGAATGGACTCGCTTGCGAGAACAAGTCGATGAGCGGTTCCGCCACCTGCGTACAAAAAAGAACCATCAGATACGCCAGCAGGTTATCGCGAAGGAAGTACCCCACCACCCCGGCGGCCACCAACAGGGGGAGGAGAGCCATCACCCAGCCGACGCCGTAGGCGGCGAAAGAGTGGGCGTGGGTGGGTCCGAGTGAAACCAGCACCAGCGCCAACCCCAGCCACAGCCACCACGCCCGCAGTTTCCACCCCGCGCGGATGATGATGATGGCCAAGCCCAGCACCGCCGCGTACAGCAGGGAGCGGGTAAGGCTCGAAAGGAAAAACCCGACAGCCGGCCACTGGGTGCTGAAGGTCGCGGGGAAAAGCTCATCTTTGATGGGCGCATAGGCATGAAAGACGCTGGTGAAAAGCGCATCGAGGCGCGCCAACCCCGCGCCGGCGGCAAGGCTCAAAACCAATGCCACCAGGGCATCGCGGCGCCACACCCGCCGCGCGGCTCCGCTCAGAAGCTTCCAGGCGTCGGGATAGAAGCTGGCCGCGGAGCCGATCAGCAGCCAGGCCAGCAATCCCTCCAAGATGGGCGCCACAATCAAACCGACGGCAACCACCAATTTCCAGACCGGCAGTGGCATCGAGGTGTCGTAGCCGCGGTAGGCCAAGTTAAGACCGTTCAGCGCTCCCAGGAACCCCAGAATAGCCAGCAAGACTCCGAACTTCGCCGAGCGCTTCCACGGCATCTGCCCGGACCGGACGAGATTCACGAACAAAATCAGCCCGCCGGCCACCAACATGAGGAGTGTCAGAACCGAAACGCCAATCAGGATATTATTAACAATCGTGTTGCCTTCCTGGGCGCGCACCCATTCCTCCGGCAACTTGAAAGAGCGCGAGAAGCCCACCACCTGATCGCCGGCGATGTCAACTTCCAGCCGATAATGCGCGTCACCCACGTTGCGCGGGTCGCCTGACTTGGCTTGCCAAACCAGGTTGTAATCCTGGCGGGCTTTGCGTTTGATCACGTCGGAGCTTTGAAGTTCAAAGTCCTCGAGGCGGTATCCGTGCTCCCGCACAACCTGTTCCGCCAACGCTCGAGCTCGGTCAGGCGCGAGCGAGGCGCCTGGGGCATCCTCTTCCAGGCCGTGACGGAATCCGAAAACCTCACCGGAACCCGGGTCGATAAAAATCAGGTACTCCTCTTTTTCGAGCGGCCGGTAGTAACGTACTTCCCACAAGGCGAGCTTGGTTGCCTGGCGGTAGATCTGGTCCGCTTGCTCCAAGGTTTTTCGCTCGGCCAAGTAGTGCAGCGCTGACGCGTCAACGTTGTCATTGATCCAGGCGACTTGGCGGTAAGTTGCCGGGTCGATCTTCCGCTGCCGCAGAAAATTGTCGGCAATGCGCCTTGCGTCCTGCGGCGATTCATGCAGGACGATGCCCTTTCCAAATCGGTAAACAGGAATGAACGCCAAAGCGGCGAAGATCACCGCCAGCCCGCCCGCCAGAATCAGCCGCGACGGGGAAAGCGGCTGGTAAGCCAGCGGCGCTTCGGCGGCGGCGGCCTCCTCCGGCAGGGGCTCGGGGACTGCCTCAGCGGCATTCAAGAGGGTTTCTTCCTCGGCGAAGGCGCCGGTCTTCAAGTACGCGGCCAGCGCCACGATCAGGGGGATGAGCATGATCCCCGCCGCCAGGCCACCCGACACCATGAGGTAATGATTAGGAGAGCGCAGCAAGAGGAAGGCCGTATAAAGAGCGTCCACGGAGTAATGCCAAATCAGCGTGGCCAGAATTCCGAAGCGCAGCATGATGAGGCCAATGATTACTCCGCCAAAACCTACTTCCAGGCCGCGGATGAAAAACGGTTGATTGGGATAAAGGGAGTGCAGAAATCCCCAAATGAAGGCCGGAAGCACAATGGACAGAGGCCCCCATTTCAGATATTTCCGCAGCAAAGGGATGGCAAAAGCGCGGAATTGGATCTCTTCGGAAACCGCCGGGAAGAAGCCAATGAACAGGACCGTCACCCACGGGAAGCGGGTATTGAGCAAATCCGAAAAGGGGACATCCACCGGAGCCCACGCGCCCAGTTTATTGGCGGCAAGATAGAACACCGTTTGGTAGGCGAAGAAGAAAAAAGTCAGGGCGATTCCCACCACGTTCGCCAGGAAGAAAGAGCGCGTGCGCAGGCCCTGCCAACTGAAGTAGCGGCGAATCGACAGGAAGCGCGGATAAGCTTCACGATAGAGGGGCTCGGTACTGGCCATCAGCAAGAAGATGGCGGCGCCCAAAGCCAGGGCCACGAGGAGGTTTTTCACCACGTAGTCGCTCACGAAACTGGGATAGGAATCCGTGGTGTGATATTCGAATTCCGCCAGCGAGAACATGTTCAACTGGCCGAGAAAATAGAGGAGCGCCGCCACCAACGCAAAACCGAGTGAGAGGCGAATGGGCACATCGCGTTTGCGCAGGCGCTGGATCAGGAGGGCAAGTCCGGCGATGCACAACAAGATCCAGGGGACCTCGTCCACAATATTCGCGGCCTCGTTCCGGGAGCGCAGTTTCGCGTAGTCGCGCGTCCAGCCCTCGGGAATTTTTACGAACTCCCGGTAGCCGGCCACCTGGTCACCGTCCACATCCACTTCCAGCCGCACGCTGCCATCCCCCAGATCCACATCCTTCTGTTTCCAGGTAAACGAGGAATCCGTCCGGGCCGGACGTTTCTGACTGACGGTATCGACGAATTCCAAACCCGCCGGGTCGCGCCCCATGACCGCCACCAGATACTTCTCGGCGAGGGCTCGCGCCGCCGCCATTTCCAGATTCGCACCGGGCGCCGATTCCAGCAATTCCCGGTTGAATCCCACCACCTGTCCCGCCGGAGTGACATCGACGCGGAACTCTTCCTTTTGTTGTGGCTTGAACCAGCGATGCGACCAATGCCAGAGATGAATCGGGCCGCGGGTCAGGGTGTTCATGCGGGTCAAGCCTTGCGTGCGCTCGAGGTAAACCTTGGCGTCGTCATCAAACTCAAACACCGCCGTGTGCCGGTAGCCCGAGACACTCCAGCCGCGATCGGCCAGGAACTTTGTGGCCAGGGGAGTAGAATCGTCCCGGTTTACCCGGAATTCAATGGCCGCCTCGGGGAAGGCATGGGAAAAGTACTTCACCCCGATGGCCAGGGACATGCCTGCAACGACGATGGCAATGGTGATAACGCGGCGATCCGAAAAAGTCAAAGTATTTGACATGAACTCCCCTTCCTTACAACGCCAGCGCAAAGATGAGCAGATTATACACGGTTGTCGGTTGCCGGTGGTCAGTTGTCAGTAAGACCAACTGTAGCGCGGACCTGTTCTATAGGTCCGCGGCTTTTCTTCGCGCGTCGGAGTCAAGCCCCGGGCGCACGATACGCTTCAGCCCTCCCAGGGGTTAAGGAGTAAAGCGCCGGTGGGTTCGAAATCAGAGGTGTTCCGGGTCATGACGCGGAGGCCGTGGCGTAGCGCGGTAGCGGCGATCAGCCCGTCCGTAGCGTGCACCACCCGCCCCGCCTTTTGGGCGCGGGCGGTGAGTTCTCCCCAAAGGCGGCAGGTTTCCAGATCGATCCCGAGGAGTCGATCGCTGTAGTCGCGTTGGAGAGTCTTCAGCCAGGCTTCCAGCGCACGCCGCTTCGGCGTTTCCCTCAGAAGGGAAATGCCTTTCAGGATTTCGCCGATGGAGATAACGCTCGCGAAGAGTTCTTCTTCGTTGAGGGCATCCACGGCATGGCGAACGCCCGGATGCCCCTTCGGGTGGCGGAGTTCTGACAGCACGCAGGTGTCGAGCAGGACTCTCATAGTTTCACGTTGCGCATGGGGGACTTGTCGCGGTGAAGGTCAAGTCCCTCGAGGCTTGGACCATCGCCCAGGAGAAATTGCTTGAAGCTCCGGCGTTTGCCCGTCAGCTTTTCATAATCGCGCCGGGCCACCACCACCACGGCGTCGCGGCGCCGCAAGATCACCTGGGGGTCTCCGGTAAGGGCACGGTTTACCACTTCGCTGAAACGATTCTTAGCCTCTGCCAAACGCCATGCCATTGAGGCTCTCCTTAATCTAGCTAATCTAGCTATATGCTTACATATCCAGCGCAGAGTTGCAAGCGAGTCGCACGCGGATGAAATTCCTTTTCAGTTGTCGGTCGTCAGTAGCAACAAAAGAGTCGAGGATCCATTTAAACCCTGTCCGCCCGGGATTAGCGAGGAAACCGTAGCGCATCTATAACGGCATCGGCGTTGTCAAGCAATATTTCTCCGTTGGGGTGGCGGTTGGCTTTTTCTCGCGCCTTTCCCCTAGTGGATTCGTTTTCGGCTCATCCCGACCAAGGCTCGCCTCCTCGAATCTCACGATGGAACGCTGGGGTTCCACCACTCATCTATGCGATCCGCTTACTGACGGACCATGATTCACCGTTCGACCTCCCCGCCTCGTGCGGGGAGGCCCGGCGCCCAATCAGACGTTCGATCCCGCCGGGGGCGGGACCACTGCGCTACTCGGGCTACCGGACATGTGAACGAGCTGCGCATAGTTGTGGCGCGTGCGCAGCATCCAGTACAAACGGATGGCCAGGCGGCGGGCGATGGCCACTTTCGCCACCCC
>Ga0209039_10002511_pt1 | contig 15490 bp, 13 predicted proteins | sample BogFormECP12_OM1_FD_188238 | JGI IMG/M metagenome (GOLD analysis project Ga0209039, IMG submission 188238) | Bog forest soil microbial communities from Calvert Island, British Columbia, Canada - ECP12_OM1 (SPAdes) (version 2) | ecosystem: Environmental > Aquatic > Freshwater > Wetlands > Bog ... | reverse complement strand
CGGTTAGGCCGGCTTAACTAGTGCCTCGCCTGGAGCACTCAAATCTTCTGGGCAAAAGTGGAGTATGGAGCCTGCTCATCCGCAAGCATAATCTCCACACTAAAATAAAACCAAAAAGGGAGAAGGAGGAGAAAAAAACGAAAAAGATACTTGTTATGTTTGCAGTAATCCTAACCGCACTAGCCATTGTAGGATTCAGCTACGCAACATGGTTTTCATCTGTATACATAAATGGCGCCGCTACTGTGGGCACGATAGATCTGGAGCACTATAATTTCAATGTTGTTCACCAGACCACCCCAGCGGCCACAATCACACCCAGCTATCCTGACGCTTACCACCTTACGCTGACAATAAGCCCAGTTTATCCTGGTTGGAGCGCGAATATGACTGTTACTGTCATCAACGATGGAAATCTTCCACTGAAATTCTACAGCTTCCAAATGACCAGCGTTAGCGACACCAATTTTGCCAACTACTTTTACCTTGGCTTTCTCACACCGAGCAACACATACAACGTCGGCCCCACCAGTCTAAACTATTATTCGACACTGCACACTTACGAGGGCGATTGGGGTATCCCAGCAGCAGCTATAACTCTACAGCCAGGAGCTACTCAAGCAAGCACTATCACGCTCTCGGTAGACCCCAGCCTTCCTATGAGCTGGTCAGGTCAAACTTTGTCGGTAACATTCCAACTGCAAGCAACACTCGCAACTTAAAAGAAAAATCTCGTATTCGCTAAAGCGAACGTCTAAACCCACTTTCCCTTTTCTTTGAATGTGCCTGAAGAATACGTGGAACGTGTCAGCCAATTTGAAAGTGTCTGTGACCAAGATTGCTTTCCTATTCGGATTAGTGGTGACTGTTTATCTGTCTCTCAACCTACTTAGCCTCCACGGTCTGATGGCTTATCTTGTTCCCGCGATCTGTTGGGGACTTGTAGCGCTAGGCGCGATACTCATTTGTGGTCCAAAGAACATTCAGATGTGGTTCAGCCATGATGTGGTGTTTACTGCTTTGCTGATTGGCATTTCACAAATAATCGTTCTTGTCTTTGTATCCTTTTTTGCGGGGTTTGGAAAGAGTCCGTATCAATTCACTCCATCGGCGATAGCTTTGGACAGCGCTTATTTCATGTCGATGTTGCTCGCCTTTGAGTTTTCAAGAGCCTATTTCATAAAGTCATCTTCAAAAAGAAAAGTAACCATGGCATTAGTGTTGATTGGCCTTTTCTACACGTTATTGCGGTTGCCGACACAAAGTTTTCTCACTCTAGGAGGACCCGCAGACACGCTCAAGTTCCTTGGTTCAAGCGTCCTTCCAACTCTGGCTCAGAGCATATTCGCAACCTTTCTAGCCTTGTTCGGAGGACCCGTAGCGTCAATAGCATATCTAGGAACATTGGATGCTGTGCAATGGTTGTCACCAATACTTCCAAATCCAGGATGGACAACAATGGCGCTGATTGGCACACTGATTCCGGCAGTAGGTTTGCTTGCAGTGGTTCAAACGACAAGTCCATTTACCTTGATACGAAGCGGAATCCTAAGCAAATCTGAAGCAAGGCACAACGCCAGCAAAACCAAGAAATCGTTTCCAATTACTTCGATCGTAATAGTCCTTGTAGGCGTCATGCTTGTGTGGGGCTCAACAGGACTGCTAGGATTCAAGCCAAGCGTAGTCGCGAGCGGAAGCATGACGCCATCAATAAACGTCGGCGACTTAGCCATCACAGTGCCGACAAATCTGCAGTCAATCAAGCCCGGCGACATAATTGAGTATCTGAGAAATAACGAGTTTATCACGCATCGCGTTGTCGCAATTGAAAACATCAACGGAGCCACAATCTTCATTACAAAAGGAGACGCCAACAACGCGTCAGATGCTCCGGTACCCGAAAGCGCCGTGACGGGCAAAGTAATTTATATCATACCAAAGCTGGGATGGGTATCAATATACCTAAGAACAGCCGCCGAAACCAGCTTCAATTTTCTTACAAAGAACCTAAGCATAGCTCTTACGACTATGGTACTCGCAATTGCAGCCCTTTCCTTTCCAGTTTACAGATATGAAAATCAACCCTTCAGGAGGCTGAAGAGGAGAAGATGAAAAAGTTTCTGGCAATCCTAATCCTCGCCATCGTGGCCTTCAGTGTCATAGGTTACAGCTATGCGTGCACCAATGATGGAAAACAGACCAACTGCTCTTGCGGCATCATATTCACAGGCGTATCTGCCTCTGATAATGAGCTTCTAAGAAATATTGCAACCGTATCGGCTAAAATCACGCCTGACGGAGAAACAATACGTGTTTGCATTGCGAAGGCGTACCCAGGATATAAAGCAGCCATAACATTCACAATCAAGAACACGGGAACAATGCCCGTACACATCGACGAAGTTCACATCTACCAATATAACACGACAGCTCTCCAGATAGGAGTCTCCAACCTGATTACTTGGGTAAATCCATACAAGACTTTAACCGGTTCGGAAACGATTCAAATATTGAACGGAGCAAGCCAAAACTGGCAATACACATTTACAACAGAAATAATCGCTTCCTGTCAACCCCCATTATGTCCACGTCCATTGGACTTCTGGAAGTCCGAATTCTGGCCTGCTCTAGGCTGTAACAAGAACCAACAGGACTTCTGCTCTGCCACACTTGAGAATTGTCTGAATCAAATCACTGTGCAATCCAGAATCTTCAGGTTTACGGGAACACAAAACCAAAAGCTCACACAAGCCCTAAACATACTACAAACACCCTCCACGAGCATGGAGAGTAAATTGAAAGCTCAACTCTTGACCTTATGGTTAAACTATGCTGCAGGATGGACGGCAGGTCATACACTTCAGGGAATGACTGACAAGCAAATAATTGACGGTTCAGAAAATGCTTTGATTAACAAACAGACCCAAAAATACGGATACTGGGAAAACTTGTGCGAAAGTTTCAACACCCAATGGTCCAGTTGAAGAGTGCGCTAAGCAACTGATGCAATCAAATGCAAGGAAAACATTTTAGAAAGAAACACACTTCACTAGCGCATAGTAGGCTGCAAAATGCACATGAAACTGCCTGATAAGAAATTTGCTCCAATTGCAATATTCCTAGTTCTGACCCTAATTGCTCTAGTCACAGTAATCGTTGCTCAACAGAATCCAACACAAGAACAGGTGGCAAACACTGAATGCACCTATTCAAGCAGCGCCGTCTACGACTATGTTGCAATGCTTGGGCCTAACACGATATATGGCAATCGCACATCGATCGGACCGAATGATGGTACTTTGTACACACTGTTGACACAGCAGATCAACATGACGCTGAACTACAGTTTCGTAGCAAGCTTGCCGTCTCAAACAGAAATAACCTACAGCATCGAACAAAACGTTCAAACTGCAACATGGCAATATCCAATAATCCAAACACTCCCAGCCACGAGTAATCAATCACAGATCGAGATTCAACTCCCACCTTTCAACAGAACTGAAATCGAAACACTGAAAGGGCATATCGAACAAGAAACAGGAACCGCCTCAGCCACATATTCTTTCCAGATAGTGCCTACATTCATAATCAATGCTAACACGTCAGCCGGCCCAATTTACCAAACATTCACACCAACGCTCACACTGGATATAGGACAGACAGATCAAGGCAACACCATAACGATAAACAATCTTCAACAAAACCAAACAGGAGCAATAGCAGAAACTACAGGAGCAACCCATAATGAAGCTATCTATGAACGATATACTTCCTACATATTCCTAGCAGCCTGCGTTTCCGGCCTCGGTTTCTCTATCTATCGTTATGACAAAACTCACGTTTCAATTGTCGGATTCGATATAGAAAAAATGATGGCCCCCTACAAAGACCTTGTTATCGAAGCCAAGGAAATGCCGGAGTTTACAGAGGAAACACCAATAATCACCGTAAAAGATATTGGAGAACTTGCGAAGGCAGCTGAAGTTCTGGCTCAACCAATATCTCATCTGCACGATGGCACTGAACACTCATTCTGGGTATTTGATAGTGACATCATATATACTTACAAAATATCGCAGAAAGAGCCTATCCAAAATGCAGGGCCCGTTCCAGAAGAAAAACCTGTATTGCGTGACAAAACTGCAGATAGCAGTCGTCCTACGACAGGTTAGATTAGCACGCTCCAGAGTGTCGCGGGAAGAAGCCCAAACCTTTGGCATATAAGTCAAGAACCTCAAAAAACAGGCGGGCGCGCTAAGAAAAAAGCTAAACCCATATGTCCATCCTTTCTAATATGCAGCATCTTGCTGCGTGTGCCAGTGAAGATATTGGAATCGAAGAAGATACGTGGTTCCAGAAAAGACGACGAAGAAATCTTAGCTTACATCCGAGAAAAGGGTCTGGTGGAACGCTTCGAAATTGTGCCCAATTATTGCTCTCATAACGACCCGATATTGCGAGAGCTTGTTCGTGATGGAAGGATATTCACATTTTCTTTACAAAAGGGTGGGAATTCTCATTCACCTTTTTCCGCAGAAGAATTGTTTGACGGATTTGGTATGCATCGATACTATTACATAGATGAGCAGAAAGCTGCTGATGTCATCACAAAAAGACTTAATCTATCTTCAAACATGACACACGATGAAAAACACAGTACCACACAATACTTAAGACGATGTTTGCCAAGCAAACTCTTCCATTTAGTTTATGGAGCATATGGCAACACATATTCAATCCACTGGAAAAAACAACCCGTTAACACCGAAGCACCCGCCCCCGGTAAGCCAAGGTTTTCAGAAGAGCAGCTTATTGCAGCGTTGAAAACCATCGGTCACCCAGCAACAAGCGGGGAGATTAGCGACGCTTTGGGGCTCCAAAATGCTGAGTTGGGCAAAGCCTTCGTTCGACGCGCGATGTATCGATTGATCCAGAAGGGAAAAGCCAAAAAAATCATAGCTAAGACAGGAGGAGCAAAGCTGTTATACGCTTTGCCGTAAAGCAGAAGCCGTATTGCTTAGATTTTTCCGTGGACTTTCTCTGTTATTAGGCTTATTGATTTGGCATAGTCCATGAAGGCTGAGTTAGAAATAAACAATCTATTCCCCAAAATCCACAACAGGCTAAAGCTCCAGAAGAAATTGTGTTTCCGCTTTTGATTCTTATTTCGTCTGTGAGGTTTTCGAACAGTGGATATTTTTCTATTTGTCTTTCTCTGTTTTTAACTGTGAAACAGCCTTTTGCCATCCCTAAATAAGAGCCGAAGCCTTCCAGAGCTATCTTTACGGTTTTAGTCTTCATTTTCAGCTCTTCCCATTATAATAAGGTTGAAATGTGGCTAATATACGCAGATAGAATAATCTTCTAGGGGCTCAATACGACCAATCTTCCTCATAGGGCTATGAAAAGGTTTTCTTCTTCACAAGCTGTCGATTCATCCTACGACATCGGGAATAGCAATGAAATTTCCTTCAAGAAAGGGTATTTCGTCAATCCTTTCCATGAGTTCCAAGGTTTGATTGACCACTTCCACTATTTGGATGAACTCCTCTATTTCTCCGCTTGTCATTTCCTTCCTCTTTCGGCTCTTTAACCACTTGTCTAAGACCTGATAGCCGCCTATGTGGAACTTCCATGCTTTCTCGGGAACTCCCTCAAAGAATTGCTCTTTGTTTATGAAGAGTCTGCCACTGTCCCAGTTAACACATTCGACAACGTTTGAGCCTTGAATATAAAATCTTATGGAAGAACCCAGCTTCTTCTTCATTAGATGGAGACTGACCAAGCTTTGCCCGATTTCGGACAGAGATTTGAAGGTCTGATATTCTTCTGTAAAAGGGACTCGCGGAAAATCACTTCTCAAGAATTGACTGTATATAGTGCGATAGATGTTTGAGTGAAAAATTGCATACACATAATAGAATATCTCTTCAGGCGTGACTTCTCTTTGGTAACTGGTTTTCAGTTTTCCCAAGACAGAAACTGGAATATTCGCCGCTTTTTCTGACCCATTATAAAGATAAAGGGGATGGATTTGAACAATGCCTTTGCTACTTAGCATTGCCCTGTTGTCAACAATGGATTCCGAAACAAAAAAGTGAGTATAATCTTCGTCTAATGAAACTTGTCTCATTGTCAACAAACCCAGATTTTCTTTCATCATATGACTCATAATTTCCAAACGCGGTCTGCACATGAATCCCCTTGAGCGCCCTGTATAGTAAGTGTATCTCTTGTCAAACGGTCTATAGAGAATAGGAACAATCTTCTCTCTCTTCAGTCCAGTCTTTCGTATGTCCTCTTGAGCCAAAGAGACTTTCCATTCTAGTGCATCTTTCCCCAGATGGTAAGTGGTTCTAGCTGATTCGGCATCCATGGCTACAAATTCGGAAACAGTTCTCCAGACTTCTTCAGGCGTCCATTTGATAGTTAAATCATCTCTGGAAGTGACGATTCCTATATTGTTCATTGGGAAGATGTCTGTAATCTTCCAATAACTATAGTATTTTTTCCGTAAAGATGAATCCTCAGGGACAAGAAGGTAACTAGGTGATTCTGGTTTCAATGTTTTCCATTCTACATTGGTTATGTCGTGTCTGTCAAGCCAATAGTATTTGTCTTCCCGCTTTCCGAAGAGTTCGGAATAGTAGACCGCCTTATTTCCTGACCCCTTGTTTTTTACGAAAAGAGCAATTGCAACGCCAGGTCTGATGTCAAAAACGTTTTCATCTTTACTTCCATCGGGGCATTTTTCTTTCTTAAGACTGCTGCCATGCAGGTTCAAAACGTATATTCTGTCAAAACTATTCAGCAAGGATTGTCTCATGCCCCTAAAAGTGGGGTTATCCAGATAACTGTGATTCGTGATAAACCCTATTACTCCTTCTCCTGCAGCGTCTATTTTCCATTGAGCGAATCGAATGAACTTGACATAATCGTCTTGCAGCCATTTCGGATTCCTTTCACCTAATGGTTTTCCATCAATCTGGTAATATCCGTTGTCTTTAGTGCCATTTTCAAGCCGATAACCCTTTTTTAGCAAGTCTTGAATCCACTGTCCTCTGTTTGCTGACATTCCCCGATATGGGGGATTGGCGGTTATTACAAGAATCTTCTTTTTCAGTTTCAATTCGTTGGCAGTCTTGCTTTCTTCACTTATCTCCCTCATGAATGCCAACAAACCGTGGCTCTCAAAAGGTTCCAAGGTATTTGCGAGATAAACTTGATTCCTGTCATTCTCTTTGAGTTCGTAGAACCATTTCCTCAACGATAGGGACAGTTTAAGATGTGCTATAATATAGGGCGTTATCAGAATTTCGATTCCGTAAAAATCTTTCAGTATATGATTTTCGATTTTTTTACGTATCAGTCCTCCCAAGCCTCTGTTTTTCAACTTGACAAGGGTTAGAGTATAGATAAGCCAGAGGAACGTTCCCGTTCCAACCGCTGGGTCGAGAACAGTGACATCATCTTCAGCAAAGCCGTTTGGCTTGCCAAAGTCGTTCTCAAGAAGTGAATCAATAGAATTCACAATGAAATGGACTACAGGTCTAGGAGTATAGTAAACCCCCAGGTGCTTTTTCTTTTCGGGGTCATATGCAGAAAGAAAGTCTTCATAGAAAAATGTGAACGGGTCTCTATCTGTTTTGCCTCTGGCATCGATTTCTGACAAAATATTCTGCATGTCTGAGGCATTCAATACGTCAATTGCTTCGTCTATGACCCATGATATTTTTGAAGGTACGGAATCTCCCGAGATGTTAACGAAGATTCTTCTTATTACACCGATACTTCGTGGAACATAGGATGCTGCAGAGTTTCTGTCCAGATTTGTCGGACAATTCATTCTTGCTAGAAATAACCCATAGGTGATTGTTTGGGAATATGCATCGGCGCAATCATCTAAGCTTATGTCTTTTATTAGCTCCTTGGTTCCTTCATAGAAGTCATAAACGGATGAAACGGATGCATTGTTCTTTACACTTGATGTGTCTTCTTCTAGTTGCTCCTTAGCAAGTTCTTTCAGTAACTTGGCTTTTTTCGAAAGCTCGAACGACAATTCCTCAGGAGACTTGATGGTTGGCAGATTGTAGCTGAAGAACGTCTCCATCAACCTGAGATGCTCTTCCACATTCTTGTCGTGTATTACAAACTTGGAATCATCCAAATCGGACAAATTAAACAAATCAAAATCGAATACAACTTTGCTTTTTTTAATCAGAATGAAGCGGAAGTAGTTGGTCAAAATCAAGTTATCGATACTGTTCTTGTATTTTTCAATCTGGTCACTCTTGAGTTCCTCATTGAGGTTCTTGTTCAAATCTTTGGTTTCAATATAGCCCACTTTCACATTTCTGCTAAATGCCTTGAAGTCAGGAGCCCCCACTTTCTCCGTTCTCTTGGGCTCTTGTATCAAGCTGTAGTCTTTGTCGAGACCTCGTATGAAGTTCTCTAATGGCGTCCTCAAACTGAGTTCTGTATAGTCTCCTGTAAGATACCTAGCTCTTATTTCCCTGAAATATTCTTGAAAGTTCCTAGAATCGATTGACCCTTTTGCAGCTTTATAAGCCATAGTCGATTCCGCTCAAATCTGTTCTGAGGCTAGTTATCATGTCTACTGTTAGTTTAAGATTTTATGGTTGGTTTGGATATGACTTTACCCCAAATTCATGATTAGCGCGCGCGTATTAGCCCTCACACCTACATTGTTTGTCCCTGTCACATCGTCAGTTTGGTTTGGGATAAAGTTCTATCCACTCACAAGAAAACGACGGCGACCACGACGGGGACTACGAACTACGGCGACCACGACGGGTGACTGTTAGAAAGCGAAGGTGGAAAGGACCTACATAGGTCTTATGATGACCTGATAGAAGGGTGTATGTCCGCGCGCTTTGTTCTGTCAAGGCATTTTCCTGATCCAGTACAGGTAGATTCCTTGTGAAGAGTAGATTTTGCCAATTAAGTCAGGACTGACTTTTTTGATTTTGACGAAGGGTTGCCTAACAAATTCTGCAAGATAGTTCAGCAACACTTTTCTTTGTTCTTCGTTCAAGTGGCTGAAGAATTCTGTGCAGTAGGCTTTAGATCTGGCCAGCTTGGATTCGAAGCCATGCTCGTCTAAGAACTCTTGGATTTTCTTGTCCGTTGCGTTTTTACTTCTTTCATAGTCGACTCTTAGCATGCCCGCTTTTTCGAAGAAAGGATTAAACCTCGCCATGACCGCCAGAACCTCAACGACTTTTGCATTGACTCTTGTTAGTGTTTCTTTCACCAGAAACTCGCCAAGCCCAATGCCTCTGAACTTGGGATGAATGATGATTCGGCTTATCCTCGCAATCTCCTCATTAATCAGTTGGGCCCTACGCAAATCACCAGGTGTGAACACGTATCTGTCGCCGAAAACCATGTTTCTCGGCTTCAAGTTAAGAAAAGATTGAGAATACACGATGACGCCGATAAGATTTTCACCATAAAGAAGTCTGTAGCATTCCTTCATTCTGAAACTTCTTGATTTTTCTTCATTTTTGCTTTTGTAATGAAAACGTTTCAGCTTCTCATAATCTTCCCGGCTTCCCTCCTCTATCTTTACATTGCTCAAGATGCTGCACTTCTTAGACTCGACCGCGTTTTTGGCGATGTGAATTTCCTCTTCGAAGCCTTTTCTTACCAAAACATCTGGTTGAAAATCATCCGTCAAATCTTCATGCGCGGTTGCCACCACAACGGTCTTGCCTAATTTCCTTGCCAACTTTTGAAACAAGAAGGCGACGACTCTCGCCATTACACGATCAAGTGAAACACAGAATTCGTCAACCAACCAAACATTCTTACTGTCACTATTTACAAGTTTTGCCAGTTTGTAACGGTACTTCTGACCCTCACTCAACTCCTTGAACTTGCGCAGGAAAAGAAAAGCATCATTCAACCCGCAGAGGCTCAGAATCCGTATAGCTTCTTTAACGTCTTTGCCGACGCCTTCTATGAGCGATTCTTCAGGATCAACCTGCAAATCAGACAGTTGAATTGCTTCCTCTCCAAAATAGTCTTTGAAAGCCCTGAGAAGCAGAGTCTTTCCCCCGCCGGAATCGCCGGTAACATAAATCAAATCGCCTCGTCTGAACTCGAGAGAAAAATTTTTGAAAACCACGAATCGCTTGGCCTCATCAATACCAAGTCCAAACGCCTCACATACAGCCAGAGTCCTCTCGGTAACCTCGGTCTTCGTCGAAAACTCGATGTCACATTTCAACGTTAAAGATTCTCCGCAACTCTGCTCCAAGCCACGCTCAAGCTTGTTCTCTTCCACCGCAGAATTGAATTTCTGTGCCAGAACTTTCAAATCCGTATCACTGTAAACAACTGGTTCCCTGAGCTTCAGCAAATTATCGATGCGCCCATTCGTCTCATTGACTAAAGCCTTCAATAACTCCCGTCCGTCGCCGCAGACAATACGATAATATTCCTCAGCATCCATGAAGAGATCATGTTCGCCCCTGAGCTTATTCATAACTTGCCTAACCAAACGCCTGTCCACATCGTCAACAGGCAGCCTAACAACGCTGACCTGCTTTATTCCGAGGGCTTTCGCAGCCTTCAGCCTATGCTCGCCGTCTGCAATCAGAAAATCTTTGTTCGTAATTATGGGTACAACAAACCCGAAACGTTGAATGCTCTTCTTCAACCCTTCAAATCGACGGGGCGACAAGTGGTTAGGATTCTGACTATCAACCTTGAGTTCTTCCACTGAAACAAACTCCGCAGAAGGAACCTTGACCTCAGGCTCATTCACTCTTTCTTCTCCTCGTTCACCCCAAAATCATACTCGCTGAAGCCTCTGGGTATCCGGTAAACCGTGTCTTTCCATCCTTTTTCATTCATGTCGCGCAAAAACTCTTCACGATCCTGCACTGACCACTTTCGCACGTTGCTCACACACTCGCATAAATCCTCAAGAAAATTGTAGAAATGCAGCTTCAGGAACCATTCCTCTACCTCGCCTCTAGCCAGAAACCCACGAAGAACAACCATGAACAATTCTGTAACACGCATACAAACAATTTCTCCAGCCTTGAGCAGCAACTCCATATCCGCCACCAAAACATCAGGAGGCGGAGAAAACCCATATTTCTCCTCAATATCCCAAATCCTTCTAAAAAGCAACTTCTCGGGATCGCTAAAAGAGTCAAAATCAATCCTCACACCCTCGGATGGAACGGGCTTCAGCTTCTCTTCGAGCGAACCCACTTTTTTCTCTAAGCGTCCAAATCTCAAGGTACAAACACACCCTTCTTCACCTTGTCTTCCAAAACCTTCAAACGACCAAGAACATCAGGCAAAACCGCCGCTTCAAAAAATGCCGAATTAGCTTTCAACATAACATTCAACGCTCCAAGCTGACACGCTTCCTCATCCATCGTCAACAGTCGAATACTCGCCTGACGATAAATCTGCTCATAACGATTAACAACCTTCAACAACAAACCTGCTGAATCAACAATGCTCTGCACAACAGGCTGCCACTCCATCCTCGTCTCAAAATCATTATACACCGTCCGCCTAGAACACCCACATTTCTGACTCAGCTCCTTCACAACCTCCACACGCGCAAACCCCAAACCCTCAAGCTTCAACAATTCCAACCGCCTAGAAACCGCATCCAACCTACCCAACCCTCCCCAACTTCAAATCTCCATCAACCATCAAACAACACAAAGACTCATCAAAATACAGCTCCCCTAAAACGCGCGGTTGAACAATTAACATGATTAACTGAAGTCTCAAAGTTTTAATAAAACATGATGTGAAATTCAATGATGCGCCCAACATTTCAGTAGCTGAACTCCTAAAAATCAAAGGCGAATGGACCAAAGGCAAAGATTTTGCAGAATTCGTTTCCGAGAAACTAGAAGTCTCAAGCAGGCATGCCTACACTCTAATCAAAAAGGCCGCGGACAAGAAAGAAATTCTCCGGATCCTACTTCCAGACAGAACAGTCATTTACGGACTACCAAAATTTGGATCATCTGCAGAAGCATTCACTAGCCAAAGCAAGAATATTTATCCAAAAATGAGTTATGAGGTGACTCAAAGAATAACAATAGACTTTCAGAATGGAATCTATATGCCTCCAAGCTATGACCGGCGACTGCCCACGGTAGGCTTCAATATAATCAATCAAAACGAGTTCCCCATCAAAGCCCGAATCAGAATAAGAATGATCTTGGGAGGAAAAGACAAAGGACTAATCCCTGACCCACAAGGCTACTACAACGGCAAAACCGCGCTGCCCTTTGATCCGGTCCCAGACGGACTCCAAAACGGCTCCTTCTCAGTCCTCAAACAATGCGCCGACACCGACAAGAAACTCACCTTGCAAGTAAGCATCCTCGCAACCGACCCCTCCGGCGGCACACACGCATTGTCGCCGAAAAGCTGGACATACAACAGAAAAGAAAACTGCTGGTTCCTCGAACCAAAAACCTTCTTCGAAGAGCAATGGCCCCAAACAACACAACAGACCAACTAACACGCTTCTTCACAAACCACGCCCAAGAAACCCCAAATCCTCGAGCAATCACAAATCCAACCCCCAAGAACAGTTATCCATCCTATTAACCACCCCCAGATTGCAACTTTTCTTCAATCACTCTTTCAGCAAGCGCCCTGCAAGAATACGAAAGAAACAGAAACATCAGGCCGATGATAGAGCTAATCCTCAAAGAGTACAAATCCTTGAAGAGACTCCTCAAGAGGTGACTACAAAAATCAAAAACGTAGTCACCCCAGGCGCAAGTGTGTTCGCGCGCGCTTCCATAGTCGTATCCACTCAGGAAGAAGCAGAAAAACTTATGACTTCAGGCCACGAGTTCCATTAATGGATTCAAGAAGGTATGTGTTCCGCAGAAAAGTGGTAGCTCTTGACTGAACCAAACTCATTCTACTTCAACAGAGAGACTCAGAAATTCCAGTGGGAGAAACCAACGGGCGAGTTTCAGAACTCATTCTGTGAGATTCAGAACACATTCGCTGAAATGTTTCCCATGTGGGTTGGAAGAATCCTCATCACAGCGGACACGGAAAAATGGGCATTGAAAGCGGTTGAAGTCGCAACTGGCCTGGCAACAAGCGTTATTATGTCTCCTGCAGAGGCCGGAATCGAAAACCTTGTGCCAAAGGAAAAGACACCTGACGGCCGAGTCGGTGTTCACATTCAAGTTTACAATCGTAGCAGGTTCGACCTCAATGGTCAGTTGATTCTCCGTATAGGACAATGTATCATGACTTGCCCAACCACATCGGCCTTTAACGCGTTGCCCAACGCAAAAAGAACATTGAAAATCGGCAGAAGCCTACGCCTGTTCGGAGATGGATTCCAAAGAAAAGGCTTAGTTGCAGAAAGAAAGGTTTGGAAAATTCCAGTGATGGAAGGCGACTTCATCGTTGAAGACCGATTCGGCATAGCAGAAGCCATCGCAGGCGGAAACCTCATCATTTTAGCCAAGGACAAACCTTCAGGCCTAGCAGCCGCTGAAGAAGCCGTAAAAGCCATAAAAACTGGAAAGAGCGAGGTAATAATGCCGTTTCCAGGAGGAATCTGCCGTTCCGGATCAAAGGCAGGTTCCCTCAAATACAAACTGAAAGCCTCAACAAATCATCCCTTCTGTCCAAGGCTCAGAGAACTCGTTCCAGACTCGCAAGTGCCCGAAAACGTGAAAAGCGTTTACGAAATCGTCATCAACGGCCTCACACTCGAAGCCGTCAAGAAAGCAATGAGCGACGGATTGAAAGCCGCAGCAGCCATGCCCTCAATAACAAAGATTTCAGCAGGCAACTACGGAGGAAAAATAGGACCCTACAAAGCTTACCTGAAAGAGGCTTTCTCAACCATCTGACCAAAGCCTGTCCCAAAATCTTATCTGAACCCTCAAAGTAGCTCTATAACCGAAACATAAACGTGAAAACCCTTGAGCAGCAGCACATCAAAAAAGACCTCGCTGGAACTGTTCAGACTAAAAAAGACACTCCAGACCCTGGCAAGCAAGGAAGGCCGCGGAACCGAACTGGTCTCGCTGTACGTTCCGCCTGGAAAACAAATAAGCGACGTCCTAAACACCCTCAGAGACGAATACGGCACGGCATCCAACATAAAATCCACAACAACCAGAAAAAATGTTATGGACGCCATCGTCAAGGTTCAACAACGCCTCAAACTATTCAAGGAACCCCCAGAAAAAGGACTAGTAATTTTCTGCGGGGCCATCCCACAGAATGGCGCAGGAAGCGAAAGAATCGAAACCTACGTCATCACGCCGCCTGAACCCATACACATCTACCTCTACCGCTGCGACGCCAGATTCCACACAGAATACCTGCAGGAAATGCTGCGCGAAAAAGAAACCTACGGCATACTCCTCATAGACTCCTCCGGCGCAACACTGGCCACACTCCAGGGAAGAAGACTCGAAATAGTCAGAGAACTAACCTCCGGAGTCCCAGGAAAAACCCGTGCAGGCGGCCAATCAGCCAGAAGATACGAAAGACTCAGAGAACAAAGGCTACAAGAATACTTCACCCGCGTCGGCGAACACGCCAACGGAATCTTCCTGCCCATAGAAAACCTGAAAGGCATCATTCTTGCAGGACCAGGCCCCACAAAATACGATTTCGAAAAAGGCGAATACCTCAACTACATGCTGAAAAACAAAATCATCGACACCGTCGACACAGCTTACGTGGAAGAACAAGGCGTAAAAGAAGTTGTGGAAAAAGCCCCCGAAGTCATGCGAAAAGTACGCTACATAGAAGAAAGAAGAATAATGCAGCAGTTCCTCTACGAAGTCGGACACGACACAGGAAAAATCACGTACGGAGAAGAAGAAGTAAGAAGAGCACTCGAAGCCGGAGCCGTCCGAACACTTTTGCTTTCAGAAGGACTCGAAATGACAAGAGTCACCGTGAAATGCAACGCCTGCGGCTACCAGGAGCAAAGCACAATCAAAAACCCAGCACTCAACAACTTCGAACAAAGCCTCACAGGCAAACCCTGCCCAAAATGCAAAGCCCCCGCCCTGGGAATAGCAGACAAAGAAGACGTCATCGACGACTTCGCCAAAATCGCAGAATACACTAACACCGAAGTCGAAATCATATCAACCGAAACGGAAGAAGGACAAATGCTCAAAAACTCTTTCGGCGGAATAGCAGCAATACTGCGCTTCCAAATGCACGAATAACAAGAAAACTAGAGCCCCAGAAGCAGCCCTTCAACATCACTCTTTTCAACGCCCGTTATGACCAATTTTTTCTGTCGAGAAGAAAAACCCGACACAAGCTCCACTCGCCCTCCCAAAACCCTTGAAAAAACCTTAACCAACTCCCTATTGACCCTGCCGCCAACTGGCTCCTCTGCACAATAGAAAACAACCTCGTCGCTTTCAACCGCAATTCTAGACTCCTTCGAACGAGGCTTTACGTAAACCTCCAAAAG
>Ga0209039_10002510_pt1 | contig 15494 bp, 13 predicted proteins | sample BogFormECP12_OM1_FD_188238 | JGI IMG/M metagenome (GOLD analysis project Ga0209039, IMG submission 188238) | Bog forest soil microbial communities from Calvert Island, British Columbia, Canada - ECP12_OM1 (SPAdes) (version 2) | ecosystem: Environmental > Aquatic > Freshwater > Wetlands > Bog ... | reverse complement strand
TGTTCGAGAACCCGGTGGCAGCGAACTACTTCGATCCGGAATAGGCGCAACCAGCAGTTCGAGCTCAAGGCACGGAGCGTTCCGTGCCTTCTGAATTAGTGGGCGACCGACGATCGCGGCTAGCTAATTTGATGGCGGACTCTAGGCGCCGCCACTTTCAGCAGACATTTTATTCCATTGTGCGCGTTGATTATCTGTACTACTATAGCGCCCATTCTTTGACTTTCTCTGGGTTGCTTCCTTTTGGGGCGGATCCGTGTTAGTGCAAATTATTGGAACTCTCTCCGGCTCATTGGCACGAGCTTGAGGTATGTTTCAATTGTCCCGAGTATGAGGATGTGGAATGGGTGACAAATCCACGACGGCTACGGGCGGGGTGATTGGTCTGGTGCTGCTAACCGTCCTTGGCGTCACCTATCTGCCTCGCCAAGGCGCTGAGTCCACACCCGCGACTGAAACGAAGAAAGCGGCGGCGACGAAGGCGAGTGGCGGAGCGGCGAAATCGAATCAGAACACGGACGCCGTCGGTGAGTGCCAGGAGATCTTCGGCTATATCAAACGTTTTTATGGCGACGGCGAGTACTATCCTGCGTCCTGCTTTCCGCAAACCAACACCGAGAATCACCCGCAGAAAGCGCCGCCGGATCATCCTGATCTGAACTTCGTCATCGCCATCGTGCCCAACCCGGTGCAGACCCACCTGCCTCTGGAATTCGATCGTGCTGTGGGAGCCATCCAGCAGGCCGCACAGGATGAGGGGTATACCTACGATGGCTCATGGTTTCCCTGGGACGACTCTGTCAAGGACCGCGATTCTCTCGATGACGACACAATCGCCAAGGATTTGGAGGAGAAAGAACACAGACAGCCCGGTGTCCTGGTATTTCGTCGCGGGCTGTCAATCTCCGGGGAGCAGAAGCAGCCTTACTCGGGCGGCTTGGTTGTGTTTCTTGTCGGGGAGCAGCCCACTGGCGGCATTGACGACATCCAGTTCGAGCATGCGTTGCAATGGATGAGCACGCTGCAAACGAGTCCCAACGCAAAGACGCTGAGGATACTGGGCCCAACTTTTACAGGATCGCTTCTCTCGCTGGCGCGCGAACTTAAAGTCCAGACCATTCAACCGTACACGGACGGCGTTCAAATTCTTAGCGGTTCGGTAACGTCCGACACCGGGGTGAGGGAATTTAGGAACTTCCTTGTGTCACTGGGCAAAGCGGCCGGCATGCCGGGCCTTCTTGAGTTCCGCACGTTCAGTGAGGGCGACGCCCTCATGACCAATCGCTTTCTGTGCTACCTGTGGCATGGGGGTTATGACCTCCGCCGGGTTGCAATTCTTTCGGAGGACCAAACTGCGTTTGGCCGTCAGTCCTGGCACAGGGAATTTCTCGGACGGCCCCCGGATGGGAAGCCCGACGACGTTGGCCTGCAATGTGGAAACCAACCCATACCCGAATATGAGAGTGTGATTAATCTGTACTATCCCCGCGACATCGCTTCCTTGCGTTCTGCCTACGAGAAGCAATCGATCTTTAGTGCGGGTAAGCAGCAGGCGGGCGCCAATGCTCCAAGCACGATGCTTCGTGGCGACCTGAGCGAATCGCCCAGCAGCGAGCACGATGCGGTCCGCAGTTATGCCGGTCAACTGACGCCCCTGGACCAGGAAGCCGTCTTGTTTGGCATCACCAATATTCTCGATAACAAGCAAGTTGAGTTTGTGATCGTACGCAGCAGCAATTCCCTCGACCAGTTGTTCCTGAGCGAGTTCCTGCGCCGAACCTGCCCTGGGGCCCGTGTCGTCATAGCGGGAAGCGACCTGCTGCTCCGAAGAGGGATGCAGGGTGCTTCCCTGCGCGGCGTCATGCTGTTGTCAACTTATCCACTGTTGGGCTGGGCGCAGGACGCCGCCCCGGTGTTTCGTGACAGGCAGTCTGGCAGTTACCGCGTTTTTGGCCAGGACGTAACTGAGGGGCTCTATATTGCAGCCCGGGAGCTCTTCCCACCCCCGGGCGCAAGCGTTCAGGTTCCAGTTAGCGATTACGCTCCGCCACTCTGGGCAGCACGAGGAAAGGCCCGCAGTACGAATAAGGACCTGGCCGAGGAACAAGCAAAAGACGAGAAGCGCCCGGCTACCTGGGTCTCAGTAGTTGGACACCGCCAGTTCTGGCCGGTAGCTGTGCTCAACTCCAGCACCGAACCCGAGCCCCCAACTGATAAGTCCCTACTCGATCCAAACAAGACAGAAGAGTATTTTCCCGAACAGAATCGAAGACCTCAATTGCCGGGTGAGATGGTCGGGTTGCTTGCTTTTCTCCTGATGCTTGGCGTGTGGCACGCGTACTGCTGCCGAAAAGGATCCATCATTGGTTCTCCCCGCTCACGAGCCTACTTCGCGCCGATACCGAGGATCCAGCATGTCATCTTGATCTTTGCAGGCAGCTTGCTTATCGGACTTTTGGGAGTGTTGTTGCTGTTCGTTTTGAGATCTAGCCTGGGACTTCTCGCACCACTATCGGCGGCGCCGGCTTTTCTGACCGGCGCCGCCTTAGTGGTCCTCGGGTTCCTGGCTTGCGTAGCTAATTATCGCCTTCCGGTCCTTTCGCCCGATATATCGACGAACGGATCGATCCGAATCATACAATGGCGGCGCCGGGCAGTACGGTTGTGGCTACCGTTGCTGATCGTGCTTGCTTTGCTTTACTACTATTTTGTTTTCTCTCATCTGAATGCCTCGAACCTGTTCCCGACTTTCTGGCGCAACGTATTTCTCCGTAGTGGCGTGTCCGGGCTGCTGCCGCAGGTGCTGCTGCTGCTAGGCCTGTATGGGTGGTTCTGGTCCACTCTGCAAGGCCTGTCCTTGTTCGGTGCAGATCGGTCGGTGCTGCCCGGCAGAGACCAGCTTCCCGAGTTCGAGGTACCCTCCAGATTCAAGTCTGATGAACAGGTTGAGAAGGCGCACAACATCAAGGCGTTCCGGATGTTCAGCCAAGAGGACGCCGGTGAGCCAATCGAATCTGCCGCACTGCCCCTTTCGTCCGACTACTTGAAGTCGCTGGCTGTTTTCGGGCTGGTCACAGTGCTCGCGTCCTATCTCGCTCTCGGCGAGTTCGGCCTGCGAAGCCTGGGAGATCGCCATTTTGGCGCATTGATCTTCCTCGGGGCGTGCTTGTGCATCGCCATGATCCTGACGGACGCGCTGCAATTTCTTCGAACGTGGAGCCGTCTTCGCCAGCTTCTGAACTTCCTGGACCGGCTGCGCCTGCGCCGTACTCTCGACGCTCTGAAAGGGCTCTCCTGGGACTCAGTTTGGAAGATGAGCGGCAATGTACTGGAGCAACGTTATCTCCTGATCTCGAGGCAGTTCGAGAGCATGCGCAATCTGACGAACTTACTCGAAACATGGTCGCCTAAGGATCCGGAGGAGATCAAAGCCAAGGACGCGGCGTTAGCGCAACTTAAGACATGCGCAACCCAAGGGGCGCGGTTTGCGGACTGGTATGTAAATCTTTGCGATCCAGACTATCGTTCTCCAGTTGCCGACATAACGCCGCTGAAAGAATTCCAGGAAGAACTAGCCGCGACCGCGGCCTGCGTAATGAAGCAGATCATCTTCCCCGCCTGGAACAAGGAGACAGAGTCGCTACTTATCGCTGTTCAGCAGTCCGGGGATGTAAGCGAAGACAACGACGAAAAAGATAACCAGCACGCAGATCACGCCCGCAAGGCGGTCAAGGCGCCGGTGCAAGCGGCGGAAGAGTTTTTTGTGCTGCCGTACCTGGGATTCATTCAGAACACCATTGGACGTATCCGTTCGATCGCGATCAGCATGCTGGCGCTTTTTGTTGCGGCAACACTTGCCGTTTCGAGCTACCCGTTCGACCCGCTCCCCGCGATTGGCGCCATCTTCCTGATAACCTTTGTACTGATCGGAGTCACAACCGTCTTCGTCTATGCCGAGATGCATCGGGACGCAACCCTCAGCCGCATCACCAATAAACGTCCCGGAGAACTGGGCTTCGACTTCTGGGCAAAACTTGTCGCATTCGGTATCGGCCCGCTGATCGGCCTGCTCACCACACTGTTTCCGTCGATGACGGACTTTATCGTGTCGTTCCTGCAGCCGGGAGCACAGGCCATCAAGTAGCGCCAGACGAGATTCAGCTGGTCAGGATCCGGGCCTTCATGGTCACGGCGCCAACGCACCACAGCAGAGCGTCTTCCACGTGGTGACGCAGCGCTTCGCTGGTGAAAATCTTCTGCAACGATTGTCCTTCCGTCAGGCGCGCGGCCAGCTCGGTCAGAATTCCCTGGTAACGCTCGGGCATGCCGATGCCGGAGGCGCGAATCAGGTCATCGAAGATCAGCAGGCAATCGAGCACCACGCCGTCGGGGTCTTCATCCTGCGAGTTGACGAGGTATAGCGTCTGCGCCACATCGCAGATGGTTTCGACGGCGCGCGGCGGAGGACCCAGCACCGCTAGGGAATCGTCCAACGCCAGCGCCTTGTGCACAAGGGTGGTACGAACAAAAAAAACAATGCGACCATCAGCGGTCAGCGGCCGCTCATTGTCGCCTCCCACCGCCAACAGGGTGTAAAACTGCGGGCCTTCGTGAGTGGGATCCACGCGAAATCCGGCCATCGCCAGCTCCTCGCGGTGGTCGGAGACCGGCGAATTGGAATCGAGAATCGGCAGGTCAGACATACGGTAATGGTACCGAAAGCAGCCGAGATTGCCAGTGAGATTGTCATGAATTGGGAAACTTAGCTCAGTTAATGGCGGGAATAGAGGTGCTTCGATCGCGCTCCGGATGCCAAAAGAATGGCGGCGGGCGATGGTTATAGACTCACCAGAATTTGGGCGTACTGCTACAATTCGAGGCGAAATCTCAGGGGGCAGCCCCCGTTCATCAACCGAACTTCTGACCTCGAAATAGCGTACAAGTCTTTAGCAATCATAAGGATTTGGGGGCCAGGAGTTAGCCCGTTGGGAGCTTTGTTTGGACGACAACCAGGCGGTGAATGCGCTGGTCCGACGCTGTGTTGCGGGCGACGCCGCGGCGTGGCAGGAAATCGTCCAGCAATATCATCGGCGGATCTATAACATCTGCTATCGGTTTTCGGGCTCACCCGACGATGCAGCTGACCTTACCCAGGACGTGTTCATCAAGGTGTATCGCACACTCAGCACCTTTGATGGGACGCGGGCAGCCTTCATGACATGGGTCACCACGGTGACGCGCAACCTGCTGGTGGATCATTTCCGCAAAGGCAAGTATGACCGGGTCACGGACTCGCTGGAAGCAACACCGGGCGGGCAGGAAGACGGCCTGACGGTGGGCGAGCAACTGCAAGACCAATCTGCCAGTCCAGAGCAGCGGGTACAAAGCCAGCAGACCCAGAAAATAGTGCACGATGCCCTGCAAAGGCTGTCGCCCGAGCTACGGGAGGCAGTGATTCTACGGGATTTACAGGACATGGACTACAAGGAAATCGCCCAGGTATTAAAAGTTCCTGAGGGAACGGTAAAAAGCCGGATTAATCGCGGGCGAACGGAACTTGCACGGCTTTTACAACGTACTTACAGGCAGGTGAATTGATGTACGGCGAATCAAAATCCGGATTGCAGTGCGTGGAGTTTGAGGCTTTGCTGGCCGAAGCTCTCGACGCTACGCTGCATGGTGCGACGCTGGCGGCCTTCGAGGAACATCAGAAATCGTGTCCCGCCTGCGCGGCCCTGTACCAGGACGCCGCGGCCGGCATGCACTGGTTGAAGGGTCTTGAGGACATCGAGCCACCAAAGCACCTGGTGCACAACGTCTTGGCGCAGACCATCGGCACGGTTGCGGAAGAGCGCACCAAGCCGACGCCGGTCGGCGAGAGTTGGCTGGACCGCCTGAAGGGCAGGATCGCGCCGGTGTTTGCGCCAGTGGTGACGCCGCGCTTTGCAATGTCGTTCGGCATGGCGTTCTTTTCCATCACCATGCTGGCTAACATTGCAGGCTTCCACGTCAGCGACCTGAAACACGTGGACATGAGCGCGAAGGGTCTGCAAAGGACCTACTACTCCACGGAAGCGCGAGTAGTGCGTTATTACGAAAACATCCGCTTGGTGTATGAGATCGAGTCTCGCGTGCGCGATTTGCGCCGCAGCGCGACGCCCGAGAAGCAGGAGGAACCGAGCACGCCAACGAATCCGAAGAAGGGCGCCGCCCAAGAACAGAACCGCAAGTACCAGAACTACGGCCGCGAAGCGAGCCAGCCAATGCTGGCCCGGTGTCCAGCAGTAGATGAGCAAGCGACCCTACAGGCCCGGCTGAACTGGAGAACGATATGAACTGCGCCAACCATGTCGAAATTCCCGCAGTTGCATACTGCCGCACATGTGGCAAGCCATTGTGCAGCACATGCACGCGAGATGTGCGTGGCGTCATCTTCTGCGAAGAGTGTCTGGCCTCGCAAATGAGCGGCACCATGCCGCCACCACCGGGCCCGGGGGTCGCAGCTCCGGGCGCCCCCCCAGTGAGTGGAGGCAGCCCCGGGCTGGCCGCGATCCTGGGCTTCATCCCTGGCGTGGGCGCCATGTACAACGGCGAGTATACGAAGGGATTTATCCACGTACTGATTTTTGCCAGCCTGATCTGGGCCACCGACCACGTGAACGATCTGTTTGGCCTCGGCATCGCAGCCTTCGTGCTGTACATGCCGATCGAAGCCTACCGCACGGCGAAGGCGAAGCAGATGGGGCTGCAGCCTCCCGATCCATTCGGCTTCAACAATATGAATCTGTTTGGAAGCTCAAACCCGGCGGCAGCGGCCACGGGTGTGACCGCGGGAGTGCCCGTGGAAGGACAGGCAGTGGAAGAAGAGTACGCGGGAGGTTCGCGCATACCGGTGGGAGCGGTCGTCCTGATCGGCCTGGGCCTGATTTTTCTGTTCAACCAATTTGGTCTGTTCCACTTCGATTGGTTCGGAAAATTCTGGCCCGTCATCCTGATCGCCGTTGGCATTCGTGTGCTGATGAAGCGCACAGGAAGGGGATGGTGAGGAGGACATCATGAGATACCGTTATAACCCAAGGTGTGGATGTGCCCGTTGCCGGGCCCACGGATTCATGGGACCTGCCGTCCTGATAACTCTGGGAGTGCTGTTCCTGCTGGACCAGGTTGTGCACGTGTACTGGATGGGGTTTGGCAGAACCTGGCCGGCGTTGTTGATCGTGATTGGACTGGTCATGTTCCTGCAGCATAATGCTCTGGCGACGGGGCACGTGCCGCGCGAGTATATGGGCATGCCCCCGGCGCAGCCAGTGTCCCAATGGCAGCAACCACAGCCACAACAGTGGCATCCGCCGGTGGTGACACCGCCGCCTGCTCCTGAAGCCGGCCCATTCACCGAGGGCGGCAAACCGGAGGTGCCCAATGGCTAGCCAATATCAAACAACACCTCCCCTGCCACCGCCCCCGCCGGTGTACCGTTACCGGCGATCGCTGGCAGGACCGCTGATCCTGATCGTGATCGGCACGCTGTTCCTGCTGCGAAACTTCGGAGTTCACCTTCCGGTGTGGCACTTCTTTGGGCGCTTCTGGCCGGTGCTGATCATCCTGTGGGGCGTGATTGCCCTCATCGAGCAATTCACCGCGCTGAAGTACGGCTACCAGACGCGCAGCCTGGGCGGCGGCGGCATCATGCTGCTCGTTCTGATCGTGATCGTGGGACTGGGGGCGCACCACAGCTCGGACGTGAACTGGGCGGGCATGCGCGACCAGATGCAGATCGACGATGACCTGGGCGGCATGTTCGGCACGGCGTTTACCTTCGATGACACGCTGGAGCAGCAATTTCCGGGAGACGGGAGCTTGCGCGTGGTGTGCGATCGCGGGGCCATCAACATAACTCCGTCGGACGGCGACACGATTCGCGTGGTGGTTCACAAGAAGTTGTATGCGCAGAACCAGGAAGACGCCAATAAGTTCAATGCGGGCAGCAAACCGCAACTTACGGTGAACGGTACTGCGGTGCTGCTGAACGCCAACACCAACGGTGCGGGCGATCATGCGGTGCAAGCCGACATGGACATTTTCGTGCCGCGCCATGCCACGATCGATGTTGCCAGCAAGCGCGGCGACGTCAGCATCAGTGACCGCAAAGCCGACGTGAAGCTGACGCTGCAGCGAGGCGACATCACGCTAAACGAAATCACGGGCAACGCGAAGATGAGCATGGACAAAGGCTCGATCCGCGCCAGCAACGTGGGCGGTGATGTGGAGGTCGAGGGTCGGGTCGATAATGTGACGCTGGAAGACATCAAGGGCGCGGTGCGTCTCAATGGCGACTTCTTCAACGATATCCGGCTAAGCAAGATCTCCAAGACGGTGGAGTTCAAGTCGGCACGTTCCGACATTGCGCTTGCCTCGGTTCCGGGCGACCTGGAAATCTCCGGCGATGCGTTGCGCGCCACCGACGTGAGCGGGCCGATGCGCCTGGTTACGCGCTCCAAGGACATTCACTTGGAGAGAGTGACGGGCGACTTGGAAGTAGAAAACGCGAATGGCGACATTGAGATCCATCCGGCGGACAAACTGCCGCTCGGCAAGATGAGGCTGACCGGGAAGCACGGCGATATCTCGGTGGTGTTGCCGGGCAACGCGGGCTTCCAAGTGGATGCGACAACGCGCAAGGGCGACATCACTTCGGACTTCGGTGCGGTGAAGATCGATAGCAGCAGCGGTGGATCGCACGCCTCAGGCACTGTGGGCAATGGCGCGACGAAGTTGCAGATCAACGCCGATACCGGGGACATTCGTATTAACAAGGGATAGAGTTCCGATCCTCCAAACTGCAAAAGCCCAGTCCGTTATGCGGACTGGGCTGTTGTGTTGCAGAGTATTCGTCATTATTGGGAGTTGCACGATGTAGGGACAGGCTTAAGTTTTGTCATCACGAGCCCGGCGCGGCGGGCGAAGGATCTGCTTTTTCCCTTCTGCAGCGAAAAGCGGATTCCTCACGCCCGAAAACGTGCGTTCGTAATGACAATAAAGGTGGACAGAGCATTTCTTTGTCAGCGTGGGACTGTAATCCGCAATTTCCAATTCGATAGCGCAAAAGTGACGGGACTACAACTGAGCCATCAGGACGACAGGCGTTGACGCGCTAACTGCTCGACGCGAAAGACGGCGTCGTCGATCGAGAGATTCGTCGAGTCGATGATGACGGCGTCAGGAGCGGGCACAAGCGGCGAGACCGAGCGGGTGCGATCGCGCTGATCGCGGGCGACGAGGTCTTCGATGGTGCGCTGAGCTGCTTCCGGAGTAAGGGTGCCGTTCTGCGCCACCCGGCGCTCAGCACGAACCCGGGCGTCGGCGTCGAGGAATACTTTCACATCGGCATTGGGAAACACAGCGGTGCCAATATCGCGGCCCTCCATGACGACTCCGCCACTGGCGCCCATCTCGCGCTGGCGGGAGACCATGATCTCGCGCACCGGCGGGTGCGTCGAGACGCGAGAGGCGGCAAGCGTGACGTCGCTCTCGCGAATGCGTTGCGAGACGTCGCGGCCGTCGAGCAGCACGCGATTGCCTTCCGCCTGGGGCTCGAGTTGGATCGTGGTGTTGTCGGCCAATTGGCGCAGGGCCTCAGGGTCGTCGAGCGAGACCTGCTGCTCCAGCGCCTTGAGGGCAAGGGCGCGATACATGGCTCCGCTTTCGAGGTTGATGTAGCCCAACTTCTTCGCGAGGCGGGCGGCAATTGTGCTCTTGCCCGAGCCGGCCGGGCCGTCGATCGCGATGATCAATTTGCGGGTTGTACTCATTCCTTGCTGTTTTCCTGACGGGGAGGCGCGGGCCTGGCCGGCCGGGTGGCGCGGCGCGGGCGGTGCTCGACCAGCGGCTTGCCGGGGCGCAACTGGGGAGGATTTTCCTCGGACCAGGGCTCGGTGCGGTGTTCGCGCGCTTTGTGCGGCAGGCGCGCCTCGGCGGCTTGCAGCATGACCCGTCCGCCAACATGGACGAAACCGAGCTCGCGGGCGGCTTGCAGGGCGTTGATGGCGTCGCGAACCTTAGCGCGGCCCACCAGGGGGGAGAAGAAGTTCTCCACCTCGTCCTGCGGCACGGCCTGAACACAGTCAATGTATTTCGAAACTAATGCAGTGAATGCCTCTGCCACCGAGAGGTGCATGCCCTCTTTCACCGCTTCGGGTGACCAACGGAAGAGCACGTCCCAGAAGACGCCCTCGTCGTGCTTGTAGTCCACGCGGGTGATACGCAGTTTGGCCCAGAGCTCGTCGAGGGCGCGATCCAGCGCAGCCTCAGAGATGTCTCCGCCAAGCGACTCGCGCAGGCGCTGTTTGGAAATCGGGCCCTGCTTCTGAACGATGAGAAAGGCGTCAATGGCAAGCGGAGAATATCCCGAGCGCGCACCAGCCTTGGGCGCCTGGCGCGGATTGCGGTCGCCCAACAGTCCGTAAAAGTAGGGGAATACCGCGGCCGAAACGAGGAAGTTATTGTCCGGAAACACCAGGGTCTCGTAGGCAGCCTTGTCGCGCAGCAGGCGGACCATCAGGTTCTTGGCTTCACGAGCGCGCGGGTCCTTGAAGGCCATCTGCCAGGTGGGGAGCTTGTCGTCGCTGCCGGCGTAAGCGCCGACGAAGGTCGGAGCCAGCACTGCAGGCTTTTGCGGATACAGAGTGCAGAAGCCGACGGAGTCGATGAACTGGCGCGCGTCCTCGATGGTGCGGATGCCCTGCCCGTTCAAGCGCCACTTGTCGCGGCGCAGCTCCTGTAGTTGCTGATCGAACATGTGAGATTTTTTGGGAACCTGGCTCAGATACGCTTAAAAGCCCGCTGGATGTCTTTAACAGAATACCGCAGAACGACCGGGCGGCCATGCGGGCAGCTCATGGGGCAGTCGGTCTTGGCCAACTCCTGCAGGAGCCACTCCATCTTATTTTGTTCGAGCGGCATGTTGACCTTGATGGCAGCGTGACAGGCGATGGTGGCAGCAATGTGGGTGCGGATTTTCTCGAGGTTGAGCGATTGCTCTTCGCGCTCGAACTGTTCGAGGATTTCGTGCAGCATGTGCTCGACAGCTGCGGCTGTCACTCCGGCGGCGGTGGTCTTCACGGCGATGGTGCGGGTCCCGAAGGGCTCGACTTCGAAGCCGTTGTGATTGAGCTCATCGGAAATTTCCGCGAACACGGCCATCTGGCTAGGCGTGAGTTCGACCAGCAACGGCATCAGCATCTGCTGACGCTCGGGCGAGTTGGCGAGTCGCTGGCGCAAAATCTTCTCGAAGAGGATGCGCTCGTGGGCAACGTGCTGATCGATGATCCACAGGCCCTGCGGGTTGACCGCGAGAATGAACGATTCGCGAATCTGGCCGAGCGGCTTGAGGGTGGCAAGCGAGTCGAGGCTGACGGGCGCATCGTCGTCAGCCAGCACCGTGGTGCATCCGTTGTCGCCGCGAGGCGGAACGGAAGCGGCCGCGGCAACCGGGCCGCCAAACGTTTGCGCTCCAAAGCGCGGCACGGGCAGAGCGGCGTTGGCTTCGATCGCGATTCCGTCGTTGCCGAATTGCAAAGGCGCGGTGAACGGAGGCAGCTCCGGCGCTCGCAGGGCGAAGTCGGCGTCGACATCGGTGATGTGAAGCGGATCGGGAGCGCTCAAGTCGCGCGCATTGGGCGAGAGTGAAGCCGACGCCGTGGGCTGGGCGTGAATCTCCGCCATGAAGGCCGGCACCGGGCGCGCCTTCATCAGCACGGCGCGCACCGAGTCGCGAATGAAGTCATGCAGTCCGGAAGACTGGCGGAACCGCACCTCGGTCTTTGAAGGATGCACGTTGACGTCAACCTCGGTGAACGGCATCTCGAGGAAGAGCAGCACAACGGGATAAACCGTGGGCGGAAGGATGTTGCGATAAGCCTCGGTGAGCGCATGCTGCACCACGCGGTCGCGGATGAGGCGTCCGTTGACGAAGATAAAGATGGAGTTGCGATTGAGCTTCTGAATCTCAGGACGCGAGACGAATCCGTGCAGGCGGACTTCGCCGGGCACCGGCACCGGCTGGTATTCCTCGTCGTCTTCGTTTTGCAGTTTGCGCCGCCACGGCGGAGGCTGCGGCAGTCCGACGCGATCGAGCGGCAACAATGCGCTAAGGGAGATGAGCTGATCGAGCGTCTCCTTGCCGAAGACTTGATAGATGCGCTGCGAGTGGTCGGCGACGGGCGGCGCGATGAGCATGGCGTTGGTGGCGGAGTGCAGCTCCCAATGCATCTCGGGATGCGCCAGCGCGTAGTGCGTGACCAGCGAAGCGATGTGCGACAGCTCGGTCGATTCGGCCTTCAGGAATTTACGGCGCGCAGGGATGTTGAAGAATAGGTCGCGCACGCTGATCGAAGTCCCGAGCGGCAGCCCGGCCTCTTCGACCGTCAGGATCTTGCCTCCGGCAACTTCGAGAATGGTTCCAGCCGCGTCTTCTGCGGCGTGCGTCTCCAGGCGCAGGCGGCTGACGGAGGCAATGGAGGGCAACGCTTCTCCGCGAAAGCCCAGGGTGGCGATGTTCAGCAGGTCGTCGGCGTTGCGGATCTTCGAGGTCGCGTGACGTTCAAAGGCCAGCATGGCGTCGTCGCGCACCATGCCGCAGCCGTCGTCGATCGCCTGGATCAGCTTGCGCCCCCCCGCCTCAACGTTCACGCGGATGCGGCGGGCTCCGGCATCGAGCGAGTTCTCCAGCAACTCTTTGACCACCGACGCCGGGCGCTCGACCACTTCACCCGCGGCGATCTTGTTGGCTACGCTTTCGGAGAGAACATGGATGCGACCCATCGAGTACTACGTTACATGAGGAAGCGGGTGGCGGGCATCTGGGGGTAGTTTCGCGAGGATCATGCGAGCACGGGAGCCGTTCGTGGCGCAGTCTGTTCGGTGGCCGCGGCGACCTCGTTCTGCATGAGAAACGGAAACGCGCTGCGCTCACTCGACTCAGGATGACAAAACGACACGCGCAGCGGTTCCAAAGCACTGGTTATTATTTTGGTCTGCCAATCCACGACCACTGCCACGCGACTGAGACGCTCTGGTAATTCCCGCCAACACGAATGTAGGTACCATCGCTGTAGCTGAGTTTGATACTCTGGTGCTTGTCCAGCTTGAGCGATCCCGTGAAACCAATGCGCGAGCCGAGTTGCCGGGTTGACGGATACGCTTTGCCATTCAGGCTGGTGGTCCCCCCGAACCAGAGATTGCCGTCCAGCGATACCCAGGTCCGCGATTTCCAGTCGTAGCTCAGGTGACCTTCGAAGGTACCAATCGGGCTCTCCGACCGGTTGTTAGTCCCGGGAAATGACACATTGTGGTCGAAAAAGTTTGGGTTGTGCGTGTAGAACCAGACTCCGCCGTAGGCGTCCAGCAGAGTTTTCCCCCACCTTTCCGAGTACCCCAGCTCCGGATGGAAGGCCCAGCGGTTTTGTCCCCAGTTGATCAGCTTGGTCTGGTCGTACTGCCCGGTCGGCGCAATCATTTTCAGGCTCACACCAATCAGCGTTTTCTGGTGCCACTTGTGGAACTCGGCAGGAGTCAGCGGAGGTCCGCCTTTCAGGTTCACCGCCAGCCGGTAGGTCGAGTCGAGCAGCCCGGAGCGGTAAATCCCTTGCGGCACTTTTCCGACATCTCCGTCGAAGTTCCCCACCGCGTACGGCAACGCGGCCACGATGTTGGCGAAGTGCCCGAACATCTTGAAGGAGTGGTAGTAGCTGAACACCGGCACGTTGTACGTCCCAGTCGCGTTGTGAATTGGTAGCGCCGAGCCGAACAGCAGGCCGCCAGTATAGAAGCCGTACGTCAGGGTGATGGCATTGGCATGAATCGGAGTGATGACATAGGCGCGCGGCGAAAGATCCTGGGCACAAAGCACATGCAGCGACCATGCTGCGGTTAATCCCCACCACGCGAGTTTCAACGCCAGTCGCATTTCAGGTAGGCTGGAACGATCGTTCGCTACTTCGCGTGTCGACCACCCTCGAACGCTGGACGCGCCAGCAGCAGCGCCAGCAACAAGTGTACCGCGCACGCCGGCCACAGCAGGTACCCGGAGAAACCTCCGCCCACTCTGAGATAGCCGAGATAGAGTCCTGCCAGCAGATTGTAGACAAACAGGGCGCGTGTGGCCTGTGCCGTGGCATTGCCCCCGCCCGGCCAACACGCCAGTCCCAGGGAGAGCAGCCCGCATCCACCCACCCGCGCGACCGCGAAGCCGCTACCGGAAAGATCAGCACCCAAGAGCACTCGGGCGACCAGACCGGGGCCGGCGATCAAGGCAACTCCAGTTGCCAACTCAATCGCCGAAGACAGCAACACCAGCGTTCTTGTTTTCATTTGCCAGGTTCCCAGTCATGGACACACCGCTCACTTCGGCCACTGCTTGAACATCTTGGTTACGGCCTTCTGCACCATTTCCTGGTTCTTGTTGCCGTTGTTGTTCAGGGTATTCTGGGCAATGCCGCGCCACACCAGTGACTGGGTCTTCGCATCGTACAAGTCGACAATCATGGTCGCTTCCACGTTCTGTTCGGGACTGATTCCGCCCATGCCTCCGCCGATTCCCCGCATGCCCCATGCGCTGTAGGAGGTCTGCTGCTTCATCCCACCGTTGGCGGTAAGGATCAGGTCGGGGTTCTGCGATTCCTGCACCATCTGCAGACCTTTGCCCTGCATGGCCGCGTCAATGTCCTGATGCGCTACCTGCGCCAGAATCGAGTTCTGGATCTGGTTGGCGTTATTAGAGCCCCAGGCGTACGTGTGGTACTGCGCAAAACTCGCGTTGTGGTCGTAATTGACAGAAACTTGTTGCCCGACGGCAATCGTGGATGCGATGCACAGCAGCATCGCGCAAATGGCAAATCTCGTTTTCATGTTCTTTATCCTTTTCGTGGTTTGCATACTCACTCGTGCTCGCTTCGCCTCGGCGCTGGCAGCGGGGGACTGGTAGCGCCTGTCGTTTCATCTCCAGCGGTCCAACTCTCTCCGCCCGTTTAGTCTCTGGCCCTGGCGAGCATTTCCGCAGCTTTCTTCTGGTCCTCAGCAGACAACTGCGACGGCCCAAGCTTGTAATTCAGCTTGTCGATGGTGCCGGTGAATGCAAACGGAACCTCATAGCTGAAGTCCACCGGCGAGCGGGTATCGAGCCCGATGTCAAACGTCTCGTCGATCGACATCAGTAGCGGAATGGTGTGCTCGATCGTCTTGCGAGCGACCTCTTTGCCATCCACGCTCAGCACGCCGGTGCCACCCTTGCCGGGACCGGGGCCATCGTACTTGAAGTCGAAGACGATGGTGTGCTTGCCCTCGCCCAGCGAAGACAGGCCTTCCCACCGGAAGCGCTCAAGATCGAGCATGTTGTAGACGAACACCGGCCTCCCTCGGCCGATGTGGAATATCTCGGTGGCGAAAGAAAGAACGAGCCAGACCGCCGCGACCAGCAAGAATGCGTAGCCGAAGCGTTT
>Ga0209039_10002508_pt1 | contig 15497 bp, 13 predicted proteins | sample BogFormECP12_OM1_FD_188238 | JGI IMG/M metagenome (GOLD analysis project Ga0209039, IMG submission 188238) | Bog forest soil microbial communities from Calvert Island, British Columbia, Canada - ECP12_OM1 (SPAdes) (version 2) | ecosystem: Environmental > Aquatic > Freshwater > Wetlands > Bog ... | reverse complement strand
GCCGCAACCAAATGGAGCGAAGTGGCTAGTGACGAGTGGCGAGTGGCGAGCAAGAAAAATCGTCGCGAGCCGAGAAGAAGATTGGGGTTTGTAGTACAGAGTTCGCGGAGGGCTCACCGAGGTCACGGAGAAGACGAAGAGCAGGGGCCTCATTCTTGGCCTTGTTCTCCGTGGCCTCTGTGAAGCCTCAGTGAACTCTGTGTTGAGGTCTTTGGTTGCGGCCGCAGGGCCGCGCTGTGTTTAATTCTTCACAGCTTCTGAGAGCGAGGGCCGCGCATGACCTTCACTCTCATGCCAGGTGCTGGAGCCAAGCCCGAATCCGAGGGAGCGGAAATCTGATGCCTATAATTCCACCGCTGGGCCCACCGTCACAGAAGTCCCGCCCGGCCCGACCAAGGCGGGGAAGAAGCGCCAACCGGTCAGGCCGGCCATCCCGCCGCCGGCGGGAAAAGGGTGCTGACCATCTCGGTGACGCGGTCGGTCCCGTCCGCCGCTTGTCCCCTGTCGATGCGGCCTTTCTCTACCTCGAGCGCGAAGCGATTCCGCTCGCCATCGCCAGCCTCTGCATTTTTGACGGCGAGATACCTTTCCACAGGTTCGTCACCCGGGTAGAATCGAAGCTGCCTCTGGTGCCACGCTACCGGCAGATCGTGGAGATGCCGCCCTGGAACCTCGACTTGCCCGTCTGGAGGGACGATCCGCACTTCGATATCCGGCGGCACATGTTTCGGATCCGCGTTGACCCTCCCGGCGGCGACGCTGAACTTGAGGCCCTGGTTGGGCGCATCTTCAGCCAAACTCTCGACCGTACGAGGCCGCTGTGGGAAATCTACGTGATCGATGGCCTGAAGGGCGGTCGCGGTGCCATGATTTTCCGCTTGCATCACGCGCTGGCGGACGGCGTCTCGGGTGCCGGACTGATGAAGGTGATCCTGGATACGACGCCGGAGAGCCAACCGATCCGCCGCCAGACGCGTTCTCAACCTTTGCCGCCCCCTGTCGTCGAGCCCTCGCTTGTGGATAAGATCTCCAGCGCCGTCCAGACCACCTTGCGGAGCGCGTTCGCAGCCGAGGCGGGGTTGCTCCGTTTCGCGCAGTCCCTTTTTAGCGACCCTTTGGATGACGCCCGCAAGGGCCTCCTGGACCTGCTGCCCGAGCTGGCGCTGCCGGTGGAGAGGCTCCCTTTCAACAAGCCGTGCGGCCCGGATCGGAAGTTCTGCTGGGCGGAATTCGACCTCGCCGAGGTAAAAGCTATCCGCGAGGCGGTGGGCGGCACTCTTAACGACGTGGTGCTCGCGGTGCTGACGCGCGCGCTGGCGCGCTACGTGAAGCTGCACGGCCAAACCACCGTCAAGCGCTTCGTGCGCATCGTGTGCCCGGTCAGCCTGCGCCATGCGGCCGGGAGCGCAGAGCTGGGCAATCTGCTTTCGTTCATGCCCGTGGCACTGCCCATGGACGTGGCCGACCCGGTGCGAATGCTGCGGGCCGTTGCCGCCCGCACCGAGACCATGAAGCACGCGGGGGCTGCCCAACTGGTGTTGCTCATCGCCGGTTGCATCGCTGCCGCTCCCGCCCCATTGCAGGCGCTGTTCTGGTGGGGCCTCCCGGAACTTATCCTCCCGGCCCCGCTCCTCAACATGATCTGCACCAACGTGCCCGGTCCCGACGTGCCCCTTTATGCCGCGGGAAGGCGGATGCTGGCCTCGTATCCGCAGGTGCCGACCGGCTACGACCTGGGGGTCAACGTCGCGGTGGAGACTTATGACGGGAAGCTGTTTTTCGGACTCATCGCGGACGCTCAGGTAGCCTCGGACGTGAACCGCCTGCGCGACTTTTTGTATACCTCGTTCGACGAGCTGCGCCGGGCGGCGGTGGTGGCCCCTGGACGATCGAAGAAGGTCCAGCGACGGGGCGGCAGAACTCGGCGGGCGGCGGCACCGGCGTCGAAGCCGGAGGCTAGTATAGTAGCCCATGCGCCCGTACCGGAGCCGCCGCCGCGGAGCGCAACCGTTCCGCCGTCGATGAAAGCCAAGGACGCCGCGTGAGTAGGGAACAGGAAGAAGGGAACAGGGAATAGGGAACAGGGAACAGAAATGATGAATTCTGAATTATGAATGATGAAACAACAAGAAGACGATTCTCTTTGTTCAGCATTCATAATTCAGAATTCTTAATTTCCTGTTCCCTGTTCCCTATTCCCTGTTCCCTTCTTCCTGTTCCCTTCTTCTCCCCAGAAGAAACATAGCCTCCGGATGGACGATGGTGATATCGTCGCCCATGGCCTGGGGCGAGTACCCGCCCTTGTCGCCCGCGATCGACTCCTCCATGAGTTGGTGCGCTTCCTGGTAGCGTTTGTCGGTAGCTTCGAGTCCCGCGCGCCGCATCCATTGGTTGAACGAGCGCGTGCGGCGCCGGATCGCTTGGCGCTGGACCTCGAGGCCGTGGTCGTCGAACATCGTGAGGAAGGTGGTCAGGCGCAGCGACTGGGTATGGGAGGGGTCGCGCATTCGCTCGATGCGGTTGTGGTACTCGAACTTGGAGTCAATTTCAGGGGTGACGCTGTCGATGATCGCGAGACGGCCTTCCGGCTTCGCCACTCGGAGCATCTCCTTCAACACGAGCTCGGGCTTGGGCAAGTGGTGGAACGTGAACCGGCAAGTGACGAGGTCAAATGCGGCATCGGGGTAAGGAAGCTGCTCGGCGTCGCCGCGGTCGAAGCAGGCGTTGGCGATGTGCCGTTCGGCCTGGAACTTCAACGCCCGGCGGAGCAGCGCGTCGGTGAGGTCGAGGCCGCGCGCGAATCGAACCCGCGGCGCCAGGGCCAGCACCATCGCTCCGGGTCCGCAAGCCACGTCGAGGGCGAGGTCGGTGGGTTGCGGTTTCGTGAAGGCCACGTGCTCGGCCAGGATCTCCGGCGTGTCGCGCTGGGCGAAGACGGAGAACGCTTCCGCCGTTTTCGTGAATTGCTTTTGCACCGTGTCTTTGTGTTTTTTGGACATGAGTTGTCGAGGGTCCTTTGTCCCTGGTCCTTTGTCGTTGGTCCCTATGCTACTGTCTTCCAGCTTCCTTGTGGGCCGCGAAGGATGTGAGCTTCCGGTTCCACGCCGCACAAAGAACGAGAGCTCAGCACAGAGTTCGCGGAGGAGTCACAGAAGTCACGGAGAAGACGAAGAGCAAGGCGCCTCATTCTTAGTCCTCGGGTTCATCAGTACGGCCACATTATTCCCTGACCCCTCACCCGTCGCTTCGCGCCGCCCTCTCCCCAAGAGAGAGGGCTGTAAAATAAAGAGAAACTGCCCTCTCCCTTGGGGAGAGGGTGGCGCGAAGCGACGGGTGAGGGGTCACGTCACATGTTACGGTACTAATGAAATCGAGCACTTAGCTTCCTTCTCTGTGCAGCCTCAGTGACCTCTGTGTTGAGGTCTTCGGTTGAGGTCACGAGGCCGCGCTGTGCCGTGATGCGCCTTCGACTGTTGAAAAGACAAAGGACAAATGACCAAGGACCAAACACAATTTGAGAACATAACAGAATGCAACGTAAGCAGTGAAATTGGGAAGAGGAATACGGGAATGATTGGGGAGCCGACCGGAGTCGCGCGTGAGTCAACAAGCCAGCCGGTCCTTACTGCGGTGCCGGAACCAGTTTGTGCGCTGATCCCTGAGGGCTGGTTCATGATGGGCTGCGAGACCGGTCGGGATGAGGAGAAGCCCGTGCATCGCGTCTGGGTGGATGCCTTTGAGATGGCGGTGGTGCAGGTCCGCAATCGTGACTGGACGGTTTTCATGGAGGCAATGAGTCATCCCGCGCCCAAGTGCTGGAACGATCCGGACCTCAACCAGCCTGAGCAGCCGGTGGTGGCGGTGACGTGGTTTGAGGCAGTGAAGTATTGCGACTGGCTTACGGACCGCACCCGCCGACGTTATCGACTGCCCACGGAGGCGGAGTGGGAACACGCGGCGCTGGGTGGTCGCGAGCGGGCTCTCTACCCGTGGGGCGACACGCCGCCGGACGCTTGGCCGGAGTACGTCGCTCGATGGACCGGCGAGGTGCGCGGCCCGTTGCCGGTGGGGCAGGGAACGCCGAATCCTTACGGAGTATGTGATCTATCCGAGGACGTCCACGAATGGTGCGCCGACTGGTTCGACCGGAGCTATTACACGGCCTCGCCGGAGCGCAATCCTCGCGGTCCGGTCGTGGGCGAGCGTCGCGCTTCGCGAGGCGGCTCCTGGCGGCACATGATCAAGGTGAGCCGATGCGCGGCGCGGGCGAGCATCCCGCCGACTTTCCAGTACTCAGATTATGGCTTCCGCGTGGTCCGCGATTTGATGGTTGATTGCTGATTGAAACGGCTCTGGCTTGGCCTGGGGATTCATTTGATGCCACAATATGCGGTACTTCGCAAGGAGGCGGCACCTCGACAGGTCCCTGTCCAAGGGCCCCCGAATGGAGATGAAGCGGTTGATCGTTAATGCGGATGACTTCGGCTTGACGAGGCAGGTTAATCAGGCGATCATAAATGGGCATTTCTTCGGTTTGATCAGCAGTACAAGCCTGTTGGCAAACGGCCAAGCCTTCGAATCCGCGGTGGCCTTGTCGCGCGAGGCGCCGCGCTTAGGAGTGGGGGTGCATCTGAATCCTACCGAAGGCAAACCCGTCGCTCCCGCTTCCAGCATTCCGAGCCTTGTTAATGGCCAGGGGTGCTTCGCGAGAAAACCCGGGCACTTGTGGCGAGCGCTGATCTTGGGCCGAGTGAGTACGGTCGATATCGAGAGAGAGCTGCGTGCGCAGATCGAAAAAGTTCTGGCCGCCGGCATCGTGGTGACTCATCTGGACAGTCACAAGCACGTGCACGCTCTGCCCATTCTTGGAAGGATGACCATCAAGCTGGCCCGCCAATATGGCATCCCGGCGATTCGCTGCGTCGCTGAGCGATGGTCTGCCGTGGGTTGCCTGCTGGGACGCTTTCCCCGCGCGAAGACGACTATCTTCCGACAGCTTCTTAACAGTTATACCCTTGCTCTTGTCTCCCGTGGATGGAGCCGCCAGCTCCGGCGAGCGGGTATCGCGTACGCCTCGCATTTTTATGGCATCACGCCAACCGGGCTCCTGGATGAGGAGCTTCTGCGCGAAATCCTCTGCCATCTTCCGGACGGGACGAGCGAATTGATGTGTCACCCTGGTCTTGTAGATGAGGCGCTAAGGCAAACGCCCACGCGTCTGCTGGAGCAACGGGAGATGGAATACCGAGCTCTGACCCGGCCAGGAATCAAGCTCCTGGCCCAAGACCTCGGCGTTCAGCTTGTTAATTATGGCGACCTTGTGGGCTCGAAAAGGGCCGGAACAAACGAGGAGGAAGGCTCAAATCTGAATTAGCTCCGGCGATGGTGTTGACCCGAAAGCCGGGTCGGCGGCAGGGCGCTGAAACGGGGCAAAACGAATTCTCCCATGAAGGACCCTCACTCAAGCCAAACAGTTTCTGTTGTTGTGCCCCTGTACAATGAGGAGGAGAATGTTCGGCCACTCTACGCACGGCTCACCAACGTACTTAATCGATTAAAACAGCCTTACGAACTCATCTTTGTGGATGACGGGAGCCGGGATCAGACAGCCGAAATCCTGGATGAAATCTACGAGAAGGATGACCGCGTGTGCGTCGTTCGGCTGAAGAGAAATTTCGGCGAAGCCACGGCTCTCCAAGCCGGATTCGACTTTGCCCAGAGTGATATCATCATCTCCATGGACGGGGACCTTCAACATGACCCGGAAGACATCCCCCAGTTCCTCGCCAAAATGGCGGAAGGCTACGATATCGTCAGCGGTTGGCGTGTGGCAAGGAAGGATCCGTGGCTCACGCGCCGCCTGCCCAGCGGTGTCGCCAACTGGTTAATGGCGAAACTGTCGAGCGTGCCGCTGCACGATTTCGGCACCACATTCAAAGCCTACCGAGCCGAAGTCATCCAGGATATTCATCTCTACGGCGAACTGCACCGGTTCATTCCAGCCTTGGCAAGCAGGTCCGGGGCAATGATCGCGGAAATCCCGATCAAGAATACGGTTCGAGAAAGGGGCCGGTCGCACTACGGCCTTTCCCGAACCTCTAGAGTTTTGCTTGACCTCATCGGCATTAAGTTTCAGCTCGACTACTCCACCCGGCCTTTGCAATTTTTCGGGCTTTTGAGCCTGCTCGGCATCGGCGCCGGCGCGGGCATTGGCTTCTTCCTATTGTACGAAAAGCTCTTCCTCCATACGGCGATCATGCTCGAACATGGACCTCTTTTGTTCGTCGCGATGCTTCTGTTTCTGACTGGTATTCAGTTTCTCTCGGTAGGCCTCATCGGAGAGATGCTCTCACGCACGTATTACGAATCCCAAAAGAAGCCGATTTATACGCTGCGAGAAATCAAGCACCGCAGGCCTGAATCGACGGTGAAAGTCGAGCTGCAATAGGGGACTCCGGGTCTGATCGGGACTTCCATATGATGACTTCGACGATCGTAGCCTACGTCCTGCTGGCGATGGCTACCTTTCCGTTCATCTATTATCTGCTCGTTCTTTACAGTTCCTGGCGGTTTTTCCGGCGCCCAGCGACACCGGCCAGTCCCGGGCCGGGCAGTTTCACCCCTCCCGTCAGCAACCTCAAACCGATTCGCGGCCTCGATCCTGAGGCGTACGAAAACTTCGCCAGTTTCTGCCGCCAGGACTATCCCGATTACGAGCTGCTTTTTTGCGTGGGAGAGAAAGACGCCCCGGTGGTTCCGGTGCTCGAGAAACTGGCCCGAGATTTTCCGCAGAGCCGGATTCGCATTCTTTTTGGCACTAATGGCCATGCTTCCAATGACAAGGTGGCCAAACTCGCCCGCCTGGTAAGCGAGGCCCAGCACGAAGTCCTGGTGATCAGCGACAGCGACGTGCGAGTGCGGCCCGACTACCTGCGTACCATCGTCGCACCCTTGGCCGATCCCAAGGTGGGGGCGGTCACCTGCTTCTATGTGCCGATCGAAGTGACAACACTGGCGCAAAGCCTCCAGACGATTGGCATGGTCTCCGATTTCTATGCCGGGATCCTGGCTGCCTGGCAACTGGACGGAGTGAAGTTTGCGCTCGGACCGACCATCGCCACCACCCGCACGCAGCTCGCGGGCTTCGGTGGTTATCGGGCGATCGAGAACCGGCCGGCAGACGATCTCTTGGTGGGCCGCCTGATCGCTGAGCGAGGCTACGAAGTGCAACTCCTGCCCTATACCATCCAGACCGTGCCGGATTACCAGTCGATGCCGGACCTGCTTCAGAAACGCATGCGGTGGCTCGTCGTCATGCGCCACATGCGCCCGTGGGGACATCTGGGTCTTCTGTTCACGCAAGGACTGCCATGGTCCCTGGCCGCTGTCGCGATTCATCCGACCGTTGGTGTAGCCCTCGGCTATCTCGGGGCCTATCTTGGACTGAGGTTAACGATGACGTGGCTCATCGGCGTCAGAGGACTGCGCGATCGGGCGCTGTGGCAGAAGATGTGGCTGATCCCAGTGTGGGATGCGGTAGCGTTTTTCATCTGGCTCGTGAGCTTCGGACGAAGCAGCTTCCACTGGCGTGGCGGCGAGTACTACGTCCGCGACGGCCAGCTTGTGCCGGTCACTGCCCATGCGCCGGAGAAGTGAGAGATCGTGCTCTCGCCGGGTGAAACTGTGCTCCGGCGCTAGCGCTTGCTGTACTTGGCCCGGCTTTTGTCCGGTCTCGCCGAGCGGTGGTTTCCGTCGCTCTTTTCGACGCTCGCACCAACCAACGCCGGTTCCGGCCCTGACGCAAAGGGACGGGCACTCGTCCTCGCTTGCTGACGACGGTCATTGTGAGCCAACCGCCAATTCACCTGCGGCATCATCTTGGAAGTGTCGATGCGATCACGATAGCGGAGGGCGATGTTCATCAGCGAGTCGAGCAGAGAGTCGGTAAGCAGATGCGGCTTTAGCCCCAGCTCAATCAGCTTGGAATGTTTGGCGTTGTAATAGTGTTCCTCGGCTTCCACGCGCGGATCGGGGATGTGCTCCACTTGGACTTCGAGGTCCAGCTTTTTCCCAGCCGTTTGCACCATGCGGGCCAGTTCTAAAACTGAGAATTGCTCCGTGAACTGGTTAAACACGCGGAATTCACCGCGCGCTGCCGGATTCAGGCAGGCAATTTCCACACAGCGGATGGTATCACGGATATCCAGGAAGCCGCGTGTTTGTCCGCCCTTTCCATACGCGGTGAGCGGCGTGCCCATGGCGGCCTGCACGCAAAAACGGTTCAGGACCGTGCCGAATACTTCATCATAATCGAAGCGATTAATCAGAGCTTCATCGAGCGCGGCCTCGTCCGTCATCGTGCCGTAAACTACGCCCTGGTTCAGGTCGGTCGCGCGCAGTCCCCAAATTTTGCAGCAGAACATGATGTTGTGACTGTCGTGCACCTTGGAGAGGTGATAAAAGGAACCGGGCTGCTTGGGATAGGGAAGGACATCCTTGCGCCCGTTGTGCTCGATGGCGATGTAGCCTTCTTCGATGTCGATATTGGGCGTGCCATATTCGCCCATGGTCCCCAGCTTGATCAGGTGACAATCGGGTTGAAACTCGCCCAGAGCGTACAGGAGATTCAGCGTGCCGACCACATTGTTCACCTGAGTGAAGACGGCGTGCTTGCGGTCGATCATGGAGTAAGGAGCCGAGCGCTGTTCGGCAAAGTGTACGACCGCTTCCGGCGCAAAAGCTCTGATTGTGGAGGACAGAAAGTCGTACTCCCTCACGTCCCCTACGAAAAGCTCAATTTGTTTCCCGGTGAGCTCCTGCCAGACCTTGAGACGATCGGAAAGAGGGCGAATCGGCGTCAGGGTTTGCACCCCGAGTTCGTGGTCCCACTGACGGCGGATAAAGTTATCGACGATCGCGACCGAATGCCCCTTCTTTGACAGATAAAGAGCAGTGGCCCATCCACAGTATCCGTCCCCCCCGAGCACAGCGACCCTCATTTGTCCTCCGCGACGTACATCCGCTTCGTTAGATTTGGGAGAGATTCGTCCATGCTTGCACCGGTGAGACATGGGACGCGGAACGAATCAGACATCATGCCGCCCTCACTGCGACCCAATATTATCACGAGCCGGGCCGATTCGGGGCTGATTGGTTGGCACGCACCTGAAGTGCCGGAGGCGCACCGTGAATTAAGATAGGCTGCGACAACTGTGCCGACGGATGGTTCGTCAGGAGCACCTTTCCTCCGCTCGCAGCAACCACGTTGAGTTGTGCGCTTCCCACGATGCCTTGCAGCCGGGGCAGCGCTGACTGCCTGGCAACAATGTAGGAACGTTCCGGCTCGAGCCACAGATCCTTGAATTGTGAGTCGTCGATAAAGACGTCCGGGGCTCGGGGAGCGTAAGAACCATATTCCAGGTTCATAAAGCGGCCGTTCAGCAATAGCGCGGAACGATTCGTATAGAAAAAAATCGACGAGAAATAATAGTAGTGACGATCGACAATCAGAGTTCCCTTCGGCGACTTCTCCAACGCCTTGGCCAGGGGCCTGGAAGACAAATAAGGATCGAAGGCCATCATGGCTAGACGCGCCGCGTGGAAAAACAAGACCATCATCAGGGCGGCCGCGAGGACGGCGCGTTGCGTGTTTGCTTTGAAAGTGCCAAGGCTGCCCACCAGAAAGGCAACTGCCGCGAGGGCGAGCGGCAGACGCAGGTAGGCGAACGACGCCAGCGTCAGATCCTCCATATGTCCCAGCGATAGTTTGTAGGCTTTGGGGTGCTGACTCAGCGCGGAGGAGATGTCGCCTGGTGCGGCCAGACCTCGGCTCAGGGCCAGGAAAATGATTGCTGCCAGTGCAGCGCATCCGGCAACCAGCGAGAGCACGGTTGTGCCTCGCCGCACCCACCTGCCGTCCACCGCCATCGCCGAGCCCAGCAGCAGCGCCAGCGCGGGATAGCAGGGCATCGAGTAATACTCCTGGGTGGTCGAGAAGGTGAAGAAAATGAGAATAAAGCCCGCCCAGCACAAAGCGAGCAGGCGCGCGCGGCCGGCGCGGTCTGTCGGCTTGAAGGAAAGCTTCGCGATGGCCGGAAAGTAGACGCTCCAAGGAAAGAGCCAGAGCAAGTGGAAAAGCCAGAAGTAGAGGCGCGGCACCGTATCGTAGTCCCGCGGATAGCGCAGGTTCAGGAACCGCAAGAGCTGTTCATTGATGAAGAAAAACCAAAGAAATCCGTGATATTGTCCCGGCTCGCTGCGAAGAGTGAAGTCGAAGTAAGGCGGATTGCGCAAGGTGGCCAGTAGATGCCAAGGCACGGCGACCAGGAGTACGATGAGTACCCCGCTGAACGGACGGAGCCGCCTCCAGGCCAGGGCGGAAAAGAGCTGCCGCGTCAGAACCAGGTAGACGACCCCGGCGCCGATGGGGAAGACGATGCCAATTAGGCTCTTCAGCAGCAGTCCCAAACCTAGATTGACCGCCAGCACCGCCGCCCAAAAGCGGGGATGAGGCTCGTCTTCATCAAGGGCGCGGAGCAATGCCCACATCGCCAATGCCACGGTGAAGGTGAGCATCACGTCAGGAATCAAGATGCGTGTAAAGAGAAACAGGCCAATACAAGTGGCCACGATCAGGCCCGCGTAGAATCCCGCACGTTTCCCGAATGCCCAAATGCCCATGGCCGCGGTAAGCCAGCAAAGAGCCACCGCCGACAACGCAATGGGGATGCGCGCCGCCCAATCCCGCGCACCGAAGATTTTGTAGGAGAGCACGATCACCCAGTAAACGAGCGGCGCCTTTTCCAGATAAGGAACGCCGTCGAGATGCGCGGTCACCCAGTCGCCGGATTGCAGCATGTTGCGAGCGATCTGCGCCTGCACCGCATCCACATCGTCCATGAGCGAGGGGGGGGATACGATGCAGCCGAGGAAAATCGCGGCCGCGAACAGAATGACGATGAATTCGCTGCGGAACTTCAGGCTGTCGCCGAGAGGCTGACGAGTCTCTTGCCCTCCGGTTCCGGTTCTGAGAGCGTCTGAATGTTCCACCGTTTGATCCATAAGAATAAAATCAGCAAACCCCACAGGTGATATCCGAAACTGTCGCGCCATTCCAGGTGCCTTTTGATCACCGACTGTATCCCTTCCCAGCGGAAAATCTGCGTCTCCTTCACGGCCTGCTCGGTCAGCGTATCCAGCAACAGCGGTTTCAGCACGCCGCGAAACCAATCGTGTGCGGGAATGTCGAATCCCTCCTTTTTCCTGCGCACGATGGCCGGGGGCAGTTTGTCTTTCATCAGTTCTTTGAGCAAGAACTTCAATTGTGATCCCCGCAGCTTGTAGTTTTCCGGCAGCGAGGCGGCAAACTCCACGAGGCGGTGATCGAGAAAGGGCGGCCGTACCTCGAGCGAGTGTGCCATCCCCATGCGGTCGGACTTGTAGAGAATATCGTCCGGCAAATAGTACTGCTGATCGAAAAGGAGATAGCGGTTGACCCCGGGTACTGGCGGCATATGCGCGAGAATCCTTGCCATGGGCGCCGGATCCGCTCCGGGGAGAAATTCAGCCTTTTCTTCCTCGGAGAACGTGCCGTTCCAGAAAATGTGCCCTTCGTCCGCGGGCAGCAAGGATCCCCGCAAGAACCGCTTGAGCTTGTATTCAAAGCTGATCTTCTCGTCCGATACCGGCCAATAGCGAAGGCCAGCTATCGCCATTTTTCTCAGAGCCGCAGGCACTAGTCGTGCCGTTCGCGCATAACGGCTGGCAAGATAGGTCACATAGCCGCCCAACAGCTCGTCGGCCCCTTCGCCACTGAGCGCCACCGTCACTTGCTGGGAACTCATCTTTGCCAAGAACCACACCGGCAGGCAGCCGGCGTCGCCGTTGGGCTCGTCGGAATAGTAAGCGAATTCCTCAATGGCTCCTTGGAGGTCGGTATCGGTGCTCAGGTCGGCCTCGGAGTGATCCGTTGCGTAGTGCTCGGCCACCGCGCGGGCGTAGGCGCCTTCGTCGAAGCTGCGGCCCTTAAACGCGATCGAAAACGTCTTCAGCGGCTTGCTCGACACCGCCGCGGCATAGTGAAGAATGGTTGACGAATCCAGACCTCCACTGGCCCAGAGTCCGACCGGCACATCGGCAATCATGTGTTCCCTGACGGATTCTTGGAGCAGAAAATCCAGTTGCTCTTTGGCGGCGCTGACGCTCCAAGCCTTCTGTGCCGGGGGCGGCGCCACGCAGCGCCAGTAAGACTCGACCTGCGTCGCACCGCGCTGCCAGATGAGGATGTGTCCCGGAAGGAGTTTCTCAATTCCCTGGACAAGAGTGAATGGCGCGGGAACATAATTCACACGGAGATAGCAATTCAGTCCGTCCAAGTCCAGGGTGCGATCGATGTCCGGGTGGTAGAGAATCCCCTTTAGCTCGGAGCTGAAGTAGATGTCGTGTCCTCTGCGGCAAAAATACAGCGGTTTGATGCCCACGCGGTCGCGCGCCAGAACCAAACGCTTGCGCGACTCGCACCAGAGCGCCAGACCGAACATACCTCGCAGCCGCCGGAAACACTCGGTGTCCCACTCCAGAAAGGCGTGCAGCACCACTTCCGTGTCACTGCGGGTGAAAAAGCGATGTCCTAGCGCCTCGAGTTCGGCGCGGAGCTCGGCATGATTGTAAACCTCGCCGTTATAAACCAGGATTGTATCGCCATCTTCGCTCCGCATGGGCTGCTCACCCGACACGAGGTCGATGATCGTAAGCCTCACCGCACCCAAAGAAACGTGCTGGGATTCGTAAACGCCTTGCTGGTCGGGTCCGCGATGAATCAGCGAGGAAGTGGCCTCGTGAATGAGGCCAGGCTGAACCGAGCGGTCTTCGTGGGTAAATCCGGCGATACCGCACATGCCATCACATACTAAATGCAGCCGAACTTTTTCGCAAGCGCGAGCCCGGCCCTTCGTCGAAAATCGAAACTGGAAAATGGAAAATGGAAACTCGAAACTCGCCGCGCTTTTCGAGTTTCGATTTTCGAATTTCGATTTTCCAGCTTCAATGCGCCACGCAGACCAGCGCCACGCCGGCTGACACCAGCAGCATGCCGGCCCAGCGCGCCTTGCTTACCCGCTCTTTAAGCAGGAACTTCGCGCCGAGGGCGCCGACGATGAAATTCACGGCCGTCGCAGGGACCGCAAAGCTGACCTCTGCCCAGGACAGCAAAGTGAGCCAAGAGAAAAAGGCCAGCGCCATCAGCGCAATGCCTAACCACATCCATCCCGACTGCGAGACACGGCGGAGGACGCCGAGCAGCGCGCGCGGGACAAAGCTTCTCACTTCACCGATTTGCTTCATAGCGTGTGTCACGGCTATATCTCCACCCGTCCCGGAGAGCACAACAATGGCAAGGAATAAGAAGGTGCGCATGCTCAACCCCGCCCCGTCGTACTGGGTGGTGTACGACCTACCAGGGCCACGCCCAGGAAGATGAAGGCTGCTCCCACCCAGCGCGTCCCAGGGACCACTTCACCGAGCAGGAGGTGGGCGAGCAGCGGCGCCAGCACGTACCCGGTGGCCGTAACGGGCAGGACATAGCTGTAATCAGCCCAGGAGAGTACAAGCAGGTAGGAAACGAAAAAGAGCAAGAGCGAGCTAATACCTAGCCAGATCCAGACACTGCTTAGAGTCTTCAGGAAATAAACCGCCAGGGTGGAGAATGACAGATATTGAATCTCACCCATGCCCCGCATCCCTTTGCCAAGCAGGACGTTGCCCAGCGAGCTGAAAACCGGCACAAGGAACAGCAGCGGAAAGGTTTTTGGCGGCAGGTTTCTGGACGACTTCATGGGGATACGCTCAGTCGGTGGAATCCGGACGCGGGCGGGAATCAATCACTGGCGCAGCCACCGCACTTGTCCGGGAAGACGTCCTCCGCGCGTACCTCCAACGCTCCGCACGCAGGCGAAGAAACTCGACCGCCTCATGATAAAGGCGCTTGCGTTCATTGGCATCCCACAGTGCCTTCCTCACGATGCGCCAGATCACTCGCCGCCGGAAGTAGTAGGAGTCGTAAAAACGGTTGACCGCCGCCATCATTTCTTCAAGACCCAGTCCGGGATACTCGAGGTGCGGAAGCTGATGACCCCCGCCGTCGACCAGCGCCTCGGCAACCAGGAAGTTGTTGTGCGCCGCGTAATCGTAGAACTCGGTCCCCGGAAAAGCGTGAGCGACTGAAACTTGAATAGTTTCCGTGTCGAGTTCCTTGGCAAAGTCGATGGTGCGCTGAATCGACTCCTTGGTTTCTCCCGGAAGGCCGATGATGAAGTCGCCGTGGACGGCGATGCCAAACTCCTTACAATTCTTCACGAACCTGCGGGCCATTTCCACGCTCGCACCTTTCTTCATGTTTTTCAGGATCTGGGGATCACCGGACTCGAAACCAACAATCAATAAACGGGCGCCAGCGTCGGCCATCGCCTTGAGAGTCTCATAATCGCTGTGCACGCGCGCGGTGCAAGACCACCGGAACCCCAGGGGTTTGAACTTCGTGCAAATCTCCAGCACCCGCTCCTTGCGAATGTTGAAGCTGTCGTCGTCAAAGAAAAACTCTTTCACCTGCGGAAACATCTTCAAGGCCTGACGAATCTCCCGGGCAACATTTTCGGCGGAGCGGACACGCCAGGCGTGCCCAGAAAGCGTCTGCGGCCACAGGCAAAACGTGCACAAGGCCGGACAGCCTCGGCTGGAGTAAAGAGCGATGAAGGGGTGGAGCAGGAACGGTACGTTATAGTTCTCAATCTTCAAATCCCGCTTGTACACCTCCGTGGCGAAAGGAAGCCGGTCCAGTTCTTCGGCAACCAGCGCCGGCCGCGACGGGTTGTGGATTACCTTGCCGTTTCTCCGATAGCTGATGCTGCTGATGTCCTGGAGGGGCTTACCCTGTGCAAATTCCACCACTGGGTAATCGAACTCGCCCCGGACTACGAAATCGATTTCCTCGCTGGCCATCAGGCTTTCCGTTGGTTGCACTTGGACGGGAGGGCCCACGAAGGCAATCTTGAGGTCTGGCCTGGCCGCTTTCATTTGACGAATAAGGTGCAGATCCCTTTCGAACCCAACCGTGGAAGTAAAAAGGACGACGAACTCGTAGCTGCGGGCAATCTGGACGGTCTCAGCCGCCGTGATCTTGTGCGGAGGTGCATCCAGTAGCCTGCTGCCAGCCAGCATCCCCGCCGGATAACTGAGCCACACCGGGTACCAATAGGATTCGATCTCGCGCGTCGCCGGCCACCGCGAACCGGCTCCTCCGTCGAAATTCTCGAAACTCGGAGGATTCAAGAAGAGCGTTTTGAGCTCAGACTCCATGAGTCTCTCCCCTCATCGGGCCAAACCGACAATCGACTAGCCTGTCGAACCTCGACGCAAAAATCATTATATAGTATAACGAAGCGTCTAGGGTGGGGCCGACACTGGAAAAAGTCAATTGTCTTCAGCCTGATGTGGTTTTGGCG
>Ga0209039_10002506_pt1 | contig 15503 bp, 11 predicted proteins | sample BogFormECP12_OM1_FD_188238 | JGI IMG/M metagenome (GOLD analysis project Ga0209039, IMG submission 188238) | Bog forest soil microbial communities from Calvert Island, British Columbia, Canada - ECP12_OM1 (SPAdes) (version 2) | ecosystem: Environmental > Aquatic > Freshwater > Wetlands > Bog ... | reverse complement strand
CCGTATGCCCCCGGCGGCCAGCCGCCGCCTCCCAGGCCACCCCGGGAGTACATGCGACCCCGGGAGGCGCCGCGGCCCGGCCCGGCGATGCCGCCTCGCGAGGCTCCGCGGCCGGGCCCCGTCGGCCCTCCCCGCGACGCGGGCTTTTCTCGCGACGCTGGCCTGCCGCGTGACGCTGGCCTGCCGCGTGACGCTGGCCTGCCCCGCGAGGTCGGCATGCCGCGGGAGGCAATGGGACCCGGCGGACCCATCCCCCCGGGCGGTCGCCTGCCACCCCGCGAACCCGGCTACCAGCCTCCACCAAGCCAGGGCCAGCACCACGGCGGCGGAGCCGGACGGCATGCGGGTGGCCCAGGCTACGCCGCTCCGGGCGGCCGCAGGCCAGGAGTCCAAGGGCACGCCGGACCTGCCGGACCTGCTGAGGCCGCAGACCAGTTTGACGGCGGGTACGCCTACGTCATCCGCCCGTCCGATAACCCGGTGCGGCCGGCCGCCCCTACCCGTCCGCCGAGCTTCGGTCGGTCCGCGGACCCGGCTAGGCCCGCGGACCCCGTCAGGTCCCCGGAGCCGGACGTGTACGTCTACCGGGACATCGAAGATCAGCCCGATGATCCCGCTGCGGCCGCCCCGGCACCGGACGAGCATGACGCCTCCTACTGGTACGACCTGCCCGGTACCGCCGCCCAGGGAGATGCCACCCCACGCGTGCCGCAAGAGACCCGCGGCCCGTTCGAGCCCATGGTGTCTTCCGCGGACCTGCCCGGCACGACGCCCCGCTTCTCCGCCAGCCTCGACGACGCCGAACCTGACGCGCCGGAGGCCGCTTCCTCCCGGCAGGTGCCGGGAGCGGCGGGAGACGAAGGGCTCCAGGACACGGCGCACGCCCACGCGCGCAAGCTCGAGCAGATCAAGGACCTGTACCTGACCGCGGAAGCAATCGGCGAGGCGAACGTCGACAAGCACTTCGACCACCTCCTGGCCCGGCAGCGCGAGCTGATCGGCGAGTACTTCAAGCAGTCCAGTGCGGCCAAGCCGGCGGCCGGCCCCGCGGATCAGGCAGGAGCCGAGCCGGCCGGCCCCGCGGATCAGGCAGGAGCCGAGCCGGCCGGCCCCGCGGATCAGGCAGGAGCCGAGCCGGCCGGCGCCGCGGGTCAGGAGGCGGGCGATCCTGGGAATGCCGCCCCCGCCGGCGGAGCGGCCGGCACAGCCGAAGGCGCTCGCGTCACCGCCGATCAGCCCCGCGCATGGTGATCCCGGACGGGCACACGCCAGTCATCGCGGTTCTCGGCCTGGGGGGAGGCCGGTTCTGTCATCGCCCGTGACCTGATGGCCAGCGCCAGCCGCACCCTGCACGAGCGCCTCGCAAGGGGCGAAGCGGGAAGCGAAACAGCCTTACGCGAAAACAGCCTTACGCGAAAACAGCCTTACGCGAGCGGCCCGAGCGCTTCGGCCAGCGGCTGAAGGGAGTCGGGCTTGGCGTGGAGCGGGAGGTTCACGATGATCAGGTCGACGCCCGCGTCACGGTAGGCGGCCGCCGTCGCGGCGACGGGCTCCAGGCCGGTATCCGGATCGATGCGGACGTTGACCGAGCAGGTGATCTCGTTCACATCCCTGCCGATCGCGGCGCAGTGACCGGCCAGGACTTCCTTCAGCTCGAGCCACTGCTCCGGGCTCTCCGCGATGGCGTTCCACTGCTGCGCCCAGCGCGCCACCGTGCGCAGCGTGCGCTTCTTGCCGCGGCCGCCGATGGTGACCGGCGGATGCGGCCGCTGCACCGGCTTGGGCTCGCACCTGGCGTCGGTGAGCCTGACGTACTGCCCGGCGAACGTGGTCGTGGGCTGGCTCAGCAGGCGGACGATGGCCTCGACGCCCTCGTCGAACCGGTCGAACCGCTCGCGCAGCGGCGGCAGGTCGATCCCGTAGGCGTCGCACTCCATCTGGTTCCACCCGGCGCCCAGGCCGAGTTCCAGCCGCCCGCCGGAGATGATGTCCATGGTCGCGGCCATGTTGGCCAGCACCGCCGGGTGCCGGTAGACCATCCCGGTCACCTGGCAGCCGATCCGGATCCGTCGAGTAGCCTGGGCCATCGCCGCCAGCATCGTCCAGGCCTCGAAGTTGGGCCCGGTCAGGTCGCCGGTCAGCGGATAGAAATGGTCCCAGTTCCAGGCCGACTCGAACAACGGAATCTCATCCGCCGCGATCCACGCGTCACGTAGCTCTTCCCAGCTCTGATGCTCGGGCCGGGTCTTGATCGCGAAGCGCATGCCGACGCCCTCTCCTGACCAGATACCAATGGTTACGAAATCATCCTAGTGAGCCAGGGGGCCGCCTCATCTCCGGGACCGGGGTGGGCCGTTCGCGCGAAGCCCCTCGCTAAGTAGCTTGATATCGAGATACTGTAGGTTGAACACGGCGAGCTCGGGACGTAGGCGCGGTACGAGCGAGGAGGCTCAACGATGACGGCGAACAGCTTCGGCAGCCGGGCGGCGCTTCAGGCTGCGGGCGAGGCGTACGAGATCTACCGGCTGGACGCGGTAGATGGATCGCACAACCTCCCGTTCAGCCTGAAGATCCTGCTGGAGAACCTGCTCCGCAACACCGATGGCACCAACGTCACGGCGGAGCAGGTCACCGCGCTGGCGCACTGGGACCCGAAGCAGGAGCCGGACACCGAGATCCAGTTCACCCCGGCCCGGGTTATCCTGCAGGATCTGACCGGTGTGCCCGCCGTGGTGGACCTGGCCGCGATGCGCGAGGCCATGCAAGCCCTCGGCGGCGACCCGACCAAGATCAACCCGCTCATCCCGGCCGAACTGGTCATCGACCACTCCGTGGTGGCCGACGTGTTCGGCAGCCCGGACGCGTTCCGCCGGAACGTCGAGATCGAGTTCGGCCGAAACCGGGAGCGGTTCGGCTTCCTGCGCTGGGGCCAGGAGGCGTTCAGCCAGTTCAAGGTGGTCCCGCCGGGCACCGGCATCGTGCACCAGGTGAACATCGAGTACCTGGCCAGAGTGGTCATGACCCGGGAAGGCACGGCATACCCCGACACCTGCGTGGGCACCGACTCGCACACCACCATGCAGAACGGCCTGGGCGTGCTCGGCTGGGGGGTCGGCGGCATCGAGGCCGAGGCCGCGATGCTGGGCCAGCCCATCTCGATGCTCATCCCGAAGGTGGTCGGGTTCCGGCTCACCGGTGAGCTTCCGAGCGGCGCCACCGCCACCGACCTCGTGCTCACCATCACCGAAATGCTGCGCAAGCACGGCGTGGTGGGCAAGTTCGTCGAGTTCACGGGCGAGGGCGTGGCCGCGGTCCCAGTGGCCAACCGGGCCACGATCGGCAACATGTCACCGGAGTTCGGCTCCACCTGCGCGATCTTCCCGATCGACCAGAACACGCTGGACTACCTGCGGCTCACGGGCCGCCCGGGCGAGCAGCTGGCCCTGGTCGAGACGTACGCCAAGGAGCAGGGCCTCTGGCACGACTCGAGTCAGCAAACACGGTACTCCGAGGAACTCAGCCTGGACCTGTCCACCGTGGTCCCGTCCATCGCGGGCCCGAAGCGTCCACAGGACCGGATCGCGCTGGCCGACGCCAAGACCGCCTTCCGCGATGCCCTGCCGAACTACGTGCAGGAAGCGAGCCTGGACAACGGCCTGGCCGGCACCTTCCCGGCCTCGGACCCGGTGGCGGCGGGTGACGGCACCCGCCCGTCGAACCCGGTCCAGGTCACCCTGGAAGACGGCACCGAGACAGCCGTCGACCACGGCAGCGTGGTGATCGCCGCGATCACCTCCTGCACGAACACGTCCAACCCCTCGGTCATGGTCGGCGCCGCGCTGCTCGCCAAGAACGCGGTCGACCGGAACCTGGCCAGTAAGCCCTGGGTCAAGACCACGCTGGCGCCCGGCTCCAAGGTGGTCATGGATTACTACGAGCGGGCCGGCCTGCTGCCTTACCTGGACAAGCTCGGCTTCAACCTGGTCGGCTACGGCTGCACCACCTGCATCGGCAACTCCGGGCCGCTGCCGCCCGCGATCAGCGAGGCGGTCAACTCCAATGACCTGGCCGTGGCGGCCGTGCTGTCGGGCAACAGGAACTTCGAGGGCCGGATCAACCCGGACGTGAAGATGAACTACCTGGCCTCGCCGCCGCTGGTGGTGGCCTACGCGCTCACCGGGACGATGGACATCGACCTGCAAAACGAGCCGCTAGGCTCCGACGCCGAAGGCAAGCCGGTCTACCTCGCGGACATCTGGCCTTCCCCGGAAGAGGTCGCCGACGTCGTGCAGACCGCGGTGGCCAAGGAGATGTTCACCCGCGACTACGCCGACGTGTTCAAGGGCGACGACAACTGGCGCGGACTCGAGATCCCGGCAGGCGACACCTACGCCTGGGACGAGGAGTCGACCTACGTGCGCCGCCCGCCGTACTTCGCTCGTCTGCCCGACGAGCCGGAGCCGGTCACCGACATTACCGGCGCCCGGGTGCTGGCCAAGCTCGGCGACTCGGTGACCACCGACCACATCTCGCCGGCCGGCGCGATCAAGACCGAAAGCCCGGCCGGGACCTACCTGACCGAGCACGGCGTCGAGCGGAAGGACTTCAACTCCTACGGCTCTCGCCGTGGCAACCACGAGGTGATGATCCGCGGCACGTTCGCCAACATTAGGCTGCGCAATCAGCTTGCGCCGGGCACCGAGGGCGGCGTGACCGTCAAGGACGGCGAGCAGATGTCCATCTACGAGGCGTCCCGCCGGTACATCGACCAGGGCACCCCGCTGATCGTGCTCGGGGGCAAGGAATACGGCTCGGGCTCATCCCGCGACTGGGCCGCCAAGGGGACGCTGCTGCTCGGTGTGCGCGCGGTGCTCGTCGAGTCCTTCGAGCGCATCCACCGGTCCAACCTGATCGGCATGGGCGTCCTGCCGCTGCAGTACCGGCCGGGGGAGTCGGCGGCCTCGCTGGGCTTGACCGGCAACGAGACCTTCGATATCCGTGGCATCGAGGAAATAAATTCAGGAAATATACCGAACGAGGTTACGGTGACAGCCGACGGTAAGGTATTCGGCGCTGTCGTCCGGATCGACACCCCCGGTGAAGCGGACTACTACCGGCACGGCGGCATCATGCAGTACGTGCTCCGGTCGCTGCTTGCGGCTGGGGAGCCGCTTCGGTCGCCTGCTGTCCCGTGACAGGTTAGGGTGAGGATCCATGGCGAAGGACCCCTTTACTGCGGCGCTGGCGGGCTTCCGGCGGTGGACGAATACGACGAGTCGCCAGCTAAGCGGCGATTCCGGTGCGGACGCCGACGAGCTGAAGATCCTGCTCGACCTGATGCGGAACTACCTCGGTCTCGAGCGTCCCGCCGACCTCGGGCCGGGCGACCTGGAGGAGTTGCTGCTGCGCGTCTACCCGCGCAAGATCACAGTGGTTGACCGCGCCGACACTGAGGACACGATTCCCGCCGTGCGCGACTTCCTTGCCTACCTTGCCGAAAGCCGACGCCTGTCGGAAGGCACCGCCCGCGAGCTGGAAGGCGAGCTGGACCAGATCGCCCCCCGGTTCGCCGACGCGGTGATGGACCCGGCGAACTGGGGCACGGCACGTTCCTTCGTCCAGGCGATGGCCGCCGACGGCGTGGACGTGAGCGATCAGACGGCCGTCGACCGCTGGATCGCCACGTACAACGCCCACGTAGATCCTCCTGGCGACACCTTCGGCCCCGAAGAGTACGAGGACTACGAAGACTACGACGACGACGAGGAGGAGGGCGTCCCTTTCAAGGAGGCCTTCGGGCTACCCGACCAGCTGCCGCCTATGCGGCTGCCGTCTGAGGCGGAACTCGCCGCCCTGGCCCGCGACGCCCCGATGATCGGCCAACTGCAGGCCCTCGCTGCGTGGCTGGGCCCGGGCCGCGCGGTGACCGAGAACGCCGAGTTGGTCGGCGGTGACGCGGCCGAAGCCGCTGCGGCGCTGGGCCTCGGCGCGGCGGACCTGCCCGCCATCGGCCGGCTGAGGGACGTGCCGCGCCTGGACTTCCTGTGGCGCCTGGCCCTCGAAGCGGGATTCATCGAACTGGACGAGGACGAAAGCCATGCGGTCCCCGGCGAGGCCGCGCAGGCGTGGCAAGACGGCGACGATGACGAGGTGCTGGACATCTGGGAGACGCTGTTCGACCTCGTCATGGGCACGCTGGATATCCTCGCATCGCTGGACCCGCGCCGGTCGAGTGAGCTTGACTTCTTCGGGCAAGGGGCGGCACTGGCGGTGACGCTCTTCCTGGAGAGGTCGGAAGGACTCTCGATCGCCCAGGTCAGCGAGGTGATTAGGTCCGCCGCGGTCGATGAGCTGACGCCAGGCCGGGCCGCGAAGACGTGGCAGTCATGGGTCCGCGCGCATGGCGATCCCGCGCGGCTGTTGCTTGACCAGATGGTCGCAGTCGGGGCGGTACGGATATCGGACAGCGAGGATGGCGACCTGGCGCGCCCGACGCCCCTGGGCCTGGCCGCGATCAGTACGCAGCTCGCCGACCACGGGGTCGAAGTCCCGCTGCTCCCCCCCGCAGAGGAGATGACGGCGGCGGACTTGATCGCGATGGCAGAAGGCGCGACCGATGAGGAATTCCAGGCTGAGACCACCGCCTGGCTGGCTCACCGCACGCCGGAATCCGCGGCCAGGGAACTGCTCTCCTTCGCCGCGCCATCCGATCCGGCGTCTCGCGTGCTGGCCGTGGCCCTTGTCACCGAACTCGGCGCTCCCGCCGAACCCGCCTGGCGCGACGTGCTTGGCCAGATGGAGTTGCGCGGATACGCGAAGGCCGCCCTGGCCACCTTGGAGATGGGGGATGACGGCGACCCGGCGGTCATGCCTGCTGGACTGGAGCTTTCCGACGACGACCTGGCCTGGGTCCTCACCGACGCGCTCGTGGTGGACGGCTGGGATGACGTAGACGACGAGGCCGAGTACGATCCCGCGACGCTCGCGAAGCGACTAGGTGAAGCCATCCCCGCCGGGCGGGAAGCGGCAGCGTTCGAAATGATGGCGCGGGTACCGCATCCGGACGCGGCTAGCGTCCTGACGGTGATCGGCAAGTATCACCCCGACAAGAAAATCGCCAAAGCGGCGCGGAAGGCCGCCTACAAGGCAGCGAGCCGGAAGGCCGCCCAGGGTTCGGCGATAGTCTTGGATTTTACCTAGATCGAATGCCCGGGGAGGTGAGACCCATTACCGCCAGATCAGGCTGGGTGCTCCCGCCCCGTGTTCACATGTGACCTTCGGAGCGCCCGCGTTCATCCCGGAAGGCGCTTCAATGTCTGTCTCCGATTCTCTCATCGTTAGCAGGCTCAGGGCGGCGGGCTGTGTCTTCGCCGAAGATGAAGCCCGGCTGCTGACGTCCACGGCGCGGACGCCTGCCGAACTCGACGGGATGGTGGGCCAGCGCGTCGCCGGCCTGCCGCTGGAGCAGGTCCTCGGCTGGGCCGAGTTCTGCGGCCTGCGGATCACCGTGGCGCCCGGTGTGTTCGTGCCGCGCAGGCGCACCGAGTTCCTCGTCCGGCAGGCTGCGGTACTGGCCCGGGGCCTCGCCCGGCCTGGTGTCGTGATCGTCGACCTGTGCTGCGGGGCGGGCGCGATCGGCGCCGCCCTGGCCGCCGCCGTGGACCGGGCCGAGGTGTACGCGGCCGACATCGACCCGGCCGCGGTGCGCTGCGCCCGGATTAACCTGCCCGGCCCTACGGGCCACGTTTACCAGGGAGACCTGTATGAGCCGCTGCCCGACGGGCTGCGGGGCCGGGTCAGTGTCCTAGTCGCCAATGTGCCCTATGTGCCTACTGGCGAGATCGGGTTCCTCCCGCCCGAGGCCCGCGCGCACGAGCCGCGGGTAGCCCTGGACGGCGGGGCAGACGGGCTCGACGTGCTGCGCCGGGTCGCCGCCGGGGCCCCCGAATGGCTGAGGCCCGGCGGTCACCTGCTGATCGAGACCAGCGACCGGCAGGCGCCGTCGGCCCAGGCGGTCTTCGCCGCCAGCGGGCTGACCGCCCGGGTAGCCAGTTCGGCGGACCTGGACGCCACCGTCGTCATCGGGCGGCTCTTTGCGGACCACGAATCCTGGTGCGGGACCGCGCCCTTAGGCAGTCTGCCGGTCAGCCGGCGAGAACGTTCAGCAGGCGGAACCGCATATGCCTGTCAAGACGGCAGCGGCGCCTGCCTCATTGCTTGACGAGTGTGGCCACGGAAATGTGCGGCCAGTCGATGTTCAGGAAGTTCAGGATGACGGTCTGGGTGTACTGCAGCTGCAGGAACGTGCTGCCGTCGGATTGCTGGACCGTCTCGATCCAGAAGATCGCATCCATCTTGGTCGCGTCCGCGTTGGGGATGTCGAAGGGCATATTGACGGTGCCGCCCTTCTGAGTGGCGGGCCCGTTCGGGGGGGCGGCAGTGGAGATGATCAGCACTTCCGTGTTGGTGATGTTCTGGCCCAGGATCGCCTCCTCCAGGGCCAGGTTCAGGTTCTTGACGAATGGCGGCTTGAACCCGGGCGGCAGCGGCGGGTCGGTGAAGGGCGGGCTAGAAGCCGGGGAAGATCTGCCGCAGCTCGTCGAGCTCGACCCCGGCGCTGTCGACCGGCGGGGTGTGCGCCTCGTCCATCCGCCCGTAGACCAGCCGGACGAACGCCTCGGCGGGCAACCGCAGCTCCGATAGGCCCAGCTCGGGCGTGGTCTCGTCGTCGATAGGCGTGAGCGTGACCGCCTCGCCCGTTTCCAGGATGAACTGGCGTTCCGGGTCGGCAGTGGTAATGCGCACCCTGCGCTGCTTCCCGTCCGGCTTGCCGGTCCTGGCCGCGAGCTGGTCGAGCGTGTCGATGAGGAGGGCGACGGCATCCGGGGCCACTGGGACCGCCGGGTCGAGCGCGACCACGACGTCCCAGGTGTGGACGGCGTGCTCACTGAGGCGCATCCGCGCCAGCCCGGCGGCGCCGATCTCCATCCCGAACGCCTTCAGGTGCAACCGCGCCTGCTCATCCGCGTCCAGGGACTCGAACCGTTCCAGGGTCGCCTGATCGGCGCGCAACGCGTCCGACGCCTGGGCCTGCGGATCCTTGGCGTTCCAGTTGTCCCAGATCGGCATGAACTCCTCGCGTCCGGGCGGCTCCTGCCCGGTCAGCCCGGCGTCGAGGAACAAGCCGAAGATCTCGGCCTGCGACCCCAGGTGGGAGAGCACCTGGGCGATCGACCACTCGCTGGCGTACGAGCGTCGTTCCAGCTCGGCGAGGCCGAGGGGCTCGACGCTGGCACGCAAGCGGTCGTGGGAGTGCCGCAGCGCGCTGATCCACGGGTCCGGGCTAGGTTCCATAGTTCTGTCTCCGTTGCTCGCCGGCGTATCTGGGTCAGTCCACTGGGCAGCCTACTCCGGGATGCGATCACGTCCGGAGGGTACCCTCCACATCGTCTATCCTGAGCTCATGACGGCCCGCCACCAGCCCCCGCGTCGGCTGCGGGCCGACGCCGCGCGCAACCGGGACGCGATCGTGGCGATGGCCAGGGACGTATTCGCCGAGCAGGGCCTGGAGGCACCGCTCGAGGCGATCGCCGCCCGGGCCGGCGTCGGCATCGCCACGCTATACCGGCGGTTCCCCACCCGCGAGAAGCTGGTTGCCGCCGCGCTCACCGAGAAGGTCGCCGAGTATGCCGAGGCCGCCGAGCAGGCCCTGGCGGTCGCCGATCCGTGGGACGGCTTCGCCGGGTTCGTGCGGCGGATCTGCGAGCTTCAGGCCAGCGACCGCGGCCTGTCCGATCTGCTGTCCATGACCTTGTCCGCGGACGAGCGGGTCGAGCAGCTCCGCCGGACGGCTAACGACCGGGTCATCACGCTGATCGAGCGAGCCAAGGCCGACGGCGCGCTGCGCGAGGACTTCACCGGCGAGGACCTCGTGCTGCTGCTGATCGCCACCGCCGCGGTCATGCATGTCACCCGGGCTGACGCGCCCGGCGCCTGGCGGCGGTTCGTGGCCTTGGCCCTCGACGGGTTCCGGTGCCAGGACTCGGCGGGCCTGCCGGACCCGCCCGCGACGGCCCAGATGACCCAGGCCATGCTCCGGCTGGCCGACGAGCACGGCTGCGGTCGGCGCGGGTAAATCACCGGACACACGGCCAGCTTGACGCGGGCTCGCGTCTGCTCGTAGCGTTTGCTGCCTATACAAAGCAGCTCAGATCTGGTCATCGGGGGACCATCTGACCCAGTACGCGGACGATGCAGGCCGCCCCGGAACGGGTGGCCGTTCGAACCACGTCCCAGCCGGACCCGCGACGGCTCACCACCTCGATCGTCCCTGGCTCGACCGGCGCCGCCTCATGGCCGTCTACGCCGCGTTCGGCGTGTACGCGGTCGCTGCCGCGGTTTTCTCCGGCGGCGAGGATCAGGTCTGGGCCATCTGGGCCGCATGCGGCTATGCCGTCGCCCTGTTCATGCTGTGGCGCTGGAGCGGCCGGATGGCCGCCGCCGGAGTCTCGGTGGCGCTGGCCCTGCTCGCGCCGTTGCTCTGGCTCTCGGTCGCCTATCCGCTCGAAGCGGGGATGTGGGTCATCGACCGGTCCGCGACGCTCCTGCTGCACCACGGCACGCCCTACCTGTCCGCGGCGCAGGTCACCTCCTGGCTGTCCTATAACCCTTACCTGCCCGTCATGACCTTGTTCGGTCTGGCGAGCGCGGCCGGGCTGGGTGGCCTGGCGGGCAACTCCGGGGTGTGGATCGCCGTCGGCACGGTAGTCCCGCTCACGGCGGCGTTCTGGATCGCGATGCCGCACCGGGGCTGTGCCACCTGCCGCCGCGACGCGCTGCTGGCCACGGCCGTCGCCGTGGCCTCGCCGGTGGTGGGGCTCAACCTGGCCGTGATCACGACCGACCCGCCGGTGCTCGCGATGATCCTGCTGGCCCTGGCGCTGGCCGCCCGGCCCGCAGCCTCGCGGGCCGCGGGAACGGTCGGCTCGGGCGTCGCCCTGGGCGTGGCCTGCGACCTGAAGTCCACCGCCTGGCTCGCCGTCCCGGTCCTGGCCGCGATGTTCGCCGCGCGCGACGGCGCGCGGGCCGCGGGACGCTTCGTCGCGGCCTCGGCCGTCACCGCCGTGGTCCTCGTCGCCGCCTTCGCGCCGGCCGCACTGACCTCGCTGCGGGGCGCGGACGCCCTGGTGCAGAACAGCGTGCTGTTCCCGCTCGGCCTCACCCGGTACAAGACCCCGGCCGAGAGCCTGCTGCCCGGGCACCTGCTCACCGCGATGGGGATGGCCGGGCACGTAGTCTCGGTCGGCCTGCTGCTCGCGGCCGGGCTGGGCATCGCGATCTCGCTGGTGATCCGGCCGCCCCGCGATGTCACCGCGGCAGCCTGGCGGCTGGCCATCGGGCTGGCGCTGATGTTCCTGCTCGGGCCCAACATTCGGTTCGGCTACTTCATCTACCCGCTCGGCCTGATCGGCTGGCTAGCCCTGAACGCCAGGACCGGGGAAACGCCGACCGCGACGGCCGGCGCCCGGGCGCCAGCCGGGCGAGCGGAGGACCTCGTCGACGACCGTTAGTAATCGCCGGGTCATGAACCGCACCCACGCCCCACCGTTCAAAAGAAACGTGAACGCGTTCAAATACGGCCAGGGTTGTCCCGGCCTGCGCGGCCTTGTGAAAGGCTGATCGAGGCAGCAGGCGAAAAGGGAGATGTGAGCATGCGCGTGGTAGTAGGCGAACGTCTGGGCGGGCCCGACGTGCTGAGCGTCACCGAGCAGGAGGCGCCGCGACCGGGCCCGGGTCAGGTGGTCGTGGATGTCGCCGCGGCCGGCGTGAACTACATGGACATCTACCAGCGAGAGGGCGTCGGCAACTACCGGACAGAACCGCCCTTCGTCCCCGGCGCGGAAGGCGCGGGCACGGTCGCGGCCGTGGGGGAGGACGTTACCACCTTGGCCGTCGGTGACGGGGTGGCCTGGGCTGGCCCGGGCGGCAGTTACGCCGAGCAGGTCGTGCTGCCCGCGAACCGGGTCGTCCCGGTCCCAGACGGGGTAAGCCTGCAGGTCGCGGCGGCCGCCATCCTGCAAGGCATGACCGCGCACTACCTGGCCAACAGCACCTACCCGGTGCGTGAGGGTGACGTCGCCGTGGTGCATGCGGCGGCCGGCGGGGTCGGGCTGCTGCTGACCCAGATGGTGAAGCGGCGCGGCGGCATCGTCGTCGCCACCACGTCAGGCGGAGAAAAGGCCGAACTCGCGCTCGGCGTCGGCGCCGATCACGTCGTCGGTTACGACCGCTTCCGCGCCATCGTCGACGACGCGACCGAAGATGTCGGCGCGCACGTGGTGTACGACGGCGTGGGCAAGGACACGTTCGACGACAGCCTGGCCGCGCTGCGCCCGCGCGGCATGATGGTGCTCTACGGAGCCGCGAGCGGCCAGGTGCCGCTGTTCGACCCGCAGCGGCTGAACACCGGCGGGTCGCTATTCCTCACCCGGCCGACCCTGGCGCATTACATTGCCGACACCGCGGAACTGCGGTGGCGTGCGGGCGAGGTATTCGACTGGATCGCCCAGGGCGAACTAGAGGTGCGGATCGGCGGCACCTACCCGCTGGCCGATGCCGCCCGGGCGCAGGAGGACCTAGCCAGCCGGCGGACCACAGGCAAGCTGCTGCTCCTGCCCGGCCTGTAGCCGCAGCGTTCAGGCGTCTTCGGGGCACGCACCACGGCCGTTCGGCCTGAAGAGAATTTTTCTTTTCAGATAACTTTAGTGGCTGATGTCGAAATACCGGGCCGCCAGCGTCCGCCGGCCGTATGAGATCACGCTGCTCGTCGTCGCGATGGCGGCAGCCGGGTTCAACCTGCGCACCGCCATCACCAGCCTGCCGCCGCTCTTTCCTGACCTGCAGACCCGGCTGCACCTGTCGTCGACCATGCTGGCGCTGCTCGCGGCCACGCCGGTGATCTGCTTCGGCGTGGTCTCCGCCTTCGCCGCCTGGCTCAACCGGCGTTACGGCGAGGAAGCGATCCTGCTGGTCGCGCTGGTCCTGCTCACCGCGGGCCTGCTGCTGCGGGGCGCGCTGCCTTCGATCATGCTGTTCCCGGGGACGGCGCTGGCCGCGAGCGCGATCGCCGTCCTCAACGTGCTGCTTTCCAGCATGGCCAAGCGGCGCTGGCCCGAACGGGCCGGGCTGCTCATCGGCATCTACCTGACCATGCTGTCCGTGGGCGCGATCTTGTCCTCGCTGGTCAGCGTGCCGCTGTACCGCAGTTCGGGTTCGGTGCGGCTGGCGCTTGGCCTGTGGGCGGTCCCGGCCGCGCTGGCCGCGCTGCTGTGGCTGCCCCAGCTCAGGTACCGCGCGCCCGGCGCCCGGCCCCCCGCGTCTGCCTCCGCGGCACCGGTGTCGGCGACCGGAGGCGTCAAGGTGTACCGGTACGCGCTCGCCTGGCAGGTCACCGCGTTCATGGGGCTGCAGAGCCTGCTGTACTACGCGGCGCTTTCCTGGCTGCCGACCATCTTCCAGGACCGCGGCGACGCCGCGGTCACGGCCGGCAACCTGCTGGCGCTGATGGGCGTGGGCAACCTCGCGACCTCGCTTATCGTGCCGGTGCTCGCCCACCGCCGCCCTAGCCAGCGCGCCCTGGTGGTGCCCAGCCTGATCGGGACCGCCGCCGGCCTGGCCGGATCGCTGTGGGCGCCGCTGGGGACGGCCCCGCTCTGGGTCCTCGTCCTCGGCGTCAGCCAGGGCTCCTGCCTCGGCCTGGCCATTTTCTTCATGATGGCCCGGGCTCCCGACGCGGGCACCGCCGCCTCGCTGTCCGCGTTCGCGCAGTCGGTCGGCTACCTGGTCGCCAGCGCCGGTCCCCTGATGGTCGGGCTGCTGCACACGGCCACCGGCAGCTGGAACATCCCGGTCGCCTTGCTACTCGTGCTGGCCGCCGTCGAGCTCGCGGTAGGCCTCCTGGCCGGACGTCCGCTGGTGCTGCCGGCCGCCCAGGCGGCGGTCGCGCCGCCTGCATGGCCGGCTTGGCCGGCCCCAGGGGTACGGGGGGATGGAGTCCCCCCGTGAGCAGGGGGTCGCCGGGGGGTCGCCCCCCGGGGGCTAGCACTTCCCGACACGCATGTCGGGGACCGGACGGGCTCGACAAGCTATCTGAGGCACAACCTCGTACACTCGGTTCGACTAGCGTTCCCCATCAGGCCCGCACAGCACATGAGGAGCACGCCGTGACCCTGCTGGAGTGCATTAACGGCCCCGAGGACCTGAAGGAACTCAGCCAGGATCAGCTCACCCGCCTCGCCGGGGAGATCCGCGACCTGCTGATCGAGACGACCACCCGGACCAGCGGCCATCTCGGCCCCAACCTCGGCGTGGTCGAGCTCACGATCGCGATCCACCGGGTCTTCGATTCGCCCAAGGACCGCATCGTCTTCGATACCGGGCACCAGGCCTACGTGCACAAGCTGCTGACCGGCCGGGTCGCTCAGTTCGGTACGCTGCGCCAGCGTGGCGGGCTGACCGGCTACCCGAGCCGGGCCGAGTCTGAGCACGACCTGGTGGAGAACTCGCACGCCTCCACCAGCCTGTCCTACGCCGACGGGCTGGCCAAGGCGTACAAGCTGCGCGGCGAGCCGGACCGGACCGTGGTCGCCATCATCGGCGACGGGGCGCTCACCGGCGGCATGGCCTGGGAGGCGCTGAACAACATCGCCGCCGCCAAGGACTCGCGGCTGGTCATGATCGTCAACGACAATGGCTGGTCCTATCAGCCGACGATCGGCGGCCTGGCCGAGCATCTGGCCGCGATCCGGGTCAACCAGCGGTACGAGCACGTGCTCGAGTACATCAAGACCACGTTGCCCCGGACCCCACTGGTCGGCCCGCCGCTGTACGGAACGCTGCACCGCGTCAAGAAGGGCATCAAGGACGTCATTCAGCCGCAGGTGATGTTCGAGGACCTGGGCCTTAAGTACGTTGGGCCAATTGACGGTCATGATGAGCGTCTTGTGGAACACGCGCTGCGGCGCGCCCGGGACTTCGGCGGCCCCGTGCTGGTGCACGTGATCACCAGGAAGGGCCTCGGCTACCCGGAGGCCGAACAGAACACCGTTGACTGCTTGCACCAGGTGCCCGCGGCCGGCGCGCTGCCGGGGACGTGGAGCCGGGTGTTCGGCGACGAGATGGTGAGCATCGGCGCGCGGCGCCCCGATGTCGTCGCGATCACCGCGGCGATGCTGTACCCGACCGGTCTGGCGCAGTTCGCGGCGGCCTACCCAAACCGGGTCTACGACGTGGGCATCGCCGAGCAGCACGCGATCACCAGCGCCGCGGGCCTGGCCATGGGCGGCCTGCACCCGGTGGTGGCCATCTACTCGACGTTCCTGAACCGGGCCTTCGACCAGACGCTAATGGACGTGGCGCTGCACAAGCTCCCGGTGACGATCGTGCTCGACCGGGCCGGGGTGACCGGGCCGGACGGCGCCAGCCATCACGGCATGTGGGACGGG
>Ga0209039_10002505_pt1 | contig 15504 bp, 15 predicted proteins | sample BogFormECP12_OM1_FD_188238 | JGI IMG/M metagenome (GOLD analysis project Ga0209039, IMG submission 188238) | Bog forest soil microbial communities from Calvert Island, British Columbia, Canada - ECP12_OM1 (SPAdes) (version 2) | ecosystem: Environmental > Aquatic > Freshwater > Wetlands > Bog ... | reverse complement strand
TCCTCGAAAGCGATTCGAACGTAAAGACTTTGTTTGCAGAGAATTACGGAATTAGATGCCCTCGGCAGAACCACTTTCGCAGTAAACTACCGCTAGTCTGGGTCAGCGGGGCGATTCCGATGGTGCTGGGATGGGAGTTGCTGGCGCCCGGAGAAGGAGAGTTGACGGCGGCGCTGCGGCTGCTGGAGAGGCTTCTGCCCCGCGTGCGCCAGAGTCTGGACCTGATCCTGGGGGACGCGCTGTACTGTTGCCGGCCCTTTTTCCAAACCGTCTGTGGAGCGGGCTTGGAGGCCTTGGCCATCAGTTCCGGGCAGACCGAGATGGACGAGGAGATCGAATTATTGCGGGAGACCGATCCTCCCCGCCAGGTCCCCGGCCTCGACGTGGCCGTGTGGGAGATGGAAAGCGAGGCCTGGCGCCCGGACTTAAAACGCCCGCTCCGCGTCATTCACTGTGAGCGGGGTTACGAGGCTCCCCCCTGGAAGCATGAACGCCAGCAACTGCGCGTGGTGACCTCGGTGCCGGTCGCGATCCTTCCGGCCGGGCAAGGATGGACGGTAGGGCGATGCCGCTGGCGCATCGAGAACGGAACCTTCAACCGCTTGACGCGCGATTACGCCCTCACCCACAACTACCATCACGCGGTGGCCGCCCTCGTCGCCCTGCTGGCCCTGCGCTCGTTCGCCTGCTTTCTGACGCAAGCTTACTGGCGCTACGCGACCGCGCGCTCCCGCCACCCACCGGCCCGCTTCGTGCAGTGGTTTCAACAGGTTCTCATCGAGGACTGGGTCCGTTACCTGGATGCCGCCGGGCGGCCCGACCGGCCGTCCGGCTAGGGCCGTTCTGAAGGGCGCCTTACGGGCCCACCGATCGCCGGACCTGCGGGCGGAGGACCGGCTCTCGCTACCCACCCCGCCCGCACCCCGCTTCCCCGAAAGGAGGTGTACCGCTAACCCTCGACCATAGGGATCGGGACGCGATCGGCGAACCCCCGTGTCCCCGACCCCTGTACGCCCCTTCGCACTTCCCGCGTGCGCCGGAATCGAAAACCCTCTGGTGCGGAGTTGCTGCAAGCGCTCTCGGTTTTCTTGACAAGCCCCCCGTGCAGGTTATAATTAGGGTTTTGTGTCCATGAGGCAGGGGTGCGCATAACCCTCGCAGAACTAGAACTTCACCGGGTCATTGCGTCTGAGAGCTATGCCCCGGGGTCGCTTGACTATCACGGAGCCGAATTCCGGCAGGCGGCGCCGCTCAAGCTCAACGCCACCGCGGAGCTGCTAGGAGCGGAAATCCGTATCCGGGGGCACCTGGCGACCAGCCTCGAAACCAGTTGTGACCGCTGCCTGGGAGCCGTCGAGATTCCGGTGAGTCGCGATTTCGACCTTTTCTATCGGCCGATGAAGAGCATCGCCAAGGAAGAGGAAATCGAAATTCCCGCGGACGAGATGGAGGTTGGCTTCTACTCCGGGGACGGAATCGAATTGGCAGACGTGGCCACAGAACAGGTGATACTCTCTGTACCCATGAAGGTGATTTGCGGTATCGAGTGCCGGGGCTTGTGCCCGGTTTGCAGGGTCAATCGAAATTTGACGCCTTGCAACTGCGTGCCTCCGCAGCATGATTCTCCTTTCGCTTCGCTCAAGGAAGCGTAGAGGGAAACTGAGTCACGGAGTTAATGAGTGACTGAATCATTGAAAACAAAATGACCCACTGATTCACTGGTTCAGTGATTCAGTCTGAGAAGGAAGAAGATGCCAAATCCAAAACGACGACATTCTCACGCGCGGAAGAATCGCCGGCGATCCCACGATCATCTCACCACGCCCGCGATTGCCGAGTGCCCGCACTGCCACGAATCGAAGATGCCTCACCAAGTCTGCCCGCATTGTGGTTACTACAATGGGCAGGAAGTGATCCTGGTGAAGGAATCCGCTTAAAAGGTTAGATCTTGGCCTAGGGAGATTTGCCTCGGTGCGCTCATTTCTTCCCGCGCCGGCCCGATTCCACTGTTTGAACTGATCACCATGCGACGGATTGCTGTGGACGCCATGGGCACCGACTCGGCACCCGAGGCAGAACTCGAGGGAGCAATTGAGGCCGCACGCGCGGGGTACGCGGAGGTCTTGTTGGTGGGACCGCAAGATCGTCTCAGCCAGGAACTCAGCAAGCGCAAGGTCCAGGGTCTTCCCATCGAGATCGTCCACGCCAGTGAGGCGGTCACCATGGGGGACAAGGCCACTAAGGCCTTTCGGCAACGGCGCGATTCCTCGATCCGCGTTTCGGCGCGTCTGGTGCACGAGGGCAAGGCGGACGGCATGATCAGCGCCGGCAACACCGGCGCGGTGATGACCACCGCTAAAATCGTGCTTGGGGCGCTCGAAGGCGTGGACCGGCCGGCCATCGCCCAGGTGTTCCCCACCTCCAAAGGCACGGCTGCGGTGCTGCTCGACGTGGGGGCGAACGTGGATTGCAAGCCGCACCACCTGGTGGAATTTGCGGTGATGGGCGAAACTTATTACCGCGTCATCTTCGGAGTGGAGCGGCCACGCGTGGGGCTGCTTTCCATCGGCCAGGAAGAACATAAGGGGAATGAGTTGACGCGCGGAGCCCTGGTGCTGCTCAAGCAACTCCCCTCGAATTTTATTGGTAACGTGGAAGGGCGCGATCTTTACAACGGCCGTGTGGATGTGATCGTTTGCGACGGCTTTATCGGCAACGTGGCCCTGAAGATCAGCGAAGGAGCCATTGAAGCGATCTCCAGTCTGCTGAAGGAAGCTCTTAACAGCACGCTCTCCGCCAAGGTCGGCTACGTGCTGGCCCGAAGAGCCTTCCGGAACTTCAGAAAGCGCGTGGATTATTCTGAATATGGCGGGGCGCCGCTGTTGGGGGTGAAGGGCGTGTGCATCATTTGCCACGGTGGATCAAACCCCAACGCGATTAAGAATGCCATCCGTGTGGCGGCGGAATTTTCCGCCGGAAAAGTGAACGAGAAGATCGAACGCGAATTAGCGGCTGCTTCCCAGGGGAATCCTAAGGGAACTGAGTCACTGAATCAGTGAGTCACTGAGTTAGTGATTCAGTTAATTACTGAACTAAAACGCTTTAATGATCCGCTGATTCACTGAATAATTGAACAACAAAGATTCAATGACCCACTGACTCAATGAATCAGTGATTCACTGACTCACTGATTCACTGTTTCCGTCCCAGGAGTTTCCATGTCTGTTGCAGGGGTACTCGGAACGGGCTCGGCCTTGCCGGAGAAGGTCATCACCAATGCGGATCTTGAGAAGATGGTTGAGACCTCCGACCAATGGATCACGGACCGCACCGGCATCCGCGAGCGCCGCCAAGCCGCTCCCCACGAAACCACCTCCACCCTTTCGGTGCTAGCCGCGGGCCACGCTCTGGATAAGGCGGGGCTGAAGGCCACGGATCTCGACCTGATTATTTGCTCGACGATTTCACCCGATATGCCGTTGCCCTCTACGGCCTCGCTCATCCAGCGCGAACTGGGCGCGCACGGCTGCTGTGCGTTCGACTTGGCCGCCGCTTGCTCCGGCTTCCTCTTCGGGATGACCGTGGCCGAGCAATTCATCCGCACCGGCGCGGCGCGGTACGTGCTGGTGATCGGGGCCGAACTACTCTCGCGTTACATCGATTACAAGGACCGCGCCACCTGCGTCATCTTCGGTGACGGCGTGGCCGCGGCGGTGTTCGGGCCGGTCGAACCGCCCTCGGGAATCCTGGCGCATGAGTTGCACACCGAAGGGCAGTACGCCGATCACCTTTTCATTCCCGCCGGCGGCACCGCCCTGCCAGCCTCCTGCCAGACCGTCCAGCAGGGCGCGCATTACATCAAGATGCGAGGCAACGAACTCTTTAAGGTGGCCGTCCGCAGCCTGGAAGACGTGTCGCGACACGTGCTGGAGAAGGCCGGGCTCACGACTGCGGACATCGATCTTTTCATCCCCCACCAGGCGAACCAGCGCATTACTGAGGCGGTTCGTGAACGGCTGGGGCTGTGCTCGGAAAAGGTCTATTCCAATATCGACCGCGTCGGGAACACCTCCTCGGCTTCCATCCCCATCTGCCTGGATGAATGCGTGCAGAGCGGCCGCTTGAAGAAGGGCGACTTGGTGCTAATGTCCGCATTCGGCGCCGGGGTCACGTGGGGGGCGGTCTTGATGCGATGGTGAGTCGAAAGTGTAAACGGAAAAGTTTAAAGGGTAAAGGATAAAGGGTAAAACCGCTCCCCTCACACTTTGTCCTTTAAACTTCACCCTTTACACTTTCGACGAACTCATAAGGCCCTAGAAGTGAAGACAGCTTTTATCTTTCCCGGTCAAGGTTCTCAGTATCCCGGCATGGGCCGGGAGCTGGCCCAGAGTTTCGCCTGCGCGCGTGCAGTCTTCACGGAAGCCGACGCCGCGCTGGGTTTTGCCATTTCCAAACTCTGCTTTGAGGGCCCGGCGGAGGAACTCCAACTCACTGCCAACACCCAGCCCGCGATTCTTACTGTTTCCGTGGCAGCCGCGATGGTCTTGCGCGAAAAAGGAATTCCAGCGGATTATGTAGCGGGGCACAGCCTGGGTGAGTACTCAGCCCTGGTGGCAGCGGGGGCCCTGCGTTTGGCCGACGCTGTGCGCCTGGTTCACAAGCGCGGCCAGTATATGCAGGAAGCGGTGCCTGTGGGTCAGGGTGCCATGGCCGCGATTCTAGGATTGGACGGCGCTGTGCTGGATGAAATTTGCCGCGAAGCCGCGCAAGGTGAAGTGGTTTCCCCGGCGAACTTGAACTCGCCCGGGCAAGTGGTCATCGCCGGAAGCGCCGCCGCCGTGGCCAGAGCTGTGGAATTGGCTAAGGGGCGTGGCGCCAAGCGTGCCATCATGCTCAACGTCAGCGCACCTTTTCACTGTGCCCTGATGAAGCCCGCGCAGGAGCGCTTGAGCGCCGACTTGGATGCCATTGAAGTGTCTGACCCACAAGTGCCGCTGGTGAACAATGTGTGCGCGGAGGTGGTCACTTCCGCATCCCTGGTTCGCGAGGGGCTAAAACACCAAGTGACCTCTCCCGTACGCTGGGAAGAATCGATTCGCCGCCTGCGCCGAGAGGGCGTAGACCTATTTGTGGAAGTCGGACCCGGCAAGGTTCTTTCGGGGTTGGTGCGGCAAATCGATCGCGCCGCCGAGTGCCTGCGCGTCGAGGATTCCGCCACGCTGAGCGAGGTCACGGCGCGCTGAGCGCCGGGGTGGTGCTGACAAGGAAATTAAGGGGTGGTGCTGAGCAGGGGATTGATGCACCAGTCGAATGAGGAGCATTGCGGCGGGCTCAGCCCCCGCGCTCCGTTGCATCGAATCAATTTCCTGGTAATCCGATCTGATGGGAGCTGGTAGAAATATGCCAAGTTTGGAGGGACGCGTAGCGGTGGTGACGGGTGGCGCGCAGGGAATCGGCCGGGCCACGGTGATGGCGTTAGCCGAAGCCGGCGCCAAAATCGCTTTGACCAACATTCGCTGCGCGAAGCTCGACCAAACTATCCAGGAATTAAAGGATATGGGCCGCGAGGCGCTGAAGTTTTGCGTCGATGTGACCGACGTGGCGGCCGTCCAGGAAATGGTCGATCAGACGATTGCCACCTGGGGCAAGATCGACATCCTGGTGAATAATGCCGGCATTACCAAGGACAATCTGGTGATGCGCATGAAGACCGAAGATTGGGCGGCGGTGCTCAAAACGAACTTGGATGGCACTTTCTATTGCACCCGGGCAGTTCTGCCGTCTATGGTCCGGCAGCGCTGGGGGCGCATTATCAATATCGCCTCCGTAGTTGCGCAGGCCGGAAACGTGGGCCAAGCGAACTATATCGCTTCCAAGGCAGGCATCATCGGCCTCACCAAGGCCGTGGCCGCGGAAGTAGCCCGGAGGAACATCACGGTGAACGCCATTGCCCCGGGCTTTATCGCCACTCCCATGACCGAGGTCCTTCCTCCGGAAATTAAGGAGAAGATGCTGAGCGTGATTCCGATGGGACGCATGGGCACAGATGCCGAAGTGGCGCACGGCGTGCTTTTTCTGGCATCGCCGGAAACGAGTTATATTACCGGTCACGTTCTGAATATTAATGGCGGCATGTACATGGCATAAGTTATTGAATCATTGTCTCATTGAGTCATTGAATCGTTGATCCAAGAAGGCTCCGTCTTTCTAATGAATCAATGAACCGATGGGTCAATGATTCAATTTCTTGACGCTCGCGGGAAGCAAAGTTAGAATGACGGCCCCCATGTAACCTTGAGGAGGATAGACTGATGGCTTCGCCCGATGAGAAAGTGAAACAGATTATTGTGGAGCAGCTTGGAGTGGATGAGGCGGAAGTAACACCCACCGCGCACTTCGTCGACGACCTCGGCGCCGATTCCCTGGACATCGTGGAATTGGTGATGGCCTTTGAAGAGGCCTTCGAGATCGAGATTCCCGACGAAGACGCGGAGAAGATTACCACCGTCAAAGACGCGATCGACTATATACAGGGCCACACAAAGAAGAACTGACCAGCGCAGGGCCGGTCTCCACAGGAGGGGTACAGCTTGAACCGGAGAGTCGTCGTGACCGGTGTGGGATTGCTCACCGCCGTCGGCCTCGACACGGCGGAGTCGTGGCAGAATCTCTTGGCGGGCAAGAGCGGCGTGGCGCCCATCACCCATTTTGATACCACAGGCTTCGCTGTGAGCATTGCGGCGGAAGTCAAGGGGTTCGACCCGTTTCAGTTCATCGAGAAGAAAGAACTGAAAAAGATGGCGACCTTTATCCAGTATGCCCTCGCCGCCGCGCAGCAAGCGGTGAAGCAGTCACAACTTCAGATCACGCCCGACATCGCCGAGCGCGTGGGCGTCTACATCGGCTCGGGCATCGGCGGATTCGATGTGATCGAGCGCGAGCACACGGCGCTCCTCCAGGGTGGCCCGCGCAAGATTTCACCTTTCTTCATTCCCGCCGCTATTGTCAACCTGGCTTCCGGTCAAGTCTCCATTCGCTATGGCGCCAAGGGACCGAACTCCGCCACCTGTACCGCTTGCTCATCCAGCGCCCATGCCGTCGGCGATTCCTTTAAACTGATCCAGCGCTGCGCCGCCGACGCGATGATCTGCGGCGGCACGGAAGCCGCCATCACCCCCATGGGCGTGGGCGGATTTGCGGCCATGCGCGCCCTCTCCACGCGCAATAGCGAACCGGAAAAAGCCAGCCGCCCGTTCGATAAGCAGCGCGACGGCTTCGTGATCGGCGAAGGGGCGGGCATCCTAATCCTGGAAGGACTGGATTTCGCGCTCCAGCGCGGCGCGCCGATTCTGGCCGAAATCGTCGGCTACGGCATGTCGGGCGACGCCTTCCACATCACCCAGCCGGATGAAAATGCCGATGGAGCCGTGCGCGCCATGCGGGCGACGCTCGCCGACGCGGAGATTTCTCCCGAACAAGTCAGTTACATCAATGCCCACGGCACCTCAACGCCTTACAACGATCGCCTGGAAACGCTGGCCATCAAGAAAGTTTTCGGCGACCACGCTTACGAGATGCCCGTAAGCTCCACCAAATCGATGACCGGCCATTTACTGGGCGGCGCGGGCGGACTCGAGGCGGGCATCACCGTCCTCGCCCTGCACGACCAGATCATTCCCCCGACGATTAACCTGGAAAACCCAGACCCGGATTGCGATCTTGACTACGTGCCCAATCAGGCGCGCAAGGCGGTGGTGGAGTACGCACTCTCCAACTCCTTCGGCTTCGGCGGCACCAACGCCGCGCTGATGATGAAGCGGTATAGGGGATAGCCAACGTTCTATCGTGGTTGGGACGCCACGGTGTCGATCAGGCGCCGTGGCGTCGCTGGGGTAGGCTGTGCGAAGGTCAACCGATGTTATCGGATTGGATCTTGATCTTCTTACCTGCGATCACGGTGATCTTCTCCTGATAAAACGTTTGCCCGTTGGCATTGCGCAACTCGATGGTGTGGGTGCCGGCGTGTAATGGGAACTTCTTCAGTTCGCCCGTCAGACCGGCGTATCCGCCATCGACGAAAATCTGTTCACCCTTCTGTTTCGTTTGAATCTCCACCTCGCCCGCATTAGGGGCGCAGTAGTAACCCGGTCCGTACCAGGGGCCGTAATACCCATAAAACCCCGGGTAAAAACCGAAGCCAACCCCCCCGTAGAATCCGCGTGCCGAAGCTGCCGGCACAAAGGTCACTAACGCCAAAAGGGCAATCGCTGAATATTTCAACAGTTGCTTCATGGCTGCTGCCCTCCTTCCAGCGCCGGCCCTCTAAACCCTCCTGCTCTTGACCGGCACACTCACTTCGATGCAAAAAGTGACATTTTTGCTGCTTCGCGTAAGCCCCTTAGTATCAATAGATAAAGCAGAGATCGGTGGACATCCTTGGGGATTCACGGGGTATCCACTTTACACTTGCCCCGCCACTGCCCTTTAGATCTTAGTCCAGTACCAAAGGCTGTAGCCGATGTCACGGTCAAGGGGAAGTTTGGCAATCTTGAGATGCAGAAGGATCTGGCCGCGATGGTGGCCCTCATGGGCGAGTGCGTAGCCAAGAAAACCCACCGGCCCCAACTTGCTGCCTTTGATCTGCCCGGTGCGCTCGGCTTCGGCAAACAATTCCCCCATGGCTTCACCGGAGTCGATCAGCGCCTGCCGCACCGCCGCCCGGGGAGCCGTACCCGCCGGGATTTTCTTAAGGCTTTTTGCCAAAGTTTTCGCACGGCGTTCGAGCCAATAGAAACGTGCCATGTGAATATGCACAAAATAACTTGTCACCGCCTTACCCCGGGGAAGGATCGTCGCCGCCAGTTGCTCGTCGGTCAGAGCATCGAGCAACCGCAGGTTGACGCGGTTATTGATGCGCCAAGTGTCGGCGAGCGCGCACTGAGTCGTAGTTTGGTCTGCCATAGGCCTCCTGAGATTTCCTGGGATTCCGGCGCGGCCGGCCCCATCACGAAAAAGTTAGAGTTGGGAATATACCCGATGATCAGATTACCATGGCTTGTTCCTGGTCATGCCCCGTCCCTGGTCGAAGAGGAGAATCGCAACAGACTTTCCCTTCTCGGTTGGGATGGGATGAAGGCGTGGCCTGCCCGGCCGATTGAGCGGCGTCGATTTCCGTAGTTTCTTTCTCATTGACTATGGGCCGTCGAGGGTGCAGAATTTTTAGTGGGGTTGTCAGGAGAAAACAGTTCAGGTTTGCGGGGGCTCAAGCCCCGCAGTTTTGGTGCGCGGCACACCTATGCACATTAAAAAGTGGAAGTTCGGGATTGGCATCGGCATCATACTCGCCGTAGTAGCCTGGGAAGGCATTTCCGGGTTCCAGGAGAGCAAAACCTACTATGTGACGGTGAATGAGCTCACGCAAGTGCAAGCGGCGCGCCGCCATGTGCGAGTGGGTGGTGTTGTTACGCAGGGGTCGATTGAGCGCCGCGGCGGACAACTCAGCTTCCGGCTCGCCCAGGACGCAAAATCCATTGCCGTTACTTACGTGGGAACCGATACGCTGCCCGACACCTTCAAAGACGGTGCGCAAGCGATTGTTGATGGTGATTATCTGGCCAACGGGGAGTTCCGCGCCGAGAAAATTCAGGCCAAATGCGCGTCCAAGTATCAGGCTGCACCAGGCTCACAGGGAGCGGGCGTGAAAAGCCCGGTTGCCGCGCTGAGCAGTGCAAAATAAGCCCGTAGCGCAGGGCTTGCTCTCTAGCCCTGCGCTACAGGGCGCGCCTCAGGGAGTATTTATGAACCAAGTCGGTAGCGTCGGCCTTATTGCCTCCCTGGCATTCGCGGCTTATGCCCTCGTCGCCGGAGCCGTGGGGGGTAAGCTCCGCAGTCCGCGCATTACCCGCAGCGCCGAGCGTGCCGCCTTGGGATTCTTCCTGATGGTAACGCTGGCGGTTGTGGCCCTGGAATACATGATCCTCACCAACGACTTCCACAACGCCTATGTGGCCGAACATTCCAACCGTGATTTGCTCACGTATTACAAAGTTGCGGCGCTGTGGGCTGGGCAGGAAGGGTCGCTGCTGTTCTGGACGTGGCTGCTTTCGATCTATAGCGCCCTGGTGGTTTGGCAGAACCGCCGCAAGAACCGCCAATTGATGCCCTACGTGGTTTCCGTGCTGATGGGCGCGGGCACCTTCTTTTCTCTTCTCGTCTTTTTCGTAGCCAACCCCTTCCAGGAACTCTCCCTGGTAACGAGTGCGGGTTCCCAAGCCTTTACCGCGCCGGATGGCAACGGACTGAACCCGCTCCTCCAGTACCACCCCATGGTGATTCATCCTCCCATGCTTTACCTGGGTTACGTCGGTATGGTGGTGCCGTTCGCCTTCGCCATGGCGGCGCTCATCACCCGGCAATTGGGTGACAACTGGATTCGCACCACCCGTCGCTGGACGATGGTTCCGTGGATGTTGCTCGGCTGTGGAATCCTGCTGGGCGGTAATTGGGCCTATGCCGTGCTGGGATGGGGCGGCTATTGGGGATGGGACCCGGTGGAGAACGCGTCGCTGCTGCCTTGGCTCTCGGGGACGGCCTTCCTGCACTCGGTGATGATCCAGGAAAAGCGTGGAATGCTGAAAGTCTGGAATGTCGCGCTAGTCATCCTGACGTTCTTTCTGAGCATCTTCGGCACATTCCTAACGCGCAGCGGGATTGTTTCCTCCGTGCACGCTTTCGCGCAATCCAACATCGGCCCGTTCTTCGCCGTTTTTCTTGCCATCATTCTGTTCTTTTCCGTCAGCTTGCTTTTCCTGCGCCTGGACCATTTGAAGAGCGAGAACAAGCTTGATTCCATGGTCTCGCGCGAAAGCGGCTTCCTTTTCAATAATTGGATTCTACTGGCACTGGTGTTCGCGGTGTTCTGGGGAACGCTGTTCCCGGTGATTTCCAAGGCCGTAGAGAATGCAACGGTCACGGTGGGCGCGCCGTTCTTCAACAAAGTGGCGATTCCCATGGGCCTGCTGCTTCTGTTGTTGACCGGCGCCGGACCGCTGCTGGCGTGGCGCAAGACCTCGTTCCAAAGTCTAAGAAGAAACTTCACCCTGCCGCTCATCTTGGCGTTGCTGGCAGGCGTGGCGATGTTCGCCGAGGGCGTTCGCAACTTGTACGCTTGGATGACCCTCTTCCTTTCCGTTTTCGTCCTCGTCTGCATCGTGGGAGAATTCTGGAAGGGCGCGCGCACCCGCATGAGAACGGCGAAGGAAAACTTTGCCCTGGCCATTTACAATTTGACCATGCGCAATACCCGGCGTTACGGTGGGTACGTCGTTCACATCGGTATCGTGCTGCTCTTTATTGGCTTTGCTGGACAAGCCTTCAAAACGGACGCGAAGGGATTGATGCAGGAAGGCGACTTATTGAAGGTAAGGAACTACCTGCTGCGTTGTGACGGCCTTACTACCGGCGACACACCCAACTACGAGTACACGCGCGCCCTCATTACTGTGACCAAGAATGGCGAGGCTTTCACCTCCATGCACCCGGAAAAGCGCTTTTACAAGGCCAGCCAGCAGCCCACCAGTTACGTGGCCATTCACCCCACCTTGTCAGAAGATCTTTACGTGGTGCTGGCCGGATTGGATCCTGACAACGGCAAAGCGATCATCCAGGTGTTTGTCAATCCGCTGGTGATGTGGGTGTGGATCGGCGGTGTGGTGACCCTGCTGGGCACTTTGCTGGCCATGGTTCCCAGCCGTGTCGAACGCGAGATGGCGGGAATGCGCCAGGCGCAGGAATTGGCAGTGCAGGCGGGCGATGCCTACTAAAGAAAAGTCCGGAGTCCGGTGTCCGAAGTCCGGAGTCAACATCATCAGACGCTCGCGCGGGAACCTCGGACTTCGCACTATTCTGCTGGCCGCCTTCCTGCTGGCCGCTTCCGTGGCGCGCGGAGATAGCGCGCGCAAACCCACCCTGGAAGCCATTGGCAACGAAGTGCAGTGCACATGCGGCTGCGTTGCGCCGCTAAGTCAGTGCCCGATGGTTGAATGCGCCGAGAAAGCGGAGATGCGGGCCTTCATCAAAAAGGAAATCGCGGACGGCAAGGATGAAACGGCCATTCTCCAGGATATTTCGATCCGCTACGGCGTGCAGGCATTGACGGCTCCCCCGGCCGAGGGATTCAACCTGGCGGTTTGGATTCTTCCCGGCATCGGCCTGCTTGCCGGGCTTGGCATTGTCGTAGTCATCGTGTGCCGCTGGAGGCGCAAGCCTGCGATCGTGCCGGCTCCCACTTCCGCGTCCCTGGACCCCAAGGTCCTCACGGCGGTGGAGGAGGAAATGAAATCGACGGGGATGGGGTAGGAGGAAGGAATCAGGAAACAGGAGTCAGAATTTAGAAGTTAGGAGTTAGAAGCTAGAAGTCAGGGGACAGAAGATAGGAGTTAGAAGTTAGAAGAAAACGGGACACAGGGTCGGGTAGACCGCAGGCAGGTGCGAAACTCTGTGTGCAGACCATCGTTGATGAGTGTGGTTATATTCTGGCTTCTGGCTCCTGACTTCTAGCTTCTAACTTCTAGCTTCTCACTTCCGACTCGCGAAAAAATTATGTTACTCAGCATGGCAGTTCTGATTGCGGTGGGGATGGCGGTATACACGATCTTCCCCTTGCTCAGTGCGGAAACGGCAGGTGGCCCTCTGCCCCTGGATGTGACGGTGCTCGGCGATCTGAAGCGGCGGCGGTTAGTAGTCTACGATAACTTGAAGGACCTGGAGTTCGAATTTCAGTCCGGCAAAATCGTGCGCCAAGATTACGAAGCCCTGCGTACGAACTACCTCGGCGAAGCGGCGGGGTTGATGGCGGCCACCCAGGAGGCCGAGCTGCTCAAGCAGGATGATGCCGTGGTGGAACGCGAAATCGCCGCCCGCCGCGCGCAGCGCAAGTCGCACCCCAAAATCGAGTACACTTGTTCAGCCTGTGGGTATGAGAATCCGTTGCCGGTAAAATTCTGCGGCGAATGCGGGGCGCGAATTGCGGCCCCGCGGAAAAAGTAGGGGTACGGCAAGCCGTAGCCCTACAACCAAGGCGGCAGTAAGCGTAGCGCGGAGCTACCAAGCAAGTCCGCGCTAGGTTCTTTCCGTCCCTCTCCTTTGGGGAGAGGGGGGACCGCAAGGCGGAGGGGGCCCCACGTTTTGCAGGTCGTGGGGGTGAGGGGTGGCTTTCCCCTGCGCCCGCTCGGCGAGTTTGCACCCTCCGCGATGCGATGCGGCCAGGGCGAGCAAAGGGCAGATGGTTCTTCGAGGGAAGTGCCCCCTCATCCGGCCTCGTTCCTCGGCCACCTTCTCCCCAAGGGAGAAGGCTGTGATCTCTCCTAGGCATTCGCCCTTAACGCAGGCCGAGGCATTTGAGTTAGCGCATAAGGGGCGGTGCCCCAGGTTTAGTTCTAACGAACGTGAAACTACCGCGATTCAAATTTCTCACTCCTTCGGTGGCTTACCTTGTGCTGCTGAGTTCAGGCGCTGCTCGGCTCGCCGCCGGGGGGAAGATCTCGGGGCAAGTGTTAAATGGCACCACCGGCAATCCTGTGGCCGGCCAGAAACTTCAGCTCCTGATGCCGCGCGGCGGGATGCAGCAAGTCTCGACCGCGGTAACGGATGCCAATGGCCAATTCGTGGTGGCCTCTAGCGACCTCGCCACCGATTCTTTTTATCTCCTCCAGGCAACTTATCAGGATGTAAATTATCACGCTCCGGTTAAGTTTGACGACCGTGGCCAGGCCCGAGCCGACATCACCGTTTACGACTCGACCCGCACGGCGCCGCCCCTGCGGATCGAGTCCGCCCGCATCATCTTACATGCGGAGGGCGACAAGGTTCACGTGCAGGAGATGTTCGCGATCCGCAACCCCGCGGACCCGCCCCGCAGTTACGTGAATGCTGAGGGCACATTCCTCTTTCACCTCTCGAAGACCACCGGCGAACCCACCGCCGCAGTTGCCGGTTTGATGAACATGCCACTTCCCGAGCCCGTGAACCCCGGCAAAGGGCCGGGTGACTTCTATATTCAGTATCCCCTCAAGCCGGGCCTGACCGTGATGATGGTTGCTTACGATAGCGATTACGCTTCGAACAAGCTGGGCCTTACGGACTCCGTCGCCTACCCCATCGACAGCGTGGAGATGCTGGTCTCACCCTCCAACCTTTCCGTGGACTCCCCGCTGTTCAAGGCCGCGGGCGCCGACGCAGAGACAGGAAGCCAGAAATATTTGGCCGAAAGCGTGCCGCCCAACGCCCAACTCGCCGCGAGCGTCAGCGGCGAAGCGGCGGCCAGTGAAACTGCGGCGGGCGGAGCTCTGGCCAGCCAGACGGACTCGCAAGTGAAGGTCCTTCCCAACTCTATGTCGCGGATGGGCGGGCCGCTGCTCGCCTGCTTCCTGCTGGTCCTTCTGTGGGGGCTGGGCGTGCGCGTGGCGAAGGAATGGCCCAAGTGGAAAGCCCAGCAGAGCGCCAGCCAGCTTCAGAAGGCGCTGGAAGCCGAAGTGGAAAACTTGTTTAATTCCATCGCCGATTTGGACGAACTCTTCGCCGCCGGCAAGATTGCGGAGAAGCCCTATTGGAAAGAGCGCCTGGAATTGAAAGCGCGCTTGGTGGCGACACTGAAGAAAGCTCCCCCCGCGCTGCTCGAGTCCTATGCCATCCGACACACCCCCCACTAAACCCGCGCTGGAACTGCGCAATGTCTCCAAACAATTCGGGATCTTTCAGGCTCTGAGTGGCGTGTGCTTGCGCATCGAGCCCGGAGACTCCATTTTGCTCTATGGGCCGAACGGCGCGGGCAAAACCACACTGCTGCGCGTACTCTCCACGCTGGCCCGCCCGAGCGAGGGCACGGTTCTGTATGCCGGCGCCGACGTCCTCGCCCACCCCGCCGCCGCGAAGGCCGCGATCGGGTTCGTCTCCCACACCACGTTTCTTTACGGCGAGCTCACCGCTCGTGAAAACCTGGAATTCGTGGGGAAGCTCTTCGCCTTAACCAATCTCCGGGGGCGGATGGCGATTGTGCTCGACCTCTTCCACCTCCGCGAGCGGGCCGAGACTCCGGTGCGCGAGCTTTCGCGGGGATATCAACAACGGGTATCGCTCGCTCGCGCGTTCTTGCACGACCCACAGTTTCTGCTCTTGGATGAGCCCTTCACCGGACTCGACGCGGCCTCCACCGAGTCCCTGCAAGGCCTGATGCAGCATCTGCAAGGGCAAGGCAAGGCCCTGATTTTCTCCACCCACGATTTTGAGCAGGGAAAGGCCATCGCCCAAAGGCTCGTGGCCCTCGAAGGCGGAAAGGTGCGGTACGATGGGCCGCTTAACTTGGCGCCGCGATTGGGAGTCAGGAGTCAGGAGTCAGGAGACAGGAGTTAGAGCATTTTTGATTTAAGTGTATACATTCTGTGCGATAATGCCTCTGCCGGTAAAGGGGAGGCAAGGATGCAATCCTATTCACAAGATTTGCGGGAT
>Ga0209039_10002504_pt1 | contig 15510 bp, 16 predicted proteins | sample BogFormECP12_OM1_FD_188238 | JGI IMG/M metagenome (GOLD analysis project Ga0209039, IMG submission 188238) | Bog forest soil microbial communities from Calvert Island, British Columbia, Canada - ECP12_OM1 (SPAdes) (version 2) | ecosystem: Environmental > Aquatic > Freshwater > Wetlands > Bog ... | reverse complement strand
TTAATAGGAGACAGGGCTGATTAAAAATGGTCCACTACGATCAATTGACAATTTCATCATTGCACATTATTGTTTATTCTTCAACCGTGTCCCGATAAAGCTCTGTGTCTCAGGAAACCCAATAAATCCTGCTCTGAGCTCTCTGAGTCTCAAATTATAAAAAAAATCTGTGTCTCTGTGATACCCGACAGGAGAAAATGGACATTTGAATAGGAAAAATTCAAATAATACCCATCCTAAAAGCGCGGAAGTATCAAGAAAAGAAGCTTTAGCATTTTTCGACCAACTCCCGTCATTATGATATAATAAACAAACTTTAAGACGTAAATTTAAAAATAGTGGGTAATAAAAAAACGCAACGCATGCTAATTTTTAACGTACATGAACGCTTCGACCTGGGACTTTTGATCCATGATAAAGGCTTTGACCTTCACCCTCCGGTAAGAGCCTTCCCCCATGCCCTCGTAATGGTCTAACAAACGCAGCTCCTGGCCATTGATGCCCATCAGCACCATGCCCCGGATATTCGAGCGGTCGTCCTTTTCTGCATTCTGGTATCCCAGCGAGTCGTCGTAGAATTGCCGGTAGCCGGTGACCTTGGCGGTGTGCATTTCCGGAGTTCTTTTTATAAGGGTGTTCAGCCTGGCTTTATCCATCAGAGTGCCGTAAACGAATACATTAAAAATATCCAGGGGGTTTTCGCTCATTTTGCCTCGCAGAACTTGACCTCGATGACGTCCACATAGACGGGCTTATACAGGTCTATATGCTCGACGCTCTTTATTTTACCGCGAGCGTGATATGAAAGCTGTGCCCTGGCCGACATCGTCTCGGCTTCCTCGCTATAGCTGCCAGCGCTGTAATACACGTGCTGCATGCGGGTATCGAAGCTTTTTATGGTGGCGATGCTGCCGCAGATCCCCGAAGTCAGGTCGGTCTGAGGGACGTCCGCTAAAAAGACCATATCGCCCATGCCGAGGCCTGAGAACGCGACCACGTTGTTCGTGCTGCGAAACTCAAAGGTCCGGATGCGCCTTTGCGTAAGCTCGCTCAGGGATTCCCTGCTAAGGCCGGTTAAAGCTAAGAGCCTCATGATATCACCCGTAAATGCTGGAATCCGGCGACTTACTGGTCTTAGCCTCAGCTTCCCCGACCTGCTCCCCCAGCTTATGCAGCATCTGCTCGATCTGGTCCGCCTCTTTTATCAATGGCTCGATCTCCAGTTTCCAGTCATAGATCTTTGCCAAGGTTTTAACGACTTCAGCTGCCGACCTTGGGTCCGGGTTGGGCCCCCGGGTCTCTCCGAGCAGGCAGATGGCAGGTATATTGTTATTCTGGCATTCATTCATGATGACGCCTGGCACGCCCGATATGGTCCCAACCTCAAAAACAAGGGCTTTGTCCTTGAGCTTTTCCAGGTCCTCCGGGGAGGCTGCGGCCCCGAAGACCCGGTGCTCTTCCCCTGTCGTCGCAAGTCCGGCAATGGCGATCACTTCTTTGGGATTTATGGTCTTTACCCAGTTTATGATGGTGCGGCCGACCTCGCCACTTATTATCGGGTCTATCGGGATATCCGAGAAGACCAGGACGAGTTCCCGTGAAGTGTCTTCATATATCCTTACCGGGGTTTTTACGAGGCCCGAAAATACAATGGCGATGGGCGGGAACAGCCTCGAATCGATGATGCCACGCTGTTCCACCGGGAACTGGTCCATGAGGTACTGCGTGACGATGTTGCCGATGAGCCCCATCCCGGGGAATCCGCAGATAATGGTCGGGTTTTTGCTTTCAAGTTTTTCAACCGTGATCTTAACGAAATCTTCCAATCTGTCTGGCATCAAAGATAATCTCGCTCGTGAGGCAATAAAACTTATCTAACTCAACACTAAGATGTGCCTTGCTCGAAGAGAGATTAGTTTTTAAAAACTTCGTGGCTTACCATCGAAAGTGTTTTTTACTCATAGAATCAAAATCAACATGGGTGAAAGCATCAGCCAATATAGTTTCAAGCGAGGCTTCAAGCCGGAAAGCGAGCGCATAAGTAATGTCATAGAAGAGATCTTCGAAGCAAAGCCCGTCGAGAGCGACGGCAAGCTGACGATACAGTACGGCGCGATCAAGGAGCTAAAGACCTGGGTCCAGGATAAAAAGCTGCACGTCGAGACAAAATCGGATACATCCATAAAAGATGAAAAGCTCATCCTCGACACGAACAAGCGTTTCAGGGATTTCCTCGAGGAGGCCACCGGGTATACGGCCAAGGAACGGCTGAAGATGGCCAAGAAAGCCGTTTCAGGCGAATAATATAAGGCTACCAGGCCATTATATCTTTTCTCCATATGCATTACACCGGGAATTTTATACTATGATAGATCATGCTGTCGTTTTCAAGTTGTTAAACTTTGAAGAGCTAAAAATACTTCGGGCCATCGAGAACGGCATGAAAACGCATGAGTTCGTCGCCGTTGCCGATATGGCCTCCTATACGGGCTATAGCCAAAAGGAGATCGAGTACCGGCTCTGGCATCTTATGGAGCTGGACCTGCTCGAAAGGTTTACCGCCCACTACGTGGGATACCAGCTAAAATATAACGGGTACGACATACTCGCCATATCGGCGTTCGTCCGGCGGGAAACCATACATTCGCTCGGTGGCATCGTCGGCGTCGGCAAGGAATCCGTGGTCATCGCGGCCATAGGAAAGAGCGGCATGCCGCTGGCCATAAAGTTCCACCGCGAAGGCCGGACGGCTTTTAAGCATGTGAAAAGGAAGAGGGAACACCTGCTGGACCTTCAACATGTTTCCTGGCTCTATGCCTCTACCCTGGCGGCAAAGCGGGAGTTCGAGGTGCTGGAGAAGACTTACCCTGTCGTAAGCGTCCCGGAGCCAGTGGACTATAACCGCCATGCCATCGTCATGAGCGTCGTGGAAGGGCATGAGCTATCCCGGGCTAGGCTCGAGGAGCCGGCGTGGTACCTGGACGAGATCATCAAACAACTTACGCTTACCTATCACCAGGGCTTCGTCCATGGCGATTTTTCCGAGTACAATGTCATGGTCAGCGAAACGGGCGTCACCCTGATCGATTGGCCCCAGGCCGTATCGACGGGCACGAAAATAGGCGACGAGCTTCTAAACCGGGATGTTAATAACATACTGACTTTTTTCCTGAGGAAATACCGCATTAAAAAAGATACGGAAGCGGTCGTTAATAAAATAAAAGGGCAGGCCTAGAAGCCCGCGTCCTTTCTCATCTGTTCCGCCTTATCGGTGCGCTCCCAGGTAAAGTCCTTACTGGTGCGCCCGAAGTGGCCATAGGCCGCCGTCTGCTGATAGATGGGCCTGCGCAAGTCCAATGACTTGATAATGCCCTGCGGCGTGAGCTCGAAGTTCTCCCGGATCAATTTAATGATCTTCTGGTGCGATACCGTGTTGGTCCTGTACGTATCCAGCATGATGGATACCGGTTCGGCAACGCCTATAGCGTAGGCAAGCTGGACTTCACAGCGGGTCGCGAGGCCCGCGGCCACGACATTCTTGGCTATGTACCGGGCCATGTAACAGGCGGAGCGGTCCACCTTGGTCGGGTCCTTGCCCGAGAAAGCGCCGCCGCCGTGGCGACCCATGCCACCGTACGTGTCGACGATGATCTTACGGCCGGTCAGGCCTGTATCGGCATGCGGCCCGCCAAGCACGAAGCGTCCGGTCGGGTTCACCAGGACTTTGGTGTTCTTATCGAAGAAGCCTTCCGGTATGATGGGCTTGATGACGTGCTCGATCACATCCTGCTTGATCTGAGCCTGTTCGGCCTTCTCGCTGTGTTGTGTGGAAATGATGATCGTATCTACCCTGACGGGTTTATCGTTCTCGTACTGGATGGTGACCTGCGTCTTGCCGTCCGGCCGGAGATAATCGATGGTCTTATTTTTTCTGACCTCGGCCAGCCGCATGGCCAGCTTATGGGCCAGCATGATGGGCATGGGCATCAGCTCGGGCGTCTCGTTGACGGCGAACCCGAACATCATGCCCTGGTCGCCTGCCCCTAAGCTGTCGACGCCCATGGCAATGTCCGGGGACTGTTCATCGATAGCAGTAATAACAGCGCAATTTTCGCAATCGAATCCGTATTTTGCCCTTGTATAGCCGATATCATTGATCGTTTTCCGGACGATCTTAGGTATGTCCGCATAACAATTAGTCGTGATCTCGCCGGCGACGATCGCCATGCCGGTAGTGACCAGGGTCTCGCACGCCACCCTTCCGAGCGGGTCCTTGGCCAGGATCGCGTCCAGGACCGCATCCGAGATCTGGTCGGCCATCTTATCCGGGTGGCCTTCGGTGACCGATTCGGAAGTAAAGAGGTGTTTCTCAACGCTCATCCAATTTCATCTCATAATTTAAATGCTTGCTATTACATTAATATTTATCGGTAAGGAAATAACTAGCAGTAATAAAAATGCTCGATCCCTCATATTTTGGACAAAAAAGCATATTTTATGTGATCGATATGCGGGGGTCGATGGTGAATATGTCCTTTCCACCCTGGTATACGGTGACCGTGCCGCTCGACTCGGAAACTGTGACTGCGATGGCTTTAGTCGACCTCGAGATGGCAGCGGCGGCCAGGTGCCTTCCGCCCAGGCCAGACGGCAGCTCGACGTTTTTCGCGTTGACGTCCAGGTACCGGCCCGATGCTATGATGAAACCATCGTCGTCGACGATGAACATGCCATCCAATTGAGCAAATTCCTTGACGGACTCCCAGTTTTTCTCATCCTTAACGTCCCGGCATTTTTTCCTGTGGCCTTCGTAGGGGTTCAGGATGATCTGGTGGGACATGTTGAAGACTTTATTGGTGTCGCCGATGATGAAGGCGGTCCCGACCTTTTTACCTTCACGGCCTTCCCTGCCGATGTCGATCGCCAGGTTCAGAACGGCCTTGAGGACTGTATAATCGACTTTCGCCGCCAGGTCGGCGATCTTTTTGATCAGCGGTATGTCGGCGATGTCTATGATCACGATAGAGTTGATATCGCCGATGCTGACAATCCCCAGGACTACCTTGTCCGGTATCTTGCCCTTAATATAGGCGACCTCGACGGCCTCGCTCATAAGCTCGATCCGGGATACCTTGAGAAAAAGAGAGCCCCGGGTAGTAGTTTTCGGGACTTTTGAATAAAGGTCGACAAAAACATCCTTGCCGTCCCCACGGCCACCAAGCACACGGGCGATAATGATCGGGATATCCAGCACAACATCTTTCCTTATAGCCGCAGAATCGGGCGAAATAATAATGACCGAACCCGCATTTATCTTTTTAGCCAGTTCCTGGGCCGCAGCGACGACATCATCTCGTATACTCATCAATTTAATATATTTAATATAAGATATTAAAATCCTTGTAATGTTTTTTGAATATAGCGTCCTTGAGGTCGTAATAAGTTTTATAAATCCCCAGCGCATAAGCGGGTACATCCGGTGAGTTTGAATGGGGAAGACGTTAGCGGAAAAAATACTATCCGAGAAGAGCGGAAAGGACGTAGCGCCGGGGGACCTCATAACGGTACCCGTCGACTTCGTATTTGGCCAGGACGGCACGATGCCCCTGGCGATCCAGCAGATGGAAAAAGAGCTCGGGACCAGAAAGGTCTTCGACCCTGCGAAAGTCGCGGCGGTTTGTGACCACGCGTCGCCGTCGCCGAGCGAACAGGTCTCTAACGTTCACATTTTTATGCGCAAGTTCGCACGGGAGAACGGCATTCACTTCTTCGAGAACGGGGACGGCATCTGCCATCAGATCGTCGCGGAAAAGTTCGCGGCCCCCGGCAAGATCATCATCGGCGGCGATAGCCATACCTGTACGCATGGCGCGCTCACAGCGTTCGCCACGGGTATGGGCTCCACCGACGTGGGCGCCATCATGGCCTATGGCACGACCTGGCTGCGCGTGCCCGAATCATTCAAGATCACGGTCGACGGGAATTTACCAAAGTACGTTACGTCCAAGGATGTCTTCCTGCACATCGTAAGGGAGATTACAGCTGACGGCGCAACTTACATGTCCATTGAATACCTGGGCTCGACCATTAATAAGATGTCCGTCGAATCCCGATTGGTACTGTCGAACATGTCGGTAGAGGCCGGCGCCAAGGTCGGACTATGCCCTGCGGATGAAAAAGTTAAAGCTTATCTAAAGAAAAACGGCCGGGTAAACGAATACCGGAAGATAGCGGCCGATAAAAATGCAGTTTATACCGACGAGCTGGAGATCGACGCCGCCGGGCTCGAGCCGCTCATCGCTGCCCCTCACCGGGTCGACAACGTAAAGCCTGTCTCTGAGTTCGCGGGCATGCACATGGACCAGGTCTGCATCGGGTCGTGCACAAATGGCCGCATCGAAGACTTGAAAGTGGCTGCCGAAATATTGAAGGGCAAAAAAGCCCACCCTGACACGAGGCTCGTCGTATACCCGGCAAGCCGTCAGGTGCTCGCCGAAGCCATCAAGCTGGGCTATATCGAGATCCTGGTAAAGGCGGGGGCAGCGGTCGGCGCGCCCGGATGCGGCTTCTGTATAGGAAGGACCGTGGCCCTGGGGGACGGCGAAAAGGTCCTATCCACCCAGAACAGGAACTTCAGGGGCAGGATGGGCAACAACAAATCGGAAATTTATTTATCGAACGTGCCCGTAGCGGCCGTCAGCGCCATTTATGGCAAGATCACGGACCCCCGGGAGGTGCTCTGAAATGGCCCTAAAGAACATCAAGTCCAAAGTGCTCCGGGTTTACCCTGCCGATACCAATACCGACGAGGTCATCTCGGGCAAGTACAAGTACGACGAGCTGGATTTGAAAAAGCTGGCCGTGCACGCCTTCGAGTCCATCGACCCGACATTCTATGCCGACTCGCAGAAGGTCAAGGACCCGATCCTCATTGCGGCGAACAACTTCGGCTGCGGCTCTTCCCGTGAACAAGCGCCCCAGGTCATACTGGCATGCGGCGTCTCGTGTATCATCGCCGAGTCCTATGCCCGGATCTTCTACCGGAACAGCTTTAACATCGGCCTGCCGCTCATCGAATGCAAGGGCATCTCGAAGGAAGCGAAGCAGGGGGACGAGCTGGCCATTGACTTCAAGAAGAATGAGATAAGAAACCTCACCACGGGTAAGACTTTGCCCATGAAGCCCATTCCGGAGTTCATGCAGCAATTGCTCGAAGCTGGCGGGCTGATGCCTTACCTGAAAGCCCAGCATAAATAAGGGCCCTTATCTTATTTTCTTTTCATTTAGAGAATTTTGTGCCCTTGGTTTCGTGCGCTTCTAACGTTTTAGTGCTCTTAAACCGGACAAATTTATATACCATTTTTCATTTCCTCCTGTCGGGTATCACAGAGGCACAGATTTTTTTTATAATTGAGAGACACAGAGGGCAATGAGGCCCATTTTTTACTTTCCTGAGACACAGAGTTTATTAGAGGCAGGGCTGATTAAACATGAACTCCTACAATAATTGACAATTTATCATAGCGGATTATTGTTTATTCCTCAACCGTGTCATAATAAAACTCTGTGTCTCAGGAAAACCAATAAACATGGCTCTGTGCTCTCCGAGCCTCAAATTATAAAAAAAGACTCTGTGCCTCTGTGATACCCGACAGGAGGAAGAGAGCATATGAATAGGGAAAAAAGGTGAATCTCATCTGCGGAATATGGGCTAAATCTCCTCGAAGGCCACGAATAAACCTTATACCACAAACGTTGATAAACCGGATAGTTCAGGCATAACAGATGAAAATTTTAATTTTTTAAGGCTTTTTCAATCGATCCAAAAATCATTTTTGCTCATCTTAAGACTAATGTTGGGGTAGGCGATATTAAGCACAAAGGCCCGCTTTCAGCGGGCCCCCGCAAAGACAACTCTAAGCACACGAATTATAATCATGTATTCCCAACTTTATCGTTTAATCCGGTTTGTATATTTTATAATTCGTGCCGCTTAGAGCTACCTTTGAGAAGCCAGCCGAAGGCTGGCCTTTGCGCCTGAGTCACGGGCCCCACAAAACTAGATTAAGAATAAAGGCCTTTTTCACATGTTTGACGCATGCCGTTTATTTTGATTTTTCATACGAAAGTGCACGAAGCACGTCGGAAGAGACACAAATCAATCATTAGTATCTTTACTCGATCATGAACCTTCAAATAATACGTCATCTCAAAAACGCGGAAGAGTCCATTTTTATTAATATCCTGTTTTTCAATATGGTCACATACTCATGGGCCAGCTTTGCAGGTAATGGAAGCCTGTAGTCTTTTATACAATGTTTCACGATCTTTACAGATGTATTGAGAGATATCCTGTGCCCTGGGGACACGTAAATTGGCTTGGGGTACTTGCCCGAATGTAATAAATTACCTACTTTTTCGCCGCTCTGGTAAACGTCGTCGCCCTTAATTTCGCCGCACAGGAAGCTTTTTCCCACACCGATTGTGGGCAGGTCCAGCTTTATGCCGATATGGGTGGCGATACCGCAGCGCCTGGGGTGATTAGTCCCGAAGCCGTCGATCATGGCCAGGTCGGGCTTTATCTTCGCTTTTTGGAGTACGCCAGTCATGGCCGCGGACTCACGGTACGCGAGCAAGCCGGGGATATATGGAAAAGTAAGCTTTTGCAGGTCGAAAGTACGGTAGAGCGGCTTCAGGGTATCATATTCAAGCACGACCAGGCCTGCGATGATATATTCATCGCCCAGGTAGGAACAGTCGACTCCTCCGATACGTTTCAAGTCGCCGAAGGAGTCGGTAAGGATGGCTCTTTTAGCAAGTTCCGACTGCTCATTATAAAGTCCCTTAACGTCCATGTCATTCGACTATTTCAGCCTTGATCGTCGTGAATACCGGGCCCCTGAAGTCGACCCGGCGCTTCTTGCCCTGGATGTATCGCATACCCACCGGATCGATGAGAACGTTCACGTCGCCGGGCGATCTTGACATTTTAACGGTTGTCTCGTAAACGCCTTCCTCGATATTCCTGGCTGCCAGATCCGCAATTGCGTCGATATAACGGATGCCGATATGAGCGCCCTTTTCCTGGACTTCCCGGAACTTATCGCTGTTCATGGGTATGCCCAGCACGTCGCCCTTATACACGTAGACTTCGTTCAGGTAGGCGCCGCCACAGAGCTTTTTATTCTCCTCTTTCTCGGTAATGGTCACTTTGAGCTTTTTACCGTTAATGCTGCCGGACCATGCTTCGAACGTACACGGGCTCGGGGCGCTGCCGTTGTGCTCGGCCGTGGCGATGATGGCCATAGCGAGGTTATGGCCTTCCAAAGTTTGAGGCAACTTTTCAATGGATATCATATGGGCCAGCTCTTCATCGGTCATGTCCCAGTCTTCCTTGAACTGGGGATATACCATATCCCGCATGTCCTTTGCCTGGTACAGGATCATGGCCAGCCTTTCGACGCCCAGGCCCAGGTTCATCACGGGGTAAGGTATGTCATACTGGGAAAGTGCCGTGGCGGAGTAGATGCCGAAGGTGGCGATCTCCACCCAGCCGTCCTTGTACTTGGTATTGCTGCCCTTAAGGGCGGGGTGGTACCCGTACACTTCGATCTGGGTATCCGGCGTATAATATTTACTGCGCTTATCGTCCGGCTGGAACCGGAACTGGGAAAAGCCGAACGGTTTCAGGAGGCCTGCGGCCACCGCCTTGCCGTGCTCGACGTTGACATCGGGGTCCATGATGACGCCCGAAGCCGAATGATATGCACGCAACCGGTCGGCGTTCTCCTCCTGCTCACGCCGGAAGACCAGGTCCACGGAAAATAGCTTGACCGGCGTCCTGCGTCGGTTCACCAATGCGCCCAAAGTCAGGAACCATCCCGAGGTCATGTGGCTCCGCAACGTCTTCCGGGAGGCTTCCGGGGCCAGGTTTTTGAATTCCGGGAATACGTGGTCGATGACCACAGCGATCTTCGAATCCTGCGCCTTTAATCCCGCCGCCAGGTCTGCCACCAGGTCGTCGCCCTCGATCTCGCCCTTCTTATACCGATGCAAAATAGTGCGTATCGTTTCTTTATCGGCATCGGCCAAAGATTTTCCAAGTATTTGCTCGATCTGCGCGAACCGCTCGTCCGAGATGCCCACGTTCGGCCTCGGCAAGCCGCCTAAATAATAAACGCGGTCCAGGACGGCTAAAGCCTCATAGTTGAACTGCTTGAAAATATCGTTTTCCTCGATAATGATGGGGTTGACCATCTCGTCAAAGCCCATGTTCAGGTATGCCTCCCTGAGCTTGTTCATGGTATCGTAGACAGGCTGAGGCTTGCCTTTTTCCATCATCATCGTATAATCTTTAGACAGGTCTATTGGTGTCAGGTATTTCCCGCTCTGGCTCCACGCCTTATCGAAATCCTCTCGGGTCTCCTGCTTGACCTCTTCGGGGTTGAACTTCATTGAAACGGCCTCTACATTAGTGTGAATGAGGTTACATGTACCATATTAATATATAGGGTTTGTCATCCGGGGAGAAAAATGCCTAAATACCCGGACACTTTATTTATATAACATGCGAGCAATACCGTTCATTATAGCAGTAATGGCGCTTGTACTTTTTATGGCGCCGGCTTTTGCAACGGATGTGACCATACCCATCAATAAAGACTATAAGTATGGCGACATGGTCATCCATCTTATCTCGGTGAACATCACCGATTATCCCATGGGGAACGTGTACTCCCCGGACCCCGATAATACTACCTGGCCAAAGCTGGTCTTCCAGTATGAGAACACAGGGACTGTGGCCATTAACGGTAACCTGCAAATTGCATTCTTCGACGCCCAGGGTAACCAGTATCCCTCGGATAAGAAGATCGTCGATATCACCATGGACCCGGTGCAGCCCGGCCAGAAATCTGACGTCCGCTTCGTTGAGGCCGCTGTCATCCCCCGGGCTACTAAGATCACGAGCTTCAAGGTTTATGAGGATTTCAAGACCACCGTCTATAATATAAACTATGATCAGGCCATAACACCGGTCCCGACTTCGTCTTCGACGACTGCGGGGACATCCCCTGCGTGCTGCCTGGCTTTCCTGATACCTTTGCTGATCGTAGGGGTTATCGTGGCCGGTAAGCTAAAACGCTAATTTTTAACATTTTTAATAAGCCCGCATCTCCCCCAAAAAGCGTAACTCCGAAAGAAATATATCGTTTCACCCATGTAAGTGATGTACCTACTACAGGAGATCCTAGATGGCAAACGAACCGTTACTCATGATCCCGGGGCCAGTCATGCTGCACCCGCGAGTTTTGCAGGCAATGTCGAAGCAAATGATCAACCACCGGGACAAGGCATTCTCCGATATATACGACGAATGCCGGAGCACCCTCCAGACTATCTTGAATACGAAGAATGATACTTATGTGTTAACCGGTTCAGGTTCGTGTGCCATGGAAGCCTCTATCTCGAACTTAGTCAAGGGTGACAAGGTCATCTCGATCGTCAACGGCAAGTTCGGCGAGCGGTTCCGGGACATCGCCGGGCGCTACGGCGAGGTCACTAGCCTCGAGTTTGAATGGGGCAATCCGATCGACCTGGCGAAGGTCGAAGATGCCCTCGAGAAGGGCGCCAAAGTCATCACCATGGTCCATAATGAGACCTCGTCCGGCGTCAAGAACCCCGCCGAAGAGATCGGCAAGCTGGCTAAGAAGCACAACGCCCTCTTCGTCATGGATTGTGTTACTTCGGCCGGCGGCGACCTGGTAGAAGTTGACAGATGGGGCATCGACATGGCGATCACCGGCGCACAGAAGTGCCTCGGGGCGCCCTCGGGCCTGGCATCGGTCTCGGTCAGCAAGAAGGCCTGGGACGCGATGGTAAAGAATCCCCCGTATTACATGGATCTTAAGAAGTATAAGAAATCGGCCGAGGCCGAAAGGTCAGAGACTCCCTATACGCCTTCGATCACGCTCTTCTACGGTATGGTCGAGGCGATGCGCATCATCAAGGAAGAGACCATGGAGAAACGCATAGACCGCCACACAAAAGGCGCGCAGGGCATCCGGGCTGCCGCAAAAACGCTGGGCCTGGAACTGTACCCGGTCACGGATAAGTATACCGTCCTGTCCAATACGGTCACGGCCATCAGAATACCTGCGGGCATCACCGATAAGGACCTGAGGGGGACGATGAAGGCCACGGACGGCGTTGCTATTGCCGGCGGTCAGGACAGGCTCAAGGGCGTCATCTTCCGGATACCCTCCATGAATGCATTTACCGAGGCCGACCTCGTAAGGACGCTGGGGTCATTGGAAAGCACCCTCATTAAGTTCAATGCGCTGGATGTGAGTAAGAAGAACGCCGGCGTAGACGCTTTTAGAAAGGTATATAACAGTTAATACGTTAAAAGAGGACTTAATGGCAAAAATTGGCATCGCGGACACGACATTCGCCCGGTTCGACATGGGAAAGGCGGCCATCGACGAGCTTAAGAAGAACTGCTCCGCAAGGATCGAGCGGTACACCGTGCCGGGCATCAAAGACCTGCCGGTAGCCTGTAAAAAGCTTTTCGATGAACACGGCTGCGACATCGTCATGGCGCTGGGCATGCCGGGCAGCAAGCCGGTCGATAAGACCTGCGCCCACGAGGCCAGCATGGGCATCATTATATGCCAGCTGATGACAAATAAGCATATTATAGAAGTGTTCGTCCACGAGGACGAAGCCTCCAACGAGAGAGAGCTTGCCGCGCTCATGGAAAAAAGAGCAAGGGAACACGCGCTCAACGTCGTTAAGCTACTCTTCAAGCCTGCCATACTGGAAAAAGAGGCGGGAACGGGCCAGAGGCAGGGATACGAGGATGTCGGCCCCGCCAGAAATTAATGGATCTTATAGATCAAAAGGTCAGGTTATTATGCCATCGATCAAAGAAATCAGGATAGGATTCGTCGTCGCGGAATTCAACCGCGACCTCACCTGGCAGATGGAACTGCTGGGAAAAGAGCACGCGACCTTTTTAGGCGCAAAAGTGACTAAAGTGCTTTACGTGCCGGGCGTTTATGATATGCCCCTCGCCGTCAAGAAAATGGCCGAAGACAAGAACATAGACGCCATTGTTACCATCGGGAGCGTCATCGAGGGCGCCACCGACCACGACCAGGTCGTCATCGCGCAGGCCACTCGTAAGATCACCGACCTGTCACTCGAATACAACAAGCCCATCGCCCTCGGCATCGCCGGGCCGGGCATGACACGCATGGAGGCCAGCGAGCGCATCGAGTACTCCAAGAGGGCCGTGGAAGCCGCCGTCAAGATGGTCCGCAGGCTGAACGAGTATACGACCGTGGACAAAAAGCTAAAGGAATATACGACCGGGCTTCAGGGTAAGTAAAAGAACTCTTATGTCTTCGAGACTGGACACCGTGGAAGAGTCGGCGACATTAAGGCTCGCCGACCTGACCAACGAGCTTAAGAAGCAGGGGAAGGATATTCTCGGCTTCAACCTTGGCGAGCCAGACTTTAGCACGCCAAAACATATCATTGAAGCCACAGAAAAAGCCCTGGCAGCGGGCAAGACCCACTATGGGCCGTCATCGGGCGTACCCGAGCTCCGGGATGCCATCACAGCCAAACTTAAGAATGATAATGATCTGGACGTTCCCGCAAACAATATTCTCGTCACGCCTGGCGCAAAGCAGGCCGTATTTTATACATGTTTCAGCTTACTCGATAATGGGGACGAAGCAATTGTTTTCGACCCCGGATGGGTATCATACGACGCCTGTATCAAGATGAGCGGAGGAAAAACGGTCTGGGTCAAGTCTAACGATGACGGCACCCTGCCGCAAGACCTTTCTAAATACATAAACAAGAAAACAAGGCTCATCATCATCAACAGCCCCAATAATCCTTCGGGCGCAGTTTTAGGCTCAAAAGACCTTACGTTAGTCGCGGACCTTGCCAGGGACCATGGACTGTATGTTCTATCGGACGAGATCTACGAAAAGATCATCTATGGCGCAAAGCAGGTCAGCATAGGCACGATGATACCCGAAAGGGCGATCACCGTGAACGGCTTTTCCAAGGCCTACGCGATGGCCGGCTGGCGTATCGGCTATATCGCCGCACCAAAACCCGTATTCCAGAACATGCTCAAGGTCCAGCAGCATACCATCTCGAGCCCTACGACGTTCGTCCAGTACGGCGCCCTGGCCGCTTTGACGGGACCGCAGGAAAGCGTAGAGGAAATGCGTAAGCAATTCGAAGCTAGACGAAACGTGGTCGTCAAAGGCTTAAGGGAAATGGGCCTGGAATGCGAAATGCCCGGCGGGGCGTTCTATGCCTGGCCCAGGGTTAACGGAAGCTCGGAGAAGTGGGCGGAAAAATTCCTGGATGCAGGAGTAGGCCTTACACCGGGATCTGCGTTCGGCCCCAATAGCGACGATCACATCAGGATGTCCTATGCCTCTTCTATGGACGACATTAAAAAAGGCCTGGATCGAATGGCTAAATTGCTCAAGAGTACGGAAGCCGGGGGTTCGGGGCCACGGATAAAAAAACAGCCGAAATAGCGGACCGCCTCATCAAGCATTACGGAGTCTATAAAGGCACCCGGGGCAGCCCCTTTGCCGTACTCATCAATACCATACTTTCCCAGAATACCACCGACAGGAATTCTTCCGTCGCATTTGAACGGCTTTTTTCCGTTTACGATACGCCGGAAAAGCTGGCGAACGCCCCGGAAGAAAAGATCGCCGAACTGATACGGATCGGCGGGCTATATACGATTAAAGCCCGGCGCATTAAAAAGATATCCCGGCTAATTTTGGATGAATATGGCGGTAACATCGATTTCGTCTGTGAGGCGGAGCCTGAGGCTGCTCGAAAAGAATTATTAAGCATTGAAGGGGTGGGCCCCAAGACCGCCGATTGCGTGCTACTATTTTCCTGCGGTGACGACGTCATACCCGTGGATACGCACGTTTTCCGGGTCACAAAGAGGCTGGGCATCGTACCGGAAAAGTCAGACCACGAGGACGTTCACCGTATACTCATGGAAATTGTGCCGGCCGGTAAAAGAGGCTCTACCCACGTCGACCTGATCAGGCTCGGGCGGGAGATCTGCAAGGCCCAGAACCCTAAACATGAACGGTGCTTTTTAATTGACCTATGCGACTACGCACGGCAGATCGGCGCATATCCGCCTAAGAAAAAGCCGGCCCCTGATCATAAGTTCCTGGTGGACCGCATGCTGGGACGGCTCATCGCATGGCTGCGAATCTTTGGCTACGATACGAAGAGCGCCCTCGATTTCGAGCCGAATTCCCGGGAAGACACGATGCTCATAGAGCTTGCGGCCGGCGAGAAAAGGATACTGGTATCCAGGGACAGGGTACTGGTCGAAAGAGCGAAAAAAGCCGGCGTCGACGCGGTACTCCTCAATTCCGACGATGTCAAGGAACAGCTCGCGGAACTGATGAAAGATCACCCGCTCAACGCTAACCCGAATAT
>Ga0209039_10002502_pt1 | contig 15522 bp, 13 predicted proteins | sample BogFormECP12_OM1_FD_188238 | JGI IMG/M metagenome (GOLD analysis project Ga0209039, IMG submission 188238) | Bog forest soil microbial communities from Calvert Island, British Columbia, Canada - ECP12_OM1 (SPAdes) (version 2) | ecosystem: Environmental > Aquatic > Freshwater > Wetlands > Bog ... | reverse complement strand
AGGCGCTCCACCGGATGTCGTTTTCGGACAATCTACGGCGGCTCGCGCGGGAGCGCATCCCTACCGGCGCCGGCGAAGTGGCTCGGTCCTAGCACTCCGACAGTGTATACCAACGATTCAACTCTAACAGAAACAAAGGCCTCCGTATCGGTTCTCTTCTAGAACGCTTCTTGGACAGGAGTGACGATGAAACTTTCTATGCAAGTCCATGATCTTCAAACGTCATACTAACAAATCCTCACAATTAACTATAAAAATCCATGACAAAAATCCTACATCTCTTACAATTCACCGCGAATAGCCCTTTGAAGCCTGATGCCGAGATCGGTTCCGATGCATCGGAGAATCAACGCCGCCCGGGGCGGGTTGTCGTGATTCCATTTCGGTCGCCTAACGATCAGCAGCAAGTGTACGCCATCCGTACGTATTACGCTGATGGAGGAGGCAATTTTAAATTTGCAGATTTTAACGACTAACAGCAGTCGGCGGTTTCAGAAAACGGTAATTCCGCAGGAGATCAAAACTACAATTACATGCAAAATCTATCGACCGGCATCACCTTGGTTATACTATCCGCAGGATTTTCACTCCTTGGAATCCTATCTTTCTTAAACAGGCATCACGATGCTGAGGCTGCCAGTCGTTGTCTCAGCAATGGCTTTTGCGTGGCTGGCAGCATCGTGAGCCTCGTAACCGGAGCGGCGTTCCTGATCGCCGCGTGTATCTACTGGAGCCGCTACCCTCGGATTCCAGTAGCGGAAGCTCCTTGGGGATCTGAGTAGTGGCTAGTGACTGGTGGCTAGACCGACGGCGCAGTCAGGACATCGGTAACACCAGCCCCCAGCCACTAGCCACTTGTTAGTCAGAGAGAGCTGATGCAATCTCTGGAAGGGCATCTCCAAGAGTTAGCGTCATGCTTCTTCATGACGGGAAAATGGCTGCGGTCCGAAATCCCTCACCGTCGCCTCGAATTGCAGAAGTGCGCGCTTGCGGTCGAGCCCTCCTCCGTATCCGACCAGTCGACCATTGGCTCCGATGACTCGATGGCACGGAACAATGATTGCTATTGGATTTTGACCGTTTGCCAATCCAACGGCGCGCGGCACACTTCCGATTTTTTCCGCCTGCGCCTTGTATGAGATTGTCGCACCGAATGGGATCTTCTTTAATTCGTTCCAGGCTCGGATCTGGAATTCGGTACCATGAAAAACGATCGGGAGGTCGAACTCTTCGAGTGATCCTGCAAAATATCTACTCAATTGCTCGAGGGCTTTCGGGAATGGCATTACCGCCGGATCGGTTGCCGGCAAACTCGCGCTGCTCTTATCATTAAAATGCAAACCAATGAGTGCGGAGCCGTTCGAGACCAGGTGGAGGATGCCAACGGGACTTTTGTAATCGCAGTAGTATTTCATGAGTTATTCTCCAGGGACTTCCACAAATGCATCGCCGCGTATGCGCGCCAGGGGCGCCAGCGCTCGGCAAGCGCCAGAGCTTGACGAGGATTTTTCGTTTTGAGCGCCTTTAATATTCCAAGGTCGCTATGAGGAAATGCGTCGGGCCATCCAAACACCCGCATCGCAAAGTAATGAACGGTCCAATCTCCGATTCCCGGAAGTTCTTTTAGCCTTGCCAGGACTTGATCGATCGAAACGGCAACATCGAGCGCAATGGATCCACTCGCGACGGCTTGAGCGATCCCAAGAATTGATCGTGCGCGCGACCGCGTGATCCCGAGCCGGGTGAGTTCATCCGCCGTAGCAGCGGCGATCACCGGAGCCGTTGGAGTCAAGTGCGTCAGGTCGGGAAATGGTGTAACAATCGGGTGCCCGAATTGATTCGTGAGTCGTCCGGCTAATGTCGTTGCCGCTTTCACGCTGATTTGCTGCCCAAGTATTGCTCGGACGGCCATTTCGAATCCGTCGAATGCCCCGGGGATGCGCAAGCCAGGATGGTTTTCGGCCAGGGCGCCGAGGTGCGTGGCAATTTGCTGAGGCGTTGCTTCGAGATCAAACAATCTCCGGAGCCGCGCGAGGATTTGCCTCAATACCGGCAGGAGGGAGTTTGATACCTCGACGCGTAGCGCCGATCGCGTTGGATCATTTTCAACAGAGACCCATCCTTGGTGCGTTCCGATTCCCACCGTCCGTCGATACGATTCTCCACTAATCTGCTCGACACCGACAAATATGCGCCTGCAAAAAAACGCCAATAATGAAGCCCAATCAAAAGGCGGGCGATACAACAATCGACAAACACACGACGAAACGTCTCGCGTGTGCCGGTTTTTCTGTCGGAGGGATTTGGGAGCAAACTTGTATCTCTGTCGAAATAAGGCATTAAATCTTCTTACACTGGAAAAGCCGCTCGCGAATGCGACGTCGATGATCGGCAAGGCCGTATCCGTCAGCAACTGCTTTGCCAAAAGAAGTTTGTAGGTCTGTGCCAGCTCGATCGGAGTAACACCGATGTTCGCCAACAAGACGCGTCTGAGATGCCGATCGCTTACGCCGAGGCGAGACGCCAGATCCGAAACGCTCTCATCGCGGAGGCTGCCCGCCTCGATCTGTTTCAAGGCCGCCATTGTTAACCTATCCGCGGAATCGGCGGGTGCCTGACCCGGCGCAAGCTCCGGTCGACAACGGAGACAGGGACGATATCCCGCAACCTCCGCGGCTGCCGCATGCTGAAAGAACTCGCACCTTTCCAGCGCCGGCCGTTTCGAACGGCAGATCGGTCGGCAGTATATCCGCGTGGATTTAACTGCGACAAAGAAATGCCCGTCAAAGCGCGGATCTCGCGTGATGATCGCTTGATAGCACTGTTCGCGATTCAATGGCATACAGCGAAACTGGTCTGGAATTGCGTTTTTGTCTCGCCATTTTCGGACATGAAAATGCCCGGATGAGAGAAGGACCCACTTTGCCCGCCCGTTAAGCGAAAGCTCCAGCTTTTGCTAAGCCTTCCGCGGAACAAAGGCTGGAGTCTTTGCTTACGCACCAGCAAAGCGTCCCGCTTCGCTTACATCTCAGATTGCAAACCAGTTTTTAGCTGCAAAGTTCAAAGATCGAGACGACGGAACGGGTATGATTTTTATTGAGGCTTTGCCGCGCTATTTTTATGTCGCATGAACCGAGATGGGTCCAATGGGCCCGAAGCCTCCAGGCCATCGCGCAAACCGGGTTGCACTTTTCGGAATCTGAGTACGATCGCGAGCGCTACCGGAAGATTTTAGAGATTTCGGTCGAGATCTTTGCGGAGTATTCAGGTCAATCACCGTCACTTATCCAAGGATTCTTCGAGAATCAGAGCGGATACGCTACGCCGAAGGTCGACGTCCGCGGCGTGGTATTCCGAAGCGGGAAGTTGCTACTCGTCCGGGAACGAACAGACGGGCTGTGGACCTTGCCCGGAGGCTGGGCGGACGTAAATGATTCGCCATCCGAAGCCGTGGAACGAGAGATACTCGAAGAATCGGGATTTCAGACAAAGGCCGAAAGTATGCTAGCCATTTTTGACCGAGCGAAGCATCCCCACGAGCCACCGTTCCCGTTTCATGTCTATAAATTATTTATACTCTGCGGACTGGAGGGGGGCGAAGCCAGAACGACGTTTGAAACAAGCGGAGTTGATTTTTTTGGGGAGAACGAGATTCCGCCTCTATCGATCTCGAGGGTAACTCTCGACCAAGTCCAATTTTGCTTTGAAACCCAAAAACAGCCGACGCCCCTCTGTCGATTTGATTAGTTGACCGCCGTTTGTTTGGAAATCCTGGTGTTTCTGTCCCCGAAATAGCATGTATTTTGTTGCGACCAAAATGGGCCGTTGGCCATGTAGGATACGCATCGTGCGTGAATCTCCTACAGGCTGGAAGCCTATGCTACTTTATAGTACTCCACGATGTTTCCGCAGCTTTTGATTCTAGCCCTCGTGGCTATCGCGGGGTCCAGCCTAATTTTGCGTATCGTAATCGGGTACCTCGTGCGCCCGCCAGGTGCCCCGCGGATCTCGTTCCGATTGCCGTCGCTCAATCCTCGCTGGCTAGGCCGCCAGCTTGCGGTGATGCTCTATGGGCGCAAGAGGAAGAAATGAGCTACCCTTGCAAGAGCAAACGGGTCGGAGCTTCCACACATTCTTTTACCCGTATCAGAAATGTGACAGCTTCCTTGCCATCCACGACGCGATGATCGTAGCTGACCGCCAGATACATCATCGGGCGCACCTCGATTTTATCTCCGATCGCCATCGGTCGATTTTGGATTTTATGCATTCCGAGAATACCGCTCTGGGGAGGATTCAAGATTGGAGTGCTGAGAAGAGAACCGTAGATCCCGCCGTTTGTGATGGTAAAGACTCCGCCGGTCAGGTCGTCTAAATGCAATTTACCTTCGCGCGCTTTTCCGGCATAGGCCGCGACCTCTTTCTCAAGCTCGGCAAAACTCTTTTTATCTGGGTCTCGAATGACCGGAACAACCAACCCCCGTTCCGTTCCCACAGCTACGCCGATGTCATAATAGTGATTTTCCACCAGATCGTCACCGTCGATTCTCGTATTCATTTCCGGGACGGATTGCAGCGCGTCAACCACGGCCTTGATGAAGAACGACATGAAGCCAAGCTTCACAGTGTGCCTCTTTTGGAAGGTCTCCTGGTATTGTGATCGAAGCTGCATCACGGCCGACATGTCGCACTCGTTAAAGGTTGTGAGCATCGCGGCGTTTTGCTGAGCCAAAACCAGTTGAGCAGCAATTTTCTTCCGCAACGGACTCATCTTCCGTCGGGTAAACCGAGGTGATGGACCGGTCGCGGGAGTTCTTGAAACGTCGACGTCGGGCGCCGGTGCCGCACTCGGTTTTGCCGGGGGCGGCGGGCTGCTCTTTGACTCGAGATACTGAATCAGGTCCGATTTTGTGACCTGCCCATATTTGCCAGTGCCCATTACTTCCGACAGCTTGACCTTTTCTTCCTCGGCGATCCTTCGTGCGGCCGGCGACAAAGCCTCATTCCTTTCCTGCTCAACGCCAGAACGGCTGGTTGCCGGGACAGTTTCATCGACGGGCACCGGAGTCGTCGACGCTGAGCGGGGCGCTGTCGCGTTCGCGGCAGGGCTTGCGAACTCAGCAGCCTCGGCGGGGGAGGAAGGCTCACCACTCCCCCCTGGCGCCTTAATGTTGTCCTCCAGCAGAGCGACTAGCTGCCCAATCTTAACCTCTTGACCAGCATCAACCTGAATCCGAAGTTTACCAGACCCGACCGCCGGAACCTCCGTCGAAATTTTGTCAGTCTCAAGAGTGAACAGGGCTTCGCCATCCTTCACCATATCCCCGTTCTGCTTGTGCCACGTTGATAAAACGCCGGAGGTGATTGATTCGCCGACCGCCGGGATTTTGACTTCGATGCTCATTGAGAGGAGAGAAAACGATCCAGCAGCCACCGATTACATGCTAAACGCCTGGTGAACAAGCTCCTTCTGCTGTTGATCGTGCCACGCTTTGGAGCCAACAGCCGGACTAGCGGCAGCCGGCCGACCCGCATAGTCGAGGTCTTGTCGAGCCACCCGAGCCAGCAGCGGAGCGATGTACGTCCAGGCCCCCATGTTTCTGGGCTCCTCCTGGCACCAAATCCACTTAGACGCGTCGCGAAGATCACTGACTACATCTTCAAGCCTCTCCAGGTTCAGAGGATAGAGTTGCTCGACGCGCACAAGAGCAGCACTATTGACCCGATTCGTCTCCAGGTAGGCAGCCAGGTCATAGTAAACCTTGCCGCTGCAAAAGATTACTCGGTCGACATTTTTCGGTTCACCAATCAATGTCGGACCGAGGACCTGTTCAAATGTCGATTGCGTGAAATCCTCGATACGCGAAGTCGCCCGTTCGTTGCGCAATAACGATTTCGGCGTCATGATCACAAGCGGTTTGCGGAAATCTCGTCGAACCTGCCGCCGCAACACATGAAAATATTGAGCTGGTGTCGTGAGATTGCAGACTTGAATGTTATCCTCCGCGCAAAGTTGCAGGAATCGCTCTAGTCGAGCACTCGAATGCTCAGGACCCTGGCCCTCGTATCCGTGCGGTAACAAAAGAACAACGCCGCTGGGTCGTTGCCATTTCGATTCAGAACTCACAATAAATTGGTCGATGATTACCTGAGCGCCATTCACAAAATCACCGAACTGCGCCTCCCAAAGGCACAGCATGTCGGGAAAATCGAGCGAATACCCATAGTCGAACCCCAAAACGGCCGCCTCAGATAGCATGCTGTTGTAGACGCAAAATCGGGCCTGCCCCTCCGTCAAATTTGCGAGCGGTACGAATCGTTCACGCGTTGCACTATCGTAAAGTACGGAGTGCCGCTGACTGAAAGTCCCACGCCGGCTATCCTGTCCGGACAAACGAATCGGGGTTCCCTCAATCAGAAGCGATCCAAAAGCTAGCGCCTCCCCGAAGGACCAATCGTACGGTCCGCCTCCCTCGTGCTGCTTCTTTCGCCGGTCCAGGAACGACTTCTTGATCTGCGGTTGAACGTGAAAACCCTCAGGGACGTGGGTAATTCGATCTACGATCAAATCGATCATCTCCTTTGCAATGCGGGTCTCAGGCTCTCGGTGGCTATATGGAGGTTGAAAAATTGCCGTCGACTCTTCCAAGCCGCGATGAAAATCCTTTTTCGACTTCACTTCTGAGGTCTCGACCTCTGCGAGCGCATTTTCAAGCCGACTCCTGAACTCCTTTTCGAGGTTCTCCGACTCCTGCCCCGTGAGGACTCCCGATTGCAACATCCGATCCTTAAAGAGTTTAGTGACAGGCGAGTGTGCGTGGATTCTCTTATAAAGTCTGGGCTGGGTAAAACTCGGCTCGTCAGTCTCGTTGTGTCCGTACCGCCGATAACAGTATAGATCCGCTACGACATCCCGGGAAAACTTTTGCCGGAACTCCAAGGCGATCTTAGCAACAAACTCCACACCGATCGGGTCATCCCCGTTCACATGAAAGATCGGTGCTTCGATCATTTTCGCGACGTCTGTGCAATACATCGTCGAGCGCGCTTCAGCCGGCAGAGTAGTGAACCCGATCTGGTTATTCACAATTACGTGCACGGTTCCACCAGTCTCGTAACCAGGCAATTGAGACAAGTTTAACACTTCGGCGACGATCCCCTGCCCGGCGAACGCCGCGTCTCCATGGAGCAATAGCGGCAAAACTTTTTTTCGTTTCTCGGTGTCGCCCAAACTCCGCTGGCGCGCCCTTGCCTTGCCTTCAACGACTGGATTGACTATTTCGAGGTGGCTGGGATTGGCTGCGAGACGGATGGCAATTTCTGCGCCCGAATCGGTTTTCCGCACGCTCTCATACCCGAGATGATATTTTACATCGCCATCCCCGGCGACAAGGTCAGGTATGTAATTCTCGGAGAATTCCTTAAAGATGATGTTGTAGGATTTTCTCAGGAAATTTGCCAGCACCGTCAGGCGACCGCGGTGAGCCATCCCCATGACGATCTCCTGAAGGCCCTTGCCGGGGCAATCAGCGAGGACCGTCTCCAAGATTACCATCAAGCTTTCGCTACCCTGTAGTGAGAAGCGCTTTTGACCAATGAATTTGGTATGGACAAACTGCTCAAAGGTCTCTGCTTCCATCAAAATCCGCAGCAACCTCTTTTGGGAGGCAGCGTCCGGTTGCGGCAGAGCGATCCTGGCTTCGATCCGTTCGCGGACCCATTCGCGGACGGTCTCGTTCTGGATGTGCATGAATTCGACCCCGATCGGCCCGCAATAGATGGCCTGAAGCGTGTCGATCATTTCCCGAAGAGTCATTTGCTGCGAATTCAGAAAGTAGCGGGATGAAACGATAGTATCCAGCGGCACATCTTCTAACCCGAGAGAAGATAAAGTCAGCGCGCGAGTTTCGGGACGCCCCTGTGCCAGAGGGTCAACTTGCGCCTGAGTATGGCCAAGAATCCGGTAATTGTAAACCAGGCCGTCGATCCGATTCTGGAGTTTGTCAAATTCGCTGATCAGGCCCTCCCTTTCCGGCGCGACAGCGGATTTGCCATTGCGGGTGGGAGATGAGCCTAGCTCGAAACCTTCAAAGAAAGCTGACCAACTCGAATCTACAGATGCCGGATCTTGCTTCCAGCGTTGATAGTATTCGTCTAGAAGATCGGCGTTCCAATCATTCAAATACGAAGTCTTCATGGTATAACTCTAGGTCGAGCGGTGGATAGAAAATCTAAACGAAGTTTGGCTCGACCCAAACCGAAATTATCACAAATTTACAGAGACGGAGAGGGCAGGCTACATTCAGGCGCTTGCGTTACCTGCCTCCAAACGGGAGGATGCTCGTGGGTACCGTCATGCTTTCTGCCCGATTACTGAAATGATCAAAGTTGAACAGCTCACAAAAAAATACTCCGGGGTAACTGCCATCAGCAACCTGAGCTTCGAGGTCGGAAAAGGCGAGATCGTCGGTTTCCTCGGACCGAATGGAGCAGGTAAAAGCACAACAATGCGGATTTTATCAAGCTTTATGCCAGCCACTTCCGGCCGGGCCTTGATCGCGGGTCACGACGTTTTTAGGGACTCGCTCAAAGCGCGGATGCATCTCGGATATCTTCCGGAGAGCGTTCCTTTGTACGGAGACATGAGGGTGAGTGAATATCTCCGATACCGCGGATCGCTCAAGGGTCTCGGTGGAAAAAAACTTCGCAATCGAGTCAATGTGGTGAAAGAGCTCTGCAGTGTGAAGGAGGTCGAGAATAAGCTGATTGCAACCTTATCGAAGGGCTATCGTCAACGAGTCGGCTTGGCGGATGCTCTGGTTCATGATCCGGATCTCTTGATCCTCGACGAACCGACAATCGGACTGGATCCCAACCAGATTCGCCAGGTCCGTGAGCTAATTAAGTCCTTAGGCGAACGCCACACCATTCTGCTCTCAACTCATATCTTGTCGGAGGTCGAGGTGACATGTTCCCGGGTGATCATTATCCATCGGGGTAAAATCGAAGCGTCCGATACGCCTGGGAATCTCGTTGGACAACTCCGGACTTCCGGCACGGTTAGGTTGGAGGTTAAGACCGACGGCGACGATCCCATCCAACTGATCGAAAAGATCGCCGGAGTGAAAGGCGTCATTGCTACCGTGGAAGATGGGTGGCAGCGCTGTTCGATCCGCATCGAAGCGAAGTCCGATCTGCGCGAAGATATATTTCGGCTAGCGGTCGAGCGGCGATGGACCGTCAGGGAATTGACTCAAGAGCGGGCAACCTTGGAAGATGTTTTCGTTGAACTAACTCATACCGACGATTAGGGAATGAGCATAGCCCGATGAGACGCCTTTTTACCTTGCTCCAGAGAGAGTTGTCCGTTTTTTACTACTCACCAATAGCTTATATCGTTCTGTTCTTTTTTCTCATCCTCAACGGTCTATCGTTCTGGTTCGCCATCGCACTGCTGAACCGCGCGCCGTCTGAGAATACGGTAGTCCAGGTCTTCTTCAATTCCGCTTTTTTCTGGATTGCTTACCTCTTGGTGTTTCCCGTGATCACCATGCGGTTGTTTGCAGAGGAGTTTAAGCTGGGAACCATTGAAACGTTAATGACAGCTCCAGTCCGAGATTCGGAAGTCGTCATATCCAAGTTCCTGGCCGCCCTGATCTTCTACCTCAGCCTTTGGTTGCCCAGCTTATTATACTTTCTCATATTCAGTTGGCTTGGCAATCGGTCCGCGATCGGGTCAGCCGGCCAACTCTTGGCTCCCTACCTGCTTTTGCTGATCATGGGGATGTTTAATGTTGCGTTGGGTTGTCTCGCTTCGGCCCTTACTTCGAACCAGATCGTCGCAGCGATGATCTCACTGGTGCTAACCATCGGGATTTTTTTCCTGACGCTGATTAATTATGTCGTCAACGTTTCGTCGCCTCTGCTCAGAGATATAACTGCCTACGTCGCGCAACTCGACCACATGGACTCCTTCTCCCGCGGTGTGATAGATTCCCGAGTATTCATCTTTTACCCGAGCATGACTTTTCTGTTGCTTGTCATCACCTACCAGATTTTTCAATACCGGCGTTGGAGGACGTAACTAGCTCACCAATCAGCATGGCTAATTCCCTTCCCAAGCCCGCCGGCATTCAGCGATTGCGCATAGGTGCAAACGTGGTACTGCAGACCATCATCGTTGCCGCGATCGTTCTGATGATCAACTACGTCGGGTTCAATAGATATCAACGATGGGATCTCTCCCGTTTCAATAAGTACGCGCTCTCCGAGCTGACGAAGAAGCTTTTAAAGTCACTGAAAAAAGAGGTGAAGATCTACGTCTTCTTTTCCCCAGCATCTCAAAGCGCCGGTTCAGAACTCTACAGCGACGTCCAGAACTTGTTAAAAGAATATGAATTCGCCGGTAAAAGGAAGATCCAGGTCGAGACCCTCGATCCATATCGCAATCTCACACGCACACGCGAACTTCAGGTAAAATATAATTTCGGAGCCGAAGAGAACCTGGTTATCATCGACTATCAAGATCGGAAGAAGATTCTCCGTGTAGCCGACATGGCCGACTATGATCCTCCCGGTATGTTTAACGAAGCACCGCAAATAAAATCTTTTCGCGGCGAACAAGTCATGACGAGCGCCTTGATCGAGTTAACGGAAAACAAGGAACTGAAAATTGGTTTTATCGTTGGCCACGGCGAACCAGGACTCGAGAGTGGCTCACCTTTGGCGCGCTTTAAAGAGTCCGTTGAGCACCAGAATATTAAACTCGAACCTCTGATTTTGACTAACTTGGAAAAAGTTCCAGCCGACTATGCCGCTGTGGTCCTGGCAGGTCCGAAATACGACCTTGGTGACCGTGATTTGACTCTGCTGCGAAATTATTGGAATGAACAAGGTCGAATATTGATTTTGCTGGATCCGAAAGCCAAGACACCAAAGCTTGACGAATTTCTCATCGAATTTGGCATCCGGCCGGATCAGGATATAATCGTCACGCAGTTTAAGACAGGCATCGAAGAGCAATCTGTAACGCTCGATGTGTACGCTCAGTTTCTGCCGGAAACAGGATTTCTGCGGTCGCTAAGTCAAGCCACCGGTTTCTTTCCGGGCGGTACGCAGTCGCTGTCGATTGACGCATCGAAGACGGCCCAGGAAGGACTGACGGTGATGAAGGTTTTAACGCCGGCCGTGCGCGATTATTGGGGCGATAAGGAGGATATTCTCAATTCCCAAAAAACGCCGACTTATGCCCAAGGAGTTGATCTGCCTCCGCCACTCTACTTCGGCGTCGCGCTTGAAAAGGGATCGATCAAAGATGCCCGTGTCCAGGTGCGCTCTTTATCCCGCAGCATCATCCTCGGAAACGCTGATTTTCTACGGAACGAATCGCTGAGTGAGTCTCCCCCGGATATCGATTTCATCCTGATGAGCATTAATTGGCTCGCAGATCGGGAACAACTGGTTGCCATCGCCCCGAAGGCACCCAGGGCGTTTACGTTAAACCTTTCAGATGCACAAATGAACCAAATCGTCCTATTGATCGTGGTAGGGATCCCAATGCTGATTGCGCTCCTCGGGGCAAGTGTCTCGGCGCTCCGTCGTCATTAGCTTCCCGTCCCCGAAATAGCATGTAGGTCACTTAGATCATGAAGCTCAGAACCACCCTAGTGCTGCTGATCATCGCACTCGCCATGGGTGCCTTCATTTTTGGTCTCGACCGTTGGTCCCAAAGTACTCGGGAACGCCGAGAGCGAGCGGCTCACGTGGTCAGCGTGACGCGCGCGAACATCCAGGGCTTCACGATTCGTGATGGCGATGAATTGATCAGAGTCAAAGCGGAAGGTGACGCTTGGAAGATGATCGCTCCGTGGCAAGACGACGCTGATGCCGGCGTTATCGATCAACTCCTCGATGCAATAGAGAGTCTGCGACCCGAGGCTGTGATCGCCGATTTGGGCAGAGGCGACAAAAGGAGGCAGATGTTGAAGGACTTCGGACTCAACAAATCGAGGCTGCGACTGAAGCTTGACGGTAAACAGATGCCGGCGGAGTTCCAGTTTGGGTTAGATACGGCCGTCCAAGGCGAGAGCTATCTCCGCATAGCAGACGACGATGCCGTTTATGTCGTAAGTAACGACCTGAAAAATATTATCTCTAAAAAGTCCGAAGACTTTCGTGACCATCGGATGACTCCGTTCCTGACGACGCTCATCAACCGAGCAATTTTCCGCGTGAGTGGTGGAGAAATCGAACTTGACAAAGAACAGGACAACTGGCTGATCGTTCGGCCGATCAAAGGACGAGCCAGCAACGACGCCGTGGTGGACATCCTAACCAGGATGAATCAGACACAGATCGCCAAGTTTGTTTCAGACAACAACTCAAATCCTGGATCTTTCGGCCTGGACTCACCCTCTAATGTGGTCACGCTGTTCGGTGACGACGGAAAAAAGGTTGAGATCGAGATCGGGGCGCAGGTCCCATCGAATCCGGACTCTGTTTATGCAGGTCTTCCGCAACGGAAGTCGGTTGTCGAAGTCGGCAAGGCTTTTGCCAGTCTGTTCAATATCACTCCGAATGACCTCCGTGATCGAAAGATCGCACGAATCAATCCGGACCTCATCGATCGGGTTACCATCGAAAGGGCTAACGAGCCGATAATCGTTCTCGGCCGAGACGAGAATCGCTGGCGCTTCTTAAGCCCGGCAAGCGCCCCAGCAAATGCCGACAACATCACCCGGCTCATTCAAGGAATTAATGATGGCGAGGTTAGTGAATTCGTATCAGACACAGCAACCGATCTGACTAAATACGGCCTTGATCAGCCAAAACTCAAAATCACCTTTAGTTCCTATTCTTCGGAGAATACTGCCGAGGCGAATGCCGGCGAAACTGTCTTGGCCACCCTGGCATTCGGAAATTCGCAAAACGGTGTCATCTATGCTCGCCTGGAAGAGGAACCGTACATCTTTTCGATCACCGACCGACTGTTCTTCGCTCTGCCAACGACGAAATTTAGTTTCCAGACATTGGATGTGCTGGATCTGAAACGAGACCAATTGGTGAGCATACGTCTTGAGCGTGCGGGAATGGAATCGATCGATCTGCTCCGCGGCAAGCAACGAAAATGGGTGCTGAAGGGTCATGAGAACGACGAGAACGATGGTCAGATTCAGCTGCTCTTAACAACGTTAACCGGGTTGCGCGCCGCGGCTTGGGTCGGAAATCCGAAATCGGAGTACGGCCTCGATCAACCTACTCTTTTGATTAAGATCTCGTATCAATCCGGCGAACAAAGCCGAGAGGTAGACCTGAAGTTCGGCGCTGCTAATTCTGAAAACCAGCATTACGGCATGAGCACTGAAAGAGAGGGCGTTTTTCTAGTCGACGATGAGCAGTTCAAGCAATTGAACGCATCGCTGAGACAGTGAAAGGAATGCGTCTCAGAGAGAACTCAAGGATCCAAGAACTCAAGAACTCGAGAATTTGCAAAGCACCGCTCGGGATAATCGATTCTTCTTGAGTGCTTGAGTTCTTGAGTTCTTGAGTTCCTCACAAATCTCTCAGGATTTGTCAGCGATGCAGGCTCAGACCTTTTGCCCTGTATAAACTGTCACGATACCCATAGTAAGCGGTTTCGCGTCGCAGTTCGCTAACCCGCAAAGGCGTAGCAGTTCGAGCATTGCCTCATCTTTCGGGAAATCTTCAATGGTCCCGCCGAAATACCGGTAAGCATCCGGTTCACCTGTCAGCCAACCTGCAAAAATTGGCAAAACATGATGAAGGTACAAGCGGTAGAAAGGGCGTAGAGGCGGTTTCGGAAGAGAGAAATCCAAAATCACCACATGACCACCGGCCCTCAGAACTCTTCGGGCTTCGCGTAGCGCCATCTCATAGGAAGCCATATTTCGCAACCCAAAGGCAATCGTCACGACGTCAAACCGCCCATCCAGAAATGGCAGGGCTAGTGCATCAGCGACCACCAATTCCTTGATTCCACGCTGGCGCGCAACGGTTAACATCGGCGCACAAAAGTCTGCTCCGACGATACGCGCGCGAGGGATGTGCCGCTTGATTTCATGGGCCAGGACACCGCTACCGGTGGCCAGATCCAAAATGTCGGCGGGAGTCCACCTCCTAACCTTGGCCGCAACATTTGCTCGCCACAGCGAGTCGCAACCCAAACTCAAAAGGCTGTTCGCCAAGTCGTACCGATGAGCGATCCGAGCAAATAGACGCTGGATCGTGCTTGGTTCCTTCTGCGTAAAGACGGATTCCATGCCCGGACCTGCTCACGAGAGGACTCGAACCTCCACGGGTTGCCCCATACGGTCCTGAGCCGTACGCGTCTGCCAGTTCCGCCACGTGAGCGAGAAAAGGGGACATTATGGGAGAAAGCCGGCGGCGTCAATGCGAAGCAACGGAGGACTCGAGGACCCAAGAACTCAAGGACTCAAGAATACGGCAATGAGAAAGAGGGCGCTAGCTCCGGGGTTTTGCTTGAGTGCTCGAGTTCTTGGGTTCTTGAGTCGTCAACTGATGCGCATCGGCATCAACACGTAGAGGAACGGGCCAGGAATCTTTATGACCCCTGGGCTCATCTCATCGATGAGATCGAGGTAAATCTCATCGTTCGCCAGATTCCGGAGCGGCGCCATAAGAAATTCCGGATTAAACGCAATCGAGAATTCGCGGCCCTTATACATGACCGGCAGCGATTCCTTGGCCTCGCCGACGTCCGGCGTGTTGGCCACAATGTCGATGTTGCTCTTCGAGAAGATAAGTTTGACGGAGTTTGACTTTTCGCTCGCGAGAAGCGATACCCGACGAACTGCGGTCAGGAAAATCTCCCTTTCGAGCGTAATCCGCTCTTTGGCCTCACCCGGAATCACCTGCCGATAGTTGGGATAATTGCCCTCTATCAATTTTGAAACTAGCAAAGTTCGATTCAGCTCGAACGCAATTTGGTTCTCGCCGATACTGAGTTTTACTTCGCCTTCCTCGCGAACCAACCGTTGCAACTCGGCAACTGCTTTGGTCGGAACAATAATGTCAAGTTCTTGGCTGCGAGGAAACTCCAGTTCGAGATCAACCAAAGCCAATCGTCTACCATCGGTCGCGACCAGAGTGAGCTTATTTTCTTTGAAAGAAAAAAGGATGCCGTTCAATACATATCGGGTTTCGTCCGTCGATATTGCATAGGAGGTCTTCTTCAGACCGTCCTTCAACTCCTTTTGCGCGATCGAGAAAACCTTCGCCTCGTCAAAACGTGCCAATGGCGGAAACTCTTCTTCAGGTAAACCGAGAATTTTGAAATAGCTCGATCCGCTCCGAATCGATGCAAGATTCTTTGAATCGACGTCGAAATAAATTTCGGCGGCAGGCAATTCGCGGACAATCGCGAATAGTCTCCGCGCCGGGAGCGTAGTCGCTCCAGTACGTTCCACTTGAGCTTCCACACTCCCGCGGACACCAACATCCAGATCAGTCGTGGTCAGCCGAATCTCTGCATCGCTCGCTTGC
>Ga0209039_10002500_pt1 | contig 15530 bp, 15 predicted proteins | sample BogFormECP12_OM1_FD_188238 | JGI IMG/M metagenome (GOLD analysis project Ga0209039, IMG submission 188238) | Bog forest soil microbial communities from Calvert Island, British Columbia, Canada - ECP12_OM1 (SPAdes) (version 2) | ecosystem: Environmental > Aquatic > Freshwater > Wetlands > Bog ... | reverse complement strand
GGCCCAGTTCGGTCAACTGATCCGGCCCTAGCTTGCGGTACTCGGCGACGGCATCCTTCATCTTCGATTGGCTGCCGTAACGCCGGCCTACCGGGTCGTACTCCAGCAAAATCGCCAGATTAGCTTGTGATTCGTGGTCATCGGGGTCCAGCTTGATGGCCGTTCGAAAGGCCTCGGCGGCGCCCTTCAGATCGCTACTGGCGCGCAAATTGCGGCCCACCAGGTCGAATTTCAGAATGTAGGCCAACACGCGCTCGGCCAGCGCGGAGATGGGATCGAGTTTGACGGCCTGTCGCGCTTCGGCGCGCGCCGCCTCTCCCATGCCCGCCTCTAAAAGCGCATTGGCCAACTGCAGATGATAAACCGCCGCATTGGGGTGCAGCGCAATCAGGCTGCGATAGCTGGCCAGCGCATCACCCACCTTACCCTGATGCAGAAGCGCGGCGCCCTGCGACTCGAAGTTAACCAGAATTGCCGGACCGGCGACGAGCTCAGCCACTTTGTTGCGCAACTCGGTTGCCTCGGCGACGGTGTAGCGGCGCTTGACCATATCGAAGATAAGGTGAGCCGCAACCACGTTGTCCTTCTCGGTGGAAAACTTTTCAGTCAGCAGGGCCGGACCCACCTGAATCGTCGTGTCCTGGGGAAGTTCCTTGGGCACAAAACCGGCCGGCGGCACAATCCTGTAAAACCATTCGACGCTGGACGGCTCGTTCATCCACCAATCGGCAGTGCGCGGCTTTTTAGGCTTGTCCTTGTCGTCCTGTTTCTTCTTTTCATCGGCGTCGTCCCTGCGCTTCAGCTCGTCTGGCAGTCGCTGAAAGAGCGCGTCGAGACGGATGGCCGCTTGCGCGCCGTCCAACGCGGTATAGCCTCGCTTTGCCTTCTCACAGATGAGCGTAAGCTCAAACTGCCGCGACAGGTCGGTTGGATCCGTGCGATCGACGTTAGCCAGCTTTTCGGCAATGTATTGCCCTTTCACATAGTTTGTGAGGCTTTCCCGCATCTCCTTGTCGGGCTTGTCTGCAAATGTGCCGCGGTAGTTCGATTCAAAGATTCCCTGGGGCTTGCTTTTCTCCGTCACGTTCGCCGGACCGTTCTCGCTGAGGGCGATTTCGCGGTGCTCGAGCAGAACATTGTCTCTTGAAGTGGATTCCGGCGTCTTCATCAGCTCAGTGGTTTCAGCACGCGCAATCAGCGACCAGCGGCCCTGATCGTTTATCGGCAACTGCCCCAGCCGCGCATAGCGATCGGTGGCATCGATCCACAGCGCTGGCTCACTGCGCCGGGGATTGCCCGGGACATAGACAATTGCGTGGTCAAAGAGTCCCATTCCCGGGAGATCGGCGGGGAGGTCCATTCGCGAGCCAGCGTTGAGCAGCGCCACGTAGGCAGGAATCTTGGCGGCGCGCAGCATGGTCACCAGCAGCGTTGCCTTGTCTTTGCAGTCGCCGTACTTGCGGCTGAGTGTTTCTGCCGGGTCATGGGGAACGATAGCCGCCTCGCCAAACTCGATGCCCGTATAGCGAACCTCCCGGTCGAGATAATCGACGATCGCGGCTTCCTTCTCCGCAACAGTCTTCTTGCCAGCAATCAGATTGTCGACAATCGACTGCACGGCCGCCAGATTGACGCGGGCATCTACGGACTTGCCGTACTCGGTGGCAATTACCTGCCAGGATGCCCCGGTGGAAAACCTGACCTCCGGATAGTGCGCTATATCCGGGGGAAGATATGGATCGCGCGGCTCGGCCGCTTCCTGGGGTCCAAGATCAAAGGTGAGCGTAACCCGCCCGTTGGCCTCGGTTCGCACCGGCTTCAGATCAGGCAGCAGCAGAGAGCCGTAGCGCAGCGGGAGGGAGACCGGCGCATCAAGGATAACGGCGTTATGCGCCGAGGGAATTCGATCGTGGCCAAACCAGCTCCAGCCAACCCGGCCCGCTGCAAAGAAGGGCTCGGTCTCAACCATGTTGTACTCTTCCTCGACTACCACCCCCGGAGCAATCGCTGGAAAAGGCGCGTTGACGCGCTTGCCGTCGCTGTACATCTTGTAGTCGCCCCCGCGGGCAGGCACCTCGGTAATGGTCTTGGGATCGAGTTCATGGACGGAGAAGTCCGGCGCGATGACGCGGACACGAAATGTAGGCCGGGCCTCGTGCCATGGCTCCCAGCCCACCGAGATAGCGTCCCATCCCTCGGCTCCTTTTTGAGTGATGACCTTATAGATCACATGCACGTTATGCGCGACGCGCCCTGCTTCATCGAAGGTATAACTGTCCTCGTCAGTGAGTATGGTCACACTCGCGCCATCGGGCGCGGCCACCGCCGATGCAGCTTCATACAGTGCCTTGGGATCGACGGAAAAGTGAGGCGCCTTCCACGGTTCAACGGTCTGCTGAGCAATGCAAACCGGAGCAGAGAGCCCTGCGAGTACGGCGCAACACAACAACGCACGATGGGAAAGAAACGAGCAAGAAGTCACGGAAATCACCTGCCTGGAAGAGATGCATACCACGTTAGTCGAAGTGTGCAGGTTATACAAGCAGAAGTTACAACATAGGCCAAACAAACACGTTACCTGAGCGCGTGAAGCGCAGGAATACGGGTTTATCGGCGAGACATGAAGCGCCGTTTGGGAATTATTGTTTTTCCGAGGCCAGGTAGATTGCCACGCCGCCAAGCAGCGCGAGGGAGGCCGCGGCGGAAATCAGCACCATGAGATTCCAGCCGGGATTGAGAAGTGGGGACTGGCTAAGACTTTCGAGAGGAAGGCTGTACTCCTGCGGGAGTTGTTCGAGCCAGTTGAGCCACGCCATGCCATGGCGCGCCTGGTAGGCCAGGAAAGCCACCACGATGAAGAGATTGACAGCCAGAGCAAAGATCTGCGCGCCGAGGATGGGCCTGCCGATGCGCTCGACGGCGGCATTGCGGCGGCGGAGTTGAGCTCGCCACCGCAATGCGCTGGGCGAGCCGATGCGGGCCGCGCCGGCTGACTCGGATCGCGCGCGCAGGAAGGTTTCGGTCACCAGCACCAGGTCGCCGCAGGAGCGGCAGGCGCTGACATGTGTGCGCAGTTCGGGCGCACAGGCAGCCGGCCACTGGCCACGGCGGAGCAGGTCAGCCACTTCTTTTTCACGGGAACAAGAATTCAGCATCATGGCTGCCTCCATCGTGGTTGACTATGGGGAATTGAACTCTGTTCGCGGAGCAGGCTGGCGATCCTGCGCCGCGCACGAAAGAGCAGGATACGAATGCTGGCCGCGGCCAGGCCGGTAATCCCGGCGATCTCGCGGTGGGTGTAGCCCTCGGCATGGGCGAGCCAAAGCAGTTGCCGCTCACGGGGACGCATAAGGGCGAGCGCCGGACCAAGCAAATCCGCAGAGGAGGAACTGGAGCTGGCAGCGAAAAACTCCTCGGGAATCTCCTCGATGGAGGCTTGCCGGGGACGCCGCCAATGGTCGCGGAGCAGGTTGGTGGCGATGCGAAAGAGATAGCGGCGGCTGGCGACTTCACCTTCTTCAGGCGGTGACGCGCAGAGGAAGCGGATGAAGCTCTCCTGCATCAGGTCGTCGGCCAGCGCAGCATCTCCCGAGACCCGCGCCAAGTAAGCCCACAGGGGCCGAGCCGAGCGCTCGTAGAAGCCGGCGAAGGCGTCGCTATCCATGGGCGATTCTGCCGCCCGCGGCGCGTCGCCGGCTAATACGCTCGGAAGGACGGATTCCCTGTGCATCGGCAAAGGCTCTTTCATCGGAATGGCCAGCCCTCCGGCTCACTACTGTTCCTTTGAGTCGACGGGGGCTTTGGGGTCCTTTGGCATCAGGCCGAGACGGCCAGCCAGAACCCAGGTCACGCCTGCGGAGATGATAAATCCCAGGCCGGGCATCAGGGTGAGCGTTCCCAGCACCAACATGGGAATATTCGTCTCCGTGCTGGCGGCTCGAAGAAGGTAGCAGCCCAAACCCAGCAGCACCAGCACGATGCCGATCTGGAGAGGGGTGAGTATGCGGGCGATGGCGTTGGGAATGCGTTTCTCCTGCTCAAAGCCGACTGGAATGGGCGCAGCTTCAAGGAAGCGCCTGCCTGCTTCGGTTTCCATATAGGCCGCCAGTTCCTGGCTGGAGCTGAACTTGTCGATCAGTTTGCCGTGGACCTCGCTTTGCAGCTTGAAGATGCGGCTCCAGCGGCGGTTCTCCATGAAGGAGCGGATCAGCCAGATGAGAGCACCAAAGAAGACTGAAACACCCAGCAAGGGCCCCAAAAAGTCCATGACAATGCGAAGACTGGAATTGGGGTTGTAGCTGTTGATGGCATTGTTCTCGGATTGCGTAAGTTCCGGCCAGACCGCGCGCTGCAAAGCCTGGTCGCGCCGCCCGCCTTGCCCATTCAAGTGGGTGAAGAGATAGAACTCGGGATTACGGACGACTTCGGGATGCGCGGCGAGAAACTGCGCCAACTGCGGGTTGTTGCGGCTCACATACTCCTGATTGGAGAGCAGCGAGGGGTCGTGGGCCACGACGGAAGTCAGAGTAGGGCTCAGGCGCAGCAGCTTGATGAGTTGCTCCTGAGTTGCGGCCATTGCGTCGGCCTCTCTCTGGAGATCCTGGTTGGTGGGAGCCGCGGCTGCAGGTTTGGCGGGCACAGCAGGCCGCGTTTCAGCGGCAGCAAGAACGGCGAGTAACAGGACCGACGAGGCTATGGAGCGAAAAGCCCAAGGCAGGATGCGATTCCGATGATTCATTTGATTTCCCTCTCACTCGAAGCGCGCTGACGAGCGCCTTCTACCGATACAACGGATGAGGAGGGCGGTTGGTTAACAGAGTTCGCAGCAAATCTGCTTAGGGTTTATCATCAAGACTGGCGCCGTCCGGTGGGCTGCGTCATCGTTTTGCGGCCCAGAAAATGCGCGCGCCATCCAAAAAGGCCGCATGGGCTGCGGTATCTCACACAAAAGACAGACACAAGCGACAGGCTTCAGGGAACGGATGACATGCGAGCAAAGACGGCGGTAGTGTTGGGCGCCCAGTGGGGCGACGAGGGCAAGGGAAAGATCGTGGACGTGCTGAGCGAGCGGTTTACGGCTGTGGCGCGCTACGCAGGCGGACATAACGCCGGACACACGGTCATCATCGGCGAGCAGAAGTTCATCCTGCAGCTCATTCCCTGCGGAGTGCTGCGGCCGGGTTGCCGGGGGGTGATTGGCAACGGCGTGGTGCTGGACCCGATCGCGTTTTTGAAGGAAGTTGCCAAACTGCGCGGGCTGGGCGTGGCCGTGGACGAGCGTCTTTTTGTGTCGAACCGGGCACAGGTGATTTTGCCCTATCACCGGATGATTGAGCTGGCGGCGGAAAGCGCACCGGGGCGGAAGAAGATTGGGACGACCAGCCGGGGCATCGGGCCGACGTACGAGGACAAGATGGCGCGCTGCGGGTTGCGGGTGGTGGACCTGCTGAGGCCGGAGATCCTGAAGGCGCACATCGAGTCAGCATGCGCAGAGAAGAATGCGATCGTGAAAGCGCTCTTCGGGGCAAGTCCGCTAGACCAGGCGAAGATGTACGAAGAGTATGCCGCGGCGGCGGAGCAAGTGCGCCCATTTGTGACGGATACGGCCCGCCTTCTGAACAAGATACTGGCCGAGGGCGGCAGCGTGATGTTCGAGGGTGCGCAGGGGACGATGCTGGACATCGACCATGGAACCTATCCGTTTGTGACATCGTCTTCAGCAACGGCGGGCGGGGCGGCTACGGGAACTGGCATAGGACCGACGAACATCGGCACGGTGATTTCGGTGACCAAGGCCTACGCGACACGCGTGGGCGAGGGACCGTTCCCAACAGAAATCAAAGACGCTGTGGGCGACCAACTGAGAGCACGCGGCAACGAATATGGCGCGGTGACGGGGCGACCGAGGCGGTGCGGCTGGCTAGACATTCCGCTGCTGCGCTACTCCAACCAGGTAAACGGCACCGAGTGGCTGGTGGTGACCAAGATGGACGTGTTGGACGAGTTGGAGGAGATTCCCATCTGCGTAGGCTACGAGTTCGCGGGCAGGGTAAGCGATGAGATTCCCGCCGACGTGCTGGGCCTGGAGCGGATCAAGCCGGTTTATACCAGGATGAAGGGCTGGCGGAACTCGACGGAGGGGATCAAGGAGTTCGACAAACTGCCCGCAGCGGCACGCGAGTATCTGCGTTTTCAGGAACGGGAGAGCGGAGCCAGAATCGGAATGGTTTCGACCGGCCCGGATCGGGACCAGACAATTCTTCTGCCGGAATTTGCCGCGGCTCTGGGTGAGATTCACGCATAATCTTGAGAAGTGTCTCCAGGGAGTTCCAGGACCGTCTGGATGACGATTTCGATAACTGGAAGGCGCGGGAGGAAACTGCTCCGATGATCAGCTTTACCGTACGGCTGAAGTTTGCCCCGGAAGACCGGGCCGAAGTTGCCGAATCACTGTGCCTGCTGGCCGCGGCCTCGCGCCAGGAGCCGGGATGCATCAGTTACATTCCACACCATTTGGAGGGCGATCCGGACACGGTGCTGATCTATGAACAGTACCAGGACGCCAAGGCCCTGGAGGCGCATCGCGCGTCGGAGCACTTCAAGAACCATGCCGTATGCGGGCTTTTTCAGAAGATGCGGGAGCGTAGTGTCGAAAACCTGGTAGCCCTGGTTTAAGGTTTCGTCCCGGTCCAAAACGGTGGAAATCCAGGCGGAAAATCGGCAGCTCATCCACAAGAATGTAGGATTGAGGCGTTTCTGCCGGAAATTGATTGACCGGCGCAGCATTTCGGAGATAGTATCCGTGTCGAGTATGCTCGCTGCCCCGCAACGCGTCTCCACGCACTTCCGCCACCGGCGACTGTACGCCCATGTGTTATTGCTGGCGCTGAGCACTTTCGCGCCGGCGCTTTTTGCCGCACCTCAGCATGGAGGATTGCCCCGGGGAGAAAAGCACGAGAGCCGGCGCGAGATTGACCAACTGGAAGAATCGTGGCGGAATGCCGTGCTGACGGGGGACGCCGCCATCATGGACAAACTGCTGGCGGACGACTACATCGGCATCAGCGCCAACGGAACGCTGCAAACCAAAGAGGATGCCCTGACCTGGCTGCGCAACAGGCAAAGGCATTTCACGGATCTTGTACTTTCTGACAGCAGGGTGCGCTTCTACGGAACCACGGCGCTGGTCACATCGTTTGCCCACTTAACCGGAACCAACGCCGGAGGAGAGGCTCTTGGGGACTTTCGCTACACTCACGTTTATGTGCGCGATGCGCAGGGCAAATGGAAGATGGTGAGTTCCGAAGCCATCCGGATACGCCAGTCCAGTGTGCACAGGTAACAGCGGACGGGAAAGCAGTCACTGGCCGGAAGAGAGACTCCTTTACAATTAATCGATGCCTGAACTGCCTGAGGTGGAGACGATCGCCCGCGGAGTAAACGAGCGTGTGCGCGGCGACCGTATCGTCGAGGTTTGGTTCAGCCGGCATCCACAACCCTTGAAAACGCCTGCGGCGCGCCAGGCCAGGGGACTGGAAGGACGCGCGATTCTGGCCGTTCATCGCACGGGAAAACACATTGTCTGCGAGCTGGGTAGTGCGGACGTGATTGTGCCGTCCCACCCTAGCCGCAAAAACAAAAACGCGGCGAGAGTGGGGCACCCAGGCACGGGTTTGGTGGAGCTGGATAACGACCCATGCGCGCAATGGGTTGTGCATCTGGGCATGACCGGTAGATTGCTGGTGACTACCCCGGATGCTCCCGTTGCTGTTCACACCCACGCACGGTTGCGCTTGATGAGCGGCCGGGAGTTGCGCTTTGTGGACCCGCGCCGGTTTGGGCGGCTGGAGTATCGCGACCTGGGCGCCAGGACCGGCTTTTGCGCTCCGGGCGCCGATCCACTGAAGGTGACGGCTGAGGAGTTTGCCCGGCTTTTTCGCGGGCGCAAGCTGGCCATCAAGGCAGCGCTTCTCAACCAGAAGCTGCTCTCAGGAGTGGGCAACATCTACGCCGACGAGAGCCTGTTTCGAGCCGAAATAAGGCCACGCCGACAGAGCGGGCGACTGACGAAGACGGCACTGGAAGGGCTGCGGCTGGCCTTGCGCAAGGTTTTGAAACACGCCATCCGGCTGGGCGGTTCATCGGTGAGCGATTACGTGGATGCCGACGGAGTGCGTGGTTTTTTCCAATTGGAACATTGCGTCTACCAGCGCACGGGGCTTCCCTGCCGCCGTTGCCAGACACCGATCCGGCGCATTTTGGTAGCTGGACGTGGGACTCATTACTGTCCTCATTGCCAGCGATGAGCGCACCTCTATGGTTTTTAGGAGAAAACTCCTAAAAATACATCCAAAATCGAGATAATTTTACATTTTGGTTCCCGCAAACCATTGAAATAAAAGAGACACCTGATTGGAACCATAATTGCTAATAGTAGAGTGCCAGTGATGTACAGGCGCTGGGAGAATTCTGACCAGCCCATAGAAGAGCAGAGACCCGGAACGAGCATCCGCCATGAAAGCGGACCTCAACAGAGGCAAACCGGCCGGGAAAGTCTGCAGAGGGTACGGCGGATAATTCGCCGTCTACATATCATTTGGAGGCCAGTGACAACTCAGGATTGTGAGACGCCACTCGATTATGAGTGGCGTTTCCTGCGTTTGGAGTACTTTTGATCACCGGAATGGAAACGGGGAGCGCGGAGATTGCTTGCCAGCCGCAATAATTCCCTGTAGTATGAGAGTTGCCTATCAAGCGGCTGACGCGAGCCACCCGGAAGGGCAGAGCAAGCTCGCCGCGAGCAAGGAAACTTCGCCGGACATGCCATTTTATTGGAAACTGCAGGTGAGAGTTTCATAGGAAGGGCAACACCTGAGAAGAACGCTGACCGCACCGACACGAATATGACAACCGGATGGAGCAGTACATTCAGGCTTCGGTGTGCGCGGCGGGCAAAAAGCATTTCACAGAGGTCATCAATTTAGTACGCAGAGGCTGAATCGGCACCGCCAGCAGACCGGTGTTCCCAAGAAGCGGTCTTTGCATCCCAGGGTGGTTACGGCAGGTCTTCGTCGCTGGGGTGGCAAGGTGACCGTCGAGAAACGAAGAAATCAGCGTCTGTGAAAGTGCTTGAAGCGTCCAGGCATTCCAGTAGTTTGTCCGAAACCCGGCTATGGAAGACATCTAGCAATACAACAGGAAACTAACGCATGATGACAGAATTTACGGATCCCCAAAGTGAATTGGGGCCGGTTCCGGCCAACGAGCAGGGACAATCGCAGGGACATCGGCGACGGCGCCGCCGCCGCAAGAACAAGAGCCGCCAGGCAGGCGCGGTCCCGGCACAACAGGCGCAACAGCCCCAGGCAGAGATCCCGGCACAGACACAGCGACCGCCGGCACAGCACAAGCCGGCCTCTTCGCACCAGAGCGGGCACCCGCATCAGGAACGGAAAAAGAAGAAGAAGTTCCACCAGAAGGGCGCGACGGCGGCACAGCCGGGCAACAGCATTTCATCCCCGCCGCAGGGCAAGCGTAAGGCCAGGCAGAAGGGGCCCAGGGTGTTTGTAGGCCCAATGGACCACAGCTACCGCCTGGTGAACGGCAACATTGCCGACGGACCTCCCTCGACTATCCCGACTGCAGGCAACGGCCACAACGGCAGCTATTATCCTGACGCCTACGAACCTCAGCCCATGGTTGCAGTGCGCAAGGATGCGCCCCCACGCATCTATTGCTTCATCGAGGATTTGTTCTTCCAGGCCAAGATTCAGGAAACTGCCCGCAAGCTGGGCGTGAAGGTGGAGTTTGTAAAGGGCAACGACAAGGATGCACTGGTGGCCAAACTGACTGAGTTGCCGGAAAACGAGCGGCCCAAGCTGCTGGTCTTCGACCTGAACAATGTGAATGCCAAGCCCATCACGCTGATTCCCAAGTTCAAGGCCAAGTTGAAGAAAGCGACGTCGATCATCGGCTTTCTCAATCACCTGCAGGGCGAGCTGAAGGCCAAAGCCATTGAGGCAGGATGTGACACAGTGATGCCGCGGTCGGCATTTTCGCAGAGCCTGCCCAGCCTGCTGCGCCGCTATGGGATGGAAGAGGAAGAAGAGTACGAGGCCCAACCGGTTTAGAAAGACAGGGAATAGGGAATAGGGAATAGAAAGGCTACGTTTAGCGTTTCAACCTATTCATCATCACAACCAACATCCGGCCAACTTCATTCGATAGGGATTCGGCTTCGAGTAGGGATTCTGATGAACCGAAGCCCAACCCGCGCGCAATAATAAGCTGCGTTTGAACCTCGCCGTTTGACCCTCTTGCGTGTCCGAGATAAGACAGATACTCACCTTTCGTTGATTTACCATAGCCCTCGGCTATATTGCTCGGTACAGATACCGATGCCCGCCGTAACTGGCTGATCAGGCCGAACTGTTCCGAGGCAGGAAAAGAAGAAGTGAGCCTGTAGATTGCCAGACTCATCTCGATTGCCCGCTGCCAGACTACGAGATCTTTGAACGAATCACCCATTTTCATACACACTTATTCCCTATTCCCTTCCCCCTATTCCCTGTCTTTATCCCGGTGGCCAGGTGAGGGGGCGACCGCCGAGCAGGTGGACGTGAAGATGATCGACGGTCTGGCCACCGTCGGGGCCGGTGTTGACCACCAGGCGGTAGCCCTTGGCCAGTCCCTTGTTGCGGGCCACCTCGGTTGCGGCCCACAACAGGTGGCCGAGCAGCTTGCCATCCGTCTGATCGGTATCGTCCATCGAGGTGATGTGTTCGCGCGGCGTCACCAGCACATGAACTGGCGCCTGGGGGTGGAGGTCGGCGAAGGCGTAGCACAGCTCGTCCTCGTAGACCGCCGTGGAGGGAATGCTTCCGTCAACGATTTTACAAAAGATGCAACTCATAGCGACACCAGTGTACAGGAGAGCGTTTCGTTGCGCTGATCGGGTTTTGAACAAATCCCCGTTATCGGCCAACGATAACAACACTTTAATGCACGGGGAATCTTCCTGGGGTGTATAAATATGTTCGCGGGCCGGTCGAGAGAGAATAACTGTGTTTGCAGGTCACTTTTTCCCGGCATACAACGCTTCGGTTCGCAAGGAGGAGATCATGTCGTCACGCACTATCTTTCTGAGCAGGCTGATCGGCCTGTTCTGCATTCTGTTTGTGCCATCGATGATCATTTACAGACAAGCCGGAATGGATGCGGTCGCAGGACTTCTTCACAGTTCATCGGAGATGCTGGTTCTTAGCTTTATCACGCTGGCCGTTGGGCTGGCGATGGTTCTGGCGCACAATATCTGGTCGGGCGGCGCGCTTACGGTGGTCGTTACCCTGGTCGGCTGGTTAACGCTGATCAAGGGCCTGTTCTTCCTGTACCTGCTGCCTTATGTTGGAGCGGAATATCTCTTAAAAGTGCTCCAACATCCACATCTTTTCTATGTGTGCATGGCTCCGTCACTCATAATTGGCATCTACTTGACCTACGGCGGATTTACTTTGAAATCACATTCGTAAGACGGTCTGCCAGATTCGCGCGTTTTCTTCTGGATGGTCGGGCATAATCTTCCAGCCTTGCGGACCCCTGCGCCTGACAAGGATAAAGATGCCGGTGTCCACTGACGGGACTTTAGTTTCATGCCCCCTCCGCGGCTACCAGCATCTGTTCACCCTACAAGATCAGCAGGGCTACGGCTGCTCCATCCGCTCCTTTTGCGCTGTGCATACTTTTCCAAGCCGCTTAAATGCCCAAAGAGCAAAGACTGAAAAAGTTATGGTTTGCGCCACATGCAGCCAAAACCACGTATCCGGCCCGCCCTCCCACACCAGGCGCCGCGCGGCATCGTGCGGCCACACCAGCGTGAAGAAGATCAGAAGCCCGATTACGTGCCCGGGAATGGCCGGGAGGATGGAGTTGGTAAGGTAAGCGGTCGCACCAAAGACTATGCCCACAAGAAAGTAGAACAGCAGCTTAGGCCACAAAAAGCCCTGCGTAGGACCGTGCGCCAATGCAAACAGGGCGGATGAGATCAGGACTGCTACCGGGCCCCGGAAGCTGCGTTCCAGAATGACCTGGCAGTAGCCACGGAAGGCAGGCTCTTCGGTGAGCGGGGCAGCCACCGAGCCCATCAGAATCATGGACACTACGGTAAATACGGAGTAACGGGAAAGATCTGGGAGGGCGTTTCCCGGCATCTTGACGAGTTGAAAGATCACAATCCAGAGCCCGGCAAATGCTACAACCGAAAGCGTGCCAGCCAGCGCCGCCCAGCCGAAGACCTGAGCGGGCACCATGTTGGCTCGCATACAGAGGTGGCGCGCTTGCGAGGTACTACGCGGCCAGCCTTTGCCTCCCAGATACTGCCACATGAGCCACAACACAAGAGCCATGACTGGAACCGCCCAGGGGACTGACGGTGTGGTACCGAGATTTGCTGCTACCAGAGCTGACCAAACGCCCGCGCCAAAGAAGATGATCATCAGGCCCAGGAATCCGGCCCATAGTGCCGCCATGATGCGGCCAAAGAAAGAACCGATGCTCATTGCGCCTCCATAAGGGCGGTCTGCGGAACGAGGGACCCTATATTGTCCCATCTCCTGCAAAGACACATTCGCATTCTGAAACTGCTCCAGTATACGGGACCGATGAATTACTTGTTTCGTTCTGCTTCCGGCTGATGTCAGAAGGTTATAGGCAGGATTGCGGGGATTTCCCTTTCCGCCAGCCGGTGCGAGAACCAGCCGAAGGCAGTAAGCTTGAAAGCATGAACTGGATAGCTATCTGCATTATTCTGGCCGTTTTTTTGGCCTTTTTGCTGCTGAAACGAACCGGCCAAATCTCCGCTAAAGAGGCGTTGGCTCACCTGAAGAGCGGAGCCCTGGTAATCGACGTGCGGACACCTTCAGAATTCAGCTCCGGCCACCTGCCGAGCGCGATTAACCTTCCGTTGGACCAGATTGAAACCGCGTTACCCCGCAAAGTGAGGGATAAGAGCCAGGTGCTCCTGCTGCACTGCCAGAGCGGGATGCGCAGCGGGGTGGCCAAGAAGAAGTTGAACGCGCTGGGCTACTCGAACGCCTATAACCTGGGCTCCTATGGCCGCGCGGCGGAGATTGTCAGTAAGAGGTAAGCGGAGAAACCACGAGGTTATTAACCCACCCTAGCGGCAAAGACAAAGACGCCGCGAGGGTGGGGCACCCAGAATAGGTGGAATGGAGAGCGATGAGGAAGCTGATTGTTCTGGCGGGTTTGATGTTGCTGGGCGGGTTGGCTTGCCCGGCTCAGACGGGCAGCGTGACGGGTGAGTGGCGCGGCATCTGGACCAACCCGGAGGGAAAGGTTTTTACGGCGGAGATAACGCTGGAGACGGGGCCCAGTTGCAAGACCTGCGCGGTGATCAGCGAGGGCGGCATCCGGGGAAAGATCGTGTGGACTCTGCGCAAGGCGGGTTCGAATACGACCCCGGTGAGTGATGGCACGACGTTCACGGAGCTGGTGAAGGGTGAGATGAAGGGCGATGGACTGCTGGTGCTGAATGGCTACGAAATCGACGACCCGATCCATCTGAAAGGCATAGACCAGTACCGGCTGGCCATCGCCGACAACGGCAAGGTGATGGGCGGCATCACATTGAATGGCGGTTCGTGGACGGGTCAGCTAATCGCGGTGCGGGTTCTGCCACCGGAGCCGCGCGCGCCGCAATAAACACTCCACAACACCGAGGAGATGAACAAACAAGGGGGTACACACTCTGCCTTAGTTGCTGATAGAATTTCGTATGGAAACCATACAGTACAACCTTCCGCAAAGCCGCATTCCCCTTGCCTGGTACAACATTGCCGCCGATCTGCCCAAGCCGATGGCGCCGCCGCTGCATCCCGGAACGCTGAAGCCGATTGGACCCGACGACCTGGCGCCGCTGTTTCCGATGGCCCTGATCATGCAAGAAGTGAGCCAGGAGCGGGAGATTGAGATCCCGGGCGAAGTGCGTCAACTCTATGCGCAGTGGCGCCCCTCGCCGCTTTTCCGGGCACGCCGCCTGGAAAAGGCGCTGGATACGCCTGCGCGGATTTATTACAAATATGAGGGCGTGAGCCCGGCAGGCTCGCACAAGCTCAACACTGCCCTGGCGCAGGCTTATTACAACAAGAAGGAAGGCACCAAGCACCTTTCAACGGAGACGGGAGCCGGCCAGTGGGGTTCGGCCCTGGCCATGGCCTGCGCGTTTTTCGGCCTCGATTGCAAGGTCTATATGGTGCGGGTGAGCTATGACCAGAAGCCGTATCGCCGCGCCCTGATGGAGGCCTTTGGAGCCTCGGTGAGCGCCAGCCCAAGCAACGAGACGGAGTCGGGACGGGCGATTTTGGCGGCACATCCGGATTCGAACGGTTCGCTGGGGATTGCCATCTCAGAGGCCGTGGAAGTGGCTGCCAAGGACCCGGACACCAAATACTCGCTGGGCAGCGTGCTGAATCACGTGCTGCTGCACCAGACGGTGATTGGCCTGGAAGCAATGGAACAGATGGCCCTGGCAGACGATGAACCGGACGTGATTATCGGCTGCACGGGCGGCGGATCGAACTTTGCCGGGCTGGTGATGCCGTATGTGGGCCGCAAAATCAAAGGCCAATGCAAGGCGCGCGTGGTGGCCGTGGAACCGGCTGCCTGCCCCAGCCTGACCAAGGGCAGATTTACTTATGATTTTGGAGACACCGGCCACCTGACGCCACTGGTAAAGATGCACACGCTGGGAAGCACCTTCGTGCCTCCGGGAATTCATGCGGGAGGGTTGCGTTACCACGGCATGGCGCCGCTGGTGTCGCACGTAATTGATCTGGGATTGGCTGAAGCCACCACCGTGCAGCAGTTAGATGCCTTCGCCGCCGGGATTCAGTTTGCCCGCTCCGAGGGAATCATGCCCGCGCCGGAGGCCAACCATGCCATCGCCGTGGCCATCACCGAAGCCATGCGCGCCAAGAAAGAAGGCAAACAGAAGACGATTCTCTTCAATCTCAGCGGACATGGGCACTTCGACATGCAATCGTACATCGCCTACCAGGCCGGGAAGCTGGAGAACTACGAGTATCCGGCCGAGGAAATTGCGATGGCGCTGGCGGGCTTGCCGGCAGTGGAGTGAGAAAGACAGGGAATAGGGATTAGAGTTCAGTGAGATGCAACCATAGACGGCTCACTGCGAAGGTGTGCAACCAATTTTGGGACAAATAAGAATGACCTGCGGCTTCAAAGCGTTGCAGGTCATTTTTATTGGCTTAAACTGTTGCGCGGAATCTCTCGGGCAAATTCTACTGTCGCGCTAATTCACAACCAGCACAAAAGTGGTGGAGTGGGTAATGGCGGTAACGCCGTTGCTGGACTGCGCGGTGACGGTGATGTTGTAGGTTCCAGGCGGGGTCGCGGGGTTGGTGGGCGGCCCGTGATGCTCGTAGTTGTAGCGTGGATTGCAGCCGGTTGCGCCCAGCACAGTGACCAGGCCGACAAGGATCACTAGCGAGAAGCGG